>Ga0315545_1003493_pt1 | contig 13440 bp, 14 predicted proteins | sample SalMarSW160210MG_FD_203096 | JGI IMG/M metagenome (GOLD analysis project Ga0315545, IMG submission 203096) | Salt marsh sediment microbial communities from the Plum Island Ecosystem LTER, Massachusetts, United States - Salt Marsh Sediment SW1602-10 ... | reverse complement strand
CCGGTAACAGGAGGGGATTCGCCAGCTTTCAGATTGGCGATAAATTCGGCAAGTTGTCGCCCGGTTTTCGGCTCCATTTTTGTGGCGACCTCTTTGACAAGCGCCCCTAATGGAATTGGTGTTTCTATAGCCGAAAGGGATTGGGTAGGATTTTCCTTGGAAGGTTTCGCAGAAGCTGAGTATTGTTGTTCTGGTTTTGTGTTATCCTGATCCTGCTGGGGCGATTCAATCTTTGCTGTTTTACGAAGCGTATGGCGAAAATCTTCCATAGGCTTGTTTACGGGCTCATTTTGGGTGATAGTAGGTATATTATCGGTCGTTGTTGATTCGGGAGTGTTAGGAGGCGGTGGGGTGTTATCTGCCATACGGGAAAACTGCGTGGCATTTGTGAATGTATGAGGTTTGGGTGCAGGAGGGGCCGCAACGGCTGTTCCCGTGAAGAACATATTATCGATTGTCAACAAGTTCGTGTTCATACACTATAACCCATAAAGCCAACATAATAGCAGCAACTGTTGTGCCAGTATTGGTGGCCCGGCCCCTTGTAAATGATAACAGCTTGCTAATACTAAACTTATGAATATTGAAAAGATGGTGATTGTTCAAAAATACCTTGCTGTTAGCGGTGTTGGTGGAGAAATATTCCTGGTGCAGGAAAGAATTTCCGGTGTGGGTTGAGGATAAGTAAGTGCAGGAACTTTGCGGGAAGTGAGGGCATGTAAAAAAGCACACCATTGTATAAAATCCTGACATCGCTGATGCCTCTCAAATAAGCGATTATTAGGACTTAAAGCGGTTTTTCACACAAGATAGGGGTTAATATGCTGAAAATGACCAGCTTTAAGCGTTTGGCACGATTCTTGCTTATGTTTCTTGAGAGACAAGGTTTGTGCATAGATATATAGATATTGGGAAATTCAGATGTCCAAAACAAACAGCATAATAGCTATTATCGAGGCCGGTATAAAGGCTGAAGGCCTTCGCCAGAAAGCGATCGCTAATAATGTTGCCAATCTTGAAACGCCGGGATACCGCAGGATTGATGTCAAGTTTGAAGAGTTACTTGCCAAATCCCTGGATTCATCCGGTTCAGTTGACCTTAGTAAACTTGAGCCGCAGATTTATAGGCCCAAACAGACACCGGTAAAGTCAAACGGCAACGATGTTACTTTGGAAAGCGAAGTGGGTGCAATGATTAAAAATAGTCTTCGCTACACGACATATATTCGGCTGCTCAACAAGAGATACAAACAGATTGAATTGGCAATAAACGTAGGTGCAAGATAGTAATCCATTGTTGGCTGCTATGGTTCGCGGTGAGCCGGACAAGGCCCGGCAAAGAAAGAGAAAGGGACAGAAAATGGAAGTTGACAATCTCTTCGGCCCTATTGATATAGCAATTTCGGGTTTGCAGGCACAGGGCAAACATATGGAAGTGATTTCGTCGAATGTTGCCAATGCCCGCACAAGCGATGCCGGTAAGGGTGAGCCCTATCGCAGGCTCGAAGCGGCGTTCAAATCAGATGGCGATTTGGGCGGTGTTGAGCTGGGCGAAATTCTTCCGGATATGGGTGATTTTCTTAAGGTTTACGATCCCAGCAGCCCTCGGGCGGATGAGCAGGGATACGTTTCAATGCCCAATATAAATTTACCGCTTGAGATGATGAATCTGAGTATTGCAACACGGATGTATCAAGCCAATGTAGCGGTTTTGAAGCGTTACCAGCGAATGGTGGAAACCACGCTCGAATTACTTCGATAAGTTGAGGAATAAGTAATGGTTAACTTAAATGCAAATATAATTGGTGTCCAAAACTCAATGAAAAGTATTTTGGAACCACGCTCGGTACAATCCAGGAACAATCTCGATTCTTCCGGGATGCCGAAAGTGGGTAGTTCCGACGACGAGAAGGCGGACTTCGCTAATGCGGTGAAGAACTACATATCCAAGGTTGACGACCTTCAACAGACCTCAAATATGTCAATAAAGGATTTGTTATCGGGTAAGAATGAGGATATCACCTCAGTGATCTCGGCGGTGGCTAAAGCGGATATGAGTTTTAAGCTTCTTGTGGGCGTTAGAAATAAGCTGATTGAAGCGTATAAGCAAACTATGAATATGCCGTTGTAATTGGTGAGTAGTGAGTAGTGAGCAGCCAATTAACCACTCACCAATTACCACTCACCGATTAATGAAAGGGCTTAATGAACTTTTTCCAAAAGATAAGTGCGATTTGGCAAAAGATAGGTCTCGTTCAGCGGGCCTTGCTTATTGCGCTTTTCCTTACTTTCGTTGCTGCCGGTGCTCTGCTTACTTATTGGGCCCGCAGGCCTGATATGAGAATGTTATACCAGGAAATTGCACCTGAAGAGGCGGCTAAGATTACAGAGAAAATCAGTGATAAAGGTATTGCTTACGAATTGCGAAACGGCGGGACGAGTATCTACGTGCCGAGAGAACAGGTATATCAGCTTCGTTTGGATATGGCAAAAGAGGGTCTTCCGATAGGTGAGCAGGGCGGTTACAAGATATTTGATAATGAAAAAATCGGCATCAGCCCGTTCGTCCAAAGCGTCAACCTCAAGCGGGCACTACAGGAAGAGCTTGCCAAGAGCATCCAAATGATAGACGGTGTCGTTCACGCCCGTATCCATTTAGTAAGCCCTGAACAAACGCTTTTTACACCTGATGCCGGCAAAACCACCGCTTCCGTGGTTCTTCGACTAAGACCTGGTTATAAATTAAGCACTTTGAATATCGCGGCAATTACTCATCTGGTCTCCGGCAGTGTTGAAGGGCTTACATCCGAAAATGTTACTGTGATAGACAGCCAGGGCAATCTTCTTTCCCGTGAATCTGACCCGACTATGGCCAGCGGGGCAAGTACTGTTCAGGATTATAGGGAAAGGGTGGAGCAGAACTTAGCCAGAAAGGTTGAGGATATGCTTGCTACTGTTTTGGGACCCGGCCGGGCAACGGTAAAGGTTAGTGCCATTATTGATATGAACAGCGTTAGCACCGTTACAGAAAAGCTTGACCCAAAGGGAGTGCCTACAAAAGAAGAGATTGTAAGCGGCTCTGAAAACGGAGCCAGCACACCATCGGCCGAGGGCGGGCCAGCCATACCGGGAATCACAAAGAAAGATGAAACAATCACTACTGAATACGAGGTCGGCAAGACTGTAAAGCAAGAGATTGTTTTGCCGGGCCAAATAAAATCTCTGAAAGTAGCGGCTTTTGTTGACTTATCTGTATCAGACGCTAATGATGCAGGCTCCGGTAGCAGCACTGCAAAGATAATGCAAGAATCTGATGTAGTGGCAATTATCCAAAACGCTCTTGGTCTTGAGGATGAAACTGCAATCAAAGTAGTTGATGTTAAGTTCAATCGTCCGCTTGAATCTCTGGTTGAAGAAGAGCCGTCCACTTGGCCTCGCTATATAGCGATTGCCCGCCAGGCTTCTTTAGGCATTATGGCAGTTTGCGCGCTGCTCGTTCTTCGTATGTTCCGTGGTGCAAAGAGTAAGGTGGCATCGACTGCCGCGGCAGGGCAATTGTCCGAAGCTGAAGGGGCCGCCGGGTTTCTTCCAGGTGGAGGCGGGAGCTCGGAGCCATTAGTCTTGCGCAAACAGATAGCCGGTGCTTTGGAACAAGACCCTGAGCGTGTCAGGCAATTGTTTGCCAGTTGGCTCGAAGAAAAGCCGGAATAAAAATCGCAATGCATGAATCGTAATGCGTATAGCGAAACAATAAGCAGCACGATATACAAGACGCGAATATCGAATGCCGAACAAGGAATATCAAATATCGAGCAGAAAATATTTTCGAACGAGATACAAGGCAGGTATCCGTCCGTTGCGGGCTTCTGACTCGTCGCGGCGGAGGCCGAGGCCGCAGCAGGACGGGCGGCTCCGAGATACGAAAAAGGCATTAACGGGTAAACAAAAAGCTGCAATGTTGTTGATGAGTCTGGATACGGCAACCGCTTCTGAGCTTCTCAAAGGTGTTGATGCCAAAGTGGTACAGGAATTGGCAGCGGAATTGGCACATCTGGATGCCGCTGATTCAAGCAGGAACAGGCAGAGCTTGAAACTTGCCCGGCAGTTCTGTAATTCACTGCAGCCCAACCATGGTTTTCGTCTTAAAGGTTTTCTAAAAGCATTATTGAAGAGTACCGTAGGTGAAGAGAAGACAGAGCAGATCCAGACCGGAATACAGGAGCTGCTGTACAAAGACGACCCTTTCATATCTATTCGTTCCGCCGACTCTCAAACGGTAGCAACAATTCTGGAGAATGAGCACCCTCAGACTGCCGCGGTGGTTTTATCAGAACTGCCGGCGGAGAAAAACTCGGAGGTGCTCAGCTTTTTGGACTGGGGTATCCGAATTAGTGTTGTCAACAGGATGAGCAGTTGTGGGGTTATGAGCGCCGAAGCAAAGACCCGGACAGCAGAAGTTGTTTGCAGACGTCTTGAGGCTATTGCCGCTCCCGTGCTTTCTTGCGAAAGCAAGAAGGGGAGCCCAGGCGGACCTTTACCAACACTCGTCGCGGCGAAGGCCGAGGCCGCAGCAGGACAGTCTGAACCGTCTTTGAGAAAATTGGCTGTTGTTTTGCGAAACCTGGGTAAAGAGATTCGAGATGGTCTGCTCGGCGCCATACAGGGAAAAAACAGGCAGGCCGGTGAAACGGTGGCTGACTTGATGATAGTATGGGATGACATTCCGCAAATTGCTGAGGGGTCGTTGAAAGAGGCCTTGCGGCGAATTGATGTAAGCAAGTTAGGGCTGGCATTAGTCAAGGCCGACGATAGATTCTTTCGGAAAATAAAATCCAATATCTCCGAGCCAATGGCTGTTATGCTGGAAGAGGAAGCGATATTTATGTCAGCTTACAAAAAGAAAGATGTTGAAGAAGCCAGAGAGGAAATTGTCCGGGTCTTGCGCGAAATGAATGAAAGAGGTGAGATTGCATTTATAGAAGAAGAATGTAATGCCTGATAGAATTTCAGGCCAATATTGCCGGTAGTAAAAAATCGCCGGAAAGATATTAGCGCGAAAAATTCAAAAAAGGGATTAAGTAAGCGATGTTGACGGGTAAACAAAAAGCTGCGATGTTGTTGATGAGTCTGGATAGTGCAACTGCTACTGAGCTGCTCAAGGGACTTAATGCCGAAGAAATTCAGGAGATTGCTATGGAGCTTGCGCGAATCGACGCATCGAAGCAGGGCGATGCCAGAGAACAAGCGAAAGTTGCCCATGAGTTCTGTAGCTCACTTCAAAAAAATCAAGCTTATAGATTTAATCTTAAAAATTTCTTCGACGAATTGCTTGTAAACGTTCTTGACAAAGATAGGGCCGAGCAAATCCAATCCCGGGTCAAAAAGGCTACGGGAAATAAAGACCTGTTTATGGATATTCGTTTGGCAAGCACGGACGAATTAGTTCTTGCGTTGGAAGGTGAACATCCACAGACGATAGCTGTGGTGCTGTCAGAGCTAACTCCAAAGAAAAGCCAGGATGTCCTAGCGCGTTTGAGCGAAGAAGCTCGACTTAAAGCTGTGTGCAGGATGACGAATCCGGAACTGGTTGGCAGCGGAGTGAAGCAGCGGATCGCATTTACATTTAGCGAACGGCTGGAGAGTTTCAAAGGAGAGGCTCTTCCGGAAAAACCGGAGCAGACTTTACGAAAACTGGCTATTGTGTTAAGTGGTCTGGAAAAAGACCTGCGAGACCGAATGCTTGATGAGCTCAGCAAACATGATGAAGAAACCTCCACTATGGTAAGGCGTTTGATGATAACGTGGGAAGATATTCCGTCAATAGCAGACAGGTCTATGCAGGAGGCGCTGCGATCCGTCGAGCCTGGGAAATTGGCGGTGGCCCTTTATGGAGCCGATGAAGATATTGTGCAAAAGATACGCTCAAATATATCTGAGCGGGCTGTGGCTATGCTTGACGAAGAAATTTCACTGATGCAGGAGCCGCTGGAAAAAGAAGTTCTTGATGCCAGAGAAAAAGTTGTCGGTCCGCTGCGAGATGCCAATGAGGAGGGTAAACTTAGATTAGCAGGGCGGTAACAGAATGACGCAGACGCTTACAGTCCATCTTGAGAAGCCGATCGCCTCGGCCAAAATTATGGATGATTCCGCCGGTCGTGGTGGAGTCGATTCAGCAGCAAATGCCGAGCGGATTCTGACACAGGATTCGGAGGTTCAGAAAACTGCTTTTTCGCAGGCTTACCAGGCACTTAATGCCGTGGTTGCCAAGCTCAACGAATGTTACGATAAAGTATTTGTCGAGCACAAAGAAGAAATTGCCAAACTTTCAGTGGAAATCGCCAGAAAGATTTTGATGCAAAAAGTAGAAGATGGTGCATATGAAATAGAATCTATCGTCAAAGAAGCACTCAAGAATGCTCCGACCCGCCAGGATATAGTAGTGCATTTGAATCCTGAAGACTGTGCGCAATGTCAGAAGGCACAGCAGGATGAAGCAGACGGCGACTTAGCCGGCATTAAGTTTGTTTCTGACCCAAAGATTGGGCGGGCTGAATGCCTGCTTGAGAGCCCAAAAGGAATAATCGAATCGTTGATTAACGAACATCTGGAAAGAGTTGGTAAAGCACTTAAAAAGGCAGAATGAGTTATGGCTACAAGTGAGATTAGTAACAGTTTGATTGATTTTGAGAAGTTTCACTCGGCTCTGCGCGATGTAAATTTGTTGGATTGTCAGGGTTTTGTGGTCCGGGTCTCCGGCCTGACGGTTGAATCTACCGGTCCGGCAATAGGTTTAGGAGAGCTTTGCGGGATCCAGATCCGTGACGGTCGGCGTGTGTTGGCTGAAGTGGTAGGTTTCCAGAATGACCATCTTATCCTGTTGCCCCTGGAGCATATAGATGGTATATCGCCGGGCGATACGGTAACCGCCCGGACTACTCCGCGCCATATTACCCTAAGCGAAAGTGTTTTAGGTAGAGTTGTGAACGGCTTGGGAGAACCTATAGATAATAAAGGGCCGTTAACAGGCGCTGATAAGAAGGCGTTGGATGCAAGTAGTCCGCCACCTTTGAGCCGCAAGAAAATTACCAGTCCTTTGGCTTTGGGTATAAGGTCGATGGACGGCGTATTAACCTTTGGCAAGGGGCAGCGCGTAGGTATTTTCTCGGGCAGCGGGGTGGGAAAGAGTGTTCTGCTTGGCGATATTGCCAATTCGAGTGAGGCAAATGTCAATGTCGTAGCACTGATAGGCGAGCGTGGCAGAGAGGTTCGGGAATTTCTCGAGGGAGACCTCGGTGCAGAGGGTTTGGCACGCAGTGTGGTTGTCGTTGCCACCTCGGATTCGCCCCCCATTCAGCGAGTAAAGGCGGCGTTCGTAGCTGTTACAATTGCCGAATATTTCAGGGACAAGGGCAAAAATGTTTTGTTTATGATGGACTCGCTTACTCGCTTTGCCCAGGCCCAGCGTCAAATAGGTCTTGCCGCGGGTGAGCCCCCAGCGACAAAAGGCTATTGTCCGAGCGTGTTTTCACTAATGCCGAGACTTATCGAACGTTTAGGCTGTGCCGAAACCGGCAGCATTACAGGCATTTTGACCGTCCTGGTGGAGAACGATGATTTGGCGGACCCAGTGGCTGATAGTGCCAGGAGTCTGCTGGATGGGCATATAGTTCTGTCGAGGAAATTGGCTGAGAGGAACCATTATCCTGCTGTGGATATTTTACAGAGTGTCAGCCGATTGATGCCTGCGGTGGTCAGCAAAGAGCACAGACTTGCCGCACAGAAGCTCAAGGAAATATACGCTATTTATATTGACGCTGAAGACTTGATAAACATTGGGGCGTTTTCGTCGGGCAGCAATCGACGCATTGACGGAGCGATAGCCTTGATTGACAGGATAAACAACTTCCTTATTCAGCCTGTTCGAGATAGGACAAATTTTGATGAAACCGTCAAGCAGTTGACTGCTATTACCCGTTCGTGGGATGAGCTGCTGGGTGCCCAAGCCCGGTAAATTGCGTTCCGGGCACTCGTCAGGTATTGAGAGTTGAAAATTGGAAATTAATAGCGAAAAAAAGGCTATTAAATGAAACGGTTTGTATGGCGGTTACAGCGTGTCCTTGACATAAGGAAAAAGGAAGAACAAAAAGCCAGAGCGGAATTGCTTGAGCTGACGGAAAGGTTGGCCCAGACACGAGGCGAGCTGCTGATGCAGCAGAAAATTTTAGAGGATATAATTAATGGTTTAACCGGGGAAAATCCTAAAAAGCGATTAGGCAAGCAAGAATTTTTTCTAAAGTTTTCAGCGGCAAGTAATGAGCAAATTAAGAAGCTCGAAGATAAAGTGAACGAGCTGGAGTTACAACAAAGAGACAAAATTGTGGAAGTCTTAAAACTCAGAAGGTTCAAAGAAGGCCTGGAAAGATTACGAACCGAAGCAAAGATGCGATTTATAAAGGAACAAGAGAAACTTGAGCAAAAACAATTGGATGAGGGAGCTACAGTTTCATTTGTTCGAAGAGCGCAAAGTTAGGAGAAAACCAGTGAGTAAGAAACTGATAATAATCACAGCAGCAGCGGGACTGGCAAGTTTTGCCGGAGCGTTTTTCTTGGGGTGGCGTACTGGACCACCTTCTGTAAGCGGTTCCGAAGAGTCGGGTCAGCCGACACCTGCCGCCGTGGAGACTGTTCCGGAATTACCCCAGCCGGGAGTCGGTGTGATAGGTGCTGTAGGCACGGCTACCGACAGAGAGAAAAAAGCTATGACGGAAAAGCAGCTCAAGAATCTTGTCTTTGAGGTCAGGGAAAAAATGCAGGAGTATAACGATAAGCTCCAGAGCCTTGAGGTATGGGAGCAGAGATTGCAGAGGGCCCAGGATACGTTAAAGGAGGACATTAAAAACCTCAATGATCTGCGGGTCGAGCTTACTTTAATCGTCACCGGTCTCAAGGATGAACGCGATAAGCTGCTCAAAAGCAGGCTCGAGGTTGCCCAGACCGAGAAGGACAACCTGGTATTAATAGCAGCTACCTATGACAAGATGGATGCATCCAGTGCAGGCAAGATAATGATTAGTATGTGTACGAGCCAAACGCAACCTAACAAAGTTGATAGTCAGGGCAGTGGCTTTGATGAGGCCGTGAAGATTCTCTACTATATGACAGATAGGACCAAAGCCAAACTATTGGCTGAGATAACCGCTGCTGAGCCCAAGCTGGCAGCTTTTTTGACCCGGAGATTAAAAAAGGTAGTTGAAGGAAATTAGCCCTGTGGATATCGCAACGATAATAGGAATACTGCTTGGTTTTATGGTCATTACAACCGCCATTATTGCTGGTGGCGGTTGGCAGATATTCATCCATATTCCCTCAATGGCCATCACCATAGGGGGTATGCTGTGTGCCACGCTCATACATTTTTCACTGCCGCAGTTTTTGGGAATATTTTCGATAGTCAAGAAAACGATCATTGCGAAGGTGCCCTCACAGTCGGAGCTGATTCAAAAAATGGTTAATTACGCAGCCATCAACAGACGTGACGGAGCGCTGGCTTTGGAGCAGGAGATACCCAACTTAGACAACTCATTTTTCATCAAGGGCGTGCAAATGCTTGTGGATGGACGGGATTCCGAACAAATTCGGGACTTTATGTCTATAGAGATTCAGTACCTTGAGGACCGCCATTCGACCGGCAAAAAGATTTTGGAGTTTATGGGGACGGCCGCTCCTGCTTTTGGGATGATAGGTACACTTATCGGTTTGATTCAGATGCTCAGAAACCTGGATTCACCTGATGCGATTGGTGGAGGAATGGCGGTAGCTTTGCTTACTACTTTTTATGGTGCGTTATCTGCCAATTTGATTTTTATACCATTGGCAGGCAAATTGGGGATTTATTCCAAAGCAGAAACAACCGCTATAGAGATGATTGTAGAAGGTATCTGCGCTATTGCACAAGGTGATAACCCCACCATTGTTCGAGAAAAAATGCAGGCATTTATCTCACAGGGCAGACGGGAAGAAGTAAAGGCTACTGTATAATGGGACGTGGAAGCAAACAGGCAGAATCCGATGAGGCTCCAGGTGCACCGGAATGGATGGTAACTTTCAGTGATTGCATGACGTTGCTGTTGACGTTCTTTGTGCTTCTTTTGAGTTTCTCGTCTTTCGATGAGAAAGTTTTTCGGAGATTACAAGTTTCTTTTTTTAACGCTCTTCCTGGGGTCAGCCAGTCAGACGAAGCAAGTAGAGATGCAGTCCTGCCTACGGAGCAAATTGAAGAGACACCGTTGCTGATCAAAGGCAGCGAAAAACCTACTTTGATTAAAGGATTGAAGGATAACTTAAAAGAAGATACGCCCACGGATTTCCGCAGCCGGAAGGTGTTCTCAATCTCATCGGAAAGAATCTTTTGGGGTAGAGGTACGCTTATTTCGGCTGAGGGTCGTCGCATTATGACTAAAATGGCGTCATTCTTAAAAGAAATACCCAGCCGTGTAGTTGTTAACGAAAATGGGCCGGCGAGCGAAGAGGACGCTGAACAGCTTGGTTTGTCACGGGCTTGGGCGGTCATGAAATATCTTACAACCGAGCATAACCTCAATAAGAAGTGGTTCAGCATCTCGGCGGCAAGTACTCTGGCTCAAGGGAGCCTCAGAAGTGGTGAGACGGACCGCGCGAGTACGGAACCTGAACGTATTCTTGAGATAGTTTTGTTGGAACGGAGCATTTACAATTGAAAATTCAAGTAAACTAAAGTGCCTAAAGTTTAGAGTGCCTAAAGTGATTAAAGTTAAAAAATGATAACTTTAGCTCACTTTTGGCATTTTAGCTCACTTTAGGCACTTTCTAATTTTGTTAAGACCCAAATGGCCAAAACGCAACGCTCAAAAAAAACAGAAGAAAGAGGTCCTAAGGTTCCGGGATATATCGTTACGTTTTCAGATATGGTAACGCTGCTGCTGACATTCTTTGTGATGCTTTTGAGCCTTGCGGTTGTACAGGACGAGGAAATATTTCACAAGGGCCGGGATTCCTTCTCGTTTGCAATTAGAAGCCTTGGACTTGGCATGTTTTTGGGTAGAAAGCCAAGCCCCGATTTCGGTAATGTTAAAATTAGGCATTTCATAAGCGAACCCGATAAGTTTTTTGAAGGCAGGAGCATACATATAAAAGAGGAGGAAATTCGTCAACTCTTCAATGAGCTGCGCCAGTCTATGAAGACCATGCCGTCAGAAGTAGTTGCAACGAAAACTGATTTTTCGGTGGCTAACATTCGCTTCGCACGCGGTGTGTCACGCCTGGATGCCTCGGCAAAGCAGTTCTTGGGCAACTTTTGCTCGAATTTGCAGTCCGCCATGGCGGATTCCAGACCAATTAAGCTTTATGTTCTTGGTTTGGCCGGTGACCAGGCAACCGAGAAAGACCAGTGGATACTTTCAGCCAAGCGGGCCAAGGTGGTGGCGGATTATCTGCGTGGTATTTTGTCTTCGGCCTCGGGTTTCCAAACGCAACGCAGTGCGTTCGGGGGCTGGTCTAAGTGGTCTGTTTATTGGTGGGGAGCTGGGCCGGGTGGTGATTGGGTGCGGCAGGATAGCCCGATTTCAAAACAGTCGCAGATACTAATCGCAGTCCTCAGGGCGGACGATTAATTCGTGCCCGTGTTAAGTTTTTCGACAGTTTTTCTTATTATGCGCCAATTCTCACATCGAAAGTCCTGCTGACGGCCTTCTAATGCCCTTTTTGGCATTTCGGCACACCATTTGCTGGTGAACTAAAGTGTCTAAAGTGAACTAAAGTGACGGCGAATCTGTCATTCTGAGCGAAGCGAAGAATCTCTTATTCGTTGACCAGATCCTTCGGCTTCGCCTCAGAGCTTGCCCTGAGCTTGCCGAAGGGATGACACTTACGTGTCACTTTAGGCACTCTAAACATTAGACACTTTTTAGGCATTTTCTAATTTGGAATGTCGCAGAGTGGTACGATTCAGGAAAAAATTCGTTGTTTTTTTGATAACAGCTTCGTTAGGCAGCGGTGTACTATTGGTCTGCTCAGCTCGATCGGCTACTGATGCTGAACAGTACGCTTCTAACAGGCGTGGAACAGAATCGGAAAATTCAAAATCCCAATCTGGTTCTTTATTTGAAAATGACCCCAGTATTTCGACGAGGAAAAGTGATAGACCAAGTAGCCGAGAGTTGTTCTTTAAGATGATGGTTTCGGTTTTGTTCCTCATTGCTCTGGGCGCAGCGGCGATTTACGTTTCAAAAAGGTTTCTGCCGAAGATTACTAACCTGTCGGGCAAAGAGATTCGTATCACTGAAACAGTTCACCTCGGGCCACGCAAAGCAGTGCATCTGCTTGAGATAGGGGAGCGACGGTTCCTTATAGGCAGTACGAATGAGAACATTACAAGATTAGCCGACTTAGAAATGGAAGTGAATAAAGTGCCTAAAGTTTAGAGTGCCTAAAGTGACACGTAAGTGTCATCCTGAGGCGAAGCCGAAGGATCTGGCCAACGAATAAGAGATTCTTCGCTTCGCTCAGAATGACAGATTCGCTGTCACTTTAGTTCACTTTAGGCACTTTAGTTCAATATTGAGGATATAGATGACCGACAAGCTTATTAAAACTCGTCTTGGCAAAGGCTGGCTAAGCCGGAGCCGGATGCTTTTTCTGGCGTTTGTTGTCTTGACGCCAGCCGGGTTTTCTTTTGGTCAGGATGCAAATGTAGTCCCAGTGCAACCTGGGCTGCCAGGTAATTCTACCACGACAAGTGCCCCGGCAAACGGGATTCCAAGCATCAGAGATTTGATGACGATTATAGATAAGGCAACGACCGACGAGACCAAAGGCAAAGATTGGTCAACCCCTGTCAAACTTGTAGTCATCTTTACCGGCTTGGCGATTCTGCCGAGTCTTTTGGTAATGATGACTTCCTTTACGAGAATAGCTATTGTTTTATCTTTTATTCGACGTGCTTTGACCACTCAGAACATACCTCCTACGATTGCAATGATGGGTTTAGCTTTATTTCTGACCTTGTACACAATGGCTCCTACATTCACCAAGGCCAACACGAACGCCATCCAGCCTTATCTTGCGAACGAGATTGATTTTCAAACGGCGGGTACCAGGGCCGGGGATTGTATCAAGGAATTTATGCTTCGGCAGTGCAGGGAAGCCGATTTAGCTCTCTTTGTGCGGATGGCCAGGATAGAACCATCAACAAATCTGATGGATATAGATTTATATATAGTTATTCCGGCATTTATTATCAGTGAATTCCGCACTGCATTTGAGATAGGCTGTCTTTTGTTTATTCCTTTTCTATTGATGGATATAGTTATTGCAAGTGTTTTGCTTAGTGCGGGTATGATGCTGCTGCCACCAATGATGATTTCGTTGCCCTTGAAGCTGATATTATTCATTCTTGTTGACGGC
>Ga0315545_1003490_pt1 | contig 13443 bp, 13 predicted proteins | sample SalMarSW160210MG_FD_203096 | JGI IMG/M metagenome (GOLD analysis project Ga0315545, IMG submission 203096) | Salt marsh sediment microbial communities from the Plum Island Ecosystem LTER, Massachusetts, United States - Salt Marsh Sediment SW1602-10 ... | reverse complement strand
GGATAGCTGGAATTGCCTAAGGTTGAACCTTCAAGCTATCGCCTGGCTTCACCACGCCTCCGTGAACTACTTGAGCGAATACCCCTTCCAATGGCAGAAGGTGAAATTCTGGATGGTTATGTTCCTTGCCAATCTGAGTAATTTCCAAAATGATGTCCTTACCAATGCATATTCGTGTGCCAAGAGGTAAGCGAGCTAAGTCCACCCCTTCAGTGACAAGGTTTTCAGCAGAATCGCCGGGGGCTATTTCCCTACCCGCCTCGCGCACCCTCTCAATACTCTCCATCGCCAGAAGGCTAACTTGGCGAGGACTGCCAGCATGAGCATCACCAACAAAGCCGTAGCCTTCTTTAAGAAAGCTCTGGCTAACAGGCTGCTTCTTACTTTCTTTCTCTTGGCTCAAACAAACCGCGACTATCTTACCCATGTTCTCTGCTCTTTTCATTTATTGGCGATATAAACTCCACTTTTGCCTCCGCTCTTCTTCATTAAACGGATTTCCTCGATAGTCATGCCTCTATCCACTCCCTTGCACATATCGTAAATACTTAGAGCGCTTACAGACACAGCAACCAGCGCCTCCATTTCAAATCCTGTTTTCCCCACACCCTTAGCGGCAGCAGTAATCTCAATGAAGTCAGCATCCTCAGGAAGATAAAATTCAATTGCAATGTTGGTGAGCAACAACGGGTGACATAGCGGTATAAGGTGGGGAGTTTCCTTTGCTGCCATAATCCCGGCTGTTTGTGCGCAGGATAAAACGTCTCCTTTTACCATTTCCCCTCGACGAATAAGCTCCAAGGTCGAGGGCTTCATCCTTACTTTGCCTGTAGCTACTGCTTGGCGTTCTGTTTCCGCTTTCCCGGTAACATCCAGCATGCGTACTTGCCCTGCTGATTCTGACACTTTCATTTTTAACCTCCAATCTGAGACATATTCCTCTTCATTGGCACAATGCCGTCTGCTAATCTATGATGCTCCGGCCTAGAAGCAACTACACTTAAAATCAAGTGCTCTAGCTCCTTGGCTGAAGCATTATTGCGCAGCGGCCCCCTTAAATCAATTCCCTCATCTGACAAAAGGCAAGGGCATAACTGCCCGTATGAGGTAAGCCGTAGGCGATTACAACTGGAGCAAAAGGGTTCGGTGATCGGGCTAATAAAACCTATAGTGCCCCTAGCTCCGGGTAAGCGGTAGTACCTGGCGGGCCCATTTCCTGGGGGAGATGGGCAGGGTACGAGTGTGCCAAGCGACCTAATACGCCGTCGTAATTCACCCGCTGGCACAAGTTCTGCTACGTTACTAAAGGGCATAAGCTCAATGAATCGAACATGCCATTCCTCTTTGTAGGTCATCCTGGCGAAATCCAGCACCTCGTCATCGTTTATACCCTTCATGACTACCATGTTTATCTTGATGGGGTCGAAGCCAGCCTCCCTTGATGCCTCAATGCCACTAAGGGCATCCTTTAACTCTCCCAAGCGGGTAATTTTCCGAAATTTACCAGCCTTAAGTGTATCTAGACTAATATTGACTCGCCTTAAGCCTGCCTGTTTAAGTTCTAAAACATATTTCTTGAGGAGTGTTCCATTTGTGGTCAAAGACACCTCCTCAATCCCCTCTAGCTGAGAGAGCATCTCAATAAGTTTAGGTAAACCTGCTCTAACTAATGGCTCGCCGCCGGTGAGCCTTGTCTTGTTGACTCCCAGCTCCGCTGCTATCTGAACAATAGTTGAAATTTCCTCATAAGAGAGGAGCTCGCTATGTGATATCCAGGAAATACCCTCAGGTGACATGCAATAGATGCAGCGTAAGTTACATCGATCGGTAACTGAGATCCTGAGGTAATTTATACGGCGTCCAAAGGAATCAAAAAGACCTGTCATTCTTTCTCTCCTTAGCCATAGCTACAAATTTTACTCCTTCCACTTGGCAGAAAATAGTGCCTTGGTTTGTGGAGCGAATTGGTTTCCTTGTTCCACTAGCTTTACTCCAGCAACGACATCCACAGCATAAACCAAACAAACCTGGCAATAGATGGATGCTCCTCACTTTTCCAATACTCCCTTTAACAGAGCGGGTAGATTTTCAGGATGGTCACATATCACCGGCTCGATAAATGGCTGACCACTTTTTACCTCCATTATGTTTCTCCCCGTTTCCGAAAGAAGGAGTTGAATAAATTCCACGGCAAGGTCCTGGTTTTCCGCATGTAAAGGCATGGTAATGCCATATACTATAGGTTTGCCATGCTTGGTAGCGTAGGTAGGAGGAGAGCCGGGAGTCTTCATAATCTCTATAGAGGCTTCCTTGTAGAAGTCCTCCACGCCAGGAAGCCCCATATTTGTTTTAGAGAGGTTAACATAGTCATCGAGCTCAATGAAATTCAACTTGTGTTGCACGGCTACAGAACGATACTCAAAAGCGTAATCTAGATCGCCTGTCTGAAGTGCAACAATAAGGTCAACCGACTTTTTGCTCACTATTTCTTCACTGCCACCACGCCTGGCCTCACTGATACCACCAGTTCTGCCTCGTTCGTGCTCACTCCCAAGAATAAGGGCGTCATATAGCTCATCAGCATTGGGATCAGGAGTTAGTCCAAAGTCAGCAGCTTTATCATGGTAGTAGTTCTGAGCTAACTGGATGACTAACAGCGTTCTATAACCACAAGGGTCAGCATCAGGGTCGCTGTGCCCGTAGCTCACAGGGTCATTTCCAAGCACATCATACCAGGTGCGTGTGCCATCCACTATCGCATCTGAGCCAGGTGCATCGTCACAGTAGCAAAGCACCATCTTATTTCTGGCAAAGGCGAGATACCAATCGGCGTAGCCATCTTCATACAGCCTATCAGAGATAAGGGCATAATCGGCAGAGCCGATTATATCAGGGGGAGACTCACCAGCTTGCTCTTGTGCTATGGCTCTGCTTATTATACTAGCACTTCCTCCTGATTCAAGCACGATATTAACATTGGGATGAGCGCTTTCAAACTCAGTGGCCAAATCGTCAAACGGTACTGCTAAACTTCCCGCGTGAGAGATTTTTAGCGTTTTAGTTGCAGGAGTTCCCCCACCCTGTAAAGCACAGCTAGTAGCCGTCATAAGCAAGATGAGAACCACGATAATTGAACTCAACCTAAATAAAATACCTTTCATTGAAAACCTCTTTTTATCTCTAGAAACCTTCTCAAAAAACATGAATTGCTGAAGCCTTAAATGTGATCCATACCTTTACTCCCTTTCTTAACCTAAGTTCGTCGAACGCCTGGCGAGTAATAACGCAGATGAAATCTGGTGGCAGAGTCACGGTGACGTAGATGACTGAGCCTCTATCGGCTATGTCACTGACCACGCCCTGGAAGCAGTTTCGCGCTGTAGATTGAAGCGGCTCTGGGGAGATGAGGATATCTTCAGGGCGAAGGGAAAGCCGCACCTCGCCTCTGGACTCTGTTATTGCCCTGAGTTTCACACCCCCGATATCAATAAGGCCATTCTCAGCTCTACCACTAAAGATATTTCGTGACAGCGCAAATCGAGCCACGAATTCCGAATTTGGCCGGCGCAGGAACTCCCCAGGAGTCCCTACCTGGGCTATGCAACCACCGTTCAGCACAGCAACCCGATGCCCCAAAGCTATCGCTTCTTCAAAGTCGTGGGTGACATGAACTACGGTGACCTTCACCCGGCGGTGCATCTCCCTTAATTCTCTTTGCATCCCTTCCTTGGTCTCGGGATCCAGGGCACTTAAGGGTTCATCAAGCAGGATTACCTTAGGCTCAGTAACCAGCGCCCTTGCTAGAGCTACCTTTTGCTTCTCCCCTCCACTCAAGGTAACCGGGCTCCTCTTAAGCAGGTGCGAAATTCCCACTACTTCAGCCATAGCAGTTATCTTTGACTTTGTCTCACCCTTAGGGTACTTCTTCATCTTTAGTCCAAAGGCAATGTTCTCCTCCACTGAAAGATGGGGGAATAAAGCCTGGTCCTGATATACAATGCTAATGCCTCTTTTCTCTGGACTCTGGTTGGTAATCTCCCTGCCATCAATCCAGACTTCCCCTTCAAGAACTGGATAGAGCCCGGCAATAGCCTCCAGAAGCACTGTCTTCCCTGCCCCGGTAGGTCCCAGGATGATGAAATATTCACCTGGCTCGATATCGAGATTGATGCCCTGAAGCAGAAAATCGCCTAAATTAACCTTCAGGTTCTTTATGGTGATCATGCTTTTTCACCCTTATAGGCTATTGTTCTGAGTGTTATAAAAATAGCGATGGAGATAAGGATTGCCAAAGCTGCTACCGGTAGAGTGTAATCTAGCCCAAAGTCAAAGCGATCAGCGACCAAGACAGGAAGGACTTTAGTGTTCCAGCCAAGAAAGGAGGCGCTGTAAGCTATAATGACTATGGCGCCAAATTCGCTTAAGCCTCGAGCCCACATGAGCACCGAACCAGAAAAGATGCTCCTCCCGGCTAAGGGTAGGGAAATTCGGAAAAACGACCTCCAGGGAGAGGCACCTAAGGTTCTGGCTACCTTCTCCAACCTGACATCCACAGCTTTGAAGCCTTCCTTAGCCGAGTCAATAAGAAATGGAACGCTAACAAACACCATAGCGATGACTACCCCGGCAAAAGCCCCGAAGAAGCCAATGCCTGTGCTGTGAAGGACCTTGCCAGCAAGGAAATTGCTGCCGAAGACAAAGAGAAGGGCAACGCCAGCCGCGGAATGAGGGATCACAATAGGCACATCAATAATTGCCTCTACAAATCTCTTCCCCCGAAACTGGTGCCGAGCCAGCAGATAGGCTAAGGGAACTCCGAGAAGGAGCCCTATCAAGGTAGCTATCAGGGCAGCAGAGAGGGTGAGCAGAATAGAGGAGTATACATCCTCCTCGAGCAACGTGTTCCACAAGGCCCCGGGAGAAGAGGAAAATATCGTCTTAAGCGGGGGAGCGAAAATGAACAGCAGGATAAGTGCGCCAAGCACTATAAAAACTATGCTCATGCTATCTGGCTTTCTCCCAAGACTCATTTTAGCCATATTCTTCCTCTCTCCTGCAGCAAAGCTGCAAAATCAAGATGAATAAATTATTTTTTGACCTTTTGCCCACACTAAAGTCTGCAAAGCTCCCTACAAGATGCCTTGAGACTCTGTCACGTGCAAATAGGGCACAGCAGGCTAGATAGCATGTAATACAAAAATGGATAAAGGGAATAAAAAAACAGCGCCTTGTTAAAAAAGGCACTGTAATAGAATGACCGACTTCCATCTTCTCTCCTTTCCAAACACGGGAGGCCTAGGCATTTCTACCTACACCCTTGAGACCTTTTCACAGTCTCCCGGTTGCTTACCATGGATTTCTCTTTAGGCAAGCAACTCGGAGAGGAATATTCAAATTTGCGACTTATTATATTTTATCTCAATAGACTGGTCAACTCCTTTGCCGATTCTTGTGGAAAGGCAACTAGTGAGCTGCGAGAGGAAATATAGTTAGTTCCCCTTTTTCTCGTAATCGGGACACCAAGCAGCATTGGGGCGCTCAGGGCGGTGGCAAGCACTTCGCCAGTTCCATTTACAACTGTCGCATAATATGATATTCATGCCCAAGGATTTCTTTACCCGGAGTTTTATTTTATAAGCCCAGCTTGGTCCTTCAGCGCTCATGGTAGATTTACATATCCTTGGACAAAGTGGCTAAAAATTCAGCGTTGTTTCTCGTCTTGGCCAATCTTTCGAGGATTCTTTGTGTACCCTCACCGTGGTGGTTAGGGGAATCGCTATCTATCATGCCAACTATGCGCCTGAGAAGCCATACCTGCTTTAAAGTATTTTCATCCAATAACAGCTCTTCTCTTCTTGTGCTACTAGGCACGATATTTATGGCGGGGAAAATCCTCCTCTCAGACAATTTCCTGTCTAAGTGAAGCTCCATGTTACCTGTTCCCTTAAACTCTTCATATATGAGGTCATCCATGCGGCTGCCTGTATCCACCAGACAAGTAGCGATGATGGTCAGGCTACCGCCCTCATCGGTATTGCGGGCAGTGCCAAAGAAGCGCTTGGGAGGGTGTAAGGCTGCTGAATCTATACCACCTGATAAGGTACGCCCGCTAGCAGGCATCGCTAAATTGTAAGCTCGAGTGAGCCTGGTAATGCCATCAAGCAGGATAACCACATCCTTGTCTGTTTCTACTAACCTTTTGGCTCTCTCCAGCGCTAATTCGGCAACCTTGGTCTGGCCTTCTACTGGTTCATCAAAGGTAGCAGCTATAACCTCAGCCTTCACCGACCTCTTCATATCGGTAACCTCCTCAGGTCTCTCTCCGATGAGGCAGATTATAAGATGGATGTCGTTGTTGTAGTTCGTGGTGATGGCATTGGCAATTTTCTTAAGAAGTACAGTTTTCCCTGCCTTAGGTGGTGATACGATAAGCCCTCTTTGTCCCCTGCCTATAGGTGCCACTAAGTTAATTAGACGGGTAGATAAATCGTTTGAGTTCGTTTCCAGATTGATGAGCTTGTTGGGGAAAATGGGCGTCAGTGAACTGAAATGGCGCCGTGTTCTTGCTAGTTCAGGGTCAAGCTTATTGATACTTTCCACTCGAAGCAAGCCATAATATTTCTCACTTTCCTTAGGAGGTCTAGCTTGCCCACAGATATAATCGCCATCTCTTAAGTTGAAGCGGCGAATCTGAGAATTTGAGACATAAACATCATTGGCACCACGCAGGAAAGTATCCTGGCGCAGGAAGCCATAGCCCTCATTCATGGTCTCCAGGACACCAGTTATGAGCAAATTCCCCTGTTGTTCTGCTTGCGATTTGAGAATATGGAGGGCAAGGTCAGGTTTCTTTAAGGCGGAATAGCCACTGATGCCACACTCCTTAGCTAGAGCTTCAAGCTCATCACGAGTTTTATTTTCCAGTTGCGTTATACTTAACATAATACCTCTCCTTAAGCACCCACTACTATTTCCCAACCCCCTCCACCCGGCAACATCTATGATTTTGTCGGGAACCTCTCAATCTTTTCTCCCATGACTCTCTTCCAATCATCCAAGAAACGTTCAACGCCAATATCAGTAAGGGGGTGCTGTATCATTTGTAGTAGCACTTTATAGGGTACGGTGGCAATATGTGCCCCGACTTTAGCTGCTGTCAGGCAATGTTGAGGATGCCTGATACTAGCAGCTATAACTTGAGTAGATAGCTGATAGTAGTCAAAATATTCTACGATATCAGCCACCACTTCCATGCCATCCTCACCAATGTCATCAAGCCTGCCTACGAAAGGACTGACAAAGGTAGCTCCTGCTGCTGCCCCCAACAAAGCCTGGTTTAGGGAGAAGCACAAGGTAAAATTCACCTTTATGTTTTCCTTAGACAGCACTGAGGTAGCCTCCACTCCTTCTAGGTTAGCGGGTATCTTGACCACGATATTCTTCGCCCACTTAGCTATTTCTCTGGCTTCAGCTACCATTCCGGGGGCATCCCGACTCAGAACTTCAGTGGATACAGGACCGGGAACAATGGAGCAGATTTCCTTGACCAAATTCTGGTAATCAACTTGACCTTCTCGAGATATGATACTGGGATTTGTAGTTACTCCACTGATTACTCCCAGTCTCACCCCATGGCGGATGTGTTCTATATTAGCAGTATCTAAGAATAATTCCATTTTCCCTAATTCAGCGGCAAGCTCGTTTGGGCACCTTCAACAAGTATTTTTTCCGCTGCTCCAATAAAATCCATGAATAATGGGTGTGGGGAATCGGGGCGAGATTTAAACTCAGGGTGGAATTGGCAAGCAAGCATCCAGGGATGGCCTTCAAGCTCAGCAATCTCCACCAGCTCCCCGTTTGGAGATAGGCCGCTAGTTATAAGCCCGGCCTCTCCCAGTTGTTGGCGAAAAGAGTTGTTGAATTCAAAGCGATGGCGATGCCTCTCGTAAGTAACTTCGCTGCCATAAGCCTGGGCTGCTTTCGTTCCCGCTACTAACTTGCAGGGATAAGTCCCCAGCCTCATGGTTCCTCCCTTTTGGCTTATACCGTGCTGTTCGGGGAGGAGGTCAATCACGGGATAAGCAGTATCCGTATCAAATTCAGTAGAATTTACCTTTTCAGTATGGAAAACATGGCGTCCAAGTTCGATGACCATGGTATGCATTCCTAGACATAAGCCAAGGTAAGGGATTTCTTTTTCTCTAGCGAAATTGGCAGCTTTTATCATGCCCTCAATTCCTCGATAGCCAAAGCCGCCAGGTACGATTATGCCTTGGACTTGTCTAAGCTTGTCATCCTCACCGCTCTCTATCTCTTCTGAATCAAGCCATTCTAGTTTTATCTCACGGTTGTGAGCTAAGGCTGCATGACATAATGCTTCACGAACAGAGTAATAAGCATCTTGAAGTTCCACATATTTGCCTACCAGGCCGATAACTACCGGCTCTCTGGGAGCTTTTAGCTTAGCTACCATGTTTCGCCACTCATCCAAATCGCTCTTCTTAGCTTTTAAGCCCAACCGTCTAACTATAACCTCCCCTAACCCGGCATCTTCTAGCAATAAGGGCACTTCGTAAATAGTCTCACTAGTGACTAGAGGGATAACCGCCTCCCTATCCACATCGCAAAACAGCGATATTTTATCCTTTATCCCCTCTGCTATCTCCTTATCGCTGCGACAAAGTATGACATCAGGCTGAATACCAATTCTCCTTAACTCATTGACGCTATGTTGTGTTGGCTTGGTTTTTAGCTCGTTAGTGGCAGCGATGTGTGGTAGAAAGGTAACGTGAATGTATAATACGCTATCCCTGCCTTCATCTTTCCTCATTTGCCTTATAGCCTCGAGAAAGGGTTGCCCTTCAATATCACCTACAGTGCCGCCGACTTCAACAATTAACACCTCAGCTTTAGATATTTCAGCCACCTCTCTTATTCGCCTCTTTATTTCATTGCTTACATGGGGGACTACCTGTATTGTGCCCCCTAAAAAGTCCCCCCGCCTTTCCTGAGCGATGACTGAAGAATAGACTTGCCCCGAAGTGACATTAGAAGCCTGGGTCAACTCTATTCCAATGAATCTCTCATAATGCCCTAAGTCTAAATCAGTTTCAGCACCGTCTTGAGTGACAAAGACCTCACCATGTTGGTAGGGAGACATCGTCCCTGGGTCAACATTAAGGTATGGGTCAAGCTTCTGCACCGAGACAGTAATAGAACGGCTTTCCAGTATTCTGCCAATGGAAGCTACCGAAATTCCTTTACCTACAGAACTTATTACTCCGCCCGTGACGAAGATATACTTGGTCATGATTTGCCAGTGGACATAACTAAAGTAAAAATCTTGCGGCTAATCTTAAGAATATGAAGAAACCTTGAGTTTCCTTAAGTATAAAAGGTTAAAACCAAAATTGTCAAGTCCGTATCGGGAAAAGCAAAATTGCTCACTTAAGAGGGTCTTCTTTCAGCTAGGTACTCTCTGAAAGCTCTTGAGGGTTCTCCTTGACGCTGCTGGATAAGGGCTAAATCAAGGATGTTTTCCCTTAACTTTGTGTCTTCTAAAAACGGGCGATAATCGCCTCTTTTTCTGCCTTGGAAAGTGATTGCAGAGCCATTAAGTAAACCTCAGCTCTCGATTCAACAGCCTTCATTTCCTATCTACCCGCTTTTATATTATAACACAACAAATACTAAAAAATTCCTCTATCCGAGTCAGGGGAAAATCCGAACTTTTGTAGATATATATTTTCTTGTTGCACCAAATGCCAACAGAAAAGGTAAGCAACCTAGGGGTCAACATAGCAGTTCGTTGGAAGGTGGTTTAATTGTTAATGTGGGTGCTACTCAACAAAGATTGGACTCTCAGTCAGTTTAATTGCCGAGCTGTCTGTTCTTGTTTCCTTACCATAAATATCGGTAACCAAGACCTCTCCTGTTATTTCCTCAGGGATTTTGCCAGCGCCCCATAAGACATAGACTGCCTTTCCTTCCACCATAAACTTATACTGCCCCTCAGCCAACTCCTCGGCAGATGTAAATTTGTCCAGCTTCTCAATTAAGGTCTTTAAGCCATAATAAGCCGGCCTTCTCTCCCCATTCTCGTCAATTAGGGCTGACTGCTTCGCACCCGATAGGTCCCAGGGGCGCGATTTAAAGCTCACGTAAAAGAACTTGTCTGCCCCACAGGCGAAAGAGATTACACAGGCCCTGACCAGAATCTGGCCATGTTCCTCAGGGGAAACATTTTCGCAAAAGTAATACTCTGCGTAGGTTACCCAGAAGGGCTTATCAATGCCATACTCTGACAGCAACTTCTTGAATTCGGGGACAGCCAGCTCAGCAATGGCTATCAGGTCAGCCTTGGCATGCTCGGCCTCGCCGAATTCACCAATGTGCGGCCAGCAGGGATGGACAGTGGCGATATCAAAATACTGGCTTCCTTTCTCAAAGATTGGCTTCCAGAAGGAGATATTTTCGGGCTTCACTGCTCCCATCCCGCCATTCAGAACCTTTGCCTCCGGGTCGGCCTCTTTCACTGCCTGGTATGTTTCTGTCAAAACCTCAAGGTAGTCCTCTGGTGAACCATCAAAGTAGGCCCAGTAGCCCTCCTGGACACCTGGTGAGAAACTAGCTTGCCAGTGCTTAATGGGATACCTCAGCCCTGGCATATCGTCTTTCCCGTCGCCGTCATATCTCTCCACCAGAGCGGAAACAAACCTTCGGTAAGCATCCATATCATATGGTTTGCGGCGACCTCTACACACTCCTTGCTCCTCCAACATTATCGGTGTAGTAGCACTAACCGGTCCCCAGTTAGCCTGGTCCCATTCCGCAAACGGCGAGATTATGGCTAAGATAGCAAAATTATGACCTTGAAGTTTCTGGACATAGTTATCTACCCCCAGCCAAATGTATTCCCCCCTTTCAGGCTCAATCAAGCCCCAGACAAATGGGCCAAATGGTTTAGCAAAGGGGCTAGTCCAGCTTATGCCCAGCTTGGAGACTCCATCGATATCTTCTGGGTCGACCTTATCAATGCCGAAGCGAGAGGCTAGGATTTCTTCTGGTATTGTCGCCAAGGTAGGCGTAGGCGATGGTGTAGGCGTGGGAGCAGGCGTAGGAGTTGGCATAGGAGTTGGTGGCGGGGCACAGCTACAAAACACAAGGATAGCGATAACTAATGCTATGAGATAGGTCAGCCTCATATCAGTATTTTATTGCAAACGGCGACTTCGTTTCAATAGCTGCAAGTTCGGGGCACTTTGTATCTGGTCAAGTTCGGAAAAAGCAAAATCGCTCCCCGAACAGAACTCGACCTTCTGATAGTTCCGCCTCCATTGTAACCTTTGCTATGTCAGGCTTCAAACAAAAGGCAATAGTTCTTACCATAGGAATGCCTAGACCAACATCGGGGATAGAAACACCTTTGCAAAGAAGTGAAAGTATAAGGGGAGACTACTTCAAGATCGACCTACATCATCACCGAATAAGAGTATGAAAAACGCTAGTTCTAGAAGGCTAGCGCTTCAGAAATTTCAATTGGTGGAGGCGGGGGAGAGTCGAACTCCCCGTCCAAAAAAAGGTTGCCAGAATATCCTACAAGCTTAGTCAGCTCCTTTATCTCATCTAGCTTTCATCTGCTGACCGAATCCAGCTAGACCAGCCGATTTTTCTTAGCCAATCCCTATCGACATCAGGATTGGAGCACCTCGACTTTCTGACACCCAATCCCAACCTTCGAGGAGAGGCCGGGTTGGATGTGTAACCTTAATCCAGGTTACGCAAAAACTAGTTCGTTGGGAACTATTTTTTTTGCCACTTGTTTTGTGAGATTAGTGGCACCTCAGCTCGCAATTCTGTAGGCCTTCCCCTGTCGAAGCCACGCGCCCCCGCATTGCTAGCCTTGCTTCTTTGTCACCTCCTTCTAAGCTTCAGCGCTCGGTCCATTTCTCTTTCTGCGTCTCGGCGAATGATAGTTTCGCGCTTATCGTAAATCCTCTTTCCCTTGACCACCCCTAGCTCTATTTTAGCCACCCCACGTTTAATATATAACTTGAGAGGCACTAAAGTCAAACCTCTTTGCCTTACCTTGCCAGCAAGGATATCTATCTCTTTCCTGTGGAGCAAAAGCTTCCGAGGTCTAGTTGGCTCGTGAGTATTATAGCTAGCGGCGTCATAGGAGGCAATATGACTATTAAGCAGCCATAGCTCACCATTTTCTGGTCTGGCATAGGCATCGCTCAGGTTTACCCTGCCAGCTCTGATGGACTTAATTTCAGAACCCTTGAGAGCAATGCCTGCCTCAAGGCTTTCCAGAACATGATAGTCATGATAAGCTTTGCGATTTGTAGTTATCGTTCTGGAGTCTTTCGCCATGTGGAGATTCTACTACTAATGGGGCGCAGAATCATGTTCTAGGTCTTTTGCCCCTACTGATCATAAAGCGCTCATAAAGATCACGAAGATCGATCTCTCCCATCCAAAACTTCCCGATAAGCCAGCCACCCAGAATAAACAAAGCCACAATAAAAGCCTCTAGGGCACCAAGACATACTGCAATAAGCCCCAGTACGAACCCAACGATAGCACCTATTGCCTTTGGATTTAACATCTCTTATCTCTCATCAGCGCACAGCCAGCCGCCGAGCTTCCACTGGCTTATATTTAACCTGCATATCTACCTGCGCTACCGCAAGCCCTGTGAACTGCTCCACTGCTTCCTTAATCTTAATCTGTAACTCAATACCAACCTCAGGTATGTTGGTCGCCAGAGCTACCAAAACCCGACAGGAAATAAGCAAACCTCCTGCTCCTTCTCTTATACGGCACTTAACCTGATGCACACTGTGAATAGTGGCAGCGGTGGACTCCGCCAATACACAAATACTCTCAGCATCTATAGTGATGCTGCCTTCTTCAGTGGAGCTTATGAGTAAGGGCCCCGGCGTGCGCAGGGGTACGAACTCGAAGAACAGCATAGCGATCATGCCTAAGGCGATGACTACGCTAACTGCTATAATGCCAATTACACTAGCCCCGGTAGCATCGGCAACCCTTTGTAGCTGCGACTCAAACCACCCATACGGCAAAACCTCCGGTGTGCTCATCCCAGCAGCCACAAGCAAGGTAGTCACTGCCAGGGCTAGTACGACCACACCAATGATCACCACTACTACTCGATTAAAAACGGACATAGCTATACCTTACGCTATCGCCTAGCAGCTTTCTCAAGCTGAGGCTTCAACTAACTTTGAGGATATGTCTATTCTACCTTTCCTGGTTTCTTCTCAGGGAACTCAATGCTTACAATACGCACATTGATCTCCTTGGCAATAAGCCCAGCGATCTCCAGGAGGCGAGAAGCTACCTTCTTGCGAACTTCGGCTACAATGTTGGGAATGTTGAACCCATATGTGACATCCAGCTGAAGGTCAACAATAGCCT
>Ga0315545_1003489_pt1 | contig 13444 bp, 10 predicted proteins | sample SalMarSW160210MG_FD_203096 | JGI IMG/M metagenome (GOLD analysis project Ga0315545, IMG submission 203096) | Salt marsh sediment microbial communities from the Plum Island Ecosystem LTER, Massachusetts, United States - Salt Marsh Sediment SW1602-10 ... | reverse complement strand
AAAACAATAAGTGATTTGATAGAATACCGAGCAGAGCTGATGGAAGAATCATTTCTGCGACTTCTCAGCTCTGATCAAGGAATTCATAAGCTCGTCCCGATGTACCAGAATCACCTCGCCAAAGCCGGCCTCACAAAGGTCCTGTCGGTATTCATTGAAAGTGTAAGTCCCGCCCCCTTCGGTCCCGACCAGCATATTGACGGCGAACAAAGCCCCACCTTCGGGGCTGGTGTGGGATGGGTCCATGACCATATCGCGTATAACCACAACACCGCCGTCCTTCAGGGCCTTGTGAACCTTGGCAAAGAGCGCGCGGTTTTGCTCTCTGGAGTTCTGGTGGCAAATTGCACTAAGCAAGGCCAGATCCGTGCCATAAGGCAGCTCATCGGTATAGAAATCGCCCGGCACAAGAGTTACTCTGTCACCCAGTCCGGCCTCGGCGAAGCGCTGCTCGGCCATCGATATAACGGGTAGTAAATCAAACAATGTAGCCGTGGCTTCGGGAACGGCGCGAAGAAATGCGATAGTCCATGTGCCTGAGGCACCTCCAATGTCAAGCAAATGCCCGCATTTCAATGGCTGTAGTTTGGCTATTACCTCATCGGCTATGGGCTCGGAGATATTTTGCATACCACTTATAAAGTCGGCCTGGTCGGCGGCCTCGCCGCGAACACTCGGACCGCACTCGGCGGGTTTGCCTGTTTGTGTTACCTCAGACAGCCGGGCCCAGCGACGAAGGCAATTAGCTAAGTGACGAACCATAGGCAGGACGTTGTTACCTGATTTCTCAGTCAGTAGTTTGGCCACATCCTCTGGGACACTGTAATCACTGGCTTGCTTGGTCAGAAATTCCAACGCTACAAGCGCATCGAGTAGAATGGTTGTTGCCCGCGGGTCGGTGCCAAGTTCGCAAGCCAGGGCCTGTGCCGTCATTGGTTTTTCGTACAGCGGGCTAAAAACGTCCAAATCCGCCGCCGCAGTCAGCACGCAGGCCGGCTGAAATGACCGGGCAACATCCAAAACTTCTTTTGCAGTCCATTGCTTTGCCATCAGTACGTTCCCTTTTAAATAAGATATCCTACTTACCCAAGCAGAGAATGAGTTCTGCAAAATTACAGGTTAGGCATATATTATTTAAGAAAATCGGTTTTTTGATTTTCTTGAATAATCATGTAACTGTTCAATGTACAAGAGCTTACTGTTTGAAAAGAAAAAAACAAAAAAAACGTTTTTTTCTTTCCAAAGTATGCCTAACCTGTAATTTTACAGAAACCTTAAGCAGAGGGCAAAAGGAGAGTGGTTCAATTCATGGCATAGACACATCATAGTTGGGCCGAAAGTGTTGGTGCCATTTTAGTGTCCACAATTCTTCAAGGTAAACTCTTCCTACGCTGCTGTCCACAAATCCGATATTGGTAGCTTTTTTATGGCGGTCAACGCAGAATCGCCCCATAAAGTACCCTTCGCCGTGGGGATACCCCGGATAACCTACCTCACCAGTCAGGTCATCGGGCACCAAATCGTTAGCGAAAGGCCACGAGCCGACCCACACTGAATCGCCTAATAGCGGAACACTCGATTTAGCGTCAGAGTATTTCTTGTAGAAATTTCCCGCCGGAAAATCCGGAGCGTAGATTGGGTCGTCGGGCAGCAGCCATAAGTTCAGCCCGTAGCTGCCTTCCCCGCCCATGAAGCGCCACGAGCTGAACGCCGAACCATAGAACGAACTCTCCGTCCGGTCCTGGCGTTTTGCCATCGGGCAAAATGTTACTTTCATTACCCCCTCTATGTGCTCGGCCGGATTGTCCTTATAATCCTTAGCGCTCAGATATGGCGCCATTTGATGAAACCAGTACTCGCCCGGCTGATGAGAGAAGGGCATAGTTAAATCATCGTGGTCAAGTGCGTAAAGATTCATAGCAAGGCACAACTGCCGAAGATTACTCTGACAGGCACTTGAACGCGCCTGCTTACGTACATAGTTAAGTGCCGGCATCAATATCGCCATCAACAATGCGATAATGGCAATCACCACCAGAAGTTCTATTAGGGTAAATGCCCTTCGATTATCCATAATAGCACCACAGTTCTTCATGTACAGGCTCGTGAACTAAAAGATGAGTGTACGCTTTTTGGTGCTGAAAATCAAGAGAAATGTCCACGGTTTTTCACAATCCTTATCGTGAACAAAGAGAAAGGCTTCTGCAATATATGCCTGACCTCAATTTTGCATAACTCTATGAACAAAGAGAACAAAGCGCAGAAAAAAAGGAGACAAAGGCAATTGTCTTGAACGAATTATAGGCCCGTCTCCTTGTTGCGATGTGCCATGACGCACCTTACCGCGGACAGTGCTCTGGGACCAACTGATCTCTGTCTGCACTCGCAACAAACGTATTATAGCAGAGACAGCAGCACGAATCAAGTAAATTTATGCTTTTAGCGGCTCATGCTATATAGAACCGGCAAGAAGGTAAAAACTGTCGGACTTCCACAATTACCCCGATATGCCTATAAAGAGCGAAAAGTCATAAAGGAGCTGGACGGTCAATATTTTTTGTCAAAGGTAAGCAGAGGACAAGAAAAACACGGCTGGCAAAGCAAACCACAGAATTCATCTGTTACTTACCTTGATGACCTAAAATGCTTGTAGCAGCGGTAGTTACTCATTGGCAAAATTCAGATTCAAAGTCTGTGTCAGGTCGCTGATTTTGGTTTGGGCAAGCATGTTTTCGGCATTTGCTACAGCTTCATCGAGATCAATACCTGAAATGGCTTTTTGTACACGTGGTAGATAGCTCGGATCCATACTCAAAATCCGCACACCTATCCCAAGCAGGAAAGGCAGATATTGTTCTTGGTGCGCCATATCTCCGCAAACCGAGATTTCCCTGCCGCTTTGATTGGCCGAATGCACCACCTTCTTCATTGCACGCAACACCGAAGGGTGGTGGGGCAAATAAGAACCGGCAACATTTTCGTTAGTCCTGTCTACTCCCAGCATAAACTGTATAAAATCATTGGTCCCTATCGAAAAAAACTCAGCCTCCCTCGTGAAATCGTCTATCAAGTCCACTACACAGGGCAGCTCGACCATAATTCCAAGTTTCGGTTTCCGATTGTGTTCTATGTTCTGTCTGCCAAGCTCCTCCAAACATTCAAATACAACTTCACGGGCCTGACAGAATTCATCTATGGACGAAATCATTGGAAACATAATCCGTAAATCCCCTCCGGCCCCTGCACGCAGCATAGCCCGAATCTGCTCAGCGAAAACAGGTTTGTTCTGAAGTGAGAAACGTATCGATCTCAAACCGAGAGCAGGATTCTGTTCCCTGATGTCGTGGTAATAGGATAAGGTTTTATCACCTCCCACATCGAGCGTTCGAAACGTAACCGGTTTGTCTCCCATTAACTCAACGAGCTTGCTGTAAATCATAAATTGTTCTGCCTCGGTCGGTAGATTTCCTCTGATCATAAACGGAAACTCTGTCCGGTACAGCCCCACACCCTCGCATTGCAATTCGCACGCAACCTTCAGGTCGGCCAGCAGGTTGATATTAGCGAAAAGATGAACTCTTGTGCCGTCGCGCGTGGTCGTTACCGGTTTTATCGAATGCCTCTGCTCTGCTAATGTGAGCCTGGCTTTTTGCTGCGATTCAAATCGCTCTAACACTTCATCGGAGGGGGCCACATATGCATTACCTGTTTCAGCATCGACTAAAATGGGAGTATTGTCTGGAACATTAAGAAGCTCATAAGTATCGCTGACAACCATAGGGATACGCAGTGATCTGGCAAGTATAGACAGATGCGACGTAACAGTGCCACCTATCAGAACAATTCCGCTGGCCTCCTCCGAAGAAAATATGAGCAGGTCGGATGGATAAAGCTCTCTGGCTATTATAACCTGGCCTCTGAATTTGCCGAGTTCTTCGGCCTCACTGAGCAGGTTATTCATCAGTCTTATAACCAGATCTTCAATATCCTGGGTTTTTTCCCGCATATATGAATTGCCGCTGGTTGCAAAGCTCTCCATATACTGCGTGGCAATCTGCAGGATTGCCAGTGGTGGATTGACCCCACTTTCTATCAGCTTGACTACGCCTCCCACGAAGTGCTTGTCCTTAAGTATCACTAAATGCGCCGCAAAAATTAGTGAAGCGGCATCTGAGAGCTTCTGCCCTACCTGCTCTTGCAGCTCTTCAAGTTGAGATGCTGTTTTGGCAATTGCCTCATGGAAATCATCAATTGTATATTTGTGATCAAAATCTCTATGCAAAAGTATAGCAAGGTTTTTCTTCTTGTCGGTAACTTTGGCAGGTCCATACGCAAAACCTTCCGATGCAACTGTAGCCCTTATAAATTTTAGTTTCTCCGGCAATGCAGTCTTGACCTTTTCCTCTTCCCCGTGCGGCTCATGCATCGCCAGGAGGAAACGGGCATTTTCAATGATATTGCCAAGCTGAGATGCTGCAGCCTCCAGAGCAGTAATATCGGAGTCATTAAAGTATTCGCCCTTTTTGCGCTGAAGCACTAATACGCCGATCTTCCAAATCCCCCGTACTATCGGAACAGCGAGAAAACATTCATACCGTTCCTCAAATATGCCGGGGAAAAATTTGAAGTTCGGATTATGGATAGCATCCTTCTCGCATACTGCTCGCAGCTCTTGCAACGCAAGGCCTGTAAGACCCTGACCTAACTTGAGCCTTACCTTCCCAACAGAGTCCGGATTCAAACCTCTTGTCGCACTCAGGACAAGCTCGTTATTTTCGTTATTGTAGAGATAAATCGAACAAACATCCGACTGTGTGTGAGACGCTACCATTTCAACGGTCTTGTCTAATAGACTCTGAATATTGGCGCTGTCTCGAAAAAGGTCATTTAGCTGACTTATATCATATAAGAGTTGTGCGTTATCCATCAACTTATCCAAGATTTTCACATTAATCTTTGCCCAAAATACTTTATTAGGCTTTCAGATATTTATCATATCCGAACCGGCTGCCGGTTTCTATCTTTGTTTATATATAGTCATATTCGGTTATTTTGTTCTATGTGAAAGGTCTCGACGTTCTGTGTTTTCTATGGAAATTAAGGATTGTTGGTAGCGTTTTGAATTGGACTATTCGCTCTGCTCTGTCTTGATTATTCTTTTGCTTCGTGCTTGTGGAGGAGGTCTGCGATTTCGGTGTGGCCCTCTTTCTCGGCATATAAGGCTTCTGCAAAATTGCCTTGTGTCCTTTTAATATTGAATAAATTTATGTTGTCTTGTCGATATCCTGAATGAGGGACAAGTGGTTGTCCCATAGACAGTTAACATTTAGGAGGCAAGACAATGCAAGCTCTTTCAAAATTCTGTTGTCAAAATAAAAAGTGCCCAGATTATGGTAAACGCGGTGCAAATAATCTGACAGTATGCGGCTGGTACGGCAAAAATAACCACATTCGGCTGCTATACTGCCGAACATGCAAAAAGAGATTCTCCGAGCGAAAAGGCACACCGCTGTTTGGACTGCGACTGCCTGAGGAAAAAATGATCTCTCTGTTAGACCATATCGCGGAAAGTTGCGGCGTGCGTAAAACCAGCCGTCTTGTAGGCGTACACCCAGACACGGTAACACGGTATAACCTTGCAGCCGGCAAACACGCCAAAGCACTCCACGATGAGTTGGTAGCGTTTTCCCCCGAAAACCAATGAGGTACAGTTTGACGAAAAATGGGCTTTTGTGGGCAAGAAAGAAAAACATTGTAATGACAATGATCCGGCTGACAGTCAGCAGGGAGATAACTGGGACCATGTAGCTTATGATCCTGAGCATCGTTTGGTAATCAGCGTTGTCCCCGGCAAACGCACAGCGAAAAACGTTGAGAAACTCGTGGCTGATTTTAAGAAAAGAACCGATGGTCGTATTATGAATCTGATTACATCTGATGAGTATAAACCGTATAAAAAGGCCATTTTGAAGGCTTATGGAACAAAAGTCACACCAGGGCCTACCGGCAAACGTGGCCGTCCCAAAGGTTCTCGCCGCGTTCCAGGCAAGGGCTTGAAATATGCTATTGTTCACAAAACACGCCGGAAAGGCCGAGTGGTTAAGATTGATCTGCGAGCTATATTTGGCAGCAAATCCGAGGTCGAGGCTGCGATAGAGGCTTCGACGGTTAGCAAGGTGATTAACACAGCTTTTGTCGAAAGGTACAATGGAACCGATCGCAATCGCAATGCCCGGAAAGTTCGAAAAAGTTACTGTTTTTCTAAAGACTGGGACGTACATAATGCAATGACCTATTTTACGATGTATAGCTATAACTTTTGTTGGCCGGTACGAACACTTCGTGTACAAAACCATAATGATCGATGGCTGTCGCGAACACCTGCAATGGTCGCCGGTTTGACCGATCATATTTGGTCTTTGAGCGAATGGCTAAGTTATCCGGTCGTTCAATTATCATAGGACACGAGGCAAAATTGAGGTTAGGCATATATTATTTAAGAAAATCTGCTTTTTCGATTTTCTTAAATAATCACCTAACTGATTATTACACAATGACTTACTGTTTGAAAAGAAAAAACAAAAAACGATTTTTTTCTTTTCAAAGTATGCCTAACCTCAATTTTGCAGAACTCATTCTCGGCATATCATAAAGGAGTACGGTGGGGCCACCATAGTACAGATAAACCCGACCCTGCTCTGAGTTGCTTTGCCATCTTCTGGCTCCAATGGCCAGATCATCGTAGCCATCATTATTGAAGTCGCCAAAGCTGCCGCCGGGAGGATCGCCAAACCAGTCTCGTTTATTTTCACCCGTAAGGACAAGTTCAGCTTGTGCATCCATCTTCTCCTTTTTGTCACCGTAATAGAGATACGCACGTCCCTGGGTGTTATTGAATGTGAAGGCTCCTATCACAATGTCTTCGTATCCGTCGTCATCAACATCACCTATGCCGACATTAACACCAAAGTTCTGAGACTCTTTTGCATTCTCTGCCTCAAAAATGAGATCACAGGTAGCATCCATGTTTGTCTTTGTGTTACCCCAGTAGAGTTAGGCGCGGCCCCGGTTGGAGTCATAACCGGAGCCTGAAAGAATGATGTCATCATACCCATCATTATCCACATCGCCAACACCAATCGACCAACCAAGACGGCTCTCTGGCTCGCCGTCAAACATAAGGCCAGCTTTGGCACTCAGGCCGTTCGGGGCCCCGTAATAAAGGTAAGCGCGGCCCTGGCTGGAGTTATAAAATTGGGCTCCTATGATCAAGTCTGTATAACCATCGCCATCAATGTCTCCGGTATTAGTAGTATGAGCATCATCTCCTAAATCTCGCCAAACAAAGACAAATCACAGATTGCATCCATTGGGACAGGTTGTTTCTTGGGAACAGACACTGTAGATTCTGTGGCTGACTGTTGGACATTGGTGGGACCGGGCAATTCATGGCCACAACTTGAAATGAAAAGGACCAGCAAAACGACATTAACAATAAGATGTGTTTTATATTTAGTTTCCATATCGCCTGTTCCCTCACATTGAACGATGACTTGGTAACAGCATGCAAGTTGAGCCTGAGTTGTTGCTATGAATTATAATGTTAGGCGGGAATTCTTGCAAGCGATTCAAAATTGAGCTTCACAGGTGTCGTACATCTACTACTAATAATCTTTAAATCTACTCATCCATCGTGGCCAGTCTTCTGGTGCGGCACCCCCGGCTTTGGTCCAGGGGCCGGCGATGTTAAAACTCCTGCTCCACTTGAAGGTCCAGAGCTCTTTGAGTCCGACCTTGCGGGCAGACCAATCGCAGAAAACAGTGTTCTGGAATCCGCCGTGCCGGTTTACACAGACGCGCTGCATTTCCTGGGCGTTCACAGTGCCGGTGATGGTGGTGTTGCGTTCGGCGGGCGGATCGGTGTGACGCGGCCATGCATCAACCCACCACATGCCGGTAAACATGGGGACATTGTGGGCGCCCTTGACGTTGGGCGTGCGCCAGTGGTCAGAGGCGGGGCTGCGTCCCCACATGGAAGTCAGTCCGGCCGGGACGTTGCACATCCAGCCGTTCGGGCCGTAGCTGCCCACGTAATAATCATCGGTTCCATAGGTGCCCGTCTGCCAGGCATCGTAGTCCCAGTTGCCGATGGTGTTGTTGGTCTTGACCGGCTTGGTGGCTTCCGGGCAGCAGCGGATATCGGGCTCGGCTTCATAGAGTTCCATGATGGGTACGAACCACCATCTGCCGCTGCCATATCCTGACGTCGTGCCATTCACCTCGCCGCTCAGCCAGTAGCCATTGTTGTCATCGCAGTACATCTTCCAAATGAGACTCCATTGGTGGAGATTCACCTGACACGCAACACCCCTGGCCTGTTTCCTCACCCGCTGTAGTGCCGGCATCAATATCGCCATTAACAATGCAATAATAGCGATTACTACCAGGAGCTCTATCAGAGTGAAACCTCTTTGCTTGTTCATGATGATATTCCAATTTATTGCAATATAAATTTGGAAGTTTAAAAATAAGTATATCTCTTCTGAAGCTAAAAATCAAGGAGACATCTCGAGATTTTTTAAGTTCTTTAACACTCATCTCTGCCTCCCCCTTGATGTAGGACGACCAGCCTACTCCGGCGTAGCTTCGCCAAGCCGAGTGGCTAAGTCGTCATATGCAGTTGTTATTTTATTCGTAAAGGCTTATAATACTGCCGGAAATTCAGGCCGGTATATAAGGTGGAAGCTGTGGTATAATGAAATCTGTAACGGAGGCAATTTTGGCACAGCATATTATAGAACGGCACAAGCCCGGACATAAAAAAGGAGAAGAAAGTGGAAGATTTAACTCGCCGACGATTCTTGAAAATCATAGGACTCTCCTCCACCGTTTTGCTTCGCGAAACGAAGCAGTGGGGGCAGGCCGCAGTGCTGCCAAAGGTTGTGTCCGCACAGGCGTCACCGGGTAAACCGAACATTGTAATTATGTTTCTCGATAACATCGGCTACGCCGACCTGGCTTGTTACGGCAATCCGGTGATGAAAACGCCACGAATTGATCGGCTCGCTGCCGAGGGAGTCCGTTGCACCGACTTCTACATTGGCTCGCCGTCTTGCATGCCCTCTCGTGGTGCCTTGCTCACCGGTCGGCATCCGCTCCGCAACGGTTTGAACGAACAGCTCTGGAAGATCGATGAACTTCTGCAGGTCGCACTGCCGCAGACAGAGGTGATCCTGCCTCGTTATCTCGCCAAAGCCGGGTACGTCAGCGGCTGCTTTGGCAAATGGAACCTCGGCTTTGCCCCCGGCAGCCGGCCGACGGATCGTGGCTTCAATGAATACTTCGGCAATATCTCCGGTAATTGTGATTATTACACGTATATCTATAACGGTCGCAACGACCTCTACCGAAATACTGAACCGGCAAAGGCCGATGGCTATAGCACCTTCGTCTTTGCCGATGCGGCGTGTGAGTTCATCGAACGGAACAAGGATAGGCCGTTCTTATGTTACGTTCCATTCAACGCCGCCCACTTCCCGAATCCGAAAAACAAGCCGCCCGGCACGCCTTGTTTGTGGCAGGCCCCGGATGAAGCATTTGCACGCTACGGCTACTCGCCGAAAACACTCGATGAACGCAAGCGTTACCGGGCCGTGGTCACGGCATTAGACGATGGTATAGGCCGTGTTCTCGATAAGCTCGAACGATTGAAGTTGACCGAGAAAACAATTGTCATCCTGCTTTCTGACAACGGGGCTTTTCTCATTCCGGCGCGTGGGCTGGAATGTGCGTCTAATATGCCGCTGCGAGCTGGAGGAACAACACTTTGGGAAGGCGGCATCCGGGTACCGTGCATCGTTCGGTGGCCCGGGCGCATAAAGCCGGGAACGCTTTGTCGTGAGCCCCTCATCAGCATGGACTTCGTTCCAATGGTGCTCCATGCCGCGGGTCTGTCTCTCCCAGCCGACCGCGTGCTCGATGGCAAGGACCCAACAGCCGCACTGGCCGGCCGGGCTCCATCGCCCCACACCTATCTCTACTGGCGGTGGGGCACAAATAGTGCTGCGATTCGGATGGGCCGATACAAACTTATCCGCGAACGCTATAGTACCAACCAGGACTGGCAGCTCTTTGACCTGCAAACCGATATTGGCGAAACCGCTAATCTCCTCGCTGCAAGGCCGGAACTGGCTGAACATCTCAAAGCTGAGTACGAGCGTTGGGAAAAGGAGGCAATGAGCGGACGCTGAGGTTTATCGTGGGTACTCCGCCTATAGCGGCCCATCAGGCTCGGGCAAATCTACCGTTATGCACATTTTGGGCTGTCTCGACACCCCTACGTCCGGGACGTATCACCTCGACGGCGTTGCCATACAGGGCCTTAGCCTCAATGAGCTTGCCGAGATCAGAAATCGCAGGATTGGCTTTGTCTTTCAGAGCTTCCACTTGCTGCCCAGGGCTACAGCCTGTGAAAATGTCGAGCTTCCCATGGTTTTTGGCCGAGTCAACGCAACCGACCGCAGGGCTCGCGCCAAACGTGCCCTTGAGCAGGTTGGTTTGAGTCATCGAATACGTCACTTGCCTAACGAGCTGTCCGGCGGTGAACGCCAGCGTGTTGCAATCGCACGTGCTCTGGTAAATGAGCCTTCCATCCTGTTGGCTGATGAACCGACCGGTAATCTTGACTCACATTCCGGAGCTGAGATTCTTGCAGTTTTCGAGGAGCTCCATGCCGAGGGCCGCACCGTTATCCTTGTGACACACGATGAGACAATCGCCCAGAGGGCACATCGTGTGATTCACATCTTTGACGGTAAGATTGAATAAGATATAGAGAGAAGCTCAACGCTTTCGTTTAAGCTTCAGCTAACGCGCCTGATGGCACAAAATCAAATTTAAATATAATATTTAATGCTATCTTAGCTCGACTTTTGCACTTTTGACTCTGTCTGACTGCATAAGTCCTTGTAGCAAATATACTTACGATTAAGCACAGCAAGACAAAAACGGTTGCTGTAAGTGCCGTAAATACAACAAGTTATGATAAAATGGCAAAAGTCGAGCTTAGAGTCACTACCGCTTGTGTTTTTATTGGAAGTTTGGTATTATAGAAATAGTAAATATGGAGCAGTGAAGTGAAATTGATTGTAAATGGGGAATATACGAGAAGAACGAAATATTGTTGAAGGAGGTGTGACAGAAATGAAGGTCTGTAACAATATCACAAGCCGGCAGATATTTCTTTTGCTGCTGTTGTCATCCCTAATGTCTGCCCGCGGGGACGCCGTTGAAAATCTCCTGACTAATCCCGGCTTTGAGTATGGGAATACTGAAGGATGGACTGACTGGGGCTGTGACCTGAGGGCCGTACGTGAGCAGGTCTATACCGGCAGTTTTAGTGTATTAGCCTCCAACAGAACAAATGCCTGGCAAGGTCCCGTACAATCAATACTTGGGGTAATAGAAGAGGGTAAAACATATATTATCTCCGGCTGGGTCCGCCTACAGAATGCCGATGAAGACAGGATAGGAATAACAGTGAGTCAAACAGATTCAGAAGGGAGAAAATACAACGGTATACACTTCTCGACAGGATACAATGACCAATGGATTCAGCTTATCGGGCAATTTACTCTGAATGTAACAGGTAATCTCAGCGAATTGAATGTTTACTTTGAGGGACCAGCCGCCGGAGTCAATTTCTACCTCGATGATGCAGTAGTAGCGGAATTCTCTATTGAGCCGCCTGAACCTGATGCTACCGGCCAGGTGGATGTTGATACCGTTTATCAGGAGCTTGAAGGTTTTGGCGCCGCTGGCGCCTGGTACGAGGGTTGGTTGACGGCCCACCCCAAAAAAAATGAAATCTATGATGTTCTCTTCGGACAGTTAGGTCTCGATATATACAGGTTACGAAATTCCTATCAACTTAGCGATAATTGGAGAAGTATAATGGCCACTTCCGCCGAAATCATTCAGGCTGAGGAGGCCTCATTAGGTCATCCGATTAAGATAATGATTTCCTCCTGGTCGCCGCCGGCGTATCTTAAAAGCAACAAAAGTACAGCACGGGGAACTCTCGCCCGACATCCCGGCGGCGGTTATAAATACAGCGAGTTCGCCAAGTGGTGGGCGGATAGTCTGACCGAGTATGCAAGACATGGCATCCATGCCGACTATGTCAATATTCAGAATGAGCCTGAATTTTTAGCCGACCATGATTCGTGCAAATTCGCACCCGCGGAAACATCAGAATGGGCAGGCTACAACCTGGCTTTCGAGGCGGTATATCAGGAGCTGGCTTCTCGAATGACCGATATGCCGAAGCTCCTCGCTCCTGAGTCCTTCGGCTGCAGCGCCTCACGGGTATTTATCGATGAACTTATCGATCCCAGTCATGTCTATGGATATGCTCATCACCTTTATGCTGATGGCGACTTTGACAACCCTGATTCTTTTATCCAGGCAATGGTGAGTTTCAGCGCCCGTTACGGCGACAAGCCCTTGTTCCAGACGGAGTATTCAGGTGGCTCCGACAGAGAGTCGATTAGTACGGCATTGAATTTAGCCTGCCATATGCACAACAGCCTCGTTCACGAGGGTGTATGCTCATATTTCCATTGGAGTCTGTTCTGGGGAGAAGAGGGCGGCCTGGTAACGCTCGATTTTCCCTGGTCCGGCAATCCCGGCTATACAATCAACCATGTCTATTATGCCTTTAAGCAGTACTCTGCATTTACAGACCCCGGCTGGCATCGCGTCGAGGCCTCGACCGATTCGACCGGCCTTCGCATCTCAGCCTTTAAGAGCGACGATGATACAGAGCTGTCCGTTGTAATCATCAACGTCTCGGATATCGATATCGATCTATCGCTTTCATTGGGAGGTTTTTCTCCGGACAGCTCCAGGGTATACCGAACCAGTGAAACAGAGCATACGAAATATTCAGGAACTTTCGATGAGTCACAACCACTGGCGCTTGCGTCACAGACAATCACTACCGTCAGCCTGGCAGGCAGCTACTCACCCGAAATCCCATCTATAGAAACATTTGAAACAGGCGATTTCAGCAGCGTTAACTGGGAGTTTTCTGGTTATGCTAACTGGTTTGTAACTTCCGAAGAACGGAACTCCGGCAACCATAGTGCTCAAGCAGGTTCAATAGAAGATAATGAAAGCTCTGCTTTGAAGGTGACACTTGATTGTTTGTCTGGAGACGTCAGCTTTTTTTGCAAAGTCTCTTCTGAATCAGGCTTTGACTGCTTGTACTTTTACATTGATGGAGTAGAGCAAGACCAATGGTCAGGTGAGCAAGGTTGGATTCAGGTGTCCTTCCCGGTGACAACGGGCACAAGAACTTTTGAGTGGACCTATACAAAGGATGGTTCGGAATCCGGAGGCGACGATACTGCATGGATTGATGATATAATATTCCCGAAGCCCC
>Ga0315545_1003487_pt1 | contig 13448 bp, 12 predicted proteins | sample SalMarSW160210MG_FD_203096 | JGI IMG/M metagenome (GOLD analysis project Ga0315545, IMG submission 203096) | Salt marsh sediment microbial communities from the Plum Island Ecosystem LTER, Massachusetts, United States - Salt Marsh Sediment SW1602-10 ... | reverse complement strand
ATATTTCAGGGCGATTTGAGATGAAATGGACCTTAAGCATCATCATGGCCTTAGCTCTTTGCGGCGTTACCTATGTTGCATCTACATTTGGCGTCAACGTTAGCTGGCTGATTATCATTGCTCTTCTGGTTACCCTTGGGCTGTGCTGGGTTCTGAAATTAAAATATGCTCTTGGTGCCATTATTGCATTGATTCATGATGTCATTGTCACTATCGGAAGCTTTGCCTTGACTAACCGTGAAATTTCGCTTTCCATCGTAGCTGCCCTTCTCACGATTGTCGGATATTCCATAAATGATACCATTATCATTTATGATAGAGTTAGAGAAAACCTCCGCCACACAAGGAAACAAAGCCTTGCAAAGCTCATCAATGATAGTGTTAACCAGACACTGAGCAGGACTATTCTTACAACGGGAACCACCTTGATTGTGGTTGTGGCATTGTTTTTATTAGGCGGCCCCGTAATTCATGATTTTGCTTTTGCTTTGCTGGTGGGCTTTGTCGTCGGAACATACTCAAGCGTCTACGTGGCGAGCCCCATTTTATTGCTACTTGAGGAAAGGAAAGGGGGATAGCAGCTCCAAAATCTGACTCCCTGATCTTTTCAGTGAACAATACCCTTTAGATTGCCAAGATTCTTCATGCTACTTACGAGAACCCCTATCTGAACATCGCCTGCTCTTACCAAAGACTGTGCAATCTTATTTAATAACACCTGTTCCCCCAAAGGTTCCCATCTCCCAGTTGATGGGGAGTTTGAAGGGAAGAGCCGCGATACGAGTCTTCCAACACTTCCCGAACCTCAAGAAAAGGCCATATTGGGGGAATCACTTTTGTCCAAAGGATATTGTGTCGATATCGTTAGCCTCAACCATGAGATGATACGAAACTACGTGCAGCATGAAGAAGCAAGAGAACGAGAAGAAGAATAGCGGAGGAGGGGGATAGCCCTGCCTCCTCGGAGGGCAAGGCATCTTCGCCCCCTCCAGGGGCGTAAGCAGAATCAGGTCCTTTGGGCATGGATGCTTTACTACCTATTCTATATCTCACAAGGGGAAAATAAAGTGCTTAATCGTCAACTCACCGTAAGTATCCTAAAGGAGTCTGTACCGCCAATCTTTCCCACAGTTGTGCCCTCTGTCAATATGACCAGGTCACCCTTTGTTGCTACTCTAAAATCCTTTATGAATTTCATTATCACATCAAGCCAACTATCGACTTTATCCTGCATTACACAAGGAAATACCCCATAAGACAAGGTCAAAAAATCTTGTGTTCTTTGATTTCCACTGAAGGACAGGATCCAACAATCGGGCTTAAATCGGGAGATACGACGAGGGGTGCTGCCAGTCTCTGTGGGCGTGATGATCAAGCGTACCTTCAGGGCTCGTACAGCTTCAATTACGTTCAGGGATACAACGTCTTCGACGGTCAGGTTTTTGCTGCCAGGGCCACGCGTAAAGTGCTCCTCCATGTCGGATGAGAGCCTTATGGTCCTCCGTTCCCGTTCAATGGAGGTAGCAATTCTGGCCATCATTTTTACCGTATCCACGGGATATTTCCCAATAGCAGTTTCCTCAGACAACATCACCGCATCGGTACCATCCAAAATGGCGTTTGCCACATCCGTTACTTCCGCACGGGTTGGGCGAATGTTGTCTGTCATGGATTCGAGCATCTGAGTGGCGGTGATCACTGGGCACCCCAAAAGGTTTGCCCTGCGGATAAGTTTTTTCTGGACGGCAGGCACCTCTTCTATGGGAATCTGCACCCCAAGATCACCACGGGCAATCATGATCGCATCTGCTACTTCCAGTATCTCATCGATGTTTTTAGCTGCCTCCGCCCGTTCGATCTTTGCCACCACGTATATGGATTTACCGATTTTTCCTGCGAATTCCTTGGCCTTCAGGATATCAGCTGCCTTTTCAACGAATGAAACGCTGAAGGCATCAATCCCCTGTTTCAGTCCAAAATCAATAAAACCGAGATCTTTATCGGTCACCGCATCCACCGTTATCTTTGCCCTCGGGAGGTTGAGCCCTTTATTCGAAAGCAGCTGCCCGCCGATAAGAACCTTACACCTCACCTCAGTTGCCGATTTGTCTTGAACACGCAACTGGAGGAAACCGTCATTGAGATAGATGAGGCTCCTCTTGGACACGCTCTGCGGTAATCCCGGATAATTGACCGGTATGCGTGTGGCTGTGCCGGTGATATCTTGCGTGGTGAGGGTCACCGTGTCACCTTTTTTCAGGACAAGCGGTTCGTTGTGCAAGGTGCCAATGCGGATTTTTGGTCCAGGGAGGTCAGCCAGGATGGTAACCAGACGGCCCACCTGTGCAGCAGCAGATCGTATACGTCGAATATTTTCCCCGTGATCGTCAAGGTCGGAATGGGAGAAATTGAGCCGGGCCACATTCATCCCACTCTTGATCATTTCTTTAAGAACCGCCTCTGACCGAGAGGCTGGCCCGATGGTGCACACTATTTTTGTTTTATGACGAGGTAGCTTCACCTTTGCGCTCCTTTTTACGAACTAGCCTCCGCTGCAAGGGCGTCGTGCAGTTCGTCGGGATGATGGCGGCAGTGGCCTCTTTGAGGCCGAGGCGATTGTGCCAAAGGTAAAAGCCTGATCCCGAAAACCGCCAAAAGGAAAGATAACCCCCCTGCTGATGAATCCGTAATTCAAGGCCCGATCCAAACTCACATACGAGGCCTATTTCTCGCAGGAGTGCCTGGGCTCCGATTTCGTTTATTTTGGTTCGGTTGGGTATTTAGCCTTTGTCCATTCTTCCCAGCCGCCTTTAAGCGCGTACACACTCTTGAATCCCCTCTCTATCATTTTCCGTGCCACACTGGCACTCGTATACTCGCTCGGTCAGGCGCAGTAGAGGACAAAAGTCTTGTCTTTGACATATTTACCCAGCCAGGTGTCTATCTTGGTGGGGTCTTCTCTGATGGCCCCCTTAATCCTGAGGTCACTGGCTTTCCAGTCTTTATCGGTTCGAACGTCTAAGATGATCACATTAGGGTCACCAAGGTGTCCTTTGAGCTCTTCTTTTGTCATTCTCGGAACATCATTTGCAACCGCAGCTGCGGCAATGAGTAGAATGCCCAGCATAGCCAACGGTAACGTTACCGTTAAAATCCATAATGATTTGTTCTTTGCCATTTTTTCTCCCTTAGCTAAGGTTATCCTTCTCCTGATAATTCTATTATCTTCCAAGCAATCACCCACGCTGACCTTGCTTCTACGCCTTTTGCAGTGCGGTGGCATAGTATTTCTCAACATATTCCTTGACCATCCGCCTGGCAGAGAACCTCGGTGCGCTGCCCTTTATGGATTCTTTCATGACCTTGACCCATTCGTGCGGTATGCCCTCATCGGAAACCTTGTAGTAAAAGGGAATGATCTCCTTTTCCAGGATCTGATAGATAGCCTCGGCGTCTTGCTTGTCCCGATCACTATCTGCTGCCCCCTCACCAAATGCCCAACCGTTTTTGCCGTTAAATCCCTCCACCCACCAGCCATCCATGATGCTCAGGTGCGGCACTCCATTGAGGGCAGCCTTCATCCCGCTGGTTCCACAGGCCTCAAGCGGCGGCAAAGGATTGTTGAGCCAGATGTCTACCCCGTGAACCATGTACTGGGCCAACTGTTCTCCATAATCCTCAACAAAGGCGATACGTCCCCACAGGTCAGGATCGCGGGCAGCGTTAAATATCCCTTGGAGGATGCGTTTCGCCGGGTCATCGGCCGGATGGGCCTTACCGGCAAAGATAATCTGTATGGGTCTCCAGCGATTGTTGAGGAGTTTTTTCACCTGTGCCAGATCACAGAAGATGAGGTCCGCCCTCTTGTAGGTAGCAAAGCGGCGGGCAAATCCGATGGTGAGTACGGAAGGATCGAGCAAGGTCCCTCCTGCGATCATCAATGAGGGGCTGGCACGGTCTCTTGCCCAGCGCTGACGTGCGCGCTCCCGGATGGCGTCAATCAGTTTAATCTTTAACCAGTAGTGGGTCTTCCAAAGCTCCTCGTCGGGTATGTTGTCTATCGGTTCCCAAAGAGCGGGATTGTCATGGTCCGAAAGCCAGTTGGGGCCGAGATACCTATTGAACAGAAGCTCCATCTTCGGCTCGATCCATGTGGGGACATGAATACCGTTAGTTACATAATCGATCGGGACCTCCTCGTCCGGCAATTCCGGCCAGAGGCTTTGCCACATGCGACAGGCTACATCACCGTGGCGTTTGCTGACCCCATTGTGATATCCGGACATCCTGAGGGCAAAGGCCGTCATATTAAACCCAGCATGAGGTTCGTTCGGGTGGATCCCAAGCTGGAGAAAGGCATCGTGATCCAGTCCCAAGGCCGGCCAGTAGGAGCGAAAATATTTTTCCATCAATGAGAATGGAAAGACATCATGGCCGGCCGGAACTGGGGTGTGGGTGGTAAAGACAGAGGTATTTTGTACCTGACGAGCGGCTTCTGTGTAACTCATTCCTTCCTGTACCCGTTCCCTGATCCGTTCCAGCATGGCGAAACCAGGGTGCCCTTCATTCAGATGGAGCATGGAAGGTTTGACACCTAAGGCACTTAGCACCTGGTACCCGCCGATGCCAAGGATAATTTCCTGACGCAGCCTCTGCTCGATGTCCCCTGCATAGAGATGGGAGGATATTCCCCGGTTCCAGGGATCGTTGACCTCGATATCCGTGTCCATCAGGTAAAGGGGTACGCGACCGACCGCTATCTTCCATACTGCCACAAAGACCGCTGGTTCAATAAAGGGGACTTGGATCACTACCTGTGTCCCTTCCCCGTCGAGCATCCTTGAGATTGAGGCTGCATCGCGAACCAGTGTTTCATCCAAATTTTCCTGCCACCCATCCTCACGGATTTGCTGGCGCACGTATCCCTCCGGATACATGAAGCCCATTGCCACCAGGGGCACCCTCAGATCGCTGCATTCCTTGATATGATCCCCGGCTAAAAACCCTAATCCGCCCGCATAAAAGGGAAGGGAGTGGTGGAGCCCATACTCCGCGGAGAAGTAAGCGATGGTGCAGTGGTTGTGCTCGGTAACGTTTTCCGCCAGGCAAATTTCGTCGGCAGCCATATCTTCCCGGAAGTGCGCGAGCACTGCCTCATATTGACGTAGATATTCAGGGTCACTCGCGGCTGATTCCAAAACTTCTCCGGGGAGTTCCTTAAGCATCTTATCGGGATTATGGCCGTTTTCCTTCCAGGCTTGCCGGTTTAGCATCTTGAAGAGCATCCGCGCTGCCGGATGCCAGCTCCACCAGAGGTTTTCGGCGAGCTCAGCGAGCCCGGATAACCGCTGCGGTAGGTTTGGGAATATAGTTTCTTCAACAATTTCCATATCGAGTGTTCCCTGGAAATAAGGATTGTTGCTTTAGGCTTGCGGTATACACACCATCATGTCAAAACCGAGTGAATATTACCGAATATGCTTATATACCATCAGCGCCGTATACTAGGAATACGAGGCTAGCAGGAGAAAGATGCGTTTCGCTTTTCCCTCACCACAGAGCCACGGAGAACACAGAGATAGTTCTTTTTTTGCCCGATCGGGAGACCCCGGTGAAATATGCTATGCATTTCACGGGGCAGGTACCGATCGGGCAAAAGATCTCAGCCCTTCGGGCGATTGTGTGATGAAGGATCACGCACTGCCTACCTTTCTTTGCGATACATTTATTTCCGCCGAATGCGGAGGTCCTTTTCCCTGGCCGTCGTCTCCCGGCCAGGGAAAAACCCTGTTCCTCTGTGGCCTCTGTGCCTCCGTGGTGGACTTATCTGCCCCAGCTACTAGGGAATTATGGTTTGGAGCAATGGGCATAAGCGATTGCCGAATTTGCATATACCATGTTAGCCAAAAGGCATACGCCTTAAACACACATTTTAGTGCTGTTGATCAATAGATGCAACCCAGTTCTGTGAATTCTATTCGTTTCTCATGGCTCAGGATGTCGAGAGTACGCTCATCCGCCTACGCAGGAGACCACGGCCTTGGCCATGGAGGAATGCGTTAATGCGTGATATCCCATTTCAGCAATCAATATATCATGCTTCGGCGGATTTCGCTCACCGGCGGATGACCCACCGAAGCATTCGTGTAGGTGGGTATGGTTTTGGGGGACCACTGGCTTGCTCGTGGGGCTCCATATGAAATTGTCGTTTCAGTAAAACCGTGGTAAGGTTCAAGTCCCGCCTTCGGCACTATACAGAAAGACAATTTCTATTATGTTTTAGGGGAGTTAGTCTCAGCGGCTAATTCCCCGTTTTCCTTTTGGGGCACATTTTGGGCACAGGTCCGAGATGGGTCGTCCAATTCTACAACCACCAGTGCCATCTCCAAAGATACAGCTAGACCAGTCCATCAACTCATCAGAGTTGAATAAGCAATTATGACATCCTGCAAGCATGATTATTTCCCTCCTTTGCTATTTTTCCCGCCATCTCAACGGCTGCCAAAAGGGTATAGCCTTGTTTCTGGTAGCGGATAATCCTCTGTATGGTCTCGATATCTCGTTCCGTGAATCTCCTATGGAACCTGCTTCCCACCAATATCGACTGGACCTCCGGGAGAAAGCCTTTCTCGTGCCACTCCCTGATCCTGTTTTTACTCACCCCGGTCATTTCACTGACCTGGGTAATGCTGTATGTTGGTTTTGATTGTTGGTTCATTCCTAAATCCTCCTTTGTCCTGTAGTGTGATGGGGAGATCTTTTCTTGTCCCCCTATCTATAGAAGGTTAGATAATTCCCTAGCAGGGAAATTGAATTACTCGCCCCTAACTATAAGAAGGTTAGATTATTCGGGGGGTGGTGATGGAATGAAGGCAGGGGAAAATGGATGCAGGTGTGGTGTATAATATGATACGAAAGATTTTTGATAAAGTGCTCCAAGAGGATTTTGTGGATGGCTACTAAAGGGGAATTAGGTAGGAGGGATGCACGAAAATAATCGCCAAAACTCGCCATTAACGCCACAATCAATGATTTGGCGCATGGCTATGGTTGTCTAGTTGGTTTTCTTATCGAATGCCATGATTGCTCAATTTCTTTTCTTATTACTTTTTCTACCAATTTTTCAGCTTCGTTTAATAGTTGAATATTTTCTTCCTCCAATCTTGTGCTCCTGCGATGTATTATCTTCGATCTTATTTCATAAATATCCTCAAACGTTTTTTTAATTTCATCCCTTTCTTTTTGATTATTTCCAAGTAAATAAGCACACCTGTCAGATAATCTATCCTTTATTCGATCTTCTTTTTTTGGGTCACCCAAAAGTGATTCAATGGCGATCATGTACTTTACAAGCTTGAAGGTTTCATTCTCTGTGCACAACCCTTCAAAATACCATTCTGATGCGGTTTTTATTGCCTCTACATACTCATCGTTAGAGTCTAATATATTCTTAAGGATCTCCAAATTCTCCTTTAAAATCTCAATAGGTAGCTTGGCCTTTTCAGACTTTGGGACTCTTTCAGTATATGCGCCACTGACATTTTTCAGTTTGTAGCGGGGCTCGGTAGCAGATTTAGAAAAATTTAATAAATGTATTAAGTCAGAATAATCCTCTGGCAGTCGACGCTTATCAACGTAGCGAAAAAGATATTCTCCAGACTTGTATTCTCTTAATTCATCGTCAAGAAATCCATTTGCCTCACGAGGTCCTATTTCTACCCCTTCTTCGTCATAGTCATAGTATCGAGTTCTATCAAATAGCGCAATATCCCCCTTAGGTTTTTCCCTTTCCAAAAAGGGCAATCCTCTAGATGATATCTCAAAGATTCCTTGTGATAAAAATAACCCTAATATAACTTTCAGTTTTCGCTCCATCAAATCTATACTTAATGGTTTTGCTCCAAATAATCCAGAAAATATATATCCTTCTTGTTTTATTAAAAGATATGACTTATTTGCCTCGATTGTAATTACATCTTCATCTTCTCCATTTTCACGGTAATTTGGCCAAAAGTTTGATGTGATATCTGATTGGGCTTTTATAAGAGAGTATGTCTCATTAATCTTTATACTATCGTCAAGTTCTACTTTTGGAAGCAATATTAAGGCATAATAGGTCTCTGGATTAATTATCCTAAAAAGAATCGATTCTGCTAATTCATTTAATTCTGATTCTGAAAGCAATTGAGATAAGTAACCGGTAGAAATAAATAATTTAAATTTATCATCTTTTTCCTTATTTTTTATTCTTTCATTTAGATTATCATAACTGAGTTTGGAGCTAGCTAAATCAGAAATAATAGAGAATATATCGTCTGATTTGTATATCTCAAAAATAGAATTTGTCTTCTCTCTATTCATTGCCTTAAATAGATCACGTATCTTATGAGAGGGTCCAAACGGAAGTATCAGATTGTCTCCTTCGATTCTTGTTATGTATACTTCAATATCATCGAAAAAAGACTTAATTCTTTCTGTGGTTGCCTTTTTTTCTTGTTCATTCAGCTCGATTGCTTCCATTAATTCACCCCATCATTTGGTTAATGATTTTAGATTTGGCTTCGAGCTTAAGGCCGTAATTAGAAGTAATTCATATATGATCAAGTTTTTATTTGATAGCTATAAGTTTTTTGAAATGCAGATCTTTTCCAATAATAGTAATCAATAATGCCCGGCGGTCAGCTTTAGGCAGTTGAAGCTAACTCACTTCTTACAAAATGATTGCCTTATTGTACTGCGCATGAGTTACTAACTCCGATCGCCATCAGCTTAGATAATTCGGAACCACTGAAGCTTTCAGAGTTACCATTCATATATGTTACTTCTATACCTATAACCTCAATGCATCCTATTGAGTTGTTGTACCAGATATTCTCCCAACCACCCCTCCAATCTTCGTTGGGTTTAATTGGTCCGGTAACTCTAAGATTAGCAACTGTTTTTCTTCCAATCTCAGATGGCGCAACATCTCCTACTTTGTTGTATGGCATTACGGTAAAGTCAACATACTTCAATGTCTGGTTGGATGTGTTAAAAAAAATAACTAAAATATCCACTCCGCCAGCAGAATTAGGATGGGTCTGAAATATTCTGCTAAGTATTACCGGTACACCTTCGGCTTTTGCCTTCTCAATATCTTCCGTTGGAACTGTAGCGCACCCCGTTATCAGCACAACCAGAACGTATATTAATATTTTATTGAATTTCATAATTCCTCCTTCCTTTTTGTTCGAATCTCCCCATTAGGTAGGCAAATATTCCTTCTATTATACCACCGAGGCTTATTTTCACGGCTGTACCAATAACATCAATTGGTTGAACTGCCATAGTTACCTCAAGCGCCGAACAGCTTATGCGCCTTACTATTTGCTCTTCTTGTAATGCTTATTCAAATAATAAGGTTTCGGAATCTCAACAAAATCGAAATCTATGCCACGAAGTTCAAAAAGAAAGCAATTTATGGGTTTAGCTGCCTGAATATCATAAATAGCAATATTATGGCCTTTACCGAGAGAACTCCGGTATGCAATACCATCAAAACCATTGGCCTTGAAAAGCTCAGCTATGACTTGAGTTGGGACGTAATCAGCGACGTCGTCGCTTGGGAAAACCGGCCTTGCAAACTCTCGATCAATATCAGCCCAAACAGCCTCCTCGCGTTTTTTTGGAGAAGGTTCTTTAGGATAAATTTTGTCGCCTTTACTTCTCATGGTGCAATTTACAACTCTAAGCTCTTTGAGTGTTTTAAACTGGCAAATCGAAACATAAGACCCGATCCAAGGGCGGACCTCAGCCAAGGCGGTATCACGTTCAGATGCTAGATAAAGATAAGGTATGCCTTTTGGATTGGCTCGGCCTTCCATAGATTGATCAGGCCTCGGTTGCATTCGTTCTGGTGGATATGGGGCAGGGACTTTGCCGACCTCTTCGTCCTGTTCTATCAAGTCATGACCAAGTTGAGCTCTCCAAAAAAATATGTTTTTGGGAAGAATCTCGATTCGGTTCTCTGCCGTCTTGAGGACAATCTCCAAGAATGCTTTAATATCAGGAGAGTGAATATACCTACTATGATGCTTTACTGCCCTCTCAAATTTGGAGTAACTTTGCCAAGATTCGAATACTTCCATATCGTTCTTTACGCTTAATACGTAAAAGCTCGCGTGCAGCTATGGAACATAGCGGAATAGCGTTCAGGTGCAATGTTTTGCTGATAAACGTATCATTGAGCCAATAGAGAATTGCCTTTGTCGACTATAGCCTTAAGTTTTGACAAGTCGTTCGTGGCAAAATAGCACCTTGCTGCACCTATTATGCCGCTCTTAGAGAAAGCCGTTACTTCGGTGCCTTTCTGGTAAAAACCGAGATTGAAATCCCCCTTGGTTGAGAAGATCACCTCTGTATACTCTCGGTTAATCCCTTTCCACTTCTCTAATAGAGTTATCATGTATGAAATGGCTTGAGAAAGGCTTTCGACTTCGTCCATATCCAAGAATGAGGTATCCCTCCGTTCAAGTCTGCCGCCTTCATGAACTTCAATCCGGAGTCCACGAATTTTGTCCATTTCTTTACCTGGCTCATAAATCGTCAATGCGTCAACAGTTATTTTTGTTCCATACTGCCCGTGAAGAACGCCAGCTTCATGGGAATCCTTTATGATTAGTTTCCCCTTCTTAGCCAGAAATTGCTCCAGCTTTGTAGCGGGTTCCTTTTGGGTTTGTTGTTGCCCATAGGCAGAAGTAGATGCTAGCAAGAGGACAACACCACAACCAACCAGAATTTTTCGTATCATTTTGACATCCCTTTAACGGCTAACATTATAATTTATGAAGATTCTTCTTTTTAAACAAAAGCCAAGGTCTTATTAAAATATACAGAAATGCGAAGTAGAACCCTCACAGGCGGTCTTTTAGCATTAAAGATTTGCTACCATAAAAAAGTATCCTTAAATCACAGATTACATATAAAATTCTAAATATCAATCACTTTTTCTAGGCCATTACCTCAACATAACCCCCATTACCAAGTGCTCTTTCCTGTCCCTCTCATCTTTATAGATGATCTTCTCTCTGTACTCTTCCTTTACCTCTATCTCTCCATCCTTCCCTGATTCAAGAAAGACATCACTGCATCCAGGACAAACAAATTCATGCGTCAATAGAATCTATCTCAATGCCGCATATTGAACATATCATAGCTTATCCTCGTGCTCTAACCTCAGCCTTCCTCCAATCTTTGGGTGAACCGATTTAATCCACTGCTCTTCTCGTTTGTACTAATGGCTCAGGATTACGATCTAGTCTTCCCTGAACCGATGTGTGTTTGTGTTGTTTGCCATGACTTTGTCTCCTCCTTTCTTCAGACATAAAAAAAGGTCATAATTACCATGATTGACTGCCCCTTGTTAAGAGTTATGGCGGATATAGTTGCACCTCATGAGAGACCTTGCCTAAAAATTCACCTCCTCTCTGTGGTTTTGGTTAAGGTTGCGTTTAGATAGACCTATCCCGTATGGAACCAATTCCATGGTTGTTGAGATGTTGGTGGTATTAAGACTGTGTGGGGATTAAGGATTGATGGGGAAATATGGAAGGAGAATGAAAGAGATAAGGTGGCCCTATATCTGTTGGTAGCCCGTGTCAGTCTGGTTTGATTATTAGGGCCTGATTGTACATATAGAGGTGTGGTAAAGGGATGACCATGAAGGGTGAGCGAATCTCAAATAACCTTGACAAAAGGAATACTAATGTTTTATAAGGTTTTTCAAGGAATAATAGGAAGATAATTACATGGTCAGCTTCAAGGATTATTTAACCATAAAAGAGGCAGCAGAGTTTCTCGCCGTAACGACGACGACCTTACGAAACTGGGACCGGCAGGGAAAATTAGTTCCCGCCAGGCATCCGGTGAATGGCTATAGGTTGTATCGCAAGTCGGAGCTTGAGAAACTACTGAGAGAAACTATAGATCAAGAATGATAGGTACCTGCTATGTCTATCGACCATCTGCAATCAAGGCTTGAGCCCGTTTCGCTCAACGGCATCCTTTCAAAAAACCTCACGGATCAAATTCTTCCCCCCAATTTGACGCTGGTTCCCCAGTTGAATGAAGTATATGAATTAGAGCTGGCTTTCTATGAGAGCAAAATCCTATCTGAAAAAGAAATCCTTCGAAATGGTGCCTACTTTGCAAGCGTTAATGGGCAGCCCACCCGACATTTTCTCATGTGCCAAGGCGAATCCTTAAGATTGGCAGATCACTCGTCATCACGGCTCAAGTCTTTTTTTACGAACAACCAATTCAAGACGGGATACGGAACCCACGGACTTTTCCCCTATAGAGGGAAGTTTCATCCACAGATGATTAAAGGGCTCATTAATATCATGGGGATTAAGCCTGGCGATACGGTGTTAGATCCTATGATGGGATCGGGTACCGTTCCGATTGAGGCTACGCTCATGGGTATACACTCAGTTGGAGTTGATAGCAGCCCCTTTTGTGAATTCATGACGAAAGCAAAGATTCGTGGTCTGAGGGTTACACTACCCAGAATTAGGGCAGCCATCGATAATTACGATTCGACCTTGCGATACCTCGAAAAAAAGATTGGCGGTATGAAGCGAGTCGCTCCCTTGCGGCAGTCCTACCTTTTCGACAATATGCCGCACAGGAAGGTGGATAAACAAGTTGCCCCAGAAGCAATCCCAGAAGATAGCGTTCAGGATTATCTGATGTTAGCCTTTTTCGATGCAAAGGGGTATGCGGAACGTAGCAAAAGGGCCTCCTTTTTCGATCAATTTAAATCCATCCTGGAGCGATACTACTTTGTTGCGGAGAAGATCCAAAGGGTACTGAACGGCTTTGAAGATGAGCTGGGGACGGCAAACGTCTATACAGGTGATGCGAGAAGACTAGAAATAGAGAGCGGAACGATTGATGGGATCATCTTTTCCCCTCCGTATAGTTTTGCTATCGATTATCTAAAGAATGATGAATGCCACCTGAACTCCATGGGAGTGGATATCGATGAGTTGAGGCAGTCTATGATTGGCCTGAGGGGAAGGAGCTTACAGCAAAAATACGACACCTATGTGAAAGATATGGAACTTGTTCTTTCAGAGTGTTCACGAGTTCTCAAGCCGGGAAAAGTTTGCAGCATTGTCGTTGGGACCAACAACAACCAATTGAGCAAGATCTTCAATGTTCATCCAAAAGAAGTCACGGGTATTGACGAAATCCTTGTTCAGGCAGGCAAAAAACACGCTATGAGTTTAATGCGTAAGATTGAACGCCAGATAACCGGCATGGCCAATACGATGCGCTCAGAATTCATCGTGATGCTTCAAAAGGATTAGCGGAGAGGCAAGGGAAGTTTAATCAGATAAGATGACGTCCATTTGTCCCTTTTGGAATCCTGTCCACCTCCGTACTGGTATAATCATGTTCAACCG
>Ga0315545_1003486_pt1 | contig 13448 bp, 8 predicted proteins | sample SalMarSW160210MG_FD_203096 | JGI IMG/M metagenome (GOLD analysis project Ga0315545, IMG submission 203096) | Salt marsh sediment microbial communities from the Plum Island Ecosystem LTER, Massachusetts, United States - Salt Marsh Sediment SW1602-10 ... | reverse complement strand
TTGTGCCCATCATGCAAAACGCCCGAATATCGCTGGAATTGAACCGGAATTTAGCTTAGATAGTAAATCCGGAGAAGGTTTCCGTCAAGCCTGTTCCGACGGAGGAGAATAAGCAGATAAACGCAAAGCACGTCGCTTTACATCTCGAATTTAAGCGCCTTGCATCCCTCGGCAATAACAATTCCCAGCTTGCCAGTTATTCTCCCACTATCTAACAGATGATGGTTCTGTTCTGGCCTCGCATCAAAATCAACCAGGATATACCGTACAGAGTAGGTGACTGTATCTTTTTTTTTGCCTACTCAATTGCCAAAACCACAACTGACTTGGCTGGAAGCGTCGTTGTAAACATGTTACCTTCGAGTTTGAAGTCGCTAAAAATCGCGGGTTTTACGACCTGAGGATTCTCAAAAGTATTATGAGCTGTCATATCCTCTGCGGTTAAAACTCGCCCGAACATTCCCTTAGGTTCGGCACCCTCAAGTGCGCAGCGGACTTCGGCAGCATTGCTCGGGTCCAGATTGCAAAGCGATATATGAATCCTGCCGGAACTGTCTTTTGACGCCGAAACGTTCAACGCCGGAATTTTATCGTTGCCAAACTGATATTCATTGCTCTGCAATTCAACGGGAAGTAGCGTAGCATCATGATGAACCTTATACATCTCAAAGACGTGATACGTCGGCGTTAGAATCATCTTTTCGCCTTTGGTTAGAATCATCGCCTGCAGAACATTGACGGTCTGAGCGATGTTTGCCATCTTGACACGATGACAATGCTCGTTGAAAGCGTTGAGGAATATGCCGGCAGAGACTGCATCGCGTATGGTGTTTTGCTGGTATAGGAAGCCAGGATTCGTGCCTGGCTCGGCATCCCACCACGTACCCCACTCATCGACAAACAAATCGATGCGCCCACGCCGATCAAACCGGTCCATGATTTCGATATTTTTCTTCAGCAATGGGTAGATGGTGAGCGTGTTCTTCATCAGTGCAAACCATTCCGCCTCATCGAACTTTGTTGCACTACCCTTTCGCGTCCAGTCGCCCGTTCCGCGGACATAGTGATGTAGACTGATTGCGCCCATGTTCCGGTGACACCGCTCCATCACAACGGTAATCCAGGGGTAGTTCGCGCTTCCTGGGCCGCATGCAACTTTAACTATCTGGTTGCCGGAGTAGCTGCGCACATAGGTCTGGAAACGATTGTAGAGCTCGGCGTAAGATTCGGCAGTCATGTTCCCCCCACAACCCCAGTTCTCATTACCCACGCCGAAGTACTTCACCCGCCAAGGCTTGTCACGACCATTCTTTCGGCGAAGATTGGCCATCTCACTATCACCATCAAACGTCATGTACTCGACCCAGTCCTGCATCTCTTCGACCGTGCCGGATCCCACGTTACCGGCGATATAGGCCTCGCACCCGAGTTGTTCACACAGATCCAGAAACTCATGAGTACCGAAGGCATTAGTTTCCGTGACCATACCCCAGTGCGTATTAAGCATCTTGGGCCGTTGATCGCGCGGGCCGATACCTTCTTTCCAGTGGTATTCATCGGCGAAGCATCCGCCGGGCCAGCGTAGGACCGGAATGTTGAGCTTGCGCAGGGCCTCGACCACATCGTTGCGAATACCGCGAGTGTTCGGAATTGATGAATCCTCGCCAACCCAGAAGCCCTCATAAATACACCGCCCTAAATGCTCGGAGAAATGGCCGTAAATGTTCCTGCTAATCTGCTTTGTGCCTTTGTCCGTGTGAATAATCATTCTATTTACTGCCGATCCCTCCTGCACGGCAGCATCCGAAACGTTTGCCAGTCCGCAACCGACAAGCAGTACTGCAAAAACAACAGTAATCTCTTCAAACAACCTTGTCCTAAACACTTTGAGTTTCATTTTTTTCCGTCCTTTCACTTTTTACTTGCCAGTTAATCTCCCACTATCTGACAAACGATGTCTCTTGTTCTTGGCCTGGTGTCAAAATCCACAAGGATTATCTGTTGCCAGGTTCCCAGTGTAAGCTTTCCATCTACTACCGGCACGTTCAAAGAAGGACCCAAAAGCGCCGCTCGTACGTGAGCGTGCCCATTATCATCGTGCCAGGTTTCCTCGTGCACATACCTAACATTTTCAGGTGCTATTCTTTCAAACGCTGCCTCAATATCGTGATTGACCAATCCTGGTTCATACTCCGTTGTGGTGATACCAGCCGTTGAGCCGATGTTGAAAAGCGTTACGACACCCTTTGTTATGCCCGACTCTGCTATGGCATTACTAACCTGCTCTGTAATGTTGACAATATGGCAGTTTCCCCTGCTCTTGATGTTTATCTTTTGTGTTTTCACCATTTGAGATAGGCCCTATTTTATTGAACATTGAGTACCTTCAAGCTTGATTTCCTCACAACTTTACCGATATAAGCTATTACGTCAAATCAAAACCACCACCCGACAAATACTGATTCAGCTTTTACCTGCAAGGCATATACACAAGCTAAGATCGACCATTATCAAATAAGCCCTATTAGCACCTTTGTCTTTCCTTCGGCCTATAGCGGTATTTCCAATAATAATAGAGTTAATGATTGTAAGGCTTGTGGTGATGCTGCAGCCAATCCCGGCAACCTCGGCCTTGCCCACATCCAACCGAAGAATCTACAGGGAAAAAATGCTGTTTTTCCCAAAGTCCGAGTTTTCCCTAACCGATAAGCGCGAATATGTAGAAGTCTGTTGCTCTTTACGTTAAATAGCTTGAAATCTCTTGTCTTTTTGGGGGAACTCTGTTCATGGATAGCTCAAAAAAAACGTGTTCTATAAACCAAAACACTGCTTTGAGTGCTGAATATAGGCGTAAAACTACAAAACATCGTGTTCTTGTAGGTGCCATAATGAAGCGGACGTATGTTCACATTGCCATCCAGATTGTTATCTTGATTCTTATTGTGGCAATCCAGTCGCCGCTTTTAGCCAAAGACGCCACCCCAACGGAAGATTTCATGGACATGGACCTCGAGGAACTCCTCGAGTTGGAGATTACCGTGGCCTCGAAGAAGCCCGAGTTGACGTCCGAGGCGCCGGGTGTTGTCGTCGTCGTGCCCCGGGATGAAATCGAGGTCTATGGAGACAGGAACCTCCATCAGCTTCTGCAACGCCAGCCCAGCGTCTATACGCGAGATGTTTATCCTTACACTGACAATGTAGCGGGCTTTCGAGGCGATATGGCGATGGTTACGGATTCTCACACCTTAATACTTTTTAACGGTCGGCCCATCCGGGAAAGCTGTCAAGGGCTCAATGTTAATATGTATCTGACGTTTCCACTGTCAACCTTAGAGTCTGTAGAGCTGATTCGCGGACCTGGTTCGGTTCTCTACGGGTCCAACGCTTTCACTGGAGTTGTCAACTTGAAGCCCCGGGATATCCCGGAGCAAAATGAGTTCTCAGTCTCCGGCATGGGGGGAAGTCACGGCTACTATAAAACCGATGTTACAGCAGGAGGAAAATTCGGCAAGCTTGGATACATAACAGCCGTTCAAGTTGCTGGCCAGCAGGGATACCCCTACAAAATGACCGATGGGATGGGTGTTTACGCCGAGGATAACAAACAATATAAAAGCTACTCGGTAGTGACACATCTGAATCAAGGAAACTTCACTTTTGATGGCTTCTGGTCGGATTATGATGCGTTCGCAATTGGGGTCGTACCTTTTTGGTCAAATCCACATAAAAAATTCCTTAATAAAAAGCTATTCTTAAACGCTGGATATCGAATTCCCATGCATGAGCGAGCAACCTTGGAGTTGAACGCCACCTATAATTTTCAGCAAAACAGCTTGACAAGCTTTAAGCCGGAAATGATCGGGATTGACACATCAGATATACTTGCTGAGGCGACCATCTTTGCCAATCCCCTGGACAACATGAATGTCGTCTTGGGATACCTGTATGAGGTGCGTTCAAGTTACGACCCGAATGACGATAGATTTCATTCCGTCGTACCATACTGTCATAAGCCTATGAGCTTTTATGCTCAGGGTGACTATAAGTTCGACAAGTTTCTTAAGCTCATTGCCGGCACACAATGGCACAAATCAAGTTATGGCTTCACTGACTTGATATCACGATTTGGTTTAATTATAACACCATCTGACAAATGGGGCGTCAAACTCCTTCGAGGCGAGGCCTTTAAAGCTCCGACCACCATAGAAACCGACCTCTTTGACCCGGGGATTCTCAGGGGCAACAAGAACTTGAAACCCGAGGAAATAACAACTTACGATGCACAACTATTCTATAACGATGAGAAGACTTATGCAGCTGTTACTTATTTCCACAGCACAATAAACAAGCTTATTATTTACGATACAACGGCTGTCCCCGACATGTCTTATATGAACGGAGGTAATCATAGGTTCAAAGGCGTTGAATTTGAGGCAAAACGCTTCATTACGCCAAACTGGCACATTCTCGGCTCGTTCATGCACCAGGAGAACGAAGCTGATATTAATGTGAATCCAAGCGTAGTACCAAAAAACATGGCTAAATTCGGCACAGCCTACACCTGGGATGGAGGGAGTGTATCGGTATTCTATTGCTTCTTTGGCAATCCGCCGAAAATCTACTTCGCTTCATTACCTGCCCCCTTCGGCTCGACGCTTATGGCCAATCCGGAACCTAAAGAAATAAACTTAGTTAATATGAACTTAGACCTTGACCTGTCAAAACGGATAGGGCTAAAGAAAGGGCAGTCCACTTTTACGTTCCGGGTAGAGAACCTTTTTGACGAAAAGATTTACGTGCCTACACTCGCATATTCCGGCACTCCGAACTCTTTTCCTTATTTGCCGGGCAGGACGTTCTATATCGGATTGGAATTGTACAACTAAGCGTTGCATACTCTGATATTGCCTGCCAAGTGCGGTAGGTGTGCCTAGCCACCGTACTCCTTGACCATTGGTAGTGCCCCTTTGATCTGAATAGCTTCTCAGGAAAGTCGACAAAAAACTTCGCGAACGTTCACACCGACAATACCGTATATGATACCACAACTTGAAGAGCGAGCCAGACACCATTGGCCGTTATGAGTTTGACAGACAACACGAGGGGCGAAAATATATCTGGTCCCTCCATTCCGGCCGTGGGCAAATTGTCAACCATCAACTTCCTTAGTGCCACAAAAGGACGAATAGATTATGTCCGATAACAATCCTTTCAAAATAGTATTCCTGTTTAGAAAGTGCGGGCGTTTTCTAACCGATAACAAAAAATGTAAGAAGTCTGATTCTCCTCCAATGACCCTTCTAAAGGCTGGGGGAATTTGGAGTTTGTGGTGGTTTAGGGGGCTCTTTCAATGAAACGGACGTTTGTTCGACTCGCCTTGCATGTGGTTATCTGGGTCGTCGTTGCATCGATCCAGTCGCCGGTTTTAGCCAAAGACGCCACCCCAACGGAAGATTTCATGGACATGGACCTCGAGGAACTCCTCAATGTTGAGGTTTCCGTGGCCTCGAAGAAGCCCGAGTCAACTTTAGAGGCACCGGGCGTTGTCGTCGTCGTTTCCAAGGAGGAGTTCGACCTCTATGGAGACAGAAACCTCCATCAACTTTTGCAGCGCCAGCCCAGCATCTATACACGAGATGTCTTCCCTTACACTGACAACGTGGCCGGCTTTCGCGGCGATATGTGCGCGGTTTATGATATGCACACCTTGATTCTCCTTAACGGCAGGCCCATCCGAGAAAGCGCACAGGGACTCAATGTTAATATGTATCAAACGTTTCCACTGTCAACCTTAGAGAGTGTTGAACTGATTCGCGGACCTGGTTCGGTTCTCTATGGAAGCAATGCCTTCACAGGTGTTGTCAACTTAAAGACTCGGGCGATCCCGGATCAAAATGAGATATCAGTCTCTGGCATGGGGGGCAGTTACGGATACTACGAAACGGATGTTACGGCTGCAGGAAGATCTGGTGAACTCGGGTATGTTACCGCCGTTCGCGTTGCCGGTCAGCAAGGATACCCCTACAATATGACCGATGCGTTGGGTGTCTATGGTGAGGATCACAAACGATATAAAAGCTACTCTGCAGTGGCTCATCTGAATTATGGAAACTTTACCTTTGATAGCTTCTGGTCGGATTATGATGCGTTCGCAATCGGCGTTCTGCCTTTTTGGTCAAATCCACATAAATCATTCCTCAATAAAAAGCTATTCTTAAACGCGGGGTATCGCGTTCCCATGCACGACCGAATGACCCTGGAATTGAATGCAACATACAATCTTCAGGAAAACGGCCTGACCAGCTATAAACCGCAGATTATCGGGACCAATACTTCGGATTTCCTCGGTGAGGTAACCCTCTTTGCCAATCCCTTGGACAACCTGAATTTCGTCCTGGGATACCTGCAGGAGTACCGCTCGAACTACGCACCTGACAGCGATCGCTCCCAATCCATTCCACCGTATGATTATTCACCGCAGAGCGCCTATGCACAAGGTGACTACAAGATTGACGATTCCATCAAGTTAATCGCAGGCACACAGTGGAATGAATCTTCACAGGGTTACTCCGACTTTGTGAATCGATTTGGTGTCATCATAACACCGCTCAAGAAATGGGGCGTCAAACTCTTACGAGGTGAGGCATTCCGCGCCCCAGTAACAATAGAAACTGACATTTATGACCCACCGACTCTTGTAGGTAATAGCAACATCGAGCCTGAGACAATAACTACCTATGACGCACAGCTTTTCTATCATGACAAAAAAACCTATGCTGCTGTTACATATTTCAACAGCGCTATCGATAAGCTCATTACTTTCGATTACAGTGTTGTCCCAGCCACGGGGATAAACAGTGGAAAGCAGCGATTCCACGGAATCGAGTTCGAGGCCAAACGTTCCTTAACACCCAACTGGCAAATACTTGGCTCATTTATGCATCAGGAGAATGAAGGGGACGCAGGAGTGAATCCGACAGTAGTACCTGAAAATATGTTGAAAGTCGGAACGGATTATACCTGGGACTGGGGTAGCGCCTCTATCTTTTACAGCTACTTCGGCACGCCGACCCGCATCGCTTCCCCGCTTATGGTCAATCCTACACCTGAAGCACTGAACCTGGTTTCCTTTAACTTACGCATCGATCCCTCAAAGTGGTTGGGCACTAACAAGGGAAGATCCATCTTAACGTTGCGGGTCGAGAACCTCTGCAATGAAAAGATTTATGTGCCAACCTTCGCCTACATCGGTGTACCGAACTCTTTTCCATACGGCCCGGGCAGGACGTTCTATATCGGATTGGAATTGCACAACTAAGCGCCGCGTACTTCTGATACAAGCCCGCCGAGTTCAGTGGGTGTGCCTGGCCACTGTACTCCTTGACCATTGATAGTGCCTCTTTGATCTGAATAGCTTCTTAGGAAAGTCGACAAAAAACTACGTGAACGTTCACACCGATAAGACAGTATATGATACCACAACTTGAAGAGCGAGCCAGACACTATCGGCCATTATGAGTTTGATTGACAATACAAGGGGGCAAAATCCTTTCTGGTCTCGCCTTTATAGGCCGTGGGCAACCTGTCAATCATCAACTTCCTTAGTGCCACAAAAGGACGAATATATCATGTCCGATAACAATCTGTTCAAAATAATATTCCTGTTCAGAAAGTGCGGACGTTTTCCAACCGATAACAAAAATGATTGTAGTTTGTTTACCATCCGATAGCCCTTCTATGGGCTGAGGGTGTTTGTTGTTTTTAGGGGGCTCTTTCAATGAAACGAATGTTTTTTCGCTTCGCCGTCCAGGCAGTTATCCTGGGTCTCATCGCGACTATCCAATCGTCGGTTCTGGCTAAGGATACCGCCCAGGAGGGAGACCTTTTTGACATGGACCTTGAAGAACTCCTCCAAGTTGAGATCACTGTGGCTTCAAAGAAGCCAGAGTCGACGTCCGAGGCCCCAAGTATTGTCGTTGTCGTTCCCAAGGAAGAGTTCGAGCTCTACGGAGACAGAAACCTCCATCAGCTTATGCAGCGTCAGCCCAGTGTGTACACGCGAGGCTCCTACATGTATCCCGACAACCTGGCTTCCTTCCGCGGCGATATGCCTACCCATCTGGATCTACATACCCTAATCCTGTTTAACGGCCGACCGATCCGTGAGAGCACCTTCGGCGGCACCAATTTCCCGGTTTACCTGGCATTTCCCCTGGAAAGCCTAAGCAGCGTCGAGTTGGTACGGGGTCCCGGATCGGCCCTGTACGGAACCAATGCCTTTACCGGCATTGTGAACCTCAAATCGCGCTCCATTCCGAAACAACGTGAAGGCCTGATCTCTGTCAGAGGCGGTAGTCACGGATATTACGATACCACCCTCAGCACGGCAGGCAGGCAGGGCGCAGTGGGATATAGTGTCACCGGTCGTATCTATGGACAGGATGGATACACCTATGACCTGACCGATGCACTAGGGGTTCGCAATCAGAGGAACGATCGGCACCGTAGTGTATCGGGCACTACCCGCCTGGAATACGGCGGATTTTCATTCGATCTATTTGCCGTGGATATCGAGGCCTTTCACGTGGGTATTCTACCTTTCTGGAGCGTACCGGGACATACATACGGTATTAAAAAGTGCTTTGCCAATGCCGGCTACCGCCTGCCTCTGCATGAACGCATGGACTTGGAGCTAAACCTGACCTACAACCTGCAGGAGAACCGGTTTGCTGGCTTTCCCACGGGCAGAGTCGGCCTGAACAGCTCGGATCTGCTGACAGAAGCAACCCTGTTTATTGATCCACTGGATGACCTGAACCTGATTCTGGGATATCTCTGGGAATACCAGATGAATTACGAGGGCGGGGGCGAGAGTACGGTGGCCAAATACGACCTGCACCCCCAAAGTGCGTACCTCCAGGGAGACTACCGACTCTCCGATGCCGTCAAACTGATTGCTGGTATGCAGTGGAACCAGTCGGGGCACGGATTCTGCGACACTGTCTCGCGCGCCGGGATTATTATCCAGCCGGGCAGGCAATGGGGTGTTAAGCTCCTGCGGGGTGAGGCCTTTCGCGCCCCGTTTGCCCTGGAAACCGATCTGTTTGACCTACCGGTCCTGGTGGGAAATTCGGCTCTGAAACCCGAGACCATTACCACCTATGATGCACAACTGTTCTACCAGAGTGAGAAAACGTATGCGGCGCTGACCTATTTTCATAGTGCCATCCAGGATCTCATTATTCGTGACAACAGCGTTACTCCAACTTCTTTCAAGAATGGTGGCGAACAGCAATTCGATGGAATTGAGTTCGAGGCCAAGCGATTTTTGACGCCGCATTGGCATGTTCTCGGCTCGACAATGTACCAGGATAATAAACAAACTGCTGACCTCAACCCCAGCACCGCTCCCCATTACATGATAAAGATAGGAACTGGATACAAATGGAACTATGGGACTGCGTCTCTCTTCTACAGTTACTTTGCAAAGCCGCCACGCCTCGCTTCAGAGGTCGTCGTCAATCCGGAACCCGGCGATCTGAACCTTCTCTCGCTTGACATCCAAATCGACCCATCAAAGTGGCTGGACATACCAAAGGGACGGGCTATCCTGACGTTTAGGGTCGAGAATTTGTTCAACGAAGAAATCTACGTGACAGAGTTCAATCGAGGCGGAAATCCGAACTCCCTGCCCGACGGCCCGGGCAGGACTTTCTATATCGGATTTGAATTGCACAACTAAGCGCCGCGTACTTCTGATACAGCCCGCCAAGTTCAGTGGGTGTGCCTGGCCACTGTACTCCTTGACCATTGATAGTGCCTCTTTGATCTGAATAGCTTCTTAGGAAAGTCGATAAAAACTAAGTGAACGTTCACACCGATAAAAAAGTATATGTTAGCACAACTTGAAGAGCGAGCCAAACACCATCGGCCGTTATGAATTTGACAGACAACACTAAGGGCGAAAACATGTCTCGTCCCGTCTTTTTCGGCCGTGGGCCACCTGTCAACCATCAACTTCCTTAGTGCCACAAAAGGACGAGTATATTATGTCCGATAACAATTCTTCCAAAATGATATTCCTTTTTAGAAAGTGCGGATATTTTCTAACCGATAACAAAAATAATGGCAGTTTGTTTACCTTCCGATGACCCTTCTATGGTCTGGGGGGAATTTGGAGTTTGTGGCTGTTTAGGGGGCTCTTCCAATGAAACGAATGTTTTGTCGCTTCGCCATCCAGGCGGTTATCCTGGGTCTCATCGTGCCTATCCAATCGTCGGTTCTAGCTAAGGATGTCGATAACTCGGAAGATTATTTTGATATGGACATCGAGGAACTCCTCAATGTCGAGATCACTGTGGCCTCGAAGAAGCCCGAGTCGCAGTTCGAAGCTCCGGGGGTTGTCGTCGTCGTTCCCCGGGATGAAATCGAGGTCTATGGAGACAGGAACCTCCATCAGCTTCTGCAGCGCCAGCCCAGTGTGTACACGCGAGGCTCCTACCCGTTCCTCAACAACCTGGCTTCTTTCCGCGGCGACATGCCGACACACGTGGATCTTCACACCCTTATTCTGTTCAATGGCCGTCCCATCCGGGAGAGCGGTTTCGGTGGCCTCGATTTTCCGGTTTATATGACGTTTCCGATAGTGAGTCTCGATAGCGTTGAGTTGGTTCGCGGCCCCGGCTCAGTGCTCTACGGAACCAATGCCTTCACCGGTGTTATCAATTTGAGGACCCGTGTTCCGGACCATAATGAATTCTCGGTCCGATCAATGGCAGGTAGTTATGGGTATTATGAAACGGACATCACCGCTGGAGGAAGGTCCGGTGAACTTGGGTACATGACTGCCCTTCGTGTTGCTGGTCAGCAGGGGTACGCCTACAGCTTGACCGATGGGATAGGAGTCTTCGGCTCGCAGAACGATGACAACCGTAGCGTCTCGGGGACGGCGCACCTGGAATACCGCGGATTCACCTTTGATGCCTTCGCAGTGAATCTCGATACTTTTCATTTGGGCTGCATTCCGTGGTGGTCTCTTCCATATCACGAGTGGGGCACCAATAAACTATTTGCCAATGCCGGCTACCGGGCTCCCTTGAACGATCGAACATACTTGGAGTTTAACCTGACCTACAACCTCCACAAGAACCGCTTCTCTAATGTAACACAGACCGTCGGCCTGAACACCTCAGACGTCCTGGGCGAAGTAACCCTCTTCACCAATCCGATAGACCACCTGAATGTCACCCTCGGATACCTGCAGGAATATCGGTCAAACTACAAGGTTGATGACGATTACTATCTATCCATCCCAGCGTACCATTATCAGCCCCAGAGTGCCTACGCACAGGCCGATTACAAAATACGCGAGTCTGTTAAGCTCATTGCAGGCACACAGTGGAACGAATCCTCACAGGGTTACGAAAGTTTTGTCTCTCGGTACGGCGTGATTTTCACCCCATTCAAGAAGTGGGGACTTAAGCTCCTTCGGGGCGAGGCTTTCCGCGCCCCCTTTGCCCTCGAGACGGATCTCTATGACATTCCGATTCTCGTCGGTAATCAGAACTTGAAGCCGGAGGAGGTAACGACCTACGATATCCAGCTTTTCTATCAAGACAGGAAGACTTATACCGCGGTCACATATTTCAACAGCGAAATTGACCAGCTCATCATTCGAGACACGAGTGTTAGCCCGGCATCGTTCAAGAACGGCGGCAAGCAGAAGTTCGACGGTGTTGAGCTTGAGGCCAAGCGATTTTTGACGCCGCATTGGCACATCCTCGGCTCCACGATGATCCAGAACAACAAACAGACCTCCGATCTCAACCCCAGCACCGCTCCCGACTATATGGTCAAGTTGGGGACCGGATACGAATGGGACTATGGGACTGCGTCTCTCTTCTACAGTCACTTCGCAAAGCCGCCACGCCTCGCTTCAGAGGTCGTCGTCAATCCAGAGCCCGGGGCACTGAACCTCTTCTCCCTCAACGTTCGCCTCGACATGGCCTATTGGTTGGATGTACCGAAAGGCCGCTCAATCCTGACGCTAAGGGTCGAGAACCTCCTCGACCAAGACATCTGGGTACCGGAGTTCAATCGCGGAGGGAATCCTAACTCCCTACGCGACGGTCCGGGCAGGACGTTCTATATTGGATTTGAATTGCACAACTAAGCGCCGCGTACTTCTGATACAGCCCGCCAAGTACGGTAGGGATGCCTGGCAAACCATACTCCATTGACCATCGGTAGTACCTCTTTGCTCTGGATAACTTCTCAACAAAGCTGACAAAAAACTGCGCGAACATCTGTATTGATCGGACCGTACATTACAGCATCACTTGAAGAGTGAGCCATAAAACGTCAGGCGTTATGAGTTTTAGTAGGCAGTGCATGAGGTTAAAACGCGTCTGGTTCCACTTTTCTCGCCAAGAAACAAAAAAAATCATTTTTTTACCCATATAATCTTGACGATACTATTATTTGGGTTAAAATTATTATAGGATAAGGGGTGAGGATTGTGCTGCGAATGCTCATTAATATTATGATGCAGGAATTAAGCAGTATCTTCAGTTCTTTGACAAGTTAACAGTTAAGCCACAATTGCAGCGAAAGTGCGGCTTGCTCCGTCCGGATACGCTACGGCTCAGCAGGCCTAACGAGATACAGCTTTTAAATCTCAGCACTTTCGATGCGTATATCGAGTGTTGAGCCTTATATTGACGATATCTGCCGGAGCTTTGTGCAAAGGTGGATTCGACAAATCAAACTGAAGGGTTTGATCCTGGCTCAGAACGAACGCTGGCGGCGTGGCTAAGACATGCAAGTCAAACGGACCATCTAATTGAGTAATCGAGAGGATGGTTAGTGGCGAAAGGGTGAGTAATAGATAGGTAACGTACCCTGTGCTTCGGGATAGCGTCATCCGCTTCGGCGGATTTCCGAAAGGGGCATTAATACCGAATAATGTCATTTGTCGTTGGGCATTTGACCAAAGATTTATCGGCATTGGAGCGGCCTATCTCTTATCAGCTTGTTGGTGAGGTAATGGCTCACCAAGGCGATGACGGGTAGCGGGACTGAGAGGTTGTTCCGCCACATCGGGACTGAGACACTGCCCGGACCCTCACGGGGGGCTGCAGTAACGAATATTGGGCAATGGGCGAAAGCCTGACCCAGCGACGCCGCGTGCGGGAGGAAGTCTTTCGGGATGTAAACCGCTGTCAGGGTTAAGAAAGTGCGCTTCGGCGTATTGATCTAACTCAAAGGAAGTCACGGCTAACTTCGTGCCAGCAGCCGCGGTAAGACGAAGGTGGCAAGCGTTGTTCGGTATCACTGGGCTTAAAGGGTGTGCAGGCGGAAAGGCAAGCGTTTTGTGAAATCCCTCGGCTTAACCGAGGAATTGCTTAACGAACTGCTTTTCTTGAGGCAAGTAGGGGTGCGCGGAACTC
>Ga0315545_1003480_pt1 | contig 13465 bp, 18 predicted proteins | sample SalMarSW160210MG_FD_203096 | JGI IMG/M metagenome (GOLD analysis project Ga0315545, IMG submission 203096) | Salt marsh sediment microbial communities from the Plum Island Ecosystem LTER, Massachusetts, United States - Salt Marsh Sediment SW1602-10 ... | reverse complement strand
CGGGACTTTTTCACGCCTCGGGGCGTCCGGGTGCGGGTGTTAGGGCTGTACTGGGTTCCCCACGAGAATCTGATTTTGAAAGTCGATGACAAGAGCAATATGGCCGTGACCGTGCTCACGCCCGACACCACGGATGATGAGATGGATTGATGGGCGCCAATAAAATATTATCAAAAAAAGAGCGTGAAGAATGGAGAAGCGCACGAGAGGCGAGAATTTTCGCTTCGACAAACTGCGTTCATTATCAAAAATGCAGGGATGAGGCGGCTTATGCTAACCGCCAAATGCAATGCCATAAATGTGAACAGATGAAAGTTGATCGCGACACCTGGCAAAAGGAAGTCAGTCTGGCGAATATCAGCCGGTCCGGCGAGGGAGAGCAGTCCGTAAAGGTAGAGGAAATATCATGTCCGGTCGGCGAAGGGAGGAAAAAAATTATGGAGAAACAGGTAAAAGATGAACGTCCAACATCGAACGTCGAACATCAAACGCCGAATGAAAAAAACCCCGGTACAATATCTATTGAGGATCTGCCGGGCCCCAAGAGCAAGGGAGAGCTTGAGACCCGGGTTTGCTCGCAGGCGGATTGCGAGTTTGGAGGGGAACCGCAGCCCATAGATAATTTCCGCCGCAATCCGCGATATCCGGAAAAACGATTCAAAAAGTGCAATTCCTGTGTATCGAAACTCATGCAGGCGGGCCAGCGGCGTAGGCAGGAACGGCTGAGGGAAGAAAAGAAAGAAGGTAAGAAGGTTGGAAGATTAGAAGGTCGGACTCCGGTACAGAACGAGATAGGAGATGAACGTCCAACATCGCCCCGGTTAAACAGAAAAGAGGTTTCACGGGGTAAAAACGTCGAACATCGAACGTCGAATGAAATGCCCGGACCGCTGCAGGAGCGTATTGAAATACCCGAGCTGATGCCGCTGATCGGAGACCGGAATTTGAGGCTGCTGGAGACGCGTGTGCTGGAAGCGCTGCTGGATGGCCTTCCGGACGTGTTCGACAAAATCGTTGAGATTGCGCGGGATCAGGAGCGCACGCCGAAGGCCCAGGCGAGATATCTACTAAAGACGGATTGCAGGATTTGTGGAGAGCGCAGTGAGGGCGGTGAAGAATGAACGATATTAAATTTTATATCAAAGAACTTAAAAGTGACGAATGCCAGTGCGGGAGGCCCAAAAAGCCCGGACGCTCGCTATGTTACACGTGTTACTCCTCTTTGCCCAAAGATATGCAGCGGGATCTTTATCTGTCGATGCGGGACGGGTATGAAGAAGCACTCAATGCGGCGGTGCATTATTTAAATAGTTAGGAGAGTCGTCATGAAAATCAAAAAACAAGACCAGGAGCAATATAAGGCCAGGGCCCTGGCTATTTTAACCCGGCACATCGGGGAAGAAAAGGCCATTGATATGGGCGAGCTGTATCGGCGCGTGTATGATCGGGAATGGAAAAACAAAATCAACGATACGCGAAAATTGCGCACCCTCATCACTACACTCCGGTATGAAGGATGCCTGATCGGCAGCACGAGATCCAAACGTGGCGGCGGGTATTATATCGCCCGAAGTTCATCGGAGCTGAATGATTTTTTTGACCGGCGTACCCACGAAGCCTTGAAAATATTGGGACTGGTTTCCAACATGAAGCATATCGGCCTGGGTGAGATGCTGGGGCAGATGGCGTTAAATTTGAGAACCGGAGAGACGGGGAATCGGGGAATCGGGGAATGAACAAAAATATCCGGGGTATAATAGATGGGCGGCTGAAGCAGCTCGGCGAGATTACAAAAGAATTCGAGACATATCAGTCCGTGGCCGAATATGAGATTGAGCGGATTCGGTCGCAATATAGCGAGAAGCTCGTGGAATATAAAACGCAAATTGCAGCGCTGGATAAAAATATCAAATCCCTGGCCAAGAAAAATAAGGCTGAAATTTTTGACGGCAAAGATCAGGTCACCCTTGATCACGGCATTCTGCTGTGGGGGAAAGAAAAAAAGGTCACCATTCCCAGAGATGCCCTGGAGAAAATCGAGGCCCAGGGGTGGAAGGAAGCCGTCAAGATCGCAAAGAGCGTGGACCGGGCCGTTGTGGAAAAATGGCCCGTGGAGCGGTTGACCGTAATCGGAGCGGTACGGAAGATTATGGAGAAATTCAGCTATGAACTCAAAATCAAAAAATAATGCCGAATACAAATGGATTCCCTGGCGGCGGGGCTGTGATTGGCAGGATAGAAATCCTGCTCCACAAAGGAAGTACTGTACATATGTACAGTATGTGGAGAAAAAATGATTAAAAACATCAGCGAACACAAATGGATACCGTGGCGGCGGTATGTGCTGTTTCTAAGGATTGATAATTCAAAAAAAAAAAAAATAGGCCGCTCGCCCCGGAGGGATTTGGCGATCCGGGCGGCCCGTCGATTGATGCGGTATCGGGGATATGAGCCGGAAATATTCGATACGAAGAGACAGACTACAGTGTGTCACGGAATAGTCAATCATGAAATTGACCTGCCCGTATTGCGGCAATAAATACTCTATCTCGGAGGCGACTCGAACGGAAACCTTGGTCAACCTTACACAGGCGCTGGCGGGATTCGGGAAATGGTGTCCTCTGGTCTGGGAATATACCGGGGCGTTCGCCACGCAGCGCCTGGGGTCGATTGCGCCGGCCAAGCGGCTGAGGATCGTGACCGATCTGGCCAGGCTCTGGGAGACCGGTGTTTTCCAGGTGGAAAACAAGCGGTACCGGATCACCCGTGCCGATATCGTGGCGGGCATGCGCACGGTGTGCGATCTGGAGAAATACGGTTTCCGGAATCACAATTATCTGAAACGAATTTTATTGCAGCGGGCGGAGCGGATCTCGGCGGAGGGGTTGACGGCAGAAGAAGAGCAGAAAAAGATAGAAGATCAGAAGGTCGGAAGGTCAGAGGATCGGAAAGAAGAGAAACGGATGTCTCCGGAGGCCCAGGCCGCATTTAAGAAAGAACTGGGGATCAACAGCTTTAAAGAACTGATCGGAAAAAAGCATAAGGAGTAAATAAAATGGGCAGGCGAAAATTAAGAGACCGCAGGCTCGGGCCGGACCGTCGCGGTTACGAGTATTCGAGATATATCCCCGAGAGGAGATCCGGGAACGCGCGGCGGATTTGCTGGGGCAACCGCAGGTATGGGGTGACCGACCGTCGAATTAATCCGTTTTATCCGCATTCTCCGGAGAGGCGGACGCAAACGGCAAAATAATACCATTGGTCGATGATGACCAGGGCGAAGGCATCAAGGACTTTTTCGAGAACCTTGCTGAGATTGATGCAAATATCAGCAATAAAGTTTTAAGCAAGCTCGTTTTAGACCAGGCTGGTTTGGAATCATCATCAACCGCGCACTATCGCGCGGAAAAAAAGGAGGGAATCTATGAAAACCATACTCATTGTTTTTGTGTTTATCGGCATGATCATGGCGCCGCTGCATGCGTCCGACAAGAGTTGCGTGCGGTGTTCGAACGACCTGATCAAGGTCGGCGACCTTAAGGTCCATGTCGTCAGCCTGTGCGGCGAGCCGATATCGGCGGACACATACGAAGTCTATCGCAGACATGGAAGCAGGTGCCGGACAACGCATGTGGAGGAATGGGTCTACGAGCTGCATCGCGGATATTATACGGTGATGAAATTCCAGGGCGGACGGTTGTTTTCCATTAAAACGGTGCGTAAATAGGCCGGATCGAAAGGAGTAAAAAAAATGGACATACCAAAACCAAAAATTAGAGATATGACAATTACTGTAAGAGGAACGAGCGCGCTTATTATGCACAAGTGGAGCGAAAAGGCCAAAAAGGAAATGCTGGCGAAACAGCAGAAAAAGGCGAGCAAGGGAAAGGCGGAGCGCGACCCGAAAAAAGATTACGAGGACTCGATTTACTACCTGCCCGATGGCGTCAGGTATGGATTTCCCGCCGTGGCGTTCAAGGCCGCCGCTGTCCGGGCGGCCAAACAATGTGACATCGCCATGACGGATGCCCGTGTGTTTTTTCATGTCCAGGGGCTGAAAGGCTCTCCGGATATGGTGGAAATCACCGGAACACCGCAAATGAGAGAGAATATTGTCAGGCTGAACGGCAAAACGGCGGATTTGAGGTATCGGGCGGAATTCCTGCAATGGGAATCCTCATTCGTAGTCCGGTATAACGACGCTGCTATCAGCGCCGAGCAAATATATAACCTGTTTCAGATTGCCGGCTTTTCCGTTGGCGTCGGGGAATGGCGTCCGGAAAAAAACGGCCAGTTCGGCATGTTCGAAATTGCGGAAAGGCCATAAGGGCGAGGCATGGCCGGGCGGGGCGGGGCAAGGCAGGGCAAGGCAGGCAAGGCTTGGCGCGGATAGGCATGGCCCGGCGGGGCAAGGCAAGGCAAGGCAGGCGAGGCGTGGCGCAGCTGGGCACGGCTTGGCAGGGCGGGGCAAGGCGTGGCAGGATATTTTATCTTCCTGCCCCGCCTCGTGAAGTAAATATTACTTGACAATCAATATTAGTACTGTATTAATTATAGCTAACAATTTTTTATGCGGGCGCTTGACGGCGGTATCTAAAAGATACCTATCGAAAATAGCGCTTTGCGCCGGATAAAGTAAAAGACCGGTAGCCCATACAAAACTGTCTAATTGTATGACGCTACCGGTCTTTTTTTTTGGCGCCGGGTAATTTTAATTAACAAAAGTTACGGATCGGCCTTTTTTTTGGAGGAAACATGGCGCTGGACAAAGATCAATTCGAATACCTCATCAGGAGAGTTTTAACCGAACTCAATATGTATTCCATGTCGGCGGTGAACCTTTTGCTGGGCACGGCGGCCCAGGAGTCCGGATTCGGAACGTACTTGCGACAGATTGGAGACGGACCGGCGCTCGGGGTATTCCAGATGGAACCGGCTACGGAAAAGGACATCTGGATCAATTATCTGGCGCATCGGGAGGATCTGGCCGAGACGGTCTGGCAGGTGGCCGGCGCGGCATATGATGTGGGACCGGTCCTGATCAGCGCCCTTGAGGCAAACCTGTCCTATCAGGTGGCGATGGCCCGGATACATTATCGTCGGGTCCCGGAGCCCCTTCCGCCCCATGACAATGTCGAGGCGTTGGGGAGGTATTGGAAAAAGCATTTCAACACAAGTTTGGGCAGAGGAACTGTAGCGGAATTTGTGCGCAATTATAAAAAATATATAGGATAAGACGGGCTAGGCTGGGCAAGGCCGGGCTAGGCTAGGCAAGGCACGGCGCGGCAAGGCATGGGTGATTTTCGCGGTCGGGATTAAAAATTCGGGCTGCGAAAATCACAAATTTAGAAAGGATCGTCATTATGGACTGGAAAAATCTGGGCACTCAAATAGCTAAAATCGGGGCTCCACTTTTAGGCGGTGCTCTGGGGGGTCCCGGAGGTGCGGCAATCGGGACTATGATGGCATCAATGTTCGGCGTGGAAAACGATTCGGCAGCCATATACCAGGCCGTGCAATCGGACCCGCAGGCCGCTGTAAAATTGCGTGAGTTGGAGCTGCGCCACAAGGAGCGATTGGAAGAATTACAGATGGAGAGCGCCCGGATCGACACGGAAGAGCGGCTGGGAACAATCCGGGAAATCAATCAGACCATGCGCGCCGAGAGCAAAAGCGAGCACTGGTTGCAGTACTCATGGAGACCGGTGAACGGTTTTGCGTTTGCGGCAGCCATACTGCTCATATATTTTGCGTTGCCCCTTGCCGGGAAAACGCCGCCCGATGTGCCGCAATGGATCTGGATTGGATGGGGCACAATACTGGGCGTTACTACCTGGGATCGCGGCAAGGAAAAAAGGATCATCGCCGGTGACAATAAACCCGGCATAATCGAGGGTGCAATCAGCGCCATAAAAGGGAAATAAGACAAACCTAAAATATTGAGAAAAACGGAGGAAAGGGCTGATGGATAAAGAGTCTCCTGAGAAAATCAAAAAACTGAAAAATGCGCTGCTGGAATATCTGGGCAAAAACGGGAGGCATTACAGCCAGCTCACACGCCTGGAACAATCCGTTGAAGATCTGGTCCAGGCGCTGAACACCCGGCTGGATCAGCTTTTGATTTCCAAAAGGTGCGATGCCGTAACCGAATCGGAGCCGGAAAGTCCCAGGGACAAGCTCGCCGACCTGCTCATGCAAACCGGTGCGCTGCTCACCCGCCAGGGCAATGTGGATGCCGACATGGTGGAAGAGTTCGAGTCCGCGCTGGACGCATTCGATGCGGCCGCGGACTTAAAGCGCCGGTCCGAATCCGCGAAGGATATGGGCGAGACGGCGGCCATCAAGCACAAGCGAAAGAACCTGTGATGATTGATGTTGTGAAGATTGCCGGGAGCAAGGATGTGGCCCTGGTCCTTTCTCTAACGTTCAATTTTGCGACCTGCGGGGCCATATGGAGGCTATGGAAAAGCCGGGAGGCGTTGCAGGATAAAGTAACGGCCATGCTCACGGAGCTGGTGAAAGAGCTGTCCAAAATGACCACCAATTTAGTTGACAGGCTGGAAAGTGACAGGCTGGAAATCCTGCACCACAGGGGGAGGAAATGATTGCAAGGCTTATATTTCGGCACAAATTGCGGATGCTTGCATTAAACCTGAGCATAAGAGCCCTTGCAAATTCCATCATTTGCATTCGGAGGATCAATGGCCAAAGAGCATGATCTGGAGATCCGGTTTCAGGCCGAAGAAATGTTTGTGGAATGCCGCTTAACCCACGAAGAAATCGCGGACCGGCTGGACATCGGGCTTTCCACAATCCGGCGCTGGTCTACGGATGGCGACTGGAAAAAGCTCCGGGAGGAATACTTCCAGCGGCGCCGCATGCTCAAGAGCAACCTGGCAAAGCTCAGGGAAAACATGATGGAGCGGGCGTCGAACAACCTGGACCCCCAGGATGTGTACGCGGTGATTCGCCTGGAAAAACTGGCCAGGGAACGGGAATCCAAAGGGCAGGAAAACACTGCGCCGGATGTGGATCTGCCCAAGATATTCCTGGAAAATCTGGAATGGATCGCGCGCGCTTTGCAGGAGACAGACCCGGAAGGGTTCAAGGTCCTGGCGCGCAATTTCGATGCGCTGACAATCAAATTCAAGGCGGAATATCTCAATGCGTAAACGTCCGGATCTTACAGAGGGACAGTATGACAAATTCGTTGCGGAGCTGCGCAAATGGGTGAAAGACAGCGTTTCGCCGTTCGAAAACGATACCCCGGAAAAGAAAAAGGCCCGCGTCGAAAGATCGAGATATGACAAGCTGTATTTCATGGCCACCTACCTGCCCCACTACTTCACGGTGGATTTCGGGGAATTTCACGAGGAGTGGCAGGACTTCACTGAACTCAAAGACCAATTCGGCCTGATTGGCGCGCCCAGGGAGCATGCCAAAACCACGTTTTTCACCTTCGGAGATCCCCTGCACGTCGTTTGCCACGATCTTTTCAAGTTCGGCATGATTATCTCGGATACGCACGATCAGGCCCAAGCATTTACCGTGGCGATAAAAATCGAACTCGAGGACAATGTGCGGATTCGTCACGATTTCGGCAACCTGAAAACCAAGACCTGGTCCGACGACGAATTCAAGAGCAAGCACGGTATGTTGATACTCGCGCGCGGGAGAAAAGATAAAGTTCGCGGAATTAAAAACGGACCCTACCGGCTCGATTACGTGCGGTTCGATGACATGGAGAATGATGAAAATGTCGAAAATCCAAAGCGCGTGAAACGGCTGATATCCTGGATTCGGGGCAGCGTGATCGGGTCCTGCGGCGAGGGTTACAATGCGCTGATGGTCGGAAACCTGTTTCATCCGAGATCCGCAATCTCCCAGCTTATCGACATGAAGGACGATGAAACCGGCGAGCCGCTGTATCCCTCCAAAGTTTACACCGCGATTATTGATGAGAATACGCCGAACCAGCGTCCGCTCTGGCCTGCGCGCTGGCCTATGGAGCGTTTGCTTCAGAAGCGCCGCGACATGGGAACCTATGATTTTAACCGGGAGATGCAGAACAAAGTCGCGGTGGAAGGTTCGCCCTTTCCGGAAGAACAGGCAAAATATTTTGAGCGCATCGAAATCGTCCATATGCGCCTGGTCACGGCCACGGCAATCGACCCTTCGGCAAAGGCCGGGGAAAACAACGATTTCAGGGCAGTGGTGACCTTCGGACTCAACCCGGATGAGATGGTTTTCCGGTGTCTGCATGCCTGGATCAAGAAGCGGTCCATCGGAGAAATGTTCGCCGCTGCCTATAATCAGCGGGACCATTACCAGAGCACGCATGTCTATATCGAAGAGAACATGCTGAAAGACTTTTTGCATGAGGCCATCCATAACTACGCCAGGAAGGTTAACCGCTATTTGCCTTGGAGACCGGTGCATCACAGCACTAATAAAGAAGGGCGCATCGTGGGCACCTGCGCCTATCTGTGGGAGTACGGCAAGATCCGGTTTGAAAAGAACCACAGCGACCAAAACATCCTGGTGGATCAGTTTATCTATTTGCTGACGCCGTCGGTCAATGATGACGGCCCGGATGCTTCGGAAATGGCTATCAGCGGGCTGCAGGGCGGCGGCCAAATGCCAAGGGTTACATCCACCCGGGACAATGCCATACCGGTGTTTCCCGGATATGATGAGAAGGTGGATTACAGCGCATATTAATCCGAACAAGGCGACAGATCATGAAACTTTGGATCAACGAGCACGATGTTATCGAGATAGACGATAAACAGTCTTTGCCCGTGGAGATCGCGGCCCGGTCCCGATCCGTGGACTGGTGGGGGCTTTTCGGGAATCTGCCGGACCCGGACCCGATTTTGCGGAAATCAGGCCGGGATATTTCGGTATACCGCCAACTGCTTTCAGACAGCCATGTGTGGAGCTGCTACCAGAGCCGTAAATCCGGAACCCTGTCCTGCGAGTGGGAGATTCAGGAAAGTTCAAAAAGTTCCAAGGCCAACAAACGGGCCTATCAGATGATCAATGATTTAATGTCCGGTCTGGATGTTTACCAGATCATTACCGACATGCTGGACTCTCCGTTTTTCGGCATCAGTCCCATCGAAGTGGTCTGGAAAAGTACGAAAGGCGTCTGGATTCCGGATCGCATTGAGGGCAAGCCCCCGGAGTGGTTCATGTTCGATCCTGAAAACCGTCTTAAATTCATGTCCAAAGACAATATGGTCGATGGCGAAGAGATTCCGGAATATAAGTTTTTACTGTGCCGTCATCACAGCTCCTATAAAAATCCCTATGGTGAAAGACTGCTTTCCCGCTGTTTCTGGCCGGCGGCGTTCAAGAAAGGCGGATTTAAGTTCTGGGCGGTTTTTACGGAAAAATACGGCATGCCCTGGGTGATCGGAAAGGTTCCCGGAAATACCGGAGACACCGAACGCGCCCGGCTGCTGTCCAGTCTTGCCAAAATGATCGCCGATGCTGTGGCCGTAATTAATGATGATGACAGTGTGGAGTTTAAAGAAGCTGCGGGAAAAAGCGCCAGCGCGGATATTTATGAAAAGCTGATCAGCACGTGCAACCGGGAATTATCCAAAGCCATTTTAGGACAAACCCTGACCACGGAGCTGGATAAAGGCGGAAGTTTCGCGGCTACAAAAGAACATATGGAAGTGCGCGCCGATCTGGTGGATCAGGATAAATGCATGGTGAAAGGAGCGTTCAACCTTTTGTTTCAGTGGATCGTCCAGTTGAATGTTGCCGGTGCGGACGCACCCTCGTTTTCTTTTTTCGAAAAGGAAAATATCCAAAAAGACCTGGCCGACCGGGATGAAGTCCTGACCAAACAGGGCGTCCGGTTCACGCCGAAATACTACCAGCGCACATACAACCTTGAAGAAGATGATTTCGAGCTGGGTGAACCTCGAAATACTATCGGCGGACAGTTTGCGGAAAATGACGGGAATCTTTCCCATGCAGAGACATTAAACGCCCTGGGAGAAAAAACCCTCGATGCAGCAAGCCTCGATTCTTTGATGCGTCCGCTCGAAGATCTGCTGGCAGGCGCTTCATCTCTGGAGGAATTCCGGGACCGGCTTCTGGATGCGTACGGCGATATGCCGGCGGCGGACCTGGGGAATCTCATGCAGCGGGCATTTACGCTCGCCGATCTTTTCGGGAGGTTCGATGCCCAAGAGCGCTGAATATATGGACCTGCCGTTTAACGAGGCCATCGACTACTTCCGGCAAAAGGTCAAACTGCCCACCCGGACCTGGAAGGATCTGTGGCAGGGCATGCACGCCCGTTCATTCGTTGTGGCCGGGGCCATGAAAACCGAGCTGCTGGAGGATCTGTATGCTGCGGTGGACAAAGGGGTTTCGGAGGGCACGACCCTGAAAGAATTCAGAAAGGATTTCGACGCCCTGGTGGACCGGCACGGCTGGAAATACAAGGGCGGCAAGGGCTGGCGGACGGGGGTGATATTCAACACCAATTTGTCCACGGCCTATGCGGCCGGCCAGCATGCGCAGATGACCGATCCCGCCGTGATGAAGGCCCGTCCCTACTGGCGGTACGTGGCGTCCAGTTCCAGGAATCCACGGCCCGAGCACCAGGCATGGTACAACACCGTATTGCCTGCGGATGATCCCTGGTGGAACACCCACCGGCCGCCCAACGGCTGGGGATGCAAATGCGGCGTGGTCAACCACAGCGCCCGTGAAGTGAAACGATTGAAAAAAGAAGAGGCCGGCGGCGATCAGCCGATAAAAACCGAAGCCCCGGAGATCGAGCATTACGAGTGGACGGACAAAACCACCGGCAAGGTCCACCGGATCCCGAAGGGCATCGATCCGGGATGGGATTATAATGTGGGCGAGGCGGCCTGGGGCAGGAATCAGGCGCTAAGATTAATGGAAGATCATGGGCCGTGGATCGACGTGAATCCCCGGGGGCCGGAAAATTATGGGCGCTCAAAAAAGATCGAGATAGATGCGGCTAAAGCAAAACCTTTTGCGCCACAAAAGACAGAAGCCGGTCTTTATTCATCCTTGCGCAAAGTACTTAATGGCGACGAGGCCGTGTTTTTTGATCCGGTTGGCGAGGCTATTGCCGTCAACCAGGCTATTGTTGACCATATTTTACAGGCACCGGGAACACGGTGGGACGGCCGTGAAGATTATTTTCCGTTGATTCCCGAGCTGATTGAAGATCCCTACGAGATATGGATCGGATTTGCGAAAAGCGAATTAAGCGGGCGTGTGGCGATTCGGCGAAGATACGTCAAAATGGTGCAAATCGGCAAAACGCGGACCATCGGATTGTGGGCGGAGACGATGAAACACATGTGGGTTGCCAGCGGATTCTTTCGCGGGGGGCCTACCGCTGCTAATAATTTAAGACGAGGACGGATGCTGTATGGGCGAGATTAGCCTACGGCCCCCGCATGGACCGCGGCACCCGGCGGCGGTTAACGGAAGCGGCCGACCGTCGCCATCGACGAAAGAAGAAGCTGATATGGAGCAGATAGGGCCCTCTCTCCCTCCGCAGCAGGGCGGGCGCCCGGCCCCGGTTCCAGAGGCTGCGGCTCAACCAGGATCTTCGATAAAAACAATAATAACTTATTTTAATGGAGATGTCAAGTGGCCGGTGCTGCAATAGATGTTACGATTCAAGACAAGGAAGTTCAGGAGCTCCTCGATCGGATACGGAAAAACCTGGGAGACCTGACCCCGGCCATGAAGATCATCGGATCTACTGTCCGGACGTCGGTGATTCGGAATTTTGAAAAAAGCGGGCGCCCGAAAAAATGGAAAGAGCATTCCAAAACCACAGAAAAGCGCCGGGGTGCAAACGCCAAAATTCTGATGGATCAGGGCCTGGGCGCGGGCCTGGCCGGAAGCATCAATTACAAAGCCGGCAAGGACAGGGTGGACATCGGCACGCCCAAGGTTTACGGCGCCGTCCACCAGTTCGGCGCAAAAAAGGGTAGCTTCGGAACCGTGGAGGCTACGGTTCGCGCGCATTTGCGCAACATTACCCGGGCATTCGGGAAACCCATCCCCAAAAAACAGATTAAAGTGGGCGCGCACAAACGAAAAATGAAACTCCCCTGGGGAGACATCCCGGCAAGGCCATTTTTGATGGTCCAGGATGAGGATTGGACGGAAATCCGGGCCGCGCTTACGGATTATTTACTGGGAGGCGCATGATGCCGCTGCCACAGCCGGACAAAAACGAAAATGAAAAAGATTTTTTGGCCCGATGAATGGCTGACGCCATCATGCTTTCGGAGTTTCCGGAGCAAAAGCAGCGCTATAAAATTTGTATGGAACAATGGGAGAATAACATGTCTGAATTTAAAGGATTCGGCGACTGGATCGAAATCTTTCGCGGGGGAAAGCAGATCGACAGCACGGGCAGGGAGCATGACGGGGACGCTTTAATTTCAAAAGCCGTGGCATCATTCGATCCGTCATACCACGAACCCCCGATTGTCGTGGGGCATCCCAAGGACAACGCCCCTGCGTTCGGATGGGTGCAGGGACTGAAACAATCCGGCAGCCGGCTATTGGCAAAGATCAGGGACGTGGTCCCGGAATTCGAGGCCATTGCAAAACAGGGCCTCTATAAAAAGCGGTCGGCCAGCTTTTACCCGGACGGCCGGTTGCGGCATGTGGGGTTTTTAGGCGCGGCGCCGCCCGCGGTCAAAGGGCTTGCGGATCTCAAATTCGACGACGGCGAGGCAATGGTGACATTCGAATTTTCAGCATCCAAAGAAGACAAAGCCGCGCAGCGGGCACGGTCCAAAAAATACGGCATCGCCGTCAAGGAGGGCGGCCACGTTACCCGGCCCGGCCAATGGACAAACGTTCCCGACGATCAGTTTCTAGATCCGGTGAATTACCGCTACCCGTGCCCGGACGCGGACCAGACCCGGGCCGCCGCAAGCTACTGGGGCCGGGCCGACAACCGGACACAGTATACACCCGAAGAACGCTCTATAATTAATGAGCGATTAGATAAATTTCGCAAAAAATTTAAAATCGGTGAGTACCGAAAGGAGGCAAAGATGGACTTTAAAGAATTAATCGAATTTTTCAAATTTTGGAAAAAGGCTGAAGAAGATCCGGATCTGGATATACCGGATTTTCTAAAGTCAAAACCCACCGGGAACGAAAAGGTTTCCTCATTTACCGAGGCGGATATTGAAAACGCCAAAAAAGAGGCGGCTGAGGCCGAGCGCGAGAAGATAACCGTAGAGTTCGCCGAAAAAGAGCGTACGGCCGCACGAGATGCTCGAAATGAGGAGATCACGACCTGGTGCGAGGGTTTGGTTACGGCCGGGAAAATAGCGCCTGCGTGGGTTAAGGCGGGATTGCCCCAAGTTTTTGAGTTTCTGGCAGCCAGCGACGATGTAATCGAGTTCGGAGAGGAAAATAAAAAATCGAG
>Ga0315545_1003478_pt1 | contig 13469 bp, 8 predicted proteins | sample SalMarSW160210MG_FD_203096 | JGI IMG/M metagenome (GOLD analysis project Ga0315545, IMG submission 203096) | Salt marsh sediment microbial communities from the Plum Island Ecosystem LTER, Massachusetts, United States - Salt Marsh Sediment SW1602-10 ... | reverse complement strand
CCAGAGGGAGATCATAATCGAGTACGTCAGGGAACGTGAGCATCGCTCCAAAATCCACCCCCAGTTTGGCCTGCGGCGGCCTGTGCTTGTGAACCAGGGGGAGATACACGGCATGGGCTCCGGTCGGCGGCGCGACGACGAGCACCGAACCGTCGTCCGTCGTGCCTGGGACGCTCTGGCCCGACGTATCACCAAACGAAGCCGCCGGGTCTGGCGAGAAGCTGACCGCTGCCTCCGTTGTGGTGAGCGGACTGCCCACATTCAGCGTCATGGAGACAATCGCCCCATCTGACAGCGAGGCCAGTGGCGGGAAGACGTCGGCAATGAAGAAGTCTAGTTCGCCGTCGGTGTCGCTCTCATCAAAGGTGACCGAAGCATCGAATGCGCCTGGCAGGTTGAAGGTGACCGCATCGGGAATGCCGTCCCCATCGCTGTCCGTCGGGTCGAAGGTCAGCCAGGTCTGATCGTAATCCACCGAAAAGACCACGCTGCTGATGCTGTTGTCATGGGCGGTGAAGTTGACCGGCAAGGTCACCCTGCCACCGGGCGAAGCTGGCACCTGGTCTGGGATGGCTAACGCGGGGCCGTTGGCTAACATGGTCCAGCCAAAGGGAAGAGGCAGAGCAGCCGTTGGAGCAGGAGCACCCTTACCACTGCGTGTGCCAGAGCCGCCAAAAATGAGCAGGACAGTGTAGGAGATGTCCCCCGCATCCACGACTGTATCTCCGTTGGCGTTGCAGCCCAACGGATCACCAGGGAAAGTGCCGCCAGGGGTGTCCGCCGGGTCGCTGCCATCGCCGTCGAATATTTCCAGTACCACCGCCGAGATGTCGCCAGCGTCCACTGCCCCATCACTGTTGCAATCGCCTGGTGTGCCGGACAGAATTTCGACAGAGCCATTGGTTGTGGTTCCCGGCACGCTCTGGCCGTCGGTGTTGCCAAAAGATGCGCTCGGATCATCTGAGAAGCCTACTGGCGCAATGATGCTGGCGCCTGGGTCGGGTTGGCACGTCGCGGTGAAAGCGATGATGGCAAGGGTGCCGTCAGCCAGCGAGGCCAGTGGTGGGAAGGTGTCGGCGACAAAGAAGTCTAACTCGCCATCGGTGTCGCCCTCATCAAAGGTGACTGAAGCGTTAAATGTGCCCGGTAGGTTGAAGGTCACCGCGTCGGGAATGCCGTCCTGGTCGCTGTCGGTGGGGTCGAAGGCCAGGCAGGTTTGATCGAAGTCCACCGAGAAGGTGGTGGAAGCGATGCTATGCTCGTTGCTGGTGAAGTTGACGGGCACGGAAACGGTCCGGCTGGCGAGGGCTGGGATGTTGCTGGGGATGCTCAGGATTGGCCCAGGGGGTGTCGGAGTGGTTGTAGGTGTGCTCGTCGGGGTGGCAGTGGAGGTGGCTGTCGGTGTGGGCGTACTGGTAGCAGTGGGGGTCGGTGTAGGGAGTGATTCCCATTGCAGCCGCACCTTGGCGTGTCCGGTGAGTTCCTGATATTCGAGCTTAAGATCACGCTCATCGGCAGTTAACGTTCTGGTGAACGTATCCTCTACAACGTGTGGGCCCCATTCATTCAATGCCAAATCTTCGTCAATCCAGAACCTCACACCATCATCGTGCAGGATGCGAAACTCGTAGGTTCCCGTGTCAAACCACATCCGTCGCGTCCAGCGAACGCTGAAAAAGTCGCTTGGGATGCTGGGATCCGGAGACCCACCCCACCAGTCGAAGTTGATGTCAGCATCATACCGAACCAGCACAGGGGCACCAGATAGGTCTCTGTTGTCATAGTACTCGCCCCGCCACTCATGTGGTATCTCGATATATTGATTCCAATTTGTTGGAACAAGCGTATAAGGATATTCCCCACCATTTTCAACCAAGTATCCTCCACCAAGGATGTAGATACCACCAGCATCTGATATTGCAGATGGAGTTGATAGCCCTATTTCAAGATTCCCTGCGATCTCCCAACTATCTGTGAGAGGGTCATACCTCTGGATGAGGTCATATACAATTCCTGTTCTCCCAGAGCCATATAACTCGCCCCCAATGGCATAGAGCTTTCCGTCAGGGCCAAATGCTGCCCCAAGGCCAACACTCCCCGTAGGCATAGGAGATTTTGTCTCCCAGCTATCTGTTGCGGGGTCATACACCTCCAGGCTATCAAGTGCGCCATCAGGCTGACCAGAGATTCCACCGCCTACTATGTATATCTTTCCGTCAGGCCCCAGTGCTCCTCCAGCACACCAGCGTCCGGTTGGCATCGGGGCTTTGGTATGCCAAGTCTTATTCACAGGGTCAAAGGCTTCTACTGAGTTGTAGTTCCAGTGACCGCCAAAGACGTAAATGAGGCCATCAGCACCCGCTACAGCCACCACATCCCTTCTTTCTGTGGGCATCGGAGGCAGTGATGTATTCCAAGTATTACTGATGGGGTCGTATGCCCAAACCTCTGTGGATGGAAAGCTATTGGTTGATCCCCCGAATGTATATATCGTGCCATCAGGAGCTGTTGCTGCTCTGAGCCAAGCCCTTGGGCCAGGCATCGGGGCACGATATGACCAGGTGTCAGTAGCGGGATCATAGCATTCTACGCTTGCAAGAATACCGCCTGAAGTCCCTCCACCGAAAACGTAAACCTTGCCATCAATGCCCATCGCAGCCCCGGGCCCTATTCTTGCATCATTCATAGGTTGAAGCTGAAGGATATTTAGGGGCATATGATGATGGTTCAGCAGCACCGAGACGTTGTGGTCAGGCCAGTTAGCCACGGCCAGGTCCAAGTCGCTGTCCCCATCCAGGTCACCTAGGGCCACAGAGCAGGGCTCGCTTCCTACGCCGTAGGTCACCTGGCTGGCAAAGGTCCCGTCACCCTGGTTCAGCAACACCGAGACGTTGTCGCTACGGAAGTCAGCCGTGACCATGTCCAAGTCTCCGTCTCCATCCAGGTCACCCACGGCCACGGCGTTGCCCCCGCCGACGTAGGTCACCTGGCTAGCGAAGGTCCCATCACCCTGGTTCAGTAGCACCGAGACGTTGCCACTCCAGTTACCCACGGCCAGGTCCAGATCGTCGTCCCCATCCAGATCGCCCACGGCCACGGCCCAAGGATCGTATCCCGCATCGTAGGTCACCTGACCGGCAAAGGTCCCGTCACTCTGGTTCAGTAGCACTGAGACGTTCCCGCTCTCGCGGTTAGCCGTGACCAGGTCCAGGTCGCCGTCCCTATCTAGGTCCCCCACGGCCAAGGACTGGGGATTGTTTCCCACACCGTAGGTCACTTGGCTGGCAAAGGTGCCGTTACCCTGGTTCAGTAGCACTGAGACGTTGTTGCTATCGTAGTTAGCCGTGACCACGTCCAGATCGCCATCCGCGTCCAGGTCACCCACAACCACGGAGTGGGGACGGCTGCCCATGCCGTAATCCACTCGGCTGACAAAGGTACCATCACCCTGGTTCAGTAGCACCGAGACGTTGCCACCCCAGTTAGCCGTGACCGTGTCTAGGTCACCATCTCCATCCAGATCCCCCACGGCTACGGCCCAAGGATCGTATCCCACGCCGTAGGTCACCTGACTGGCAAAGGTCCCGTCATCCTGGTTCAATAGCACTGAGACATTGTCGCTACCCCAGTTAGCCACGACCAGGTCCAGGTCGCCATCTCCATCTGAGTCGCCCATGGCCACGCACCGGGGATTGGTTCCCGCGCCGTAGGTCACGTGAGGCCCAAAGTGAGGGCCAGCGGGACTGCCCAGCCCATCGAAGCGCAGCACAAAGACATCGCGCCCCCCGTTATGGGTAGTGTCGTAAGCCCCGGCGGTGGTGGGGAAGTTGGAGGATTGTGTCTCACCCGTGACCACGGCGTTTCCGTAGCCGTCCAGTGCCAGTGCACAGCCCCAATCGTCGTTACTTCCCCCGACGAAGGTGCTGTACAACAGCGAACCCCCATCGGCAGCCAGCTTCGAGATGAAGACATCCCTGTTCCCATTGTGGCTGGTGTCGTAAGCCCCGGCGGTGGTGGGGAAGTCAGAGGACCCTGTCCAGCCCGTGACCACAGCGTTGCCAGCGCCGTCCAGCGGCAGCGTAAAGCTGCCATAGGCAGAGTCATCGCTACTTCCCCCCAAAAAGGTGCTGTACAGCAACGAACCCCCATCGGCGGCCAGTTTCAAGACAAAGACATCAATGTCCCCCCCGTTGTAGCTGGTGTCGTAAGCCCCGGCGGTGGTCGGGAAGTTGGAAGACCAGGTGATGCCCGCGACCACGGCATTGCCAGCGCTGTCCAGCGCCAGCCCCTGGGCATCGTCCCGCCCACTTCCCCCCACAAGGGTGCTGTACAGCAGCGAACCCCCGTCGGCGGCCAGCTTCAACACATAAACATCCCAGTCCCCATTGGGGCTGGTGTCGTAAGCCCCCTCGGTGGTGGGGAAGTCGGAAGACAATGTTTGAGCGGTGGCCACGACGTTGCCCTCGCCGTCCACCGCCAGCGCACAGCCATAGTCATCCCTGTTTCCCCCCACAAAGGTGCTGTACAAAAGCGAACCCCCGTCGGCGGCCAGCTTAAAGATGAACGCATCCCACTCGCCTCCGTTGTGGGTAGTGTCGTAGGCCCCGGCGGTGGTGGGGAAATCAGAGGAAGATGTAAAACCCGTGACCACGGCGTTGCCAGCGCCGTCCAGCGCCAGGCCCTGGGGGGCATCATTACTACTTCCCCCCAAAAAGGTGCTGTGCAGCAGCGAAGCGCCGTCGGCGGCCAGCTTCAAGACGAAGACATCGGTGATTCCATTGTGACTGGTGTCGTAAGCCCCGGCGGTGGTGGGGAAATCAGAGGATTCTGCAAAGCCCATGACCACGGCGTTGCCAGCGCCGTCCAGGTCTAGTGCCAGGCCACGGTCATCGCTATTTCCCCCCACAAAGGTGCTGTACAGCAGCGAACCGCCGTCGGCGGCCAGCTTCAACACGAAGACATCGTAGCTTCCGCCGTTGTAGCTGGTGTCGTAAGCCCCAGCGATGGTGGGGAAGTCAGTGGACCCTGTCCAGCCCGTGATTATGGCGTTGCCCTCGTCGTCCAGCGCCAGCGCCCAGCCCCGGTCATCTCCACTTCCTCCCACAAAGGTGCTGTAGTTGAGGGTGGGGTCTATCACCAGCGGCCGGGCACTATCGTAGTCGCCAAGTGCGAAGCCGATGCTCCCGTCAGGAGAAAGCGTGTAACGGGCTGCAACAGGGACAGGCTGGCCGTTGATGAGTTGCCAGGCAGTGGGTGCCTGTTCGGTCAGAGTGTGGCCCTGGCCCTCACCCCTTCGACTTGGCTCAGGGCAGGCCCCGGCCCCTCTCCCAACATCGGGAGAGGGGAGTTCGATCAGCAGATCGCCCGTCGCCTCGTCCACACGCACGGCGGTCGCACCCTCGTAGCGCCAGCGGATGCGGCTTGGGTCGGCGCCGGGCGCGACGGTGTAGGCACCTTTCAGCACGCCTTCCGTGCCGTCGTAGTGCAGGTCAATGCCGGAATAGAGCTGCTGGTAGACGATGCCCGCGTAGGTCGGCAACTTCGTTTGCCATTTCGCGGGGTCGTTGCCAATGAAATAGTTGACGATGCCGGGCAGGCGTTCAACGCCCGTCACCTCCGGTTCGGGGTTCGCACCCTCGAAGCGCAGCCGCACCACAGAAGAATTTCGGATTTGGGATTTGGGATTGCGGATTTGTTGCAACGTTGTTGGGAATGCCTCAGAATCCCTGGCTGGTGAGGGGGCAGGCAATGACAGCACGATCTCTCCAGGAGTGAAGAAGAGCGTGCCGCCCATACCCTGAGCCTGGAAGCGCACAGCGGAGTCGGTCTGCCCGGCGTTGGGCACGAACGACAGTGGCAGTTTGCCGAAATCAGGTGCGGTGGTGAGGCCCACGACTTCGGTGCGGGCAGGTGTTACAGCAGCGCTTAACAGCAGAAGTGCTACTGCCAGAGTTGCTCTGATGACTGCTTTCTTGTTTAGCATCTTTGCCTCCTTTTTGTTCCTTTCGGCGAGCCACGTCGCCCGCTATGTATTGATTGACTCTGCTATGGGTGTTCGGAACACGGATTTTGAGAGAGATACTCTTGGAAATCGCGGAGAATCTCTTCAACGTATTCATTTAGGCGATCCACAAACAGTGGAAACCAAAACGACTCGCCGCACTCGGGGCACTTGACCCAGTGCACCTTATGGAGCGGTGACTCTATGAACTTAGATGGATCCTCACTGGCAGAGTGAAGTTTGACTTCAGACATCAGTACCCCCCTTGTCTTTTTGATCCTCCATCACCACTCCCTCCGGGACCTCGAAGTCCCCTGGCCAGACGGTACCTTGGTTTGCCTTTGCCCCTCCGAGGTTTGCGTCCCTCAGGTCGGCCTCGTGGAGGTTTGCATACCTGAGATCGGCCTCTCGGAGGTTTGCGCCCATCAGGTTGGCCCCTTGAAGGTTTGCGTTTATCAGGTTGGCCTGCTGGAGGTTTGCGTTTATCAGGATGGCCCTTTGGAGATTTGCGTCCACCAGGATGGCCCCTTGGAGGTTCGCGTTTATCAGGATGGCCCCTTGGAGGTTTGCGCCCTCTAGGTCAGCCCCTTCGAAGGTTGCATCCATCAGGATGGCCCCTTGGAGGTTTGCGTCCTTCAGTTCGGCCTTGAGTAATATCGCCTTCGACAAATCCGCCTCTCTTAGGTCAGCCCTATCTAAATCGGCGTCAGTTAGATCAGCACGAAACAACTTGACGCCCTGCAGGTCTTGGTCACGCAAGTCAACCTCTTGGAGATTGGCACGCCCTAGGTCAGGCTGCTTCCTCTCAGCGCGGGCTATCTGAACGAAGTCCATCACTTCAGCCGTTTGTATTCTGTTGCCTACCAACCGTTGGCGAATGAGCTTAGTGCGTTCTCTGCAGGCCTCGATCTCGTCTTTCTCTAAACTACGTTGGTGGTTCAAGAGCTCCTTCTGTAGACTGAGTCGGTGGTTCAGAAGCGACCCAAGCACCCCGCCAACAAAGGTAACAATACCGCCGATGATCACACCAAGTAGAACGTCAGACATCTCTTGTCTCTCCTTTCCAGCCTCTCAGTTCCCAACAATGCAGACATTTTGAAACCCGCTCAGGTGCGCTAAAAAAGTGCTCGTTTCGGCGTCTGATTACGTAGCTAATCGGAATCAACCTGATAACAGCTTCTCAAGGGGTACAGTGTCGGGTTCTCCCGCATCTTATCCACGATCTTAGCGTAAGCTTGCGTCGTCTCTACGCTGGCATGGCTCAGGGTATCTTGTACGCTCTCCAGTTTCGCGCCCCCGGCCAGGCTCAGGCAGGGTAAGTTACCTTGCCCCCAACGCCTTCAACTGCTCCTCTGCCTGCTGCCGCAAAAGAGGATCGTTGCTCAGTTCCAGAACCTTCTTGAGGTCAGCGATGGCCTTCTCTTTCTTTCCCTTCAGTGCGTAGACGCCCCCGCGGTTGTAGTAGGCTTCGGCGTAGTCGGGCTCTAGTTGGATGACCTTGTCGAGGTCAGCGATGGTGCGGTCGAGGTCGCCTTTTTCGTAGTAGGCGACCCCGCGATTGTAGTAGGCATCGGTGAAGTCGGGCTTGAGTTGGATGGCTTTGTCGAGGTCAGCGATGGTGCGGTCGAGGTCGCCGTTTTCGTAGTAGGCAATCCCGCGGATGAAGTAGGCCTCGGCGTAGTAAAGAGGCTTGAGTTGGATGGCTTTGTCGAGGTCAGTGATGGCGCGGGCGAGGTCGCCTTTGTGGTAATAGGCGGCCCCGCGGCTGGTGTAGGCATCGGCGAGGTCGGGCTTGAGTTGGATGGCTTTGTCGAAGTCAGCCATGGCTAGATCGTATTCGCCCTTTTCGCTATGGATAAGCCCGCGGCCGAAGTACGCCTCGGTGTAGTTGGGATCTAGTTGGATGGCTTTGTCGTAGTCGGCGACGGCGCGGTCGAGGTCGCCTCTTGCGTAGTAGGCACCCCCGCGGCCACCGTAGGCATCGGCGAGGTCAGGCTTGAGTTGGACGGTCTTGCTGTAGTCGGCTATGGCCAGATCGTATTCGCTCTTTTCGCTATGGGCAATCCCGCGCCTTAAGTAGGCATCGGCGTAGCCGGGCTTGAGTTGGATGACCTTGTCGAAGTCGGCGATGGCGCGGTCGAGGTCGCCTTTGTCGAAGTAGGCAATCCCGCGGCTGAAGTAGTCATCGGCGTAGTCGGGCTTGAGCTTGATAGCCTGGTCGTAGTCGGCGATGGCGAGATCGTATTCACCCTTTTCGCTATAGATAAGCCCGCGTCCAATGTAGGCCTCGGCGTAGTCGGGCTTGAGTTGGATAGCCTTGTCGAACTCGGCCATGGCGCGGTCGAAGTCGCCTTTGATGAGGTAGGCAGTCCCGCGGCCGAAGTAGGCATCGGCGTAGCCGGGCTCTAGTTGAATAGCCTTGTCGAACTCGGCGATGGCGAGATCGTATTCGTCCTTTTCCATATAGGCATCCCCGCGGTTGATGTAGGCCTCGGCGTCGTCCAGGGCGGGGGTAGGAGTGCCGCACCCAACTAAGAGCAACAGTACCAACACCGTGCCAATCATCGGCTGTAGCAACTTCTGATGTCCCACCTTCTGCTCCTTTCTTTGCTTAAGACAGATTCCGGCTAACTTGTTAATAGACGAAGTGCTTCGTCTGTTGTTCCAATTTGCACCTTTTCACCCTCCACGCCAGCACCGCCAGCCCGCCACTCAGCGGCATACAGAGACGCCGCTCCGGCTTTCTAACATGATCTGCGGTTTGCCTCCATAAACAGTGACTTGACCGTATACGCAAACGCATCGCCCATCATAGTCGCTCCAATCTTGGTCCCACACGAGCATGGTGAAGTCGTGAGTGGGGTAAGGGGCATCGTTGCAGAAAGTGGGGTTGCCCTTCACATCAGGGCGGTAGGAGCAGTAGGCCCGGTTCATCTGCACGGTGACGATCTGCCCGGTGTAATCTCCTGCTTGCTCGGAGGGCACGGCGCGGGGACCGCAAGATGCATACTTTGGAGTGGAAGTTGGAGTAGAAGTTGGAGTGGGAGTAGGAGTGGGAGTTGGTGGTGTAAGCGTGTCCGTCGGAGTTGGAGTGGCTGTCGTTGGTCTGCTAGGGGTGTCCGTCGGAGTTGGGGATGATGGCTCAACCACGGTTGGCGAAGGTGGGTCGCAAGCAGCGACAAGGGCCGATAAAAGAACCAAGACAGCGAACAACTTTTTCATTTCTTGACCCCCTCATTTTTGGCGTCGGCGCCTTACTTATGGCGGGCGTACTTCAAGTCGTAGTCGGGATAAGGGTCTTGGTAGCTGATGTGCGCATGCCCGCCTCCATCCAGGGCCAGGGACGTATACCAACCAACCCACCCCCGGGTGTCCACGGTCTCAATGTGCCAGCCAGAAGCATCTTGGTGGGCGTACTTCAGGTCGTAGTCGGGGTAGGAGTCACTGTAGCTGATGTGCGGATAGTCACTCTCATCTAAAGCCAGCGAGGTGTAGAAGCCTACCCGCCCGTCGCTGTCCACAGTTTCGACGTGCCAGCCGGAGGCGTCCTGGTAAACATACTTCAGGTCGTAGTTGCCGAGGTAGCTGATGTGTGGATACCCGCTCCTGTCCAAGCTCAGGGAGGTATAGTAGCCCACCCGCCCCTCGCTGTCCACAGCTTCGACGTGCCAGCCGGAAGCGTCCTGGTAAGCGTACTTCAGGGTGTGGTTGCCGCAGTAGCTGATGTGTGGATGGCCGTCCCTGTCGAGGGCCAGGGAAGTGTGCCAGCCGACTTGCCCGATGCTGTCCACAGTCTCGACGTGCCAGCCAGAGGCATCCCGGTAGGCGTATTTCAGGTCGTAGTTGGGATAGGAGTCGAAGTAGCTGATGTGCGGATAGCCGTCCCCATCCAGCGCCAGGGAGGTGTAGTAGCTGGCAAACCCCTTGCTGTCCACAATCTCGATGTGCCAGCCGGAGGCATCCCGACAGGCATACTTCAGACCGGAGCCGCCGCAGTAGCTAATGTGCGGATAGCCGTTCTCATCCAAGGCCAGCGAAGTGAAGAGGCCGGCAATCCCGTCGGTGTCCACGGTCTCAACGTGCCAGCCAGAGGCGTCCTGGTAAGCGTACTTCAGGTCATAGTTGGGCGTGGAGTCGAAGTAGCTGATGTGCGGATAGCCGCTCTCGTCCAAGGCCAGCGAGGTGTAGTAGCCCACCCGCCCCTCGCTGTCTGCGGTCTCGATGTGCCAGTCAGAGCCGTTCTCGTCGCTAGCCACCTGGGAATTCTCGAACGTGCCCACCAGTCGGAGATCTTGCAGGTCTAGAGGGCTCTCTCCCTTGCCCGGGGCGAAGTCACCCAGCGGCAGGCCGTCCATCGTGACGATGTTGGGGATCCCCAGTAGTTCGAGCTCGAACGCCCACGGGGCGCCAACATTGTCAATCATCAGTGAGGCAGTGAAAGTCTCGCTCACCATCACCGTCGGTTGGGCCGGCTCTATTCGTACCGTGGTATCCTGCTGGGCCAGGTCGGTCTCGGGGGAGGCCCAGAGAGGCGAATAGAATAGGAGCAGACAGATCGCTGCTGTTAAGATGCTGAAGGCCAAAGAGCAAATTGGCCTTGCCGTCCTAGCCGTAGTGCCGTTCACTTGCTTCTTCTCGCTCATTTCTATCTCCTTTCCCTTGCTACGTAGAGTTACGCCCTTGGCTGGTGCTCCCTGCTTGCATTCACATTCTACCACAAAATGATTACGCCTTTGCCGACAAATGTTACGAGTGTGTAACGGTTTTGTCCCTGTTTCTTCACATTGCAACCTTCACGACCACAAAACAAACGCCAGCTTCAGGGCACGCAAGAGCGCAGCCATGGCTGGCGTCGTGTTCGAGTTGTATGGAAATGATGACATTTGACCTTTTTCAAAGCGAGTGATACAATCTATCTGCACCTCATAGCTTGGAAGGAGAAGACAATGTCTGAAGTTGCTCTGCGTGCCCTCCCATCCAGTATCCCTCGTGAGGCGCTGACCCCATTGCTGGACGATGCGCACAACCGGGAAGTGATCCTGCAAGCGATGATTCGGCGTTTTGAGCAGCATTACGGTGATTCCCTGGAAGCGCTGGAAGCTCGCCTGGCGCGGGGTGAAGGTCGGGAACATCCCGACTGGGAAGACTCCATCGAGTGGCGCAACGCGGTGGAGAGCCTGCAGCGCACCCGGATCATGCGGAGGCTACTCGGATGGCTAATGAGTTCAATCGCGCCGTCGCCCGCTTCATAGCCACCTGCGCCCATGTCACGGCCGTTCACGATCTCGTCACCAAGTGGCGGCTGGAGCTGATGGGTGGGTACTTCTTGGACCTCTACTTCAACGAGACGCTGGGCAAGTACGGCTACACTCTGGTGCAAGCGGGCACGCGCGTGCTGGGGTGGGACAATGCACCGCATCATCCCGGTCTCGCCAACTTCCCCCACCACGTGCACCGACCGGACGGACAGATTGAACCCTCAGCGCTGACCGGTGATCCCGATCACGACCTGGAACAGGTTCGCCATGAGATTGAGGCGTTTCTTGCATAGTAGCCATTCACAACTTTCCGGTCCCCTGTGGTCCTCCCCCTTATGATCCCTTCAGTTCCTCCAATCGCACTCCTGCATACCCCTTGCCGTGCGCCCCCAGCCGCCAGGCACAGGCCACGTTAGCATCGCCCTCATCGTTTGACCTCCCCATTCTCATTCTCGCTGAAGCAAAACGCCAGCCTCAGTCGCTGTCTTGAGCCTGCCCAAGGGCGCACAAGAGCACGCCCTGGTCTGGCGCTGCGTTCAGGGATTTTGTCTGTGAGTTGCTCCGCTAAGGCTGCACTGTGGCCGTGTTCGTAGCCACTGAGGTAGACGTCCAGGTAGCTATCGTCGTCGCAGTTGGCGGTGGAGGGTAAGGTTGCGGCGTGTGGGTCTCCGTGGGTGGGGGAGGATAAGGCTCCGGGGTGCAGGTCTCTGTTGGCGGCGCGGGCGTTTGGGTTGGCTTTCTCTCGCACCCGGACCAACAGAAGGCCCAGGTCGGGCCGAGACACTCGACTTCGTCGCTCAGGTCTGGATAGCCCCCTTTCCTCCGCTTCATAGCGACGTTCCAATCGAAGCAACCGGTGTCCGATAGGTCCTCCGCACACAAGTAATCCTCCAGTTCCCAGCTCGTATCCCGCGTTCCGGAGGGGATTTGGCGAGCTGGATCCAACCACGTGCCATCGTACCAGGTCTGTCCGTCGTGCGGGTAGGTCACGTTGACGAAGAAGTACTCGTTCGTGGCCAGTGTTCTGTCGGATTCCCATCGTAACGTCACAACCCTCGTTTCATCGCCAAAGGATGCCCCATCTGGCGGGCTCACCAGGCTCAGCCGGCAGGTAACTTGGCTCGGTGTCAACGGCGGTATTGGCGTGGGCGTCGTAGCGGTAGCCGTCGGCGTTGTGGTGTGGGTCGCTGTAGGTGTCTTGGTCGGTGTGGCTGTGGGCGTCACGATGGGCGCGGTAGTTGCGGTCCCAGTAGGCGTAGCTACGGGCCTCGGCGTGGCGGTAGGCGTAGGTGTGACAACGGGCGTAGCTGTAGCTACTGGTGTGAGGGTGTGAGTGGGCGATTGCACAGCGAGCGTCGCCACGACGCTATGTGCTATCGCGGTCTCGGTCGCCTTGAGATCGGGCGTCGTCCTGTCCAGACTCACCTGAATGTGTGTGCATCCCGCCAGGGCCGTAGCCCCCATCAGGATCAGAACCAGAACAGAAGCCAAGCTCAGCTTATCCTTGCTGTGGTTCATGATCTTAGGTCTCCTCTCCACCCGCATCTACATTCTATCACAAGATGGTTACGCCTGTACTGACGAATGTTACGGGTCTGTAACGATTTCGTCCCTGTTTCTTCACATTGGCTCACCAGCCAACGGCAACCTCACCCTGAACGTCGTCCCTTCCCCCTCTACGCTTTCCACCGCGATCTGCCCACCGTGCAGCTCCACGATTCTCTTCACGATGGATAGCCCCAGACCGCTCCCTTTCACTGCCCTGGTTCCCTCTTTTTCCACCCGATACATCTTGTCGAAGATGTGGGGCAGGTCCTCTGGCGGGATGCCCGGCCCATCGTCGGCCACCTCGACGACGATGCCCTCTCCGTCCGTCTGCAGCCGGACTTGCACCTCGCTCCCCTCAGGGCAGTACTTGACCGCGTTGTCCAGCAGGTTGATGAAGACTTGCTTGATCCGATCCCTGTCAGCAGGGATACGGGGTAGCCGAGGGGGGCTCTGGATGGATAGCTCGATCCCCTTCGCCTGCGCCACTCTGAGAAGCCCGGCCACGGCCTCCTCGACCACAACCCCGATGTTGGTAGGCTCCAAGCGCAGCGGGACGCCCGACTCCAATCGGGAGAGGAGGAGCAGATTGCTGGTCAGGCCAGTGAGCCGCCGCACCTCTCGCTCGATGATGTCCTGCGAAAGCCGCCAGCTCTCGACTTCTT
>Ga0315545_1003475_pt1 | contig 13476 bp, 11 predicted proteins | sample SalMarSW160210MG_FD_203096 | JGI IMG/M metagenome (GOLD analysis project Ga0315545, IMG submission 203096) | Salt marsh sediment microbial communities from the Plum Island Ecosystem LTER, Massachusetts, United States - Salt Marsh Sediment SW1602-10 ... | reverse complement strand
AAAACACAGGGTGAGCGGTGTCACAAAGAGTATCACCCGTAGAGGTCTCCTTAAGCCCCACTGTAGCTACGATGCTGCCAGTATCTACTTCATCCACTTCTTCACGGTGATTGGCATGCATGAAGTACAGCCTTCCTAGCCTCTCCTTCTTTCCCTTAGTAACATTAAGAACCTGCGCTCCAAACTTTACCTTGCCCGAGTATACACGGAGATAGGTTAGCTTGCCCATAAACGGATCAGAGACAGTTTTGAAAGCTAAAGCCGAAAAGGGGTCATCATCGCTTGCTTGACACAAGACTTCCTCTCCGTTTCTAGGATCGATAGCATGGATGGGAGGAATATCCAAAGGTGAGGGCAGATAGGCTACGATAGCATCAAGCAATGGTCGAATACCCTTACCTCTTAAGGCACTTCCGCAAAGAATAGGCACTATCTGGTTAGATATAGTCAGCTTTCTTATAGCTGCTTTGAGCTGGGAAACAGGAATTTCTTGCCCATCGAGATACAGTAACATAATTTCGTCATCGCTCTGGGCTAGCTTCTCAAGGAGCGCTTGGCGGTAATTAGCCACATTAGCCTTATCGCTCTCAGGTATGGGTTCCTCCACTGGCGTCAATTGAGGCTCATCAGGGAAAGCAACTGCTTTATTCTCTACAAGGTCAATGATCCCACGGAGGGAATTCTCAGTGCCTAAAGGAAGTTGTATGGGCAAGACCTTTGCTCGCAACCTCCCCTCAATCATGGTGACTGTGTGATAGAAATCAGCACCAATCCTATCCATCTTATTAACAAAACAAATCCTGGCCACATGGTACTTGTCCGCCTGACGCCATACAGCCTCCGATTGAGCTTCCACACCAGCTACGGCATCAAGAATTACAACACCGCCATCCAGTACTCGAAGACTACGTTCTACTTCGGCAGTGAAATCCACATGCCCTGGAGTATCGATAATATTGATGCGGTGTCGATTCCAGTGGCAGGTAGTAGCTGCAGATGTGATAGTAATACCTCTTTCCCGCTCCTGCTGCATCCAATCCATTACTGCCGTTCCTTCATCCACCCCACCGATCTTATATGTACGCCCTGTATGATAAAGTATCCTCTCTGTGACAGTGGTCTTGCCAGCATCTATGTGGGCAATGATTCCTATATTTCGTATCTTTCCTAAAGGGAAGGTTCGCGACATAATTTTACCCTTTGCTTCAAGTACTGTTTTCACTGCACCTATCTCACCAGCGGTAATGGACAAAAGCCTTATTCGCCTCAGCCATCTTGTGAGCATCTTCACGCCTCTTAATGGTTGCACCCCGACCTTGAATGGCATCGATCATTTCAGCTGCCAGCTTTTCTTTCATAGACTTTCCGGTACGCGACCGGGCCGAAGCAATCAGCCAGCGCACAGCTAAGGAACGTCCACGGTCTTTCTCCACCTCAACAGGGACTTGATAAGTGGCACCTCCAACACGGCGGGGCTTAACCATGAGAAGCGGCGTAGCATTCCCGATTGCTTGCTCCAGAAGTTCTGCAGGATCGCCGTTCAGTTGCTGGCTAGCAAGTTCCATAGCGTCATAGACAATGCGCTCAGCGGTAGTTTTTTGCCCCCTCAACATAAACCTGTTAACAAATTTGGCCACAGTAGTGCTGTTATATTTAGCGTCAGGAGACACTACCCTTTTCACTACCCTTCGACTTCTTCTTGGCATTTATTTACCACCTTTATTGCTTCTGGGGACGCTTAGCACCATACAGGCTGCGACCTCGCCTCCTACCAGCTACCCCCTCAAGGTCCAAAGCACCGCGAATAATATGGTAGCGAATTCCGGGGACATCCTTAACCCTGCCTCCACGAATCAGAACTACAGAATGTTCCTGCAAATTATGTCCCTCACCGGGAATATAAGCATTCACCTCCATACCATTAGTTAACCTCACACGAGCGACTTTGCGCAATGCCGAGTTTGGCTTCTTAGGTGTAACAGTCTTAACCTGAACGCAGACACCCCTCTTCTGAGGCGAGCCTTCAGTCCGCCTAGTCTTACCCAACATAGCATTATGAGTGAAATGCAATGACGGGGACTTAACTGGCTTCCTAATTTTCTTTCGCCCCCCGCGAACAAGCTGATTAATCGTTGCCATTTCCGCAAATCCTACATATTTTGGGCAATCAAAAAGCCGCCTAGTTAAATGCCGGTCTACTTTGCTAGAACTCCCCGGCCTTAACTAGCCGGCCTTCTTAAGCCCTGTAACTCTTTGTTTCCTAGTAGACGCTAGGATATAGGGTAACACGAAGGCGCAGAAATGTCAAAGAAATTGGCGTAATAGCTGGACAGCGGGATAGAATGAACGTCCAGGGGTAAATCGAGCTGGCAGATAATGTCAACACAAACATAGTGGAGTTCTTAAGGATGCCATAAGCAAGGGACGCTTTCCGGGATAGTCCTTCCTGTCTCAACAAACCCCCTAGCTGCGACGTTTCTTCCCTCGTCACGGGTCGCTGAGAACTCCGGCTCTGGAATCCACATCACTCTCACGACTTACTTAGTTTGTGGTTTGCTGCTACACTTAAGATTTAAGCATCTTTCCCCCTGAAAGCTTCATGCCACAAGCTACAATTATTTGACAAACTTCTATGAGTGTGCTAAACTATACAACAGCTCCGAGTAATCAAGCTAAACCTTGGCGGCGGAACTGAATCCGGAGGGTGGAAGCTAAAAAGCCTAAGGAAGTGAAAAGCCAAGGGCAAGGTAGGCGGAAGCCGGAAGGTAGGGTGGTGGAAGCCAAGGTGTGAGGTTACTCGGGGCGTTTCTTTTGTGCTTGCGAAGCTTCGCTATGCGAGCTTTCCTCTTGGTTAGATATAGACCCCGGGGTGAAGCAATCACTGGGCCTTCTCTTCAGTTAATTTGGGGTGCAGGACACCAATGAAGGGAAGGTTGCGATATTCTCCCTTATAATCCAAACCATAGCCGACAACAAATTCGTCGGGAATTTCAAAACCTGTATAGTCAATGGGGACATTTATCAATCGGCGTGCTCCCTTATCAAGTAAGGCGCAAACACGAAGACTGGCAGGGTTGTGAGCTGAAAGGTGACTGAGAATATAGTTCAACGTCATGCCTGTATCCACAATATCTTCGACCATCAATACATGCTGTCCAGTTATACTGCTATCAAGGTCTCTAGTTATCTTGACCACTTGGTCTTCGCTACCATAGTATGTGATGGCCATGAAATCAAGAGTGACCGGCAACGAGATGTGCTGCATCAGGTCGGCCATAAAGCAAACGACTCCTTTCAAAATACCAACCATGACCAGCCGTTGACCTGCGTAATCGCGAGAGATATGCCTAGCCAAGGTTTTTACCCTCCGCTGAATTTGACTGTGGCTATAGAGAATTCGGCTGACTCCTTCTATCTTGGCCTCACCCAGAGGGCCATAGCCATATTTGGCTAGCAGTTTGATAAAGTCATTCCTGGTAAGAAGCTTAATATTGACTTCCGGATGGAGTTCCCTGAGCTGGCGTAGCTTGTGGTTCTTTTCTGTTATTAGGTTTTGCTTCAATGTGGTCAGCTCAATATAGAGGTCTAGCTCAGGTAAATAGAAATCAGGAGTGAACATTTCAGCTATCTCACCACCATTCCATCGAAGTGGGAAGGAACGGGGCTCATAGAGCCATTCAATACGGTAGAAATCCAGAAGTTTGGCAAATTCCTCCTCACTTGGGTGAGCGAACTCCGTTGGTCTCAGCGATGTCGTAGGTAATTGAGGTGCTTGAGCTAACTTGGCCTGTCTGCTGCTCGCCCTATAGTTTTTTCTCAGAGACCGATAGAGCTCAGCTCTCTCACAAAGAAGGGAGCTGATATTAGCAACGCTGACAAGGAAGCTTTTGTCTGCCTCCGAGAACTGATGAGGTTCATGGGTATAAGCTCTAATCTCACCGACAATTTCCCCCTGTTCAAGTATGGGAACCCCAATTATAGAAGATACTTTCTGTGCTTCTGCTGCTTGGGGGTGCTGGATTCGCTCGTCTTTGGTGGCATCAGGAATAACTAATACTTTGCCTTCGAGGACTTCAGGAAGGCTCTTACGGGCATCAAGTGGACCTTTTCTAAGATAGAAGTCGCTCAGGCCGTGAGAACCTATGGTGACCAAATACTTCTTCTGGGAATCAAGGAGCAAGATACGGCAGCCGTGGGTTCGCATCGCCTTGGCAGTGCTTCTGGCAATAGAATTGAAGACCTTTCTCAAGCCGAAAGATGAGTTGGCAGCCTTGGCTATTTGTTTCAGAGCCAGATAATAACTTTCCCCGCTCAATCTGGTCATTTTCTCCTCATGGCTTATTCACACTTGGTAAAGCCGCAATTAGGACAAATATTACAACCCTCCTGATGAATCAAAGAACTACCACACTCAGGACATTGCCCCGACCGGCTTTTGACCACTTCAGATACTTTAGAATTGCTACCATCCTCATTCTTGGCATATTTTTGCAACACGCTGGCAATAGCATCAGCACAGGACAAAATAGCATGCCCCTGCTCCCAAGCAATAGAAGGGCACCTGATGCCACGCAAGTGTTTTACAACAGAATCTATATCTATTTCAGACCTTAGAGCTAGTGAGATGAGGCGGCTAATAGCCTCAAGCTGGGCTGCAGCACAACCTCCCGCTTTACCCAGAGTGGAGAAAACTTCGGCTATTCCCTGGTCATCGAAATTCACTGTTACATAGATGTATCCACACCCGGTGTTTACCCTCTCAGTTACGCCCTTGGTAACTTTAGGCCTTTTCCTGGGAGCCAGTTTATCTTCAGCCCCTTTTGCCCCTTTACCTACAGTAAGAACCTGGCTTTCGCGGCTTCTATCTCGGTAAACAGTTATCCCCTTTAAGCACTCATGGTAAGCCAACATATACACTTTAGCCACGTCACTGGGGGTTGCCTCATTAGGGAAATTCACCGTCTTGGAGACAGCACTATCGGTAAACTTCTGGAAGGCTGCTTGCATTCTAACGTGCCACTCTGGAGATATGTCGTGGGCGGTGACAAAGAGCTTCTTCACCTCTTCAGGAACATCTTGCATATCGCTTAGCTTCTTCCCCTCGGCTAGTTCCTTCGTTAGCTCCTGGGAATAGAAACCTCCCTTTTGGGCCAGCCGTTCAAAGTGCGGATTTACCTCTATGAACTCTTCGTTATCGAGGATATGGCGTACATAGGTCAGGGCAAATATTGGCTCAATGCCACTGGAGCAACCAGCTATTATGCTCAAGCTGCCGGTGGGAGCCACAGTAGTTCGAGAGGCGTTGCGAAGCTGAGAACCACCAGGCACACCATATATGCTGCCCTCAAAAGCAGGGAAAATGCCTCTCTCTTCAGCTAATTCAGTTGAGGCTTTGTCCGCCTCTTCAGATATGAAATGGGCAACTTCTTCGGCTATAGTTAGCGCTTGTTCGCTATCATAGGGGATGCCGAGCTGAATTAACATATCAGCAAAGCCCATAACTCCCAACCCTATCTTCCTTGTCAGTTTCGTTCTTTCGCTTATCTGCGGCAAGGGAAATTGGTTGACATCGATAACGTCATCAAGGAAGCGGACTGCTAATTTAATCGTCTGAGACAGTTCAGCATAGTCAATTTGCGGTTGGTTATTCTCGCAAAGGACCATTTTGGATAGATTTATGGAACCTAGGTTGCAGGACTCGAAGGGAAGCAGAGGTTGTTCACCGCAAGGGTTAGTGCTTTCTATTTTGCCCAATCTTGGTGTAGGGTTACGCCTATTTATCTCGTCTATGAATACGATGCCCGGGTCACCTGTACTCCAAGCCATATCAACAATTTTGTCAAAGACCTCTTTGGCATTAAGCCTGTCAGTAACTTCTCCAGTTCTTGGATTTACTAAGTCGTAATCGGAGCCCTTGATAACTGCTTCCATAAAGCTATCAGTTACAGCTACAGACAGGTTGAAATTGGTCAGAGCCTCAGGGTCCTCCTTGGCGGCGATGAAGTCTAGGATGTCAGGATGATCGACGTTAAGTATGGCCATATTGGCTCCACGGCGCATGCCGCCTTGTTTTATGACATCGGTAGTAGTATCAAACACCTTCATGAACGAGACAGGGCCACTGGCAATGCCACCTGTGGAGCCAACCCTATCCTTTTCTGGTCTGAGGCGAGAGAAAGAAAAGCCAGTGCCACCACCACTTTTATGAATTAAAGCAGTGTATCTCACAGCATTGAAAATGGATTCCATGGAATCCTCAACGGGAATAACGAAGCAGGCTGACAGCTGCCCTAATTCGCTACCGGCATTCATCAGTGTGGGGGAATTAGGTAGAAATTCTAAATTTGCCATTAATTGATAAAAGGCCTCTTCCATAGAGGAAACATCAGCTTCCGTGTCGTAAAGGAGTTCAGCTGAGGCAATGTGCTTGGCTACGCGGCGAAATAGCTCCTGCGAAGTCTCAATAACTTCCCCTTCCTCCTTCTTTTTCAAATATCTTCTTTCCAGAACTCGGATGGCATTTTCGGTAAGATTTATACCAGGGGTAGGGTAAGCCCTCGGCTTGGCTGGAATAACAGGCATCTCTCTAGTCTGGGTTTCTATTTCAGGTGTAATCTCCTCCAGCCTAGCTGGCTCTTCACCAGCTAAGATTTCTTTCACCATAGCGTGAATCGCGGACTCAGTGGGGTCGCGTTTTTGTTGACGGTGCTTCGGTACCAAGTGCTCCATTCCAGGCAGGGTTTGCTGCCCTTCCAAGCGTTCAATCACCTGAGTGGTGAGTTGTTCTATCTTGTTTCTATCACGTATACCAACTGACTCTGCATCAGCCACTACAGCCCTCAGAATTTCAGTGCGACTAAAATGTCCTCCGTCGCTGTCTCTCTTGCGACTACTATCTAACACAATACCCCCAGATTTGGTATTTTGCCCTGCTTTATCTATCCTTTATCTATCAGGGAAAGCTAAAGAAATAACATGTCTCATTTCGCCACGCCCAAAACCTTTAGATTCGACAGGCAAACGCTTCACACCAGCATCGAGTCTAAAAAGCTTATGGCATTTAACCGGATCGTCGTATTGGTAGGCTTTATACAATGTGGATGTATGCCTAACAGGTGTATGCACTGGCATATAGTTGGCGCTTCCTCTGAATTTCTTTCCCGGGCCTACGCGCCACGATAATCCAAGCGCTCTGGTCTTCGTTCCTGGCTGTAAACGCCATACAAGGGCAATGCTAGGCTCTACGCTGACCTCGGCAATCCGGAAGGCAGCAGCGCGAATGGAAACCTTGAAAATATTGGCCAACCATTCAACCAAGCTAATAGATAGACCGAAAGCTGACAAATATTTCTTGTAAACCATCTCTGGCATGAGGAGTTCTGCTGCAGCAGCATCACATAGGCGTTCTCTAGCTTTTGCGCGAGCTTCTGCAGGAGCTTGAGGTTTGAAGGTTCGAAATTCAACTTCCTCTATACTAGGTTCCAAATTCAGCTCACTAAGTAAGGCATGCCCAATTTCGTGAGCACAAGAGAAGTTTTGCCTAGCTAAGCTGTGGTCTTTGTTTACTTTAATGACGTAGCCGTCATGAAATCTCAATAGAGCAGCACTTAGTTCTCCAAGATCTGCCCTCACAATCTCCTTAATATCCAGCAAGCGAGTGTATTCTGCTGGCAAGAACGGTGGTCTCCCATGTCCTCTCTGCTCAACCAGTTGGTTCACGAGCTGCCTTGCTCGTTCAACAATAAGGTCGGTGGCTTGTTCCAAACCGAGAGACACTGGCATTACCGGGCTAGCCTTACCATCACCTGGTAAGTAGTCTGTACTCATCAAGCCCTCCTAATCATCCCATAGTTTGCCCTGACGAGGAGGGACTGCCGGCAACGGTCCAAGGAGTTCCATACACTCGTCGTCTCCTAGAATCTCATCTGTTTCTTCAAAGAACTTCGCCCTGGCACTTATTAAGCCAAAGGCATTAACACAAGCATGCAGAAAATCTGATGACAGTGGTTCACGCTCACCTCTTAGCCCTCTCTCGATACGGTCTATCGAGTATCCCGTTGCATTAGCGAGCGCCTGTGGACCAATCCCACGCTTATTCATCCAAAAGCCAATTCCCTGCCAGGTATTCTTTATCTTATTGATGCGGTCTTGTTCAGACGTTACTCCCATTTCCCTCCTCCTAATATTTCAGTTCCATTAACGGAATTAGTTGCGTTCATTTCGGACCCCTCTGATGACCATTGACTAGTGTCCCTAATTCCTCACTGGGGAGTAGAGGTGGCTGGCTAACAGAAACAGGTATTTTGGCTTCCTTACTTACTAGGGAATCTACCTCTTGTTTTAATGACGTGATATCAGCAAATTCACGGTAAACGCTAGCAAAACGAATGTAAGCTATGTGGTCCAACTTCTCAAGCTGCTGCATAACCAGATCACCGATAAGGGAGCTAGGAATTTCGGTCTTGCCTAAGTGATGGAGCTCAGCTTCAACATTATCTATAAGCTTATCAATAATGCCTATAGGTAGGGGACGCTTCTCACAGGCCTTGCGAATTCCGGCTGAAAGTTTATCTCGATTGAATTCCTCTCGCCGACCATCCTTTTTTGCCACGAAAATATTATGGGGCTGCACAAGCTCACAAGTGGTGAAGCGAGCACCACACACAGAGCAACTCCTTCGCCGTCTCACCATTTCGTCCGAACTTCGCGAGTCTATTACTCTCGATTCCAGTCCACCACAGTACGGACACTTCATGGCATTACCCCACAAGTTGTGTTTTGGGATATTCTATCACTATATATGGTGGAAAACAAGTTCTCCTAACAAAAAAAGGGGGCTACAGCCCCCCTTTTTTGTTAGGGATCAAGGTTCACTGCCAGGAAATTTTCGACGGCTGCGGGGTAACCTCCATCCTACCTTTAACCGCCTCTACCAGCTTGGGGGTGGGATAGCGCTGACTGCGACGCAAGAAGGAGGGAACGTCAAGAGTATCACCCCCGCCTCTCATTAAGCGGCGAAGTTCCTCCAAGTTGGGTGCCCCCTTGCCATACTGGCTGGTAAAGCCGGTAGCGATAATGGTGATCTTAACCTCGCTGTCCATCTTGGGATCAAATACCACTCCGAAGATGACATTGGCTCTGGGGTCGACTGCCTGGCTGATAACTTGAGCTGCCTCATTACACTCGAAGAGGGTAAGGCTTGGACCGCCGGTGATGTTAAACAGCACACCCTTGGCCCCGCTTACAGAGACATCAAGCAGTGGACTGGCCAAGGCAGCTTTAGCAGCTTCAGCGGCTCGATTTTGTCCACTGCCTTTGCCTACAGACATCCATGCCGGGCCGGCATCTTTCATCACTGATTTGATATCAGCGAAATCGAGGTTAATCAAGCCGGGGACAATAACTACCTCGGAGATCGCCTGGACCCCGAGAAGAAGGGCATCGTCAGCTAGTTTGAAAGCGCTATCAATGGTTGTCTTGGCGTCACAGAGCTGCAGCAGACGGTCGTTAGGTATAATGATCAGGGTGTCTACCTTATCAGTCAGATTGAGTATGCCTTCTTCAGCTACTTCCGTTCGGTGTCCTCCTTCAAAACCAAAGGGTTTGGTTACTACCCCAATGGTAAGGGCACCACTTTCCTTGGCTATCTGAGAGACGACAGGAATGCCACCGGTGCCTGTGCCACCCCCCATGCCAGCACTGACAAATACCATATCAGCTTCCCCAACGAGCTCCTCAACCGTCTGGCGACTCTCCTCGGCTGCCTTGAGTCCCACTCTGTGATCTCCACCTACCCCTAACCCCCTGGTCAGCTTCTCACCCAATTGAATGCGCGTAGGTGCCTCGACTAATGCCAGAGCCTGCGCATCTGTATTCATAGCTATAAAGTCGACACCTCTTATGCCCTCACGAACCATGCGATTGATGGCATTACAGCCACCACCACCAATGCCTATGGCTTTAATTCTTGCCGGTGTTGGAGCGAAAGTCGTTTTTGCCATTTACACCTCCTTTCTTGAAGAAACATTTAAGCCCATTATTTCTTAGCCATGAAATACTTTCCGTATCAACCTAACAAGGCCGCCCAAAACGCCGCCTTTTTTCACTTGCCAGGCTGACCCTTCCTTACTTCTCGCCTGCCAGAGGATGAGTCCCGTAGTGGTGGCATAAGCTGAGTCACGAAGAATATCAGTAATGCCATAAATGCCTGCTCCCAAAGGTACGCCTTTTCGTACTGGCATTCGCAGCACTGCTTGCCCTAGCTCAGCGAGGCCAGTCATGTTGGCTGTGCCGCCAGTAAGTACCAAGCCGCAGGGTGCCAAACTTTGATAATCAGTGGTGGGCATTTCTAGGAGTATCAGTTCAAATAATTCCTCCATTCGGGAGCGGATAATGTCGCACAGCTCACGGTAGGAAGCACTATGACCATTTTCTATGCCGGTCATAGTCACCTCGTCATCGGTGTCCATTCCTGGTGTTACATTACCGTATGTCTTCTTCATTCTCTCGGCCACATGGAAAGGCAAGCCCAAGCCGATGGCGATATCGCTGGTTACCTGATAACCAGCCACCGGAATAATTGCGGTGTGGTAGATATTGCCGTCTTTGAACACAGCTATGTCTGTGGTACCACCACCGATATCAGCCATGATAACGCCACTATCCCTTTCCTGGCTGGCCAATACCGCTTCCCCGCTAGCCAAAGGTTCCAGAATTAGGTCTTCAACCTCAACACCAACACTACGAATACATTTGGCTAGATTTCGCACGGAAGACACCGATGCGGTAATAATATGAGTTTCTACATCTAGCCTGGTGCCGTGCATACCTACTGGTTGTTTTACCCTTTCCTCCCCGTCCAGGGTGTAGAAGCGAGGAATAGCATGAAGCAACTTCTTACCTTCAGGAACAGGGATACTACGAGCCGCAGACAATACTCTTTTGAGATCTTCAGAACGAACCAGACGGTCATCACGTGGAATGGCTACCACCCCTCGGTTGTTGATACTACTTATATGCCTGCCAGTAACCCCCACATAAACAGAATCTATCCGCATGCCACTAATTCTCTGGGCTTCCCTTACCGAATCAGCAATGGAATCCTTAGCCTCATCCATGTTGACAACGATCCCTTTATGCATGCCATGGCTGGGGACGACACCTACTCCTAGAACTTCGATATCATCTTGTGCTCTTATACTAGCTACAATAGTGGCTATTTTGGTTGTGCCTACATCGATGGCGGAGACAATTTTCTTTGTCATTCTCACCTCCTTTCCTTTTCTAAATGCTTAAGGCATTCGGCTATTCTCATTTTTGCGCTGCGGCTGCGTGGGTTGGATTCTATCTCCAACGAGGTAGGTTTAATCACCTTCCTTGAAATGAGTTCCAAAGTGCAGTTGCCAGCCTCGTTTCGCATGAATTCCTTGACTATTCGGTCCTCGAGGGAGTGATAGCTGATAACTACTAGCCTGCCATGAAAGCGTAGAAGATTGATGCTTTGTTCCAGAGCTAGTTTTAGGTTCTCTAGCTCTCTATTGACAGCAATACGCAGAGCCATAAAAGTCCTGGTGGCGGGGTGGATTCTGCCACGTTTGCTGCCAAGGACCTGCTCTACTACTTGAGCAAGTCGTAAGGTAGATGTAATAGGGCGGCTGCGCACAATGTGCTTAGCTATTCGCCGTGGGTGACGCTCCTCACCGTATTCCTTTATAATGCGGGCTAATTCTTGTTCAGGTAAGTTGTTGACGATGTCAGATGCGGTTAACTCTTGCCTTGGATCAAATCTCATATCAAGAAGCGCCTCGCGCTGAAAGCTAAAGCCACGCTGAGCTGTATCCAGCTGCAAGGACGAGATGCCAAGGTCGAGAAGAATGCCATCAACCGGATAGAAATCGTATTTCCTGCAGATAGCCTCAAGGTTAACGAAGTTGTCGTTAATTAAGATAGCTGCCTCGCTGTAGTCACTGAGTTCCACCTGAGCTAGTCTAATAGCCTCAGGATCGGCGTCAATACCTAGGAGCCTGCCAGAAGGCAGAATCCTTTCCAAAATAGCTTTAGCATGTCCACCTAGACCCACTGTACAGTCAACAAAGCGCCCTCCAGGCTGAGGCTGTAATCCCCCCATAGCTTCATTAACCATAACGGGGAGGTGGGTTGGCAAGGACCTAGTCACGGCCATTAGCTACTCCCAAGGCTCTCCATAATCTGCGTAGCTTGTTCCTCAGCTGCTTCCTTCTCCTGTTTCCATGCCTTCTCATTCCAGAGCTCAACATATTGGTTGGCGCCAACAACAACTACGGTATCGCCAATCCCGGCATACTTACGCAATGGGAAAGGTAATGTTATCCTGCCTTGCTTATCAAAGGAGACGCTGAAAGCAGCGCCGAAGATGGCACGGTTGAGTTTTCTCAGGTTAGCCGAGGTTACCGTCCTGGCAGCTAGACTATCAGCCAACCTTTTCCATTCGGCCTCTGGGTAAACGGCAACGCATTTCTCTGACCCTCGAGTCAATACCGCAGCCGCTTTCATGTCCCGCCTGAATTTTGGTGGCAAGGGTAACCTTCCCTTTTCATCAACCTTATATTGGTATTCACCAAAAAACATTCCCCTTCTCCTTTTCCGGGCACTGTCCACCCTTTTTCCCCACTTTTCCCCACTTGTATAATTAAATGCCTATGCTCATATTTTGTCAAGTCTTTTTCGCCCTTTTTGCTGACTTTCTCAATTTCTTTTAACCTTCCTGTATGATAAGATGAATAGTTTAAGAAAACTGTCACCCAGAGGGTTCAATGCGTATTGATATATTGTGTCTCTTTCCTGAGATGTTTATCTCCCCACTTAGCCAAAGCCTTATCAAACGGGCTAAGGAGCAAGGATTAGTGGATATCGTGATTCACAATATCCGTGACTACACTCACAACAAACACCATACAGTAGACGACTGCCCTTATGGAGGTGGACCCGGGATGGTGCTCAAACCTGAGCCTGTCTTTGAAGCAGCGGAGGACATAAGACAACAGATTGCCACCAGTGAGATGCCCGTCATTTTACTCACTCCCCAAGGCAGGCTTTTTAACCAACAGGTTGCCCGCGAACTGGCGCGCCATATACATCTTATGTTAATTTGTGGTCATTACGAAGGCATAGATGAGAGAGTGCGTGAGCACTTAGCCACCGATGAAGTTAGCATCGGGGATTATGTACTTAGTGGGGGTGAATTAGCTGCCATGGTCATAATAGACACCGTGGTCAGGCTTATACCAGGAGCACTTGGCTCACCACTGTCGGCAGATAGTGATTCCTACGGCGATGGGCTTCTGGAATACCCTCAATACACAAGACCCAAGGTATATCGAGATTGGTCAGTGCCTTCAATTCTGCTTTCAGGAAATCACGGCGAGATAGCTCAATGGCGGCGCAATCAAGCTATCTTACGAACGGCAAAGCGACGCCCCAATCTTATGAAAACGGCAA
>Ga0315545_1003472_pt1 | contig 13484 bp, 10 predicted proteins | sample SalMarSW160210MG_FD_203096 | JGI IMG/M metagenome (GOLD analysis project Ga0315545, IMG submission 203096) | Salt marsh sediment microbial communities from the Plum Island Ecosystem LTER, Massachusetts, United States - Salt Marsh Sediment SW1602-10 ... | reverse complement strand
CTGTATGAGGTAATCATGCCTGCGTCTTCTTGCTTTCGCCATTATTATACAAGCCACATTGCACCAAAGATAGCATGATTCCGAACCCTATCTTCCGTCTATTTAGATGATGGATGCCAAAACGGCACAACAAACAACATGAAGAGCGAGCTCCAAATTTTGGAACTCGCTCCCGAATATCGCTATTCAGTTTAGATCACCCCTACTCTTCCACTTCAGCTTTCGGCTGAACTGCCGTTGCCCCATCTTGAGAGCCTTGCTTTACACGAAGAGCTCGGGGCTTCCAATTGCTCTCCAGCAACGCACCTTATCTATTGAAGCCACCTCATCCCTTACGTTGCAGGGGAGCTCCGATAAGGAAACACCCATCGGCATAACCAAGCTTCTGTCCGTGTCATGCCCACCTCCTTGCTAGGCATCGACTCTCGTTGCCTAACGCCCATATATTAGCAAAATACGGGCGTCGTGTCAAGATTTGTGTGCTGATTCTCTTCAGATTGGAGGTGGCTTACACCTGTCTCAGGCTAGTTGAGCCGCCCCGGCTGGTGTGCTCTACCTGGTGATCCGCGTGCCGGTCTTGCCCTGGAGTGCCGCTAGAGCGGTTTCAGGAAGAGTTATGATCACCTCTCGTTCCGCGCGCTGGTCAGGGTTCGCTTCTTCCAGAAACATTATGGCTGCCCGTATCTTTGGCTCCATGCTTCCCTTACCGAATTGGCCTTCGTCCAGGAGCTTCTTTGCTGCAGCCACACTCAGGTTCTTCAAGGCCTTCTGGTCAGGTGCGGCGAAGTCTCGATATACATGCTCCACGGCAGTTAGAATAAACAGGACATCAGCATGTATCTCAATAGCCAGGCGAGCCGAAGCATAGTCTTTGTCAATTACGGCTTCAACGCCGCGGAGATTGCGGTTGCCCTCTCTAATGCCGGGGATGCCGCCACCGCCCACGGCGACCACTATCTCGCCGGCATCCAGCATACTCTTTATGATCCGCGCCTGCTGGAGGCTGATGGGCATGGGCGAAGCAACTACGCGCCTGTAGCCGCGGTCGCTGTCCTGGACAATGTGCCAACCTTTCTCCTGCCGGAGTCGTGCCGCTTCACTCTCAGTGTAGAAGGGGCCGATTGGTTTGGACGGGCTCTGAAAAGCAGGGTCGTTCCAGTCCACGGTAACCTGACTTACCACCGTGGTGATGTTATGTGGCTTCCCCGCTTGTCTCAGGCAGTTAGCCAGCGTGTTCTGAATCATGTAACCCATGAAGCCTTCTGTGGCGGCTACACAGATGTCCAGCGGCATGGGCGGTACCATATCCTGTATCATCGTGCTGGCTAGAAGCAGGTTGCCTACCTGGGGTCCGTTCCCGTGAGCGATTACGATACGGCTCCCACTGCTGAGCAAGCCCAGCAACTGGTCGGCGGTGCGCCGCAGGTTCTCATATTGCTCCTCGATAGTTCCTTTCTGCCCTGCCCTAAGTATGCAGTTGCCACCAAGAGCGACGACGAAGGTCTTGATTCTGTCCCTGGTCATTGCCTTTTCTTTCTTGGCGATTCTCTGTGGTAAGTACAGGTGGCACCCTCGTTCCTGTCATTCTCGGAGCCTTCAAGTAGATTGCGAGCGCGTGCAAACTCTGACAGAATGTCCTCTAGATTGGGCGTTCCCACTTCCTGAAGTTCGTAAGAAACCCTGGTATGCGGTTTTCTAATGTGAATGATTCGGCTCAAGTCGATGGGTGATGCCACCATCACCGCATCGCAGTCGACCCTGTTAATAGTCGTCTCCAGATGTTGTAGCTGACGTGCGCTGTATCCGATAGCCGGCAGGATTGGTCCAATACTCGGGTACTTCCTGAAGGCTTCAGCGATGCTCTCGACCGCGTAGGGCCTGGGATCCACGAGTTCTGCCGCCCCGCCCTGCCGGGCAGCGATAGTGCCCGCACCATATGCCATTCCCCCGTGCGTCAGCGTCGGCCCGTCCTCGATGACCAGAACCCTCTTGCCCTTGATAAGCTTTGGGTTATCAATTTGTATTACTGACGCAGCGTCGATCACGATCGCATTCGGGTTTACCGTGGCAATGCTCTCTCGCAACTTCCGTACATTCTCTGGAGCCGCGCTATCAACCTTGTTGATAACCACCACATCGGCCATTCGCAAGTTGATTTCCCCTGGGTAATATGAGACCTCATGGCCAGCACGGTGAGGGTCGGCGACTGTCACCATTAAGTCGGGCTGGAAAAACGGGAAGTCGTTGTTTCCCCCGTCCCACACGATCACGTCGCAGCCTTCTGGATCCGCCTCGGCAGCCTTCAGAATGGCCCTGTAATCGGCCCCAGCGTATACGATAGTCCCTCGTACCAAGTGTGGCTCATACTCTTCTATCTCTTCGATGGTGCAGTTGTGTTTCTTCAAGTCGTCCAGCTCGGCGAGGCGCTGCACCCTTTGCTTCATCAGTTCGCCATAGGGCATCGGATGACGTACAGCGATGACTCTTAGGCCCTTTTTCTTCAGAAGCTCTATGATCCTCCTCGAAGTCTGGCTTTTGCCAGCGCCTGTCCTCACCGCACACACCGCGATAACGGGTCTGCTGCTTTTGAGCATTGTGTCCTTTGGGCCCAGCATCATGTAAGTTGCCCCGGCCGCATTCACGATTGCGCCGATATGCATCACGTGCTGATAGGAGACATCGCTATAGGCGAAGACGCAGTCATCAACATTCAGCTCTTTTATCAAGCGGGGCAGTCCTTCCTCTGCATAGATCGGAATTCCCTCCGGATATAGGTCTCCCGAGAGCTCAGGGGGATATTTTTTTCCGGAGATGCCCGGGATTTGCTGGGAGCCAGTGAAGCCCACTACATTGTAGCGTTTGTTATTCCTGAAAAACACGTTGAAGTTGTGAAAGTCTCTTCCCGCTGAGCCTATGATGATGACATTTCTTCTTGACACGACGATTGTTCTCCTCCAGCGTTCGTTTTTCGCTTTCCTCAATGACCCAAAATATTAGCACATCTCGTCCTTCTGTGAACAGCTATACTTGCTGATCGCACGGGCATCGTCTGGCACAATAGCATAGTTGGTGGCATCCCGGTATTGATTGTGCTGTGCAGGCGACTATGGTTGACATAAAGTTCACGGCTGGACAAGGCTACTTCTAGTGGCACGTCTATGTCAAGGTTGGCAGACAGATGCCTTAAGTGAGAAGCCCTGAGGAGAAGTGTCACTGCTGTTGAGCACACACCCCAATTTCATCGGGCTACCGTTGCCGCGCCTGTGGCTTCTCGGCTCGCCTGTTATGAAGCTCCTTTACATCCTCTCTTGCCGAGGTTATCATATGCCGTATTTGAGTGAGCGTAATCTCCACTGAGTGTTCGATTCAAGACAGCAAAACCGACTAGAGTGCAGAAGGAGGGATTCAAATGTTAAAGGGCAAGAGCGTTCTTCTGCGGTCGTTTAAGAGGTCGGATATCTCATACTTTCTGAAGTGGTTCAACGACCCGGAGATAGTCCAGTATCTCGATATGTATCTGCCGATGACTGAAATGTCCGAGGAGAAATTCATCGAAGAATTAGGCACCACCAGAGCGAGAAGCGATGTTCTTCTTGTTATCGAAGTGATCGAAGGTGAGTCAACTAAACCAATTGGCAACTGTGGTCTGCACCAGATTAACCCAAAGGATCAAGATGCCATTTTTGGAATCATCATAGGCGAGAAGGATTACTGGAGCAAAGGCTATGGTGTGGAGGCTGCCCGGCTGATGATCAGCTATGGTTTTGAGCAATTGAATCTACACCGCATCTCATCGGCTGCAGTCGCCTTCAACGAACGCAGCATCAAGCTTCACAAGACACTTGGCTTTCGGGAAGAGGGCCGTCTACGGCAGGCAATGTTCAAAAACGGGCAGTATCATGACCGGGTGGAGTTCGGCATCCTGAGGGAGGAGTGGAGAGGATTGTGATGAACGGCGAGTTCTGTCAGCTCGGTTCGTGATTCCCGCCCGCAGTGATGAGTGTGGTGGGTAGTCTATTAATCGGGTGGGGATAAACACATACTTCGGCTCCATAGACTTTCTTGATATTGGGAGCTGTGAGTATGTCGAGTGGTGTGCCTTCAGCATGGACTTTCCCTCCATCTAGCATGACTATCCAATCGCAGTATTGGGCAGCTAAGTTCAAATCGTGTAAGGCGATGATCACGGTCAGACTCTGCTCCTGGCAAAGGCTCTTGACCAGATTGAGAATCTCGACCTGATGGTTTATGTCCAAATTGGCGGTGGGCTCGTCGAGGAGCATCGCCTTTGGCTGCTGGGTTAGTGCCCGGGCGATGACAAGTCTCTGTCTCTCTCCTCCTGAAAGCTCACTTACCCTGCGCTCGGCAAAGGACTGGGTATGTGTGGCCTCCATGGCTTACTAGGCCATGACCATGCCCATCCCCGCATAATAGCTTCCAGGACTTCCCTAGGTACCTCTAGTTCCGTTGCTATTAAGCTATCCAGTATCTGGATGTGAGGGACAAGTCAACGAGTCGGCGGCAATAGCCTCCCCAATCGAGTTCTTAGCTCTTACCTCGATTGCAATGGTGTCTCCGCACCAGGCCTCCTCATACACATACGTGTGCGCGAAGTAGTTTGTAGAGATCGAGCCTGAATCATACTCCACCGCCCCGTTCAGCTTTAGAACCACGTTGGTGACCGGGTAGTTGCCCCCGCTGCTGATGTCCTGCGCCCAAAAATCGATGGTAACAGTACACTCGTCGCATTCATACTGGGAATCCCACGTGGTAAACCAACATTCGCAGGTAGCGTCCCAGCTAACCTCTAATACATCCTCCACGTCAGGCGGTACCACGGTAACCGTGGCCGTGTCATTGTCAGAGACAATGTTACTAGGATCAGCGGCGCAGCGAGCATCAGCCTGAAACTCATTAATCCAAGTCCCCAGGTACGAGGAGACGGCATTGTACTCAATGGTTATCGTTTCTCCAGGCGCTAGGTCTTCTATACCCGACAAGTCCCAGTAAAGCGTTAGCCCGCCTACCGTTTGAATGATGTCATCTGGCTCCCTGGGGCCAGATGACACTCCATTGCGCAGGAGAACAGCTTCATTGGCATAAGACAGGCCCTCCGGTAGGAAGTCCCCTATCTCCAGTTGGGTGATATTGCAGCATTCGCCATCGTTTCCAATCTGTAGCGTGAACGTTACATCTTGCCCCTGCCGGACTTGGGCTTCATCCACCACTACACTGATTCCGCCCGACTCAGCACCCCACTCGTACTCACCACTACCCTCCGACAAGATCCACTTCTCCGCATCTATGCTCAGCTTACACGGACACGTACAATTGCACCTACCCCCAGGCTCAAGCCAGGGTACCTGGTCCTCCTTGATGTACCACTTCCAGCTGCGGTTGAACTTATCAACCTCACCTACAGCCGTTACGTGGGCTTCCATCGGGCTTACGAAGCCATCCCCGTTCCTATCGGAAGTCACCTTTCTGGAATCCCCATCGAAACCAGTCGTATAGATGTGGCCATCACTCCACATCCAAGAATGGGTATTGTTTGATGACCCTATTACCGTCCGACACTCACCGGTTACCCCTGTCACGTTAAAGCTGCCTGCATAACAACATTCGAGTACCACCGTAATGTTGCAGCATTCCCCAGTTAGGTTGCATGCTTTGTCCGGGCAACAAGGGATCTTCTTGAGAAAGTCCGCCAGCTTGCTGGGACGCAATACTTCTTTTGTTCGTCCAGTGGCGTCCTTTAGGCTAATACCTCCGTCTGGCGGGTATATAGTACTGTTACCGCCGTGCCCGCAGATGTAAACCAGGACGCGGTCACCACACGTCACATTGCCCGCCAGCCAGTCAAACGCTTTGCCAATGAGAGTCAAAGTGTTGTTGCGGGCAACAGTGTTGTTACCGGGACCAAGAACGGCAACTGGTTCATAACCTTGCTCACCGGCTAGCTTGGCCATCCTGTTAGCGGACGCAGCCACCATGGAACAGTTCTCCGCTATGTGTTTCGAATTGTCGCCCCCATTAATGATGATGCAGTAGTCTTTTACGTTATAGCCACAAGTGCCGACTGCGGGACCTGGCAGTTGTGCGGTGCCCGCCGGCAGTGGCTGCGTGTATCCTTGCGGTGGTTGCCCGGGGAATGGGGGCCATAGGTGATACCCAGGTACCAACGGCATATCGGTAAGGAATACGAAGTAATCTTCGACTTCCCCATACTCAAACTGTCCACTCCCATCCCAGCCTGCGCCGGCAAATAAGGCCTCGTCAACCTTCTCCCTTGCCAGTAATAACCTCATCCATACTGGGGAGGGAGGCACGGAGCGGTCCCCCCAGTGGAATAGAGGGGTGGTTACTGTTTGCGACTTACCAGGCTCAACATCCACTTCTAGGTTAATCACAACCCATTCACTCCCGTAGGTTCCAGCACTCCACTCACCGCTCTGGTCAAAATCAATCACTGCATTGACGTACCGGGTCATATTTGGAGCGCTCGGGGCGACGGTCACCGTAAACGCGAGTCTAGCTTGTGTGCCCTCCACTATGACGAAAATTCTCTCATCGCTATCGGCATCTACCAAATTGGGTACTCCATCCGGGTCAGCAGCGTCATTGGCGTCCACCTCAGCGCTCACGTTCATTCCTAGAGTCTCTTCGCCTGTGTTGATGGCACATGCCCCCGGACGACCGAACTGACTGCTATTGGTGCTAAATAAAGTCGGGTAGTTCCCCTTTATTCCCCAATAAGCGTACTGTCCATCCGGGGCATCCCCATAATCGGCTGTGGGAGCTGAGCTGGGGTTGCCGGTATTGAGACTGCCAAAGATTGGGACAGCACTATCCAGAATTGAATAGAGCTCGATGACATATCCCCTATCCAGATTCTGAGTATCCCACATAGATATGTCGTTTATGTCGGGCGGCCAGGTTTCATTGGTCACATCATAATTTCCAGTTTCGCCATTTATGAAGACGTATCTGCAGTCATGAGCAAAACCTGCCATCGGTTCATCATCTATGAAGACGAACCAGGTATCAGTGTCTATCGGGTAGTCTTCGTCGCTTTCTGAGGTAACAACATCAGCAGCTTCCAATGGCTCAGACAACATGAATGCTGAGCTTCCTCTATACTCGGCGGCTGGCTCTATTATTTCGCTCGCCAATATGCCAATAGCTTGGTCTTTGCTGATTGCTGAGGATTCCGGCCCTGTTCCGCAGCCACAGCTGGTTTGGGTCCCAATGCCTATCACTGTCATGAGTAGCGCTATGAGCAAAACGCCCGAGACTGCTTTTCTATTCATACGTTCCATTTACTTACCTCCCAAATCTCTTTTCTTATTCTGCCCGGTCTTCTGTCCAGAGCAAGAAGTCTGCGCCCTCTTAGCCGGGATTTGCCACTTCAACTGGTGTTGAGGCTCTTTCCTGCCTCATCGTTTCTGATGCGAAATCTACTGCTGTTGCACAGAATCGTCCTTGTCCAGTACCTCAATGACATACTGCCTTTCTTCCATCGCTTAGTTCCTCGATTCATCAGGCTTGGCAACGATCTTGGATTTTCTAGGGAAGAGTTGAATTTGTTGTAGCAGGGAGAAAGAGCTGACTTCCCGTATGTACATGTGCCCGGCTGAGCATCGCGGGAACTACCATAACTATCTGCTGCACACATCGCCACCAACCCTATCTTGCTCTTAAAGCAGTATTACTTACATATGCTGCTCAGAAAGTAGTGTCACTGATACACTCTATTCGTACGGTTACTATTATACCACTATCCAAGAGATTGTCAATAGTTCTTTTGCGCGGCGTCCAAGACAGAAGGCAGAGCTAAGGAGTCAAGAACGCTGTTTAGTTAGGGACTCAATCGCTTTGTCACAGTGAGGCTTTGCTTGATTGTGCTCCAGAGGATAATCATAAATGCTGAAAAAGATGGAGATTGCAGAGTCAGATACGTTCGAGGAAATTGACCCTCACCTTGCCTCACCCTAACCCTCTCCATCAAGTGGAGAGGGGACTCCCGTCGAGGGAGAGGGTCTTATATTAGCTTACTTCGTGGCCGTCGCCGGCTTGCCTGTCATAACTGTGCGGCGGGCAGGCTGTGATGAGGGTGGTAGGCAGTTTGTTGATGGGATGGGGATAAACGAATACTTCGGCTCCGTAAACTTGCTTGATGTTCTGAGCTGTGAGTATGTCGAGTGGCGTACCTTCGGCGTGAACTTTCCCGCCATTGAGCATGACCATCCAATCGCAGTATTGGGCAGCCAGGTTTAAGTCATGTAAAGCGATAACAACAGTCAGACTTTGCTCCCGGCAGAGGCTCCTGACCAGATTGAGAATCTCGATCTGATGGTTTATATCCAGATTGGCAGTGGGCTCATCAAGGAGCATCGCCTTGGGCTGCTGGGTCAGTGCTCGAGCGATGACAAGTCTCTGTCTCTCTCCTCCTGAAAGCTCACTTACTCTGCGCTCAGCGAAGGACTCGGTATGCGTGGCCTCCATGGCCTGCCAGGCGATGGCCAAGTCCTTTCCTCCTTCGTAGCGAAGAAGCCCGAGGTGAGGGGTTCGTCCCATGAGCACCACTTCAAAAGCCGTGAACGCCGGGGGCAGAGCCGGGTCTTGCGGCACTGTGGCCACAAGGCGGGCCAGTTCATCTCGCTTAACAGTCCGTATATCGCGGCCATAAATCGAGATATGCCCGGAGAATAAGTCTATTACCCGGGCCATGCCCTTGATTAATGTTGACTTCCCCGATCCATTAGGGCCAACCAGCCCCACTATTTGGCCGGGCTCAGCTTTCATAGTCACATCGTGCAGGATGGCTCGATGGTCGTAACCCAGGCTGACATTATCCAGCTCAATCATGGTGTCTTGTCCTTCTAGAAGAAAGCAAGCCCTTTCTTTCTGCGCAGTAGATAAAGAAAGAATGGTGCTCCACAGAAAGCAGTGATTATTCCTACTGGAATCTCAGTAGGAGGGATTATGGTACGGGCCAGGGTATCGGCCAGAATGAGAAAGATGGCGCCAACCAGGGTGGAGAGAGGGAGCAAAAACCGGTGGTCTGGCCCCCAGATAAGCCTCACGGCATGAGGAACGAGTATGCCGACGAAACCGATAAGGCCGGTGAAGCAAATCGCTGAGGAAGTGATGAGGGTGACAGCCGCCAGTAGTATGAGCTTGACTCTTTCCACATTGATCCCCAGTTGTTGGGCCTGGTCTTCGTCAAGCTGCATGACGTTGAGCGGTCGGGCGTGAATCCAGATGACTACTAGACCCGCTAGCACGCAGGGGAGCACCGTCCATACCTCAGACCATTTAGTCAGGTAAAGTCCACCCAGCAGCCAGAATACAATCCCATGCAGTTCGCTGCCAGAAATGGTCATGAGATAGGACGTAGCTGAGGACAGAAGAGCACTTAGAGCTACTCCAGCCAGTATAAGCGTGGTAGCGGGCAGGGTCTTGCCGACACGGGCCAGCGAATAGACCACAGCCACGGCACCTACGGCACCGACGAAGGCGAATAATGGCACAGCTGCAGAAGCCATCCAGGCTAATGTGAAGGGTGTAAGCATAGCAATCGTCGCCCCCAGGCCGGCTCCCGAGGACACACCCAGAAGATAAGGGTCAGCCAGTGGATTACGGAACAGTCCTTGATAAGTAGCTCCAGCTACTGCCAGGGCGGCTCCTACTAGACCGGCCAACAAAACCCGAGGCAGCCGGATATCAATGATTATCGTTTTTAGAATTTCCAGGCTCACCGGCATCCCAGAAATTTCGAGCGAAGCTGGGGTAATATCAATAAAGGGCAATTGTGAGAGAAGGACTTGAAAACTAGTGGTAAGGGGTATAGAGACGCTTCCGATGGTAGTGGCAAACACGACTACCACTACCAGCAGTGCAGCCAGCCCCAGTAAAGAGTAAACTCTGCTTTGCCAGCGAATGGCAAAAGGGATAACGGGCTCGCGATATACCTCAGCTACAGTACGTGCCATCGCTAAATAGATCCTACACAAACATCAAAAATCAAAGATAAGAAATCAAAATTACAATTCAAAATGCAAAAAGGCCTTACTAAACTGATTTTTGAATTCTGCCGTGTCGTTTTGCATTTTGGCTTTTTCTTTTTGATCTTCTCTCAGTATTCAATGCCTTCTCGGCTTTTTATGCCCTGGCTATAGGGATGCTTCACTTCCTTCACCTCACTGACCAAATCTGCCTTTTCTATGATCTTCTCTGTGACGCCCCGGCCTGTTAAGACAAGCTCCAACTTTTCTGGCTTAGCCTCCATAAGGGCAAGGACATCTTCTTCTTTCAGAAAGCTGTCGCGCACGGCAATGTTTATCTCGTCCAGGACCAGCATATCCCAGGATGGGTCCTGAAAAAGCTCCTTAATGAATTCCAGTCCTCTGGAGCATTCCTGGCAGACATCGTCTGGATTCAGTTCCTTGTAGAAATGAGGATGCTTCTTGGCGAAAAGGAAAGTTTTTACCCCCAGCTTTTCCAGGGATTTATATTCACCGTAACCGAATGCCTCGGGGTCTTTGAAAAAAGAGAGAAAGCCGACTTTGAAACCGTGCCCGGCAGCGCGGGCAGCCTGACCAATGGCGGCAGTCGACTTTCCCTTGCCGGTCCCGGTATAGACTTGAATTAACCCTTTCTTTTCCATTTGAGTCCCCCTTTACTGTAGCTCAGCCGAGATTTCCCAGAACCATATGTTGTCGATTTGCTTATTCTCACCCCGACTGGCCTTGAGTGCTTTCTTGAAAAGGGGCCCATCGGTAACGAAAGTGTGGTATTCGCCGTTTTCACCACAGGGATGAGAGCCAAGTTTGCTAATTTGCTTCACTAGGGCTTTGTCGAGGACCCTTCCCAAGAGATTCTCATCTAGTCTGGTGGCGACCACTACAGCTTTGAACTGTAATTTAAGCAATTCCTCGATTAGTTTGTCTGGCTTTATCCCCCACAGAGGCAAAAACGCCTTGATTCCAACTTCCCTGCATACCCTCTCCACCCATTCCCGATGCTCTTCTACATCCATATCGCCGAATACGCCGCCTTCGATACCCTTACTCTTGAGTTCCCTCACAATTTTCCTGAACTTCTCTTCGTAATCTTCCCACGACGTCTTCACCTGGATGAGGGGTATGCCGATGGCTTCTGCTTGTAAAGCTAAGACACCAGTTTTAATCCCATGGGACCTCGACCTCGTGCCATCTTCGGAGACAAAGTTGAGCAGATATAGGACTTCGTGCCCCTGGGAAATTGCCTTGTATGTCGCCAGGGCACATTCCTTACCTCCGCTCCAGGAGGAAAAAACCTTCACTTAGCTACCCTCAGGCTCCTCAAATATCTCGGGGTGAATGAAATGAGCAAACCATTCTAAGCCCTCGACCAGTCTGGGTCCCGGGCGTTGAGCTAAATCATCATCGAATGTGTAGATTCTTCCTGTTTGACTGGCGTTGGTGCTTGCAAACTCAGTTGCATTGAGTGCCCAGTCATATGACCATTCGCTGGTGATGATTATTTCCGGGTTGAGGAAAATGACCCATTCAATTTCGATCATGGCGCCGCTCTCGAAGTATTGAGAGAAGATGTTCACCCCGCCTGCTGTATTGATCAGGTCGTCAATCCAGGTGTTCCTGCCAACAGTCCACATAGGGTCATGCCATGTCATATAGAAGACCCGTGGCTTTTGCTCAAGCCCTTTGGTCTGTTCTTCTATTTCTTCAATCTTGCTTGTCATCCCGTTCACAAGCTCCAGAGCTTCCGCTTCCTTGCCAGTTATATCTCCGATTTTCTCAATGCTTTCCAGTACATCCTCCAGAGTCTGTGGCGCCACAGCAAACGCTGCAAAACCTTGCTCTTCTAGGGCGGGAATCAGATCAAATCTGTGAAAATCAGTGGCCAATATCAAGTCAGGCTGCAAAGCAATTATTTTCTCTATATCTGGTCCGTAGTAATCTCCAACCTTTTCCTTGTCCTGGGCTTCGGGAGGATAATCACAATACATTGTCACTCCAACAACCTCGTCTCCCAGACCGAGTGCAAACAAAATCTCGGTGTTGGAGGGAGCCAGTGAGATAATTCTTTGAGGTGTCCCGTTGATGGCAACCAGTCTTCCTAGGTCGTCGACTACATATTGTGTTGGCGTCTGCACGGGAGTGGTGCAGGCTGCCAGGACAAGGACTATACTCACGAGCGCCACTAGGAACCAATTCGTGCATCGGGTAAGGATTTGGTTACGGAACCTTCTCGTGCGATTCACTTTCGCCTCCCTTTAGACAAAAACACTTGATTTTATACAAGTGCACTTGTTTTCCGCATTTTAGATATTGTCAGATAAAATGTCAAGTGATGCTATTTTGTTACCCTATTAACAAATGTTGGGATACCAGCCCATTTGGACCAAAAGCTATCCTCTGAAGAATGCCTAGCTATGAAGGTAGCACTATAGAGCACTACTTATCCTTCATATCGTGTGCTCTATAGACACTCTTCCGGGTAATAAGTATGATTCTGTTAGCCTTTACGAAAGTGATGGAATTGTATGGAGGGATAGCAATGAAACTGAGAATCTTCTTGGCACTAAAGATACATATCACAAGATGAGTTCTGGATGGATGGGGCCAGGTTGAACAGTCCCGAGTGTTGTTGGGTAACATCTTGGAGAAGTATGAATTCACACAAGATACAGTTCTGTTACGTATGAGAGACCATATCCAAAACTGGCTGTGATCTTGTCATCTACATCAAATATTCTCAGTGATCTCAGAGTTGATGGCCTTCTCTTTTTAGACAGTCCGGAGAGATGTTAGAATTATGTTGATGGCCAGTATGCAGCGCTCTCCCGATTTCCCAGAATACAATAATAAAGCTGTCGAAGCTTGGGACCGTCTCGCTGAATGGTGGGATGATAAGATTGGTGATGGTAACGAGTTTCAAGATTATCTTATTGACCCTGCCACCGAGCGCATGCTCGCATTGAAAGCCGGAGAGCAAGTGCTCGACATTGCCTGTGGTGCCGGACGCTTCGCGCGGCGCATGGCCAGTATGGGAGCAGTCGTGACTGCAATAGACCAGGCTGAGAGATTCCTCAATCAAGCGCGGGAGCGTACTATAGAGAACAACGATCGCATACAATATCTCAAGCTTGATGCTACCGACCCGGCGGCAATCTTATCACTGGGGAAGGGGCGGTTCGATGCCGCAGTTTGTACTATGGCACTGATGGATATGCCCTCGATCACGCCCCTCATTTCTTCATTGCCCACGCTGCTCAAGCCTCAGGGGCGCTTCGTCTTCTCCATCACTCATCCTGTGTTTAACTCCGGGACGGCCCGCCATATAGCGGAGAAGTACGAACAAAATGGTGAGACTATAGCCAGGTCGGGTATATCCATCACCGACTATGCGAAACCTTACTCTTACAAAGGCTTTGGTATACCAGGGCAACCTGAGCCACAGTACTACTTCCATCGCCC
>Ga0315545_1003466_pt1 | contig 13501 bp, 15 predicted proteins | sample SalMarSW160210MG_FD_203096 | JGI IMG/M metagenome (GOLD analysis project Ga0315545, IMG submission 203096) | Salt marsh sediment microbial communities from the Plum Island Ecosystem LTER, Massachusetts, United States - Salt Marsh Sediment SW1602-10 ... | reverse complement strand
ATTATCCTTTTACCCATTCCATTCCCCTTTTCCTGAACACTTCTTGAATATCTTCCTTGCTTCTTATTATTTCCCCTGTTGGGCGATATGCTGCATTTCTGCCAATCCCTGCAGACGAATTCGTAAATCACTGCTTCGCCATTCCTGCAATCAAGGTATATTTCTGGTACTTTCCCTCAACGGTTCAAGCACGTCTAACGTCTTTACTTCCGCTATTATCATTACACCATACCCAGTCTCGAAGCTATCTCGCTTGCCGAATTCTCCGGACTTAATTTGGCGTACGCCTTCTTAACGCCCTTGGGCGTTATCTCTGTCTGCACTTGCAATACATTGACGTCGAACAGGTTTTCCACGGCTTCCTTTATCTCGCTTTTGGTCGCTTCCCGGCTGACTATGAACGTGAGCTTGTTTTCGAATTCCACCATGTTCATGCTCTTCTCGGCAAGATGCGGATACCTGAGGACAAGCCACGGGTCCCTGCCGCTCTTGGCCTTTTTCCCCTTCTCTTTAGCCTTTGCCGCATGCTTTTCCGTTTTTTCCGGTTTGTCCTGTTCGTCCTTTACTTTTCCGGCTGGCTTTTCCTGCTCCTTCACTTCCTTTTCTGGCTTCTCGTTTGCTTCCACGGCCGCATTTTCTTCCTTCTTCGCATCCGTCAGCTTCTTTTCCTTTTCCGCCATAGTCAATACCTGTTAACTGTCAAACTATAGTTATATTTCTTTCAATTTATAAAGGAGACTATTTATAACTTGCGGCCTTTTTTTAAACTTTCCCGGCTTAAAAATCAAGACATATGCCCAAAAGACGAAAGCGGACGGAAAATTTTATAAATGGATTAATAGTACTTTAAAGTTGTGAGTTACATGTCAAAGCAAGCGCACTGGTTTGGCAGCGACGAGGTTATCAGGATTTATGAGATGCTAAAAGGATTTGACGAGGTTGGTTTTGACCTGCAGAATGACAAAAGCCTTTATCGAAGCGAAGCGCATGATTTCTGGTATCCTGAATCGTGCGTCGGGGCGCTCAAAGACTGCAACGGTCAAACCCCGGATGCGTACATGGTGGACACCAGAGACGTCCTGAGAGCCGCGCAGAATGAAGATTCCTATTTTCAAGACATGGCTGAATATAGACTAAAATCGAACAGGGCGAATGCCGCGGTGATGGGTGATGGACAAGCCGATGTCATGCTCGATGTTCGCTCAGCCGAGCAAGCTTGCAGGGACGTGGAATTGGCAAGAACGCCGATGCGGGACTATGTTTCTGAAGACCGGGGATTCAACATGCTGTTGAAGACGTATACCGGCATGGTGGTGATGGCCGATGTTCTCGCCTGGTTCCAGGATTCGGGCATGGAGCTGATTTTGAAGCCATTCACAAAGCTGAAGCTCGGCTCGGTTAAAGAAATCAGGGGCATAAGGGAAGATTTCATAAGGCGGTACTCCAAAAAGCGTCTGAAAGCCGATATGCTAAACGCGTTCGTTTATGCGAGACTTGATAGAGGCGGCTTGCCCATTTACTGGATAAAGCCAGTTGTGAAAAGAAATGGCAAAAGCAACGTATATAGCCAAATAGCAGAAGATGATCATTGTCTTTATTCGCCCCGCGGCGGCAACAAATTTTTATGGAATCTGGCATTGGTGGAACCGGTACAGGAAGCGTACCCGTCATCGCCAAATCCGAGGGATGTCTATCTCGCAAAGGCGGAAAGCCTGATTCCCGGTACCTAGTAATTAGCTTGAGAAAACCGGCAAAACACGATACGTTACTCTATGAGGTCAAACATGTATTCAGGGCCGGCATGCCCTATCGTCCTGCCGAGCTGGATCCTGACTTCTGTCTTCAGCGGTCTTCTGGCGGACCCCTTTGCTGGCTTTATTATTGTTGCCGTGCTGAGCACGTACCAAGGGCCCATAAGTCCCTTCACCGTGGGGAATTTCACCAAGAAACGCTCTGCGTCGGGAATTTTGTCTCCTCTTTCCTGCGTTTCTATCAGTGATCCCCATCCGTGCCGGCAGAACGGCTCCTCTGGAATTGCATACTTGTACAAATTTCTGGTCTCTTCATCGACCTTGGCCTGACCGGCAGCGCCACTGAAGAACCTGTCCTCGCATCCGCAAGGGCTCTCGGTCATCGCCCATTCATGGTAGTAGCAGTCTCCATCATCTGTGATGGGCAACACCCTCAACGTGATCACGTAGGTTCTTTCCTCACCCCTGCTCAATGATGGCACGGTCACGTAGGCATCCGCGTGCTGGTATGTGACATTCATCTCCCTTTTGTAGAAATCCCTGAATTTCTCCCCTTCCGCAGGAACATCGAAAGGGAGCAACCTGTGCTTCTTGGCCTTGGGATCCCACCATCCAATGCCCCTGTATGACCCTTTGAGCAGCTTTTCTCTGTTCTCAGCTGAGCCCAGGACCTCCTTGAACAATTTCCTAGGTGTCAGTTTTTCCTCCCTCAGCTTGGTTGCGCTGGTCCTGCGCTTCGTAATGTCGATGGAGGTGCCGAACTTCATGAAGCGCAGCGCTGTGTTCAGCGGTATTTTCTTACCCTTCACGCTGACGACCGAGTCCCTGCCCCAGAACTGGTAGACGCCCGGGCCTTCCGGTATAACGAGCCCTTTTCCCCTTCTGCTTGCCTGTATGACGGCATCGGCCACGTTCTCATGGGTCAGTCCCTTGTATGTGGCCAGGTCTATAAACCTGCCTGAGTATTTCCTGCCTATTTCTGCCACAGTTGGAGAGTTAGGATCAAAATATTCAGGCCATTCCATCATTAGAAATTGAAGGAAAATTTTAAAAGGGGGAATCAACTTTCGTTTTCTAACTGCCTGCCATCTTTTCGACAGCGGCAGCGGCAGACTTCGTCCAGATGGTCAGCCTGCCCGGTGCCGTCCCCGGAGCCAGCGCGCTAACATTCAGGTCTTTTGGGGTTGATATCTCAACGCCAGGTATATTGTTAGAAGCGTTGACTATCCCCTTATCCTCAGCTATGACTATGAGCGGGCCTTTCCTCTTGATTATTCTCCGGCCTCTGGTCTTGCCCCTGCCGGCCCTGGTTTTCTTATCCGAACACCTATCCAGTTCTTTGGCAAGCCCCAAGGCAAGCAGCGTGGAAACGACTTCCTTGTTTTTCTTCAGTTCCTGGAACTTATCGTCCAGAACCAGCGGGATATGCTTAACATCATCAACATCGTGGCCTCTTGATGTTATTAATTTCTTGTCAGCGGTGCCGGCGATGGCTGACATGAACGCGAGCAGCCTTTCCTTTTTGTTTATCTTCTTTTCCCGGTTCTTCACCGCCTTGGGAGGATGGGTCCTCCTGCCCTTCACGGCCTGGGGAACGGACCTTGCCCTGAATCGCAGGAAACCGCCGGCGACGATCCTTTTCATCCTGGCGATCTCCCTGTTCATCATGCTGTTCCTTATACCCCTTCTTCCCTTGTACTTGGCAGATGTCCTTTGCCCTGCCAGGGGATCTGAACCGTAAGGCTGCCTTAAGCTGGACTGCTCCGCGAGGACGGCCCTCTTTATCATGTCGATCCTGACGGGCCTGGAAAATGCCACGCCTAGATTAACATCTCCCTTGACTTTCCCATCAAGACCATAAACTGGCACTTTCATTACGACCACTTAAGAATTATTTCATGTAGTCGATATTTAAAAGCTTTCGAATTTCAGCTTTCTGTCTGTCAAGAGTTGTCAAGGCTTAAATTATTTTCTGCTAAGAATTAATATTATATTTTTTCGGTAATATCATGCCTTCCGTTATTGAGGTCCGTCCGAAAGCTGGAATCCCAGACGTGAGAGGCGAGAGGACCCGAACGTATATAAACGATATCATGGGAGTCCCTGTGGATTCTGTCGGTACGAGGACGCTGTATTTCTTCTCTGACGATATAAAGCCAGACCAAGCGCAAAAGTTCGGGGACGTGCTTCTGGCGGACTCCGTTGTAGAAGACCACAGGTTTCTTGGAGACGCGCCTGTCTATGAGCAGCCAAAGGTTCCTGAGGATTACAGGGGACCATGGCTAGTGAGGGTCGGTTACAAGAGAAAGCCACTGATAATCGACAACTGGGGAGAGGCCACTAGGAAGGCTCTGATCAGGATCTTCGATGCTGAGCTGGAATCTGTCAGGAAGATCGATGAGTATGAGATAAGGGGCGATTTGTCTAGGCATCAAATCGACAAAATCTGCTCGGAGGAGAAGCTGGCTGACAGCAAGGTCCAGACGTATATATGCATTCCGTTGGGTGAGGGAAATGGCTGATGTTGATTTGTCGTTCGGGAACTTCTTCAATCTTAGCGGGAACGATCTGGAAGATTTCAGCAGGGCGCACGGGCTCTCCTTCCTGCCCGGAGAGACGCGCCTAATCCAGGATTACCTGAAAGGGCGGATGCGTCGGTACGAACAGGAAGGAACCACAGTCGATGCGGATCTGATCCAGCTATCTCTCGAGGTCAACGCCCAGTCATGGTGCGAGCATTCCGCACACGGGACCATCAACGGCAGAATCAATCTCAAGGACTATTCTGGTGGCGATGTAAGGGAGGTCACATATGAAAGCATGCTTAAAGACACCATAATGGCTGCAACGAAGAAGCTGAACAAGCCATGGGTCGTCATGGCGTTCGAGGATGATGCCGGTATAATTGAATTCGCTAAACATAATCAGAGAAGATACGGATTTGCAGGGAAGTGCGAATCGCACAATTATCCCTCGGGCGAAGGCCCGTTCGGTGGCTCCAATACATGCACGGGAGGAGTCATAAGGGACCCAGAGTCGGTTCTGGCTGACGTGAGGGCTGATACATTCATTCTCGTACTGCCTGATCCGAACACTCCCAAAGGGCTTGTGAAAAGGAAACCGACAATGGTCTACTTGACAGAAATAAACAGGGGCAACCAGGATTACGGGAACAACATGGGCATACCGACTGTCATGGCCGCCACGCAATACAGCAGGAACAATGTGAACAATCCCCTCGTTTTCGGTGGTTCTTTCGGGCTGGTCGACCTTGATTATTATGATCAAACCATCAGGGAAGGCGTGGATACTGGCGATGTTTTCGTACTCATCGGGGGAAGGACCGGACGGGATGGCATCCATGGAGCGACGCTATCCTCGGTCGGCAGAAAGGCGGATGAGGACAAGGAACAGGCCGTGGCAGGGGTGCAGATCGGCAATCCCATTGAGCAGCAGAGCTGGAGCTATCACCTGGTCGAGGACCTGTTCAAAAGAAGGAAAGTCAAGTACTGCCAGGATTTCGGGGGCGGTGGACTGTCCTCGGTTGCTTTTGAGACCGCCAAGAAGACGGGAGGGATAGAGATATACATCGATAACGTAATGACGAAGGAAGCCGGCATGACGAACTCGGAGAAGGTTATATCGGAATCTCAGGAGAGGCAGGCGGTGGTCGTATCTCCGTCCGACGTCGATGATGTAATCGGCGTGTTCACGAAGCACGGGATCGAGGCGTATCCGATTGGCAGGATGACCGATACGGGAAGGACGGTTGTCTATGACAATGAAAAAAGCGGGAAGGTTTTGATGGACCTGGACCTCTCACATCTGCACGGGGGCAAACCAAAGGTGGTTAGGAATGCTACATTCCATGTCAAGAATCTTCCTGAACCAAAGATCGAGGCAGGCAATGATCTGACCAAAGAGCTCATGAGGGTGCTTGGAAGCTATAATGTCTGCTCGAACGAGGAGACCCAGATAAGGCGCTTCGATCACCAGGTCCAAGGCGGGACCATTATGCCCCAATTGACGGGGCCGGGATACGATGGACCCAATGATGCGGTCGTGTACAGACCCATTCCGGGTTGCAATGCCGGATGGGTGATTTCGGTTTATACTGATGCAAGGAAGACATTGAAGCATGCCGGTCTTGGTGTAAGGGCCATCTTCGACAGCGCCATAAGGAACAACGTCGCACATGGAGGCAATATGGACAGGATGACCATCTTCGATAACTGGGCCATGGCAAACTGCAAGGGGGACGACGAAGAGCTGGGCAGGTTGGCTATGGGCCTGCAGGCATTCACCGACTGCATGTACGATTATGACATGCCTTGCGATGTCGGCAAGGACAGCATGAACAACCATTTCGAGGACAAAGATACCGGGAGGCTCTTTTATATCGCTCCAACGCTCATTGCTCATACGAGAAGCGTCATCGATGATGTCAGGACTTCCGTGAGTTCCTTCGCGAAGAGGCCCGGTAACTATGTCTATGTTGTAGGTCAAACCAAGCCCGAGTTAGGCGGAAGTCAATATTACTGGATCCAGGACGGGTCTCGCGAAAAGGAACCGCTTGCCGGATGGGACTATTACCATATCGATGGCTATGTCGGTAACAATGTCCCGGTGATTGACGGGAAACAGGCCGGAAAGATGTACAGGCAACTCAGCAAGGTCATAACGACAGGGATAATGCCGAACGAAAAGGTCATCAGGGCCGCGAAGTCTGTGAACCATGGGGGCCTGGGGGTGGCGGCTGCCCAGATGGCTTATGGGGGCCGACTTGGGATGGAACTGGATTTTTCCAAGCTGCCTGAGGAAAGTGGGATGCATGATTGGCAGGCCATATTTTCCGAATCGCTGGGCAGGCTGCTTGTCGAAGTGCCACCCGAAAAGGCATCAGAGTTCGAGGGGAGGATGGGCGATTATCCCATTGCGATGATTGGCGCCGTAACGGATACGCCCGACCTGAGGATCTACGGTGGTGGGGGCAGAAGGGTCGTTTATGGGAATATTAATGAATTTGGGGAGGCCTGGAAGGCTCCTCTGAGGGGATTTTAATGGGCAAGTACAGATGCGCTATAATGGCAGGACCCGGAGCAAATTGCTACAGAGAGAGCAGGCATGCCGTCGAACTTGTTGGCTTTGACCATAAGGACGTCCACATCTATGATCTACTCGAAAGCAGGGAGAGCCTCGATGGGTATCATTTCATTTTTTTGCAGGGCGGGTTTGGTTTCGGTGATTATGTCAGGGCAGGCGGCATAGAAGGGGCGTTCTTCCGGGAAAAGTTGTCTGACCAGTTCAGCAAGTTCCACAAAGACGGGAAGATCATGCTGGCGGTCTGCAACGGCTTCCAGAAGGCCGTTCAAGCAGGCTTGCTTACGAGCGAGGGCGTCTTCGGGGACAGGGATATCACTTTGTATTACAACGACTGCGGAGATTTCAGGGATAATCCCGTGCATCTGAGAAACGTGAACAATGGCAAATGCATATTCACAGTCGGATTGGACGGTGTCCTGAGCCTGCCCATGAGGAATGGCCAGGGAAAACTGATTACACGCGATTTTTATCGCGGTGACAGGTCCGTTGTGGACAGGCTTTTCAAAAATGACCAGGTCGTTTTTGCTTACGTCGATTCCGAAGGCAATGATCTGGAGCCCGAAGGCGACTACAGAAGGAGCTGGGATCCAACAGGATCGGTTCTTCACATTGCTGGTATCTGTGACGGTGAAAAAGGAACCATACTTGGGATGATGCCGCATCCTGAAGCCAAAGTAGACCCATACACTGATGAATTGTGGACAAGCGAGGCCGGACCAAAAAAAGAAGGAGACGGGCTGAAGATATTTGTCAACGCGATGGATTATTGCAAGAGCGAATTGTAGCCCCAGCCTCAAACAGAATAGCCTTATTTTTAGAAATCATAAACGAATCCCGCAGTAGGGCAGAGCTATACCCCTGTCATAAGCGACTTTGCCTTTTAGGCCAAGCTCCCCTCTTGCCGTTGACTCCAAGGCTTTAAGATAAGCTGGCCCATCGCCATACAATTTCATCTGGTCCTGCAAATCATCAGCGAACCTTCTGGCTGGCCTGAAATTCCTGTTCTGGATCCATCTTCTGACCTTGTCAGGAACCGCGAAGGCTTTCGACTGGACCAGTATCGGACCTTCGTCGAATTGCTCGGTGACCACATGTATGGTCGACCTGGTTTCCTTTTCTCCTGAAACGATGGCGTCATAGACCGCGTCTTCACCTTTGTACTTGCGCTTCAGCTCGTTGATCAACGCCAGCACGGCGACCTGGGAGGGCTCCATATCAGCGACGTACAACTTTCCAGCATTATCCCCCGTTAAAATGGTAAGGTCTGCGGGATGGACGTTGAAGACTCTGCTGGTGTATTCCCCTGCCTTGTCTTCGTGTTCTATGACAGGGTATGTCACTAGCCGCATGAATCCGGACAGGGCGATGATGTCGGGTTCAAAAGGTTCTAACCCGCGCAGCACCTCCTCGTACATCGGCATCGCGGCCTCGGTATCAAAGGGCTTGAATTTCAGGGGGTAATCAAGAACCTCTATTCCCTGCTTATCGAAAAGTTGCCTTCCCTTCGCATCAGGTTTGTTGGTGATGCCTACGACCACATCGTAAAGCTTTCCATGGTTGGGATCATCAAGCATCGCCTTGAAGGAGCTGGCGCCCCCTGAGAAAAAGACCGCTACCTTCATCTTCTTCCCGTTTTCTCCGGGGTCGAATATCGCGTTCATGCACTTAGTCAAAAAAATCATCCCCTCAGCCTTTCCATATGCCCCTTGCTTCCTCTATGTCGTCCCCTATCCCAACCACAGCCACGGTTCTCGAAGAAAGTGAATGGGCTTTGTTACCCAGCAACGACATGGCCCCCGGATAAATCCGCATCCTTTCCTTGCCAAGTTTTCTTTGCATCTGATATGCGCCGCTCAAATCCACATCAGTGCTTCCCTCGAACTTCTCGACCATGCCGCCGTATTCTGCAGGGACATCGTAGATAACCACGGTTGCTTTGTTTTCGAAATCTAGTTCAGGCATGTTGCCCTCAAGCATCCCGAGACAAAGCTCCATGAAATCGTTCTTCAGCACAGGCAAAATGTTCATGATTTCCGGGTCTCCTCCCCTGCTGTTGATCTCCAGCACCTTTGTTCCATCGGCTGTGTGCATCAGAGCTATATAGGTGGGTATGAATCGCACCCAAGGATTCTCTCCAGAACCTTTCAGCTCTTCAAATATCCTGCCAACGATACAAGATGATTCCGCACAATCAGCCACGGACTGAAAAGGGAGGGGAAAATATTTGCCCTTGTAAGAGCCCATCCCGCCCGTGTTCGGGCCCCTACCACCAACATTTGCCCTTTTATATTTTTAAGATTACAATTAATTGTTATGAGCGTCTGGAAAAGCAGGGAAGAGGCTTACCACGGCAGCAAGTGGGGATATGCCGTGGTGGCTCTGGCCATCATAATCGTGTTGTCCTTGCTGGGCTCGATCTTCTATCTGGTGGGAGAGGGATTGAAAACGACCGAGATTGGCACTGGTGCGCTGGTTGCGTGGGTCGCCGTCATCATCGTGATAGTCATAATTTTGATAATTCTGGGATGGACTTTCTCGCTCGTTTACAATTTCTTTGCATCATTGTGGAGTGCAATCTGGTCGCTCCTCAGCAACATCTATGTGCTAGTTTTCTTCCTTATAATTGCAGTATTGTTATTTTACTTCGTTTCTGTCACAGTTTCCAGCGACTTCCAGATAAGCCTGGCAAACCCCGTAGTGATCGGCGTACTGATAGCGCTGTTCATCCTGTTATTGCCATTTGCGATCTTCATAGTAGATTTGTTCTCATACGAGCACGAGTAGGCCGAAAAATAAAGAATCCAGAATCGGTATATCCGGGAAACGGGGGATCACACCTTGCCAAGCAGCCAGACCAGCACGGCCTTCTGCGCATGCAACCTGTTCTCCGCCTGGTCGAAGACCACCGACTGTGGACCGTCAAGCACCTCGTCCGTGACCTCGTACCCCCGCATGGCTGGCAGGCAATGCATCAATATGGCATCAGGCTTTGCCTTGGAAAGCAGAGCGGAGTTTACCTGATAGGATTTGAAATCCCGTTCGCGTTGCTGCTTCTCTTCCTCCTGCCCCATGCTTATCCAGACGTCCGTGTACACCACGTCCGCCCCTTTAACGCCGAGATCGGGATCATGGACTATTTCTATTCTACCTTTTCCACTTTTCCTTGCTTTCTTTAACACGTCTGGATTTGGCATATAACTGTGCTTTTTAGGGCAGACCAGTCTCACATCCATGCCGAGCTTTGAAAAAGAAATCATGGTGGAATGCGCCATGTTGAATCCGCAGTCTCCGACAAAGGATATGGTGCCCTTGAATCCCCCTTTCTTTTCCAGCACGGTTAGCAGATCGCCCAGGGCCTGGCAAGGATGGTACATCTCTGTCAGGGCGTTTATGACGGGCACACCGGCGTGCTTTGCTATTTCTTCCAGGTCAAGCTGCCTGTACAGCCTCGCCATTATCGTGTCGCAGTACCTGCCCAGCACCCTGCTCGTGTCCGCAAGGGTTTCGCCCTTGGCTATCTGGCTTGTCTTGTAATCAAGAAATATGGCATGGCCGCCCAGCTGCGTCATCGCTGTCTCGAAGCTCACCCTGGTCCGCGTTGATGTCTTCTCGAACAACATCAGCAACGTCTTTCCTTTGAGCGATTCATGATACCTCTCAGGATTGAGCTTAATTTTGGATGCCAGTTGCAGGATAGCGAGCATATCTCCTGCGCTCAAGTCGAAGTCGCTTAGAATGTGCCTCATAGTTTAAAACTGAAAAAAGGTTATATAAAATTTTGGAGCGTCGTGGGGTGTCAGGGGATGTATGATGTCCAGAAATTGTCCCAATCACCAACAAAAATCAGATAAGAACAAATAAGAACCGTCGATCACTGCTGGGACTCAAGAGAAACATGCTTGATTTCGATGGGCGTCGGCTTCTCTTTCCACCTCATGGCCTTCCTGAGCATAATGAGCCTTTTCCTGGGACCGGGCATCGAGCCCGAAACCAGCATGTAGTTTTTCGGGACCCTGCCATAATTCACGAAACCGCCCTTGGGTGAAAGTCCGTCCTCGCCAATCTTTAGTATTTTCTTGTTATATTCTGTTCTCGTCTGGAACCCGAGCTGTCCTGCCATGGCTATCGCACCGGGCAGGACCCTTGCAGGTGTCCTTGGACCGATGTTGCCTATGTTCCTTCTTTTGCCTCCATGCTTTCTGCCCCTGATCTTCACTCCAAATCTTTTCACCACGCCGCTGAATCCCTTGCCACGTGTAACGGCTTTGACATCCACGACTTCGCCCTGAGAGAACACGTCGGCCGGCATGATTTCCTTGCCCAATTTTTCCACGCCGTACGCCCACTGGTGATCGACATCCCCTGAAAGCGGTATCTCGAACAGCTCTGGCTTCTTTTTCGCCAGGCCTGAACCCCTTGGCTGCGTGCTGACTATAAGCCTGATGGCAACAAGCCGGTCAAGCTTCTTGCCGATGAGTTCCTTTTTCATGTGAGGTTTCTTGGGGACGTCCAGGCGCCTTTCCATATCCTTGGCCAGATTCTCATGCCATACGGTTCCCTCGCTGATCAGGCCATGATAACCAGTCCGGTACATTTTCATTCCGCAGACCACCAGCGGCTGGCAGTCCAGAACCGTGGCAGCCTGAACCATCTCCTTGCCGGTAGTTGCCGCTCCCTTCCTTGTGTCGATGAAACTGACCTGGGTCATTCCCGCCTTGTAGCCGGCGAATGCCAGAGGCGCTACCCTGTCATCGGCTGGAGCGGGACAAGATTTCACAGGCGGGAATATTCTTTTGGCTCTTTTTTTCGGCCAGAATGCCCTGCTTCCCTTCGTGGGTCTGTGTGACTTAGCCATATCGACTTCCCCTTGAAAATTTCAACATTTTTCCGTGAACGCTTTTTTTAAAAAGGGCTCCTTTATACTCTTCTGCCCCTTCTTCCGCCAGGCTTCCTCGTGGTATCGTGCGGGACCGGGGTGACATCTTTTATCCTGCCTATCCTAAGGCCCATCCTCACCAGACCCCTGATGGCGGGCTGTGCCCCTTCACCGGGAATTTTTTTCTTGTGACCGCCCGGGGCCCTTATCCTGAGATGCAGACCCGTGATGCCTTTCTCGATGGCCTCTCCAGCGGCCCTTCTCGCCGCCCTCATGGCAGGGAAAGCCTTCCCCTTGTCCTTGTCCCTGTCGGTAACCATGCCCCCGGTCACCCTGCTGATGGTCTCGGCTCCGCTAATATCCGTGATGTGAATGACCGTGTTGTTCTCGCTGGAATATATGTGCGCAATGCCCCATTTTTCATCATGTGCCATTACTTACCACCCTTATCTGTGGAAACCGAATCTATGCTTATTTTGGACTCTAGCTCCGACGGCACCATGTAAGCCGGGGACTTCACTATTTTTTTGCTTACGGTAACATGACAGTGTGTTATGAACTGCCTGGCCTGACGCGGTGTGGTTGCAAGCCCCAACTTCCATACAACTGTCTGCAACCGGCGGTCCAGAATGTCGCTAACGGTCAATGCAAGCACATCGTCAAGGCCCTGCCCTGGCTTGAGCAGACCGAGTTTCACCAGTTTGTCCAGCAAGGCTTGCGTCTTTTCCTCGTCTTTCTCGGCTATCAGCTCCCTTGCCCTTCTCCTGTAATTCCTCAATATTTCCTGCGCTATCAGGATCTCCCTCCTTCTCCGCAGGCCGTAATTTCTTATGATATTCTTCCTCTCGGATATGTTATCCGAATCCCAAGACATTCTCGGGTTCTTGCTCTTCTTTCTTATCTTCCTCATGACAATCACTTACTGGTTTTGGATGGTCTGGCCTTCACCCTGCTGACGCCAACGGTAGCGGAGCGCCTGAACGAGCTTCTGGTCCTTTGCCCCCTAACAGGCAACCCGATGATGTGCCTGACGCCCCTGTAGCATTTCCTTTTCTTCAGCTCGTTGATATCCATCTTGCGCTTGAGTTCAAGCCGGGCAGATATGAGATGTGTGTCTTTCCCATCAACAGGATCGAACCTTCTGTTGTAAAGCCAGGCCGGTATTCCGTATTTAGCAGGGTTTTCGATTATGTCCCCGAGGTTTTTCAGTTCATGTTCAGACAATTCACCGAGCCGCTTATCGCCAAAGCCGCACACCGTGGAGACCGCGTTTGCGAACATAAAGCCAACACCCTGCACACCTGGCAGGGCTTTTTTTACGGTCATCATGCCGTCGAGGTCCTTCGCCCCTACCCTGACTATCTTCCTGATGCTGCTTTTTTCCGGTTTCTTCTCGGTTTTTTCAGCCTTCTCTTCCGGCTTTTCTTCCTTCGCTTCTTCCGCAGGCTTTTCCTCCGGTTTCCCGGCTGCCTTTTCCTCTGCTTTCTCTTCGACCTTCTCGGCAGCCTTCTCTTCCACATTTTCCTTGCTTTCTTCCTTCTTCATTGATGCACCTTACTCTATTAATTGCCTTAAATGATTAATTTATGACTTAAAAATATATGCCGGCATACATTTAAAAGTCTCTTGGGATTTAACTTGTGATGCGTTGTCCCGAAATTACTTCCTCCCCCCTTCCAAGTATCCTATAAGGCCTTCCGAACTTAAATTTCATTCTTCGAACCACCTTGCTACTTTACCCATCCAGATAATCGGGTCCATCTTTCTCAGA
>Ga0315545_1003465_pt1 | contig 13505 bp, 10 predicted proteins | sample SalMarSW160210MG_FD_203096 | JGI IMG/M metagenome (GOLD analysis project Ga0315545, IMG submission 203096) | Salt marsh sediment microbial communities from the Plum Island Ecosystem LTER, Massachusetts, United States - Salt Marsh Sediment SW1602-10 ... | reverse complement strand
CAATATCAATTTTATCTTTGAGAGTTTGCAGAAGCCGTATTTTTACATTTGGGTCATAACCGGGAAGGACCCTGGCTGCATGATAATCAAAGCAAAGTTTCCCTCCAAACTCAAGGTAAAGCTTGCTTTCAAACTTCTCCATACGTTTAAGAATTGCAAGACTCTGCTCTTTTAGATATTTTTCATTATCAAATCCTATTTTTTTACTCACAGGCACAAATTCTAAAATGCTTTACTTTGATATTATACAGATTTTATAATAATTTTTGTGGTATTAATAATATATTTACCCGAGCAAAATACTATTTTTAAATTATATAACTTTCAAGTAGCATAGACAATTACTCATATTGTGCTAAATGAAGAAATTTTTTTAAATATAAGGATTAAATTATATTGGAGTTAGCCTGTAAGCCGGGTTCTGTAGTAACTGTGAACCTGTCACAGCTACCAGTAGTCATCCATCTGGGATAAATATTACTATTTACCTCTAGCGGCCTTACCCGGAAGAAGGCGGGCCACCTTATACTTCCCTATTTGGCCTTTCTCCGGATGCGGTTTACCAAGACAGCCTGTCACCAGACTGCTGGTGAGCTCTTACCTCGCCATTTCACCCTTACCGGGACATATAGTTCCGGCGGTATATTTTCTGTTGCACTTGCGCTGAAATCAGCTTTTAAACTGATCCCGCTGGGATTTACCCAGCATCCTGCCCTGTGGAGCCCGGACTTTCCTCGCAGGCACAGCCTGCGCGACTACTCGGCCAACTCCGGGTATATATTACAGATATTTGATTAAAAATCAATAGCCGCTCAGTCATCTATATTTCCAAAACTTATATCAGACTCACCCTCATAGGTAAGTTCTTTTTTATCCAGCGCCCTGTTTACCAGTTTGTCTGCTTCCTTGTTTTCTTCCCTGGGGACCAGGCGCAGGTCGACCACATCATATCTGTTAAGCTTTTTGGACACCTTTAGAAATATTTCCAGGATATTTTTATCCTTTATCTTCCAGATCTTTTTTACCTGATTGTGCAGTAGCTTGCTGTCGGTAAAAAGTACTACCTTTTTGCACTTATATTTTTCTATTGCGTCGAGTACCTTGTCTAAAGCCAGGTACTCGGCCACGTTATTGGTATGATTGCCGATATAGGAGCTGAGCTCTTCAATTCTTTTATTTTTATCATCATAAACAACTGCGCCTACTGCCGAAGGACCGGGATTACCCCTTGAGCCGCCGTCAAAATATATCTTTAGATAACTGTAACTTTTACCTGCCATCTAAGACTCCAGTTCTTTTCTTATATCATCTATTTCTTTCCTGTAAATAACTGCCAGCCTGCCGCACAACGGGCACCTGTAGAGTTGGCCTGCATCTACTATCTTCTCGGCATCTTTTGCCGGTATCTGCATGTTGCACACATTGCAAAACTTATCTTTTAACACCGATACCGCAATACCGCCCTTTTTACTTTTTACTTCCCTGTACTTCTTTAAATAGTCACCGGGTATTTTTGAAGAAACATCATCTCGTCTTTTTTGCAGCCCCTCTATTATGTGCTTGAGTACTTCAAGCTTTTCATTCATCTCATTTTTGATCCTGCCCACTTCTGATTCTGCTCTGGCCTTCTCTGAACCGGCCTGCTTTACTTCCTCTGACATTTCTTCCAGCTTTATCATCAGTTCCAGTATCTGGTCCTCCATCTCCGAATTTTTTCCCTTTAAGATCTTTACTTCTTCCTGGTAATTCTCAATTTCCTTGGCACTGGTAATCGTACCGCTGAAGAGCTTCCCCTCATTGCTTTTTATCTTTTCATTCTGCATCTCCACAGTATCTTCAAACTTTTTACGCTTGCTCTCAAGCTCACCGTACCTTCCGTTTATCTCGTCATACTTTTCCTTTACCTCAGCCGACTTTTTTTCAGCCTGGTCCAGCTCTTTATTATTTTTGGTCTCCTCGATCTCAGATGACCTTGCTGAAATTGCATTTTCTATCATCTGAAGCTCTACAAGAGCCAGGACATCAAACTTAGGATCATCCAATTTCATACCTCCAGGTTTTACAGCCCACACTGCTTCTTAATATCTCCATTTTAATATTATGCTTTTTAAAAAAATCATTTAACTTTTCATACATGCCGTCAATGGCCGGCCTCTCGCTGCCGCCGTGCCCTACTTCGATTATAAGCTTTCCGCTGTCTGCGATCTTTAAGGCATTATGGTATTTTATCTCTCCTACTACTATCACATCACAGTCAATGTTTGTAAATTTTTCTGTAAGGGAATTGGCGCTTCCGCTTGCCGATGCTACCTTCTTTATCTTTATGCTGTGAATATCTATTCTGCTGTCGCACATCCACCTCAAGCCCTTGATCTTCAACCTCTCTTTAACCCTTTTTGTAAAATCTTTAAAAGACTCCGGCTTTTTTAGTTCTCCCAGCCTTCCATTGCCCGCACCGCTTATTTTGTTTACGATACCGCAGTCTTCATCATCAGGCTGCTCATCGATTATTTTGGTATTTTCAAGCCCCAGGATTTCAGCCTTATAGTCGTTCAGGCCTCCCGGCATAAAGTCGTAATTTGTATGTGCACAGTATGATGCTATACCTTTTTCTGCCAGCCTAAGTATCTCTCTTTCACCAGCCTTTGAGCCAAGTATTGTATCAAGGGGGGCAAATATCAAGGGGTGATGGGTCAGTATCAGACCGGCTTTTCCAGCGGCTGCTTCTTCTACGACATCTCTTGTCACATCAAGCGCCACAAGGATTTTCTTTATATCTCTGTCAAGATTTCCGATCTGTAGTCCTACCCTGTCACTGCTTAACGCCAGTTCCTTGTTAAAAATTCTGTCCAGGTATGAGACAAGCTCTTTAAGAATCATATTGACCTTGAATTGTATTATTAGGATAAATATTATAATATTTACTCTGAAATAAAAAGAAATTATTTACCGCTGTTGCAGTTATTTCTTAAGGAGAACTATTGAATATACTGGACAATGAAAAACTAGTCCTGGACAGTATACCTAAGAAGATGATAGAGATCCTCTATGATTTCCCCAATCAGTTTAAGACAGCAGAAAATACAATCCGCAAGCTTGATCTGAAATTTGATAAGAAGTACAAAAATTCAATAATCCTCGGAGTAGGAAGTTCTTCCAATGCCGCTTATAGGCTGATAACTTCAATGGATATAAACAAATTAAAAATACCTATATTCCTTTTCATGAAAGCCAGCATACCGCCATGGGTAAATAAGGATACCCTGGTGGTCGCTATTTCTCACAGCGGTAATTCCGTTGAAATCATCGATGCGGTGGATAAAGTCCTGGAGTCAGGCTGCAAGGTGTTTGCCATCACTACCGGCGGCAGACTGAAGCAGAAAGCCAAAAAAAACCAAAATATAAAAATCATCCAGTACAAAGCGGATATGATATCCAGGATGGCGGTGGGATATATTTATGTATGCCTGGTAAATGTATTAAATAAGGCGGGTGCTATTGACATCTGCAGCAACAAAAAAGACTGCCTTCTGGGAATAGACTGGGATGAAGTACAAAATGCCATATTTAAATTCGCCAAGGAAGTAGGCCCTGAAATAAAGACACATAACAACATTGCTAAAAGAACCGCCATTAATATTTTTAACAAGTTTCCGGTCATATACGGCAGCAACAGACTGACCGGAACGGTAAGTTACAGGCTGAAAAACCAGATCTGCATGAACAGCAATAATTTTGCTCACTACAATACCCTTCCCGAAATGGACCACGGTGAAATAGCCGCCTGGGAAATGAAATATGAACTGAGAAACAAATTCTTTGTCATTTTTATCACTGACCATGATTCAAAAGTAGAAACCAAGAGGAGAGTAGAGATCCTGAAAGGTGTTCTTATTGAAAAGGGTATTAATTTTGAAGAGATAATACTGGAAGGCCCAAGCGATGCAGCTAAGGCACTGTCGGGAATATTCCTTGCAGACTGGATCAGTGTTTATCTGGCAGTCCTTAACAAAACAGACCCTACTTCTACAAAACTGCTTGATCTGATGAAAAGAAGATTTGAACAGGTAAGCTCCTCTTAATATAATCTCTTGCCACTTTTACAAAGTGATATAATATTGGTTGGCTTTACTATTATTAATTATCTCTGCTAATGGAGTAAGTTATGAATAAAATTCGTTTAGGCGTAATAGGACCCGGCATCATCTGGAGAAGAGCGCATAAGCCTTCGATGGAAAAGCCCGGCAGCATGTTTGAAATAGCTGCCTTCTGTGCTACCAGCGAAAAGAGCAAAAACAGGATAAAAGCAGAATACCCGGGAATACCTTTTTACAATGATTACAGAGAGCTGGTAAAAGAGCCTTCTATAGATGCTGTCATTATAATGACACCTATACCTTTAAACCAGCCAGTAGCCATGGAAGCACTTGGTGCAGGAAAGGATGTTTTTCTGGAAAAGCCTATGGCTACAAATGTAAAAGACGGAAAAGAGCTGGTAAAAAAAGAAAAGGAGACAGGAAAACACATTTTTGTCTTAGAACAATTTGCCTACACTACCTTCTCAGATGAAATGGTAAAAATAGTAGATTCCGGAAGGCTCGGAGAAATCCTTATGTTTGACAGGCTCTTCCATGGCTATTTAGGTATCAATAAAAATGTCAGAGATGATTATGGTAATACAAAATGGAGGATAGATCCAAAATACCCGCTGGGCACGCTGCTGGACGGCGGTATCCACGAAATTGCCATGCTTTCAAAAATTTTCGGTAAACCTTTATCTGTCTTTGCAGCAGGAGTAAATTACAGGAAAGACTACGGTGATTATGATTACCAGTCCATGATCTTAAAATATAAGGGGAATCTTATCGGAACTTTCGGTATTTCATTCTTTTTAGACGGCAATAGAAATTACTTTATTGTCAGAGGTACAAAAGGCCTTTCATTCTATAAGGATGACTCAAAGATAATTATAGAAGAAAACAGCGGAAGAAAGGAAACCATAACCATAAAAGACGAGGACCCGCATCAAAGGATGTGGGAAACCTTCAGCAAATGCATAGAAAAAAATACAAAACCATATTACACCACAGAAAAAGCTTTAGATGACCTTAAAATCTTAGAAGCAGTTAAAAAATCATTAAAAGAAGACACTAAAGTCCCGATTGAGTGATGTGCGGTTTTGGTGGGCCCACCAGGACTTGAACCTGGGACCTCCGCATTATGAGTGCGCTGCTCTAACCAACTGAGCTATGGGCCCTTGATGATGACAACCCTGTTTCAGACAATTGGATATATTAATAGAAATCATATAATAAGTCAATTTACCGGTATCCACCCTATTAGGTCTATGATACCAGAGTCGGCCACTACAGTTTCAATATCACCGGTTTCCATATTATATACTTCTATCTTGCTGGTTTCTGCATACTCCATATTGCTGTCATATTCATAATGCATAAAAGCAATATACCTACCGCAGGGAGAGTATGCCGGTGCCGCAGCTCCTATCCCGTAATCTGTGATCTGGTTCTTTCCAGAACCGTCTATGCTTATAGTATATATATCACCGGTGTTAAACTGGTTTGAAATGGTACCGTACCTTCCTACACCCACATAAACCAGGTCTCCGATACTGTCCGGCATATCAAGGATTGAAGGCTGCTGTTCCTTCAAACTGGTGTCGCTGGTCAGTCTCGACAGATCACTTCCATCAGTGCTGGAGGTCCAGATATCACCGTCTTCCTCAAAATCACCCAGGACTTGGAACACTAACTTCTCCTGCTGGGCAAAAAGATTGAAACTATCGAAACTCATCTCTCCGTCTTTAAATTGGCCTATATCCAGTATGGTAATTGCCTCTCCGCTTGATATATCAACACTTAAAAGCTTTTCACTTCTGGAAAAATAGCCCAGGACATCTCCTTCTTCCATTTTGGGATAGTGATTATATAAGATACAGAACAGTTTACTGTCATCTGCTGAGAACAATACCGGTGTTATAAAAGTGTTACTTCCAATAAGGTTTTCTTTCGCGTTCAGGTCAACGTTCTGTATATTTCCGGTTTCTATATCAATAATAGAGATCCCCTCATCACTTTTATTATCTGAATATGGATTGGAGACGGTCTCAAAGGCAATCTTTTTACTGTCATTTGACCAGACAGGTTCTCCGGATATATCGCTTTCAAGTTCTTTTGATTCGGTTTCCGTATAATCAAATTTAACAGAAGTAATCGTTTCTCCTGTATTTATATCAATTACCCGCAGTGAACTGTAAGCACCTCTGCCGTCCTCAAAAAAACCGCAGCTTATCCTGCTGCCGTCCGGCGATATGCCGTATATCCTTCCCAGATCATACTTTTCATTTAAATCAGTAAAAATAAGTCTTTCATTGCTTCCGTCAGAGCTTACAGCATAAATACCGGCTACTCTATGTTCAAAATGCATTGAATTCTCATCAATGCCCACTTCAAGAAAGACTACCAGATAATCTCTTTCTCTTAATCTTTCACTATCGTACTCTTCGGTATCTTCTTCTTCGCCCTCACCAACCGCCTGCCGGTTAGTCTCCGTACCTATATCAAGAAGGCTACATCCTGTAAAAAGTACTGATGTACTGATAAATAGGATAAGAGCTATTATAAGCAATACAATATATATCTTCTTTGTACTCATGGAATCTTAAAAGAAACTTACAGATGACAACGATCCTACAAATATATCTAATGCCGTATTAGAATAGTCACTACTTGACATACCAATGAACATAAATAAGTCTTTATCTTTTAAAATCATAGTATAATCTATCTGATATTCTATTCCATCATCAACATATGTGTAGACAAATTCTTCGTAAGGATAACCAAATAAAACCCCGCCATCCTCGCTTACTTTTGTCTTATCAAAATCACTTACTGATGTCATCTCTTTAACTACTTCATCCGCCTGTTCACCTAACATACCAGGATCAAAAAAACCTTCTTTTAGCATTGATGCTATAATAATTATAGGTAAATCCTGATCAGGTGAGAATATCACAAAAATACCCTCTCCAGCTTCAGCATTTTCCTCATATACCCAGTTATCGGGGTATCCGATTGAAAATCCATAATCCTCGCTTATATATACATTATTGTCATTAAATGTCACAGAAGCTGAATCTTCTGCCGCTCCATCGCCTTTCACTTCAAAATCATATGTGCCATAGAGGGCCCCGTTAAAATATATTTCAACTTTATATTCACCTGCCGGCCATAGATAGCTGGCATCACCTGGCATTTTAAAAGTTGTATAGCCCGGCAAATAATAGTTTTCCAGGTCCAAACTTATCTCATCTATCAGCTCATCTTCCCCAAAATACCATTTGGCAGTCAGGTTATCGCCGGCTATATGGTAATCCAGTTTAACACATGCATAAAAACTGTCTGTGGGCCCAAACACATCTGTGATATTTACCGGTTCATACTTTTCATTTATTCCATTGGCAAGGACGACTTCCAGTATTTCTGCATCCGGCTTGTTTATTTCAAATTCGGCATCTTCAATCAGCTTCCCTTTATGATAGAACTCTACCGTATATTCACCGGGCTCAAGTATTATCTGATCCTCTTTCAGGTCCTCTGATTCCAGATAGACATACATCTCCAAGAAACCTTTTTCCTTCCTGGAATATTGTTCAGTAATATCCTGGATCGTCTCTCCCGTGTCCTTGTTCTTTAAAGTAAAACGGTAGTTGTCTTCGCCTTCCACTCCGGATACCTTTATGATCGCAAATATTTTTTCTATCTCTATACCGAACTCATCTTTGGGATCGATAGGCTCCCCTGTCTCACTATCAATACTTTCGCAGAACAAAAGATCACCAAAAGTCAGTTCAGGAACACATGACGACACCAAAGGGACTGCTGACAGAATAAATAATAAAGCCAGGAAAAATAAAACCATCTTCTTGAAAACAAATCTCGTTTTCATTTATAACCCTTTCACTATATAGTTAAAAAATCTCCTTAAATTATATATTTAATTAGAAACTTAGCCAAGTAATCCCTAAAAATATTCCCGAAAAATATTAATCAAGTGCTTAAAAAAGACTGCTGCTCATAAAATCTAAATAACGAGATATTATAATCAATAAATATATTTAAAGTGTTTTTAATCAGATTCATCATCATAAAAAAGAGAAGTGGTAATAAATAGAATCTTTTTAGTATGCGATGGTCTGGATTATTACTATGATAATAAAGGAACAGTACAGGTACGCATTACCAGACTTAAGGATTAGAAAGAATAACTGGGCTGCTAAAATATGCTAAAAATGTTTACATCAGTTTCTTCTGCTTGAAACTGAAGTATCCACCTTCAGCGACAATAATATGGTCCAGGACACCAATACCCATAATACTGAAGGATTTGCATAATCTGTCTGTTATCTCCATATCATCTACAGAAGGTTCGGGGTCACCACTGGGATGATTGTGTATGAATATAACCGATGCTGCAGATTCTTTTACTGCCGGCTTTATCACTTCTCTTGGGTGCACTACCGAACTCGTTAAGGATCCCTGTGAGATGAGTACTTCCTTTATTACCCTATTTTTTATATCAAGCAGGATTACTCTGAACTGCTCCTTTTTTAAGTCTTTAAGAAGCGGAATATAATAATTGGCCACTTCTTCACTGCACCTGAAGCTTATATTGCTTCCGTTCTTCTCTGAGACTGCTCTCCTGCCCAGCTCAAGTGCAGCCATTATCTGTGCTGCCTTTGCCTTGCCTATCCCCTTAATACCTGTAAGTTCAGAAATTGAGGCACCTAGCAATTCATTTAAGTTCTTGTATTTTGATAAGAGTAATTTCGCAATATCCAGAGCCGACTTTCCGTTGCCATTACTGCTTATACCGGTCCTGAGTACTATTGCAAGAAGTTCGGAATTGGTAAGATATTCACTACCATGCTTTATAAGCTTTTCTCTGGGTCTCTCATCCTGTGGCCATCTGTTTATCGGTATATAGTCTGCATCTGTCCTGTGATTATTTTTCAAAAAGTACCTTGATAAGTTGTAATGTTAAATAAAATAATAATAGCTTATTTATGCATTTATGTAAATAGGTAAAATGAAGTTTTTAAAAAATTGAAGAACCTTAAAATTATCAAGATTACAGGTATATTTCTAAGTCTACCGATATTGGATCAGCTTGATAATACTGGTTATCATTGTGTAACCTTATATCTATAGCGTATAGTCCTTCCTCTAGACCATCAATGGTAATACCAGCAGAACCATCCACTATATCTGCGCTGTAAGTATCTATCAGAGTCTCACCGTTGTATATCTTAAAAGTAACTGGACCTGACAGTGTTATATCACCAGGGCTTTCGTCTTCCTCTTCGGTAACATCAACTGATAGACTTATGGGATTTAATGCTAAGCCTGAAGTATCTCCATTATAGGTTAGAGTAGCGTTTTCTTTTTCTACTGTTATATACTGTTCAGCGTAGCTTGCAAGGTAATCATCATCGCCATAGAAATTTGCACATACAGTATAATTTTCAGTTCCAGAGGCTTCCTCTACCATGTATGAAGTATTGTAGACCTCTCCGTTTTCATCGGTTGTAAGAGTTTCGGTAGGAAGCATGCAATCAAATTCTACTTCCATATTTTCAAGAGGAGTACCTTCAGAAGTAAGTGTTGCTTTTCCAGAGAGTATATCTGAATACTGGATAGTTAATGGAAAGTCAAGAGCTAGCTCTGTAGGGCTTTCCTCCGGAATTTCAGATACTGTAACTGACACGCTGGCTTCACGCGTAAACGGGTCAATAGGCTCAGGAGTCCATCCTTCAGGAGGAACTTCAGACTCACCGGATGCCGGAACACCTTCTGTATTTTCAACAACCATATTGAAAGTGTATAAGCCGTCTTCAGTGTATTCATCAAAGTAATTTGAGTAGAAGCCATCATCTGCAGTACTATCCCCATGAGATTCAAGCCCATCATCAAATAGGGTGATGTCTACAGTACTTCCGTCCGGTCTTTCTACAGTTCCCGTAACTTCTGCATTTGCAACGGGATATGTAGTTGTAACCCATGCTCCAATTTTTATTTCCTCTGGGTAAGTGTAGCTATCTTTATCTGTAAATATATCAAAGTTTACTTCTGGAGACTTACCTGAAACGTTAAGCGTAAAAGTCTCCTCACCTGAAACATCAACAGCATCAACAATTAGCTGCCAATCACCAGCCATGGGTTCTTGTATCCTATAGAACTCATAATCTTCTCTTTCAACATACTCTATATTGGAATTACTTTGTGCAGCTGCCGGATCAACTTCCGATCCATCCGGTCTCTTTAGAGTAAGATCAAGATCGCCACTCTCCCAGCTGAGCTTAAAGGTTGCCTCATCGGTATATGTATCAACATGGATGTATTTTGTAATCTGCATTGGACTAGAAATAACCTCTCCAATACTCCTTATAAGGTTGCCAATACTGAGTATTTCTGATATGTCAGCATAAATCTCATCCAAATCTTCTTTCGTTTCAGCGAAGGAATACTTACCACCTGTTCCATCAGATATATCCTGCAGTATTTCTTCATCTACATCAGCCCCCAGCCCTATTGTAAATACTTTTACTCCCTGGTCGTTACAAGCCTGGATCACACTACTAAGATTCTCGCCGGTATTATTCCTTCCGTCTGAAAGTAAAACAATATTATTTAAAAATAACGGATTTCCAGCACTTTCAAACTGGTCCAATGAAGCTTGTAGCGCTGCTGCTATGTCTGTAGCGCCACTGTCAATGGGAGCATTAATGGCATCCAGTGCAGCATTCTTTGTTGGACTTCCAGTTACATCCTGGAGGGGTAAACCAACAGAAGGACTGGAGCTAAAAGATACAACACCTAGTTTATCTGCTGTATGAACAAATCCATCAGTAAATAGGCTTCCGCCATACTTTGCAAGATCCATTTTTTCCTCATGTACCGCCATATCTACTTCTGTTGTCCAATAAAGAGGATAATAGATTGTCTCACCAGCATAATTTTTCCTTGCTATATATAGAACATATTTTCCAATATCTTTACCTTCTTCATCTTCTTCCTTTACAGCCATCAGTGCAACTGCTGCCTCTTGAGTATCGTCAAATCCAAATTCAGCACTTCCTACCCATGGCCAATAATCTATAAGGTCACCGGTCAGTGGACAAAAAACATAACAATATCCCTGCCAAATTCCTGCATCGTAATAAATTTTTGCCGAATAAAGTCTAATATAATCAATTGCAGTATCAACAAGTCTATAATCATCAATAATCCAATGCATATCATCATCTTCCGGGGAGTTTTTTCCAAACGATAGCTCGACAGTCCCAGACTTAAAGTTATCTTTTTTATCAACTAGATCATCAAAGTCTGGAAATTCTTCCATAGAAGTATAAAAAGTGCCGAAACCATCTGGGGTATTAGGTATCCAGACCTGATCGTAAGAATCTCTTAATACCTCTGTTTCTTCATCATCATTAATATTTTCTAAAACCATACTTGCAGATTTATCAATAGCTACCACTAACCGGAATGGTCCACTCATTAGATTCCAAATTATATCCTCATGACCATCAGGGAGTTCAGTACTTGGTTCACCGTCAGGTTCTTCAAGATTAATACCGTATTTTTCATGACAGAAATCTACAATTGTCTTCCAGCAGGATTCCCCATACTCATATTGCTGTTCAGTTATACATTGGGTAAATAAATCACCCTCACCATCTCCGTCAACATCTACCCAAGCTTCACAACCCGGATTATGTTCTATATCCAAATCACGTTCACCTTCAACAGGTATACACCATTCTGTCCGGTCATTATTGACAAAATACCCTACGTTCATAAGACTTTCACATTTTGCTACAGCAGGGAAAGAAGTAGGATTATTATTTCCACCTGCTTTAATCCATTTACCTTGATTGTTAAGATAATAACCTTTATACTCATCATACAGACCAAATACATAATGACCCAGCTCGTGTACAATAGATACCGATCCCTTCCCATCCTCCCAATATGATGTCAATTCCTCACCATTCCAATACTTATCCATAGGTACTACTGTTGTTGAATAAAAACGGTCATAAACTGTTTCACCAGCATAATTTTTTCTTGCTATATACAGAACATGTTCTCCGTTTATAGCCATCAGTGCAACCGCTGCTTCTTCGGTATCATCAAATCCAAGTTCAGGAGATCCTGCAAAAACACCGTAATTTATAAGGTCGCCAGTTTGGGGACAATTAACATAACAATATCCTTGCCAAGTATCAATAACATGATAAATTCTTGCCGCGTAAAGTGCAATATGGTCAAGTCCAGTATCAACAAGTACATGGCCATTAATAATCCAATGCATATCATCATCCAAACGTTTTCCAAATGAAAGCATAACAGCCCCAGACTTAAATTTATCTTTTTTATCAATTACATCATCAAAGGCTGGGAAATCTTGCTCCGAAGTATAAAAAGTGCCGAAACCACCAGGAGTATTGGGAATCCAGACCTGCCCATAAGAATCTTCAAATGCTGCATCGTCTAGTGATAACATTTTATCATATTCATATTTATGATTTTTATATAAGGAAATAAAACCTCTATCACCTAGGCCTTTACCATTTTCATTTCCATAGTTTGTAGCTACATTAGCAGTAGCTGTATCTAGTACTTTGTTAAATACTTTTATATCAGCTTCAACACCAAGGGGTTCATAGTTATTAGTATATACATTTACAGTGCCTATTTGCATCTGACCTTCGGTGGAATTATATAAAAGCTCCGAGGCTCTATTAAAGGCTTTTTCCCAGAGATCTAAAACTTCATAACTGGCATCATAGGTAAAAAGGAGATTTAATTTAAGCTTGTAAGGTGGCCCTCCTTCTTCAACAGATCCACTGCCGGCAAATATTTCTCTTGGTAAAAACATGCTTGTAATAAGAAGAATGAGAGTGAGAGATATAAAGAGGGTTTTTATAATCTTATATGGCGTTTTTGTTCTAAAATTAGACATCCCCGCCTATATTGCTATCCCATATACTTTTATTATATATAATTAAATCATAAACTATTTATTAGTCAAGTATAATAAATAATAATTTTCATATAATATCATTATATTTTCGTAATGTTGATTTAGAAAATATGTATCAGACGTTACTCTTTTAGTGAATATTCTATTGAAGCTAAAATTTTACAGTTAAGATAAAGAGGAACTTTATTTCACTATTCAGTACTAAAAATTCTGATACGGCAATTTATTATAAATACCATTAAAAAGCAATCCTATATTTTAAGGTGAAAAGCAGGGTGAAATACCATCTGCTGGATATCTTGTAAGGGATGCTCCACCCCATGAACCTTCCTGATTATATGCATCTACAGTAAATACTAAAATGCCAACACCTTCTATTCCAGGTTCTCCTTCTCTTACGACAGCAATTTTAGACCAGTCAGGTGAAAGGCGAT
>Ga0315545_1003464_pt1 | contig 13512 bp, 16 predicted proteins | sample SalMarSW160210MG_FD_203096 | JGI IMG/M metagenome (GOLD analysis project Ga0315545, IMG submission 203096) | Salt marsh sediment microbial communities from the Plum Island Ecosystem LTER, Massachusetts, United States - Salt Marsh Sediment SW1602-10 ... | reverse complement strand
GCTTGACAAAGTGGTATGTACAGATTAGCATTTCATTGAGGTCGTGCTAGACGGGGAGCTAGCGGTGCCCTGAACTCGCAATCCGCTATAGCGGGGTCGAATCCCTGTTTGAGGCCTTTGTCTGGTGGGACTACTTGGACTAAGCGGTGTTGAAGGCTGGGTCCTACGCGGCAGAGTTCTATGAACCCCGTCAGGTCTGAGAGGAAGCAGCGGTAAATAGAGGCCCTGGGTGCCGTAGGGCTACCTGGTTGGAGCTGGCTGGCTCAAGCAAGCTATGAGGCGGGGTCGAGGGCGGGTGCACGGCCTCAAAGCTTATTATAGGAGGTAGGTGCCTTTAATGGAGCTTGACCTGGCAGGGAAAACGGTTATTGTTACCGGTGGCGCCTCAAACGTTGGTCGGGGTATAGTCCTGGCTTTTGCCAGAGAGGGTTCAAATGTGGTGATTGCCGATATTGATGAGGCGCAGGCAGAGAAAACGGCTAAGCTGGCCCGAAAGCAGGGGGGCAAAGTGGTGGTGGTAAAGACCGATGTCACCAGTCCTGAGCAGTGCCAGGCGATGGTAAAAAGGACACTGGATGAGTTCGGGCGGCTGGATATCCTGGTGAATTGCGTGGGCTGGATATATGACCGATTGTTTGTTGACAAGCCCAGGGAGGAGTGGGTAAAAGAGGTTGATACCAACTACTGGAGCGTAATTAACTGCGTTCGGGCGGTAATCGACCATATGATTGCCCAGAAAAGGGGCAAGATTATCAGCCTTGCCTCCGATGCCGGCAAGATTGGTGAGTACAGAGAGGTGGTGTATTCCGGTGCCAAGGGGGCGGTTATCGCCTTCTCAAAATCGCTGGCGAGAGAGGTTGGGCGCTACGGGCTTAACGTCAATGTGGTCTGCCTGGGGACAGTCCCGCCGGCCAGTGATGAGGAGATAGGCTCAGAGAGTATGTGGCGGAGCGGGGGGCTGTTTTACAAGATGACCCCCGAGGCAAAGGCGAAAATGGCTAAAGCCTATCCTCTGCGCCGATTGGGCACGGCGGAGGATGTAGCCAATACTGTGGTCTTTCTGGCTTCCGATGCTGCCAGTTGGATAACGGGGCAAGCCATTAGCGTGGACGGTGGTTATGCTATGGCTTAGATGGGGGTGAAGGTGGCCGGCTCACTTTTGGCTCAAACCAAAAGGTTGCTGCGACAGTTTGACCTTAAGGCAAGAAAGGGGCTGGGGCAGCACTTCCTTATTGATGGAGAGGTGCTCCGGCTTATCGCTTCGGCTGCCGAAATCACTCCTGCCGATGTTGTTGTGGAGGTGGGTTCAGGCTTGGGTGTCCTGACCAAAGAGCTGGCTGGGCAAGCCGGCCGGGTAATCGCCATTGAGCTGGATAATAAGCTGGCTGCCTTATTAAAGCAGACCCTGGCTTCTTTTAACAATGTCACCATCATTAATGAAGATGTGCTTAAACTAGAGCCTGAAGATTTATTGAAGGGGCAGACGGCAACTGGCTACAAGGTGGTGGCTAACCTCCCCTACTACATCGCCTCCCCTGTCCTGCGCCATTTCCTTGAGGCCCGAGCTAAACCGCAGACTATGATAGTGATGGTGCAAAAGGAGGTGGCTGAGGCGATTGTGGCTAAAGCCGGCGATATGAGCTTGCTTAGCGTCAGCGTCCAGTTCTACGGTGAGCCGAGGATAATCAGCCATGTCCCGGCTCAGTGCTTTTATCCGGCGCCAAAGGTTGATTCGGCGCTCCTGCGCATTGACCTCTATCCCCAGCCGGCGGTGGCGGTAACCGATGAAAGTAGCTTTTTTGACCTGGTGCGGGCTGGCTTCGCCGCCCCCCGCAAGCAGATGGTCAATTCTCTGGCTCAGGGTCTGGGAAGAGCCAAGACCGAGATTTTACCTCTGCTGGAGAGGGCAGATATAGCCTCGCAGCGGCGGGCGGAGACCCTGACCCTTGAGGAATGGGCTCGGCTGTGGCGAATTTTTGAGGAAAAGGAAGATGCTAACCGTTAAAGCGCCGGCCAAGATTAATCTGACCCTTGAGGTCTTGGGCGAGCGCCCCGATGGCTATCATGAAATCCGCAGCCTAATCCAGACCATAGACCTATGCGATAGCCTGAGTTTTAGCTTGAGCGATGATATAGAGTTCGGCAGTGATAACCCCGACTTTGTTCCGGAAGAGAGTCTGGTATCAAAGGCAGCCGCTCTGCTCCAGCAGACTACAGGGTGTTCTAAAGGAGCCAGGATAGAAATCGGCAAGCGTATTCCTTTGACCTCGGGGCTGGGTGGGGATAGCAGTGGTGCCGCCGCCATCTTGTGGGGACTTAATAAGCTCTGGCGGTTGGGTCTATCGCTGGCGCAGTTGCTTGAACTGGCACCAAGGCTGGGTTCAGACGTGGCTTTCTTCCTCTACGGCGGCACGGCTCTGGTCGAGGGCAGAGGAGAGAGGGTAACCCCCCTCCCGCCATTACCCCACAGGTGGGTTGTCCTGCTCATGCCTCCGGTGCCCAGGATGCCTGAGAAAACGCGGCAGCTTTATGCCAGCCTGAAACCCAGCCACTATACTGACGGGCAGCTTACGCAAAAATTTATAAAGGCGTTAAATGAGGGCAGGGAATTTAAGCCATCAATGCTGTTCAATACCTTTGAGAATGTCGCCTTTGAGTTTTTCCCCGAGCTAACGGTCTATAAAGAGCATTATGCGAAGCTGGGTGCTTCCTATGTCCACCTCGCTGGCTCAGGTCCGGCCCTGTTTACCATGCTGGAGGATAAGGCTCAGGCTGAGGAGCTATATACTCTGTGTCAGCAGCAGGGCCTGGAATCTTATCTGGCTGATACCATGGCATCTCTAGGACGGGTAGAATGAAACTCCTATTTGGGATAAAATATAGTTAGGAGGCTAAAGTGGTAGCAAGCATAATTCTGGCTACAGTTATTGGTTATCTACTGGGTTCTATCCCCTGCGCCTATATTGCCGGCCGTTTGGTAAAGAGGGTGGATATCAGGCGGGTGGGTGGTGGCAATATGGGGGCATTGAATGTCATGCGGGAGATAGGAACTGTTACCGGCTTTGCCGTCTTCTTTGCCGATATAGCTAAAGGCTCGCTGGCAGTGCTCGTTGCCCAGTGGCTGGGTTTTCCCCTGGTAGCGGTGTTCTTCGCTGGCTTTGCGGCGGTGGTGGGACATAACTGGCCGGTCTGGCTTAAGTTCAGGGGAGGGCAGGGGTTGGCTACCACCATGGGTGTGCTCGTCGCCCTGGCTCCCATTGAGTTTGCCTGTAGCTTCGTCATAATAGCGATAGTTATCCTCCTTACCAGCAATGCCAGGCTGGGATCGGCGGTGGGGCTGGCCTTTTTCCCCCTGTTTGTCTGGTTGTTTGACGGGGAGCTGAGCCTCATTGTCTATTCCATAGCCCTTCTCCTGTTTTGCGTCTTGAAGGCGCTGACCAGGCTCAGGGCAGACTTAGCCAGCGCCAGCGGTAGGCGAAGCTTTATCATTGACCGGCAGTATAAGCCGTGGCAGAGGAAAAGGTAGCTTGACATCAGGAGGTGCCAGATGAGTAAGACAGATAAGAATTTGGAGGAGGCTTTTTCCGGAGAAAGCCAGGCTAGCCGGCGATATCTTTTCTTTGCCGAGAAGGCGGAGAGCGAGGGACATCCCCAGATAGCCCGGCTGTTTAGGGCGGCGGCAGAGGCGGAGACGGTTCACGCCCGAAATCATCTTAAAGCTATGGGCGGTATTGGCGGAACTAAGGATAACCTGAAAGAGGCTATCAGTGGCGAGAACTACGAGTTTACCCAGATGTATCCCGCTTTCATTGAGCAAGCTAAATCCGAAAATAACAAGAAGGCTGAGATTACCTTCAGCTACGCCAACAAGGTGGAGAAAATCCACCACGACCTGTACCAGAAAGCGCTTCAAGCCCTTGAGGCGGGGCAGGAGCCGAAGGCTGAGCCTTACTTTGTCTGCCCGGTCTGCGGCTATACCGTAGCCGGTGAAGCCCCGGAGAGATGCCCCATCTGCGGCACGCCGGGCAGTAAGTTCAAGCGTGTGGAGTAGGGTGGGAAGCCAGCCACTTCTTGACCAAGTCCTCCTCGTCCTGTCTGGAGGTTATGTGCCCGTCCAGTGTAGCCTTGTGCAGCATGTCCATTATATCTCTGATGTGAGGGCCGGGGGCTACACCCAGTCGCATTAAATCATCGCCGGTAAGCGATATCTCAATGTATTTCAGTCTGGTGAGGTAGTGGTGTATATTCTGGCTGGCTGCCGGGGATTCAGTAGCCAGGGAGTTTGCCACCATGGCTGGGGTGGAGTAAGGGGCAAGGAGGCGATAAATAGCGCTTGGTGAAAGGCCGGGGGTAGCCAGTAACCGCATTTTGCCCTTGAGGGCGATGGCATCCCTGAGATTCTGAGCCAGGGACTTTGGTAATCTGAGGCGTGATATAAGGCGTTCGGTTTCTTCATTGGTCAGGGGATAAGCCAGCAGGGCCAGGTAGAGCCCGACCTCTGGCGGCGCCGGGGAGTTAAGTTTGCGGGCTTGCTCAAACCTTTCCGCCAGCCAGCCGTTACCCTTTAACGTCGGGTGCAGCTTGGGCAGCACTCCCAGTTCTTCAGCACGGCGGAAGACCTTCTCCGGGCATTTCTCCTTTAGTATGCATTCAACCTCATATCGTATGCGGTCGGCGCTAATGGTATCCAGCATGGGTATGTCTCGCTGGAGGAGGCTTAGGGTTTTTCTCTCCAGATGGAAATCCAGCCGTTGTTCATAACGCAGACCGCGCCAGATGCGGGTGGCATCATCGGTGAAGCTTTGCTCGTGCAGCACCCGGATGAGCTTAGATTTAAGGTCGTTGCGCCCGCCGTGGGGGTCAACCGGTCTACCATAATATCCTGGGTTGAGATAGACAGCCATGGCGTTGATGGTGAAATCGCGGCGGGAAAGGTCGTCATCAATTGAGCTGGGCTTCACCGTGGGCAGTGCCCCCGGCTTATCGTAGGTTTCCGAGCGGGCAGTTGTCAGGTCAACGCTCCAGTTGTTCCACTGGAGTTTAGCCGTATAGAAACGGGGGTGGGTGGTGATTTTCCCCTTATTAATCTTTTTTAACTGCTGGGCTAGCTCTATGGCGTTGCCCTCCACCACCAGGTCGAGGTCAAGGTTGGCTTGCCCCAGGAGCAGGTCACGGACCACCCCGCCCACCAGGTATAGCTTCTCCCCCCGCGTGTGGGCTATCTCGCCGGCAACCCACATGAAGTTGACCAGCTCGGCGGGTAGCTGCTTTTCTATTATCTTGGCAAAGTTAAGACGCTTGGGCATTTTCTATGTGAATTATAGCACAGGTCATTTCGGTTTCATATGTCTTTTTCCCACCCCCCCTTGTTTTTCTTCCCACGCCACCCAGCCCCCCATTTTTAGCATTTCTCTTTTTCCCCACCCACCCGCCCGCAGAGGCTTTTGTCCTCAATTTCCTTAATTGGGGAGTCTAAGAGGGGCGAAGCCCCAAATACATTAGGGGGTTCAGGGGGACGAAGTCCCCCTAACATAACTACTTCCCCCTCTCCAAGAGTGGAGAGGGGGATTAAGGGGGTGAGGTTGATAATAAATTATTGTTATTTGGCTGGCGTTTGCTTATAATGGAGTCCATGAAAGTCGTCTCCATAGTGGGCATGACTGGCGCCGGCAAATCAGAGGTATCCCGGGTATTTGAGGAAAACGGCTTTACCAGAATAAGATTTGGCGATGTCACCGACGAGGAAATGAGGAAGAGGGGCTTAGAGCCAGGTGAGGAGAGTGAGCGTCTGGTCAGGGAAATGCTCAGGCAGGAGCACGGGATAGATGCCTATGCCAGGCTCAATCAACCCCGAATTGAGCAGGCGCTGAAAAGTTCAGATGTGGTAATTGACGGGCTTTACTCCTGGGAGGAGTATACCTATCTCAGGTCGTGCTATGGAGAAAATCTCTACTTGGTGGCGGTGTGGTCATCGCCCAAGACCAGATATGACCGGCTGACCAGCAGGTCAAGTCGGCGTTTGACGCTGGAGGAGGCTATCAGCCGGGATAGGGCGGAGATAGAGAATATCGCCAAGGGCGGACCTATCGCTATGGCTGACTTTACCATCATAAACGAGTCCTCTCTGGAGAACTTAAGAAAAGAAGCGGAAAGGATTATCTCCGCATTAAGATGAAAAAAGCGACCAGACCGGATGTTGACGAGTATTTTCTGAAGATAGCCTCGGTGGTGGCTGAACGTTCAACCTGCCGCCGGCACCACATAGGGGCGGTGGCAGTGAAGGATAAGCATATCCTGGCTACCGGCTATAACGGCGCTCCCTCTGGGTTTAAGGATTGCCTTGAGCTGGGCTGTCTCCGAGATGAGCTGGGTATACCCTCAGGGACAAGGCAGGAGATATGCCGGGGCATTCACGCCGAGCAGAATGTAATTATACAGGCTACCCTCCACGGCGTCAGCGTTGAGGGGAGTACCATCTATGCCACCCATACTCCCTGTAATCAGTGTGCCAAGATGCTGGTCAATGCCAAGATAAAGCGATATGTCAGCTTTGGACGGTATGACGATAACTCATTTATAGACCTGTTTCGGGAAGCGGGCATAGAAGTTGACATAAAGGAGAGACCGTCATCCCAAATAAGCTATTTGGACTAGCCCTCTGGCTTGACATCGGTGGTAGAATTAATAGATGGTTAATTGAGGCACGGCTTTCTGGGAAGGAAAAAAATGAGCGAACCTATTGTCATCGAAAATCTCACTAAGTATTATAACAAGTTCCTGGCTCTGGATAACCTGTCCCTGAGGGTAGTCGCGAATGAGAACGTTGGACTCCTCGGGCCCAATGGCGCGGGCAAGAGTACCACCCTCAAGATATTGTGTGGTCTGCTTCGCGCCTCCTCCGGTACGGCTTATATCGATGGCGCCAGTGTGGCGGAGAAGCCAGAACAGGCCCTTTCCAGAATTGGCGCCATCGTGGAGACACCTGAGTTCTACCCATTTCTTACCCCTGAAGAGACTCTTGGCTATCTCGGCAGGCTTCGGGGAATGCGTGGGGATGAGTTAAAGCGCCGGATAAAGGAAGTAATCCAACTCGTTAGGCTCGAAGACTGGGGCACCGTCAAGATAGAGAAGTTCTCGAGGGGGATGAAACAGCGTCTCGGCTTGGCGCAGGCCCTGCTGCACGACCCGCCGGTTCTAATCCTGGATGAACCAGCTCTGGGGCTCGACCCCAGGGGGGTGGTGGAATTCCGGGAGATAATCGAGGGAGCGGGCAAGGAGAAGACGATTTTCTTTGCCTCACATCAACTGGTAGAGGTTACCCAGATATGTAATCAGGTAGCCATCATAGACCACGGGCGTCTGCTTGCCTACGATAGCATTGCCGCACTGGAGAAGAAATACCAGTCGCTTGAGCGCGCTTACCTTGAGTTGACGGAGGCCCCCCTTGACTAAATTGGAAAAGCTGAGAATAGTTGCCGGATACGAGTTCCTGAAGCACATCCGCCGAAAGCGGCTGTATGTAATTCTCGGGCTTACCCTTCTTGCCGAATTGCTCGTCCTCATCCTGGTACCGGTACTGGGTGATGGCTACCCTGATAATGTGAAGGTGATGGCTGCCGTGCTCTCGATGGGTCCGAGCCTGGCGACGATTGGGGCTATCTTCTTTGCCGGAGACGCTATAGCCGGGGAGTTTGAGAACAAGACCGGCTATATCCTTTTCACCAATCCTGTCGGGCGAATGACGCTGGTGGTGGGAAAGTATCTGGCATGCTATGCCGCAGTGATACTGCTTGTTATTTTGGGGTATGTGATTGTTTCTATTTCCCTGCTGGTGATATACGGAAGTATCCCGATTGAGACGCTGTCATCATTTGGACTTTGTCTCCTCTATGCTGGCAGTGTCCTCTCGGTAACCTTCTTCTTTAGCTCGATATCAAAGGGGGCTATGGGAGCCACTGTCATCACGCTTGTTTTCATCATGGTCATTTCCGGGATTGTTGATAGCGTCCTCACGATGACAGGCCAGCCGCACTGGTTTATGCTTTCTACCAACGGTGACACCATCGCTACTGTCTACGGCGGATATGAACTGTTCATGGGAGGGTTTGGGGGCGGTGGTGAAAGGATGCCCTTTGAATTTGAGACACCGGACATCGGTCTCTCTGTTCTCTCAATGGTAATCTACCTGGTGGTGGGTTTCGTTTCGAGCATCTGGATAAGCAAAAGGAGGCAGCTGGCTTAAAGCCGAATGGGACGGTTTAGCTAAATGTCAATTCTGCGTACCAAGGTAATTGTTAATCCGGTGGCAGGAGCCTATTCCACACGCCGCAAATGGCGCCTCATCAGTAAGCTGCTGAAACGCATTGGTCTCTCCTTTGACTTTGAGTATACCGAGGGCGTAGGACATGCCATAGAGCTAGCCCGGGCGGCGGCCAGTGACGGCTATCGCTATCTGGTGGTGGTGGGTGGGGACGGGACAGTTAACGAGGTAGCCAACGGCATACTTCATTCCACTCATGCCGCTAAGACGGCACTGGGTGTAGTGAGCACTGGCACCGGCAGCGATTTTGCCCGCTCGGCTGGTATCCCCCGCGATTATGCCACTGCTTGTTCCGCCCTGACCAGTTCCAGAAGGTTATCTATTGATGTTGGTGTGATTGAGTATCAAAGTGAGGGGCAGACCTTACAGCGCTTTTTTGTCAATGCCGCTGGCGCTGGCTTTGATGCTGCCGTGGTGAAGGAAACCGAGCGCTTTCCCAAGTTCTTTGGCGGCACCATCCCTTATGTGGCTGGGCTGTTAAGGACTCTATTTAGTTATAAAAACAAACCGGTTGAGGTCAAGGTTGGGAGTGAGGTGGAGAGCGGCCGGGTGCTGAGTGTGGTAGTGGCTAACGGCGGCTACCTTGGCGGCGGAATGCATATAGTACCCGATGCTGAACTTGGCGATAGTTTGCTGGATGTGGCTATTATTGGTGATATGGGTAAGTTTGAACTGCTTAAGGAACTGCCTAAGGTATATAAGGGAACTCATGTTAATCATCCCAAATTCAAGATGAAAAAGGCAACACACATCACCGTTGAGTCCCCCGAGCCGATGTTAGTCTATGCCGATGGCGAACTGCTGGGGGAATGTCCCGCTTCTTTCTGGCTGATGCCAGCGGCGTTAAGCATCGTGGTTTAGCATATAGGCTAAGCAATCTTTTTCTTCCCAACCCCTCCCACTAGGCTTCTTTTTCTCGCCCTCCCGCCCTCAGGGCTTTGCCCTTAAACCCTTGCTTTATTGGGGTGTTTAAGAGGGGCGAAGCCCCTCTTCTAAAAAATAACTCCCCCTCTCCAAGAATGGAGAGGGGGATACAGGGGGTGAGGTTGATAATTAATATTTAATCTATATTCTCCCCTTGATAGGCACCCTGGTAGCCCTCTGTCTTTTTGCTCAGCCGCAGAAAGATAAGCTGGGCAATTCTGGTATTCTTCTGTAAGCGAAACCCTTGGGGATTATAGACCACCATCAGTGATTGGGAGCGCCCGGAGTATCCAGCGTCCCACACCGCAGTGCCCACGTTGACACCACAGCGGAGCAGGCTCGAGCGGGGTCTGGCTAATGCCATAATATCCTTGGGGAGGTGGACAATCTCATTGTAGGTAATGATATAGGCGCCGGGGACAAGGTCGATAAAACCCAACCCGTCAAAGACCAGTGGTGCCAGGTCAGACACCCGCCTCTGACTGTCTTCGGTGGCTATCCTGCCCGCTGACTGAGGTAGGGCTACCTCACGAAGGGTAAGGTCAACGCCGTTAGGTTGCACCTGCTCCTCAAGGTTGATATAGTCTTCTATTAAAGGTGGCTTTTTCTTCAGTAGCCTGCGGATGTCCTGCCGGGATAGAACGGCTGTCATCTTTATTGCTCTCCCGTGGCACATTTTATCACATACCTAGACTAAATAGGAATTGACAGGGTGGGTAAGGAGTCTATTATAATTCAGCAATCAGCCCGTCTGGGCTATTAATTTAAGGGGGATTTTATGCCAGTAAAAGTAGTTACCGATAGCAGTGCTGACCTGCCTGACCAGTTAGCTGAAGAGCTGGGGATTAGCGTAATCCCGTTATATGTGCGTTTTGGAGACGAAGTCCACCTAGACCGGGTGGACATCACTGAAGACGAGTTTTACCAGCGGCTGGAGCATGACCCTGCTCACCCCTCTACCGTTCAGCCGGGGCCACAAGATTTTCTTGAGGTCTACAGAAAACTGTCCCCGAAAGCCGATGGTATCGTTTCTATCCACATTTCGAGTAAGCTGAGCGGCACCTGTAATTCAGCATTGATGGCTAAGGAAATGATGGAAACGGAATGCCCTATTGAGGTGATTGATACCCAATCAGTGAGCATGGGTCTGGGCTTAATAGTTATAGCGGCTGCCACTATGGCTGAAGCTGGGGAAGGTATGGACAAGATTGTCGAAGAGATAAAACAGGCTATTCCCCAGATACACGTGCTGGCTATGTTTGATACTCTCAAGTACCTGCTGCTGGGTGGGCGCATCGGCAAGGCCAAGGCACTCCTCGGCTCAATATTAAATGTGAAACCCATGGTATCGCTAAAGGATGGGGAGGTGGTACCCGCCGGTCAAGCCCGCAACCGGGCTAAGGGTATGGATAAGTTGTTTGACTTTGTCAAAGATGTAGCCGATATTCAGGATCTGGCTGTAGTGTATAATACCATCCCTGACGAAGCCCAAGAGCTGGCTGAGCGTATAGGTTCTGTATTTGACAGAAAGAAGATAAGGATAGCCAGGATAGGGCCGGCGCTCGGGGTGCATATGGGTCCCGGGATGCTGGTTGTCGCCTTTAGAGGTGAGTAGTCAGTCGGCGCTAAATTCTTAAATCGCAGGGCGGTCTGGTTTTTCCTTCATTTGCCCACTATTAGGCTTTCCCATCACTGTGTCTCAAAAATGATGACGCCGCTAGCCCTTTGTGGTAAAATTGCGCTTAAGTATTTGCCCGGGGAGGCGTGGAATGAGTAAATCGGCTTGGGCGTGGATTTGGTTTGCTTTTCTGCTGGCGCTGGATATTGCTATCCCTTGGTATGTTCTCACCCGTGTGGAAACGGTGAGCGGTGCCTTTCTCTTCTGGACGGTATGGGTGGCGGTGGCTATTATCAGTGCCTTTGTCATCTTCCTTAAATGGAAAGAGGTGGAGCGATGAGCGCCACCTTTTGGGTGTGGTTTGGTATTTCCATCTATATAGTGGCGGGGTTAGCCATCGCCCTAATGGCCAGACGGCAGCTGGGGGCGGGAGTGAGCGAGTTTTTCCTGGCCAACCGTAAGCTCGGTGGTTTTCTTTCGGCTATGACCTATAGCGCTACTACCTACAGCGCCTTTATGATGATTGGTCTTGCCGGTTTAACCTATTTCCACGGCGTTGGTGCCCTGGGCTTTGAGTTAACCTATCTCTGCGGAATGTTTATGATGGTCTTCTTCCTGCCCCGCTTCTGGTTGGTGGGAAAGAAGTATGGCTATGTCTCGCCTATTGAGCTTCTGAGCGACCGCTACCAGAGCAAATGGGTGGGGGTGACCGCCGCCATCTTAGCTCTGGTCTTTCTGGTCCCTTACGGGGCCGTTCAACTCATGGGCGTTGGCTACCTGATGAACGGGATTAGCCAGGGGGTAATCCCGGTGGTAGCCGGCATTATAATCGCCGTGGTCTGCGCTATTGCCTGGTCAAGCATTGCCGGTCTGCGCTCGGTTGCCTGGACTGACGCCTTTCAGGCTATAATCATGATTGTAGTCTCGGCGGCTGTTCTGGGAGTTGTGGTGGCGTCACTGGGTGGACTCGGTGCCTTTTTCAGTAAGCTGGAATCATCGGTACCCGGGCTATTGACCGTGCCCTCGGCTAAAGGGGCGTGGAACATCAACATGTTTATTGGTCTTGCCCTCCCCTGGCTCTTCTTCTTAATCTCCAACCCTCAGGTAAGCCAGAGGCTTTTCATTCCCAAATCGGTCACGGCAATGAAGCAGATGCTCGGTGGCTTCCTCATCTTTGGCTTCATCTATACCCTGATATCGGTATTGTGGGGGTTCAGCGCCACTTTGCTGGTCCCCGGCCTGGAGAACGCCGACCTGGCGACACCCACCCTTCTGGCTTTGCCCATAATACCCATGGGTTTAGCCATAATCGTCATGATTGGTATCACCGCCGCCGCCATTTCCACCATTGATTCCATCCTGCTGACACTATCTTCGGTGTGGGCTCGTGATATACACAAAGGGCTTATCAACCCCAAGGTTTCGGAGAAGGGAGAACTGAGGGTGGGGCAGTGGGTTATCCCCATTATGGCTATCATTGCCTTTCTTTTCGCCTGGTGGGTTACCGAGCAACCGGAGGGAGGGTTGGAGCTTATGATTTCTCCCCTTTCCGCGGCGGCTTCAGCCGGTCTTTTGATGGCGGTGCCAGCTATCTTCGGCGCCTTCTTCTGGAAGCGGGCAACAGCCATCGGTGCCATTGTTAGCTGTATCGCTGGCGCTATTATTGTCCTGATTTTCCAGATAACCGGTTGGAAGCCTTTAGGCTGGTGGCCGGGGGTATGGGGATTTATCGTTTGCGTGCCGCTCTTTATTATAGTGAGTTTAGCCACTAAACCGCCTAAAGAGAAGGCGGAAGAGTTTATCGGCTATCTGCGGGGAGCACTGAAAAAGGGCAGATTTATCTAAAGTAAATAAAAAATGGCAGCGGAGCGAGCTTACTTTTTCCCGCTCTCTCCCGTCCCCTCCTCATAGCGTTTTGTGTACTCTACTATGCCCTGCTTTATAAAAGGAGTATAATCTGAGTTGACGCTCCACTGACCTTGATTGAAGTTCTCTTGCGGTGGTTTGTGTATTGACGGCTGGGACAAGCCCAGCTAGAATGTTTCTTGACTAAGCGACTAACTACAAAAATACCTTACCTCTATGGGAGAGTCACGTGCCAGACGAAGACCATAATGAAATCGTGACCGGCGATTATGCTCATAACAGATTAGCTCCAGAACTCGGGCCAGACCTTCATGAAACCATTGCCCAAGCCATACACGAGGCTTACCGACATGCCTGGCGAGGTAAGGTGATTAACCGCGACCTCTCAATGGCAAAATGGAATGAGCTACCGGACTACCTCAAAGAATCCAACCGGCGGCAGGCTGCCCACATTTTTGATAAGCTACACCGCATCGGCTGCACCGCTCATAAAGTCAACAATCGTGATATTGTGCTGATGACATTCACTGACGATGAGATTGAGACCATGGCGGAGATGGAACACGCCCGGTGGAATGATGAGCGGCTTCTTGACGGGTGGAGGTGGGGGGAGAGGAGAGATGTAGCCAAGAAGACCAGCCCTTATCTTGTGCCTTGGTCAGAACTTTCCGATGATGTGAAGGAGTTGGATAGACGGACAGTGCGCAAAATACCAGAATTCCTGGCTAAAGTTGGGCTGGAGGTGCGTCGACAGGCATAGGAGGTTCATGACTTGACAGTCGGG
>Ga0315545_1003459_pt1 | contig 13535 bp, 13 predicted proteins | sample SalMarSW160210MG_FD_203096 | JGI IMG/M metagenome (GOLD analysis project Ga0315545, IMG submission 203096) | Salt marsh sediment microbial communities from the Plum Island Ecosystem LTER, Massachusetts, United States - Salt Marsh Sediment SW1602-10 ... | reverse complement strand
TAACCTTCCCGACCCAAAGTCCAGCAGGCTTTGTCTATCCTCACTGCCCCCTCCATCCTGCCCAACTCTATTCCTCCCTTTATGGACTTGGTATCTTTTTCTTTCTCCTCCACTTGGAAAGGCATAAAAGCTTTTCTGGATTTACAACTTGGCTCACCCTCAGCCTATATTGTTTAGCTCGTTTCCTGGGCGATTTCTTCCGCTACTATGAGGAGAGTATGCTCTTAACTAAAATAGGAGGGCTCTCCTTCTCCATAAATCAGGGGATCTGTCTGGCAACCATCCTAATAGCCGGGATCGGCTGGAACCTCTTGCACATCAGGGAAAGATGTGGATCGGCAAGAAGGCCATAAGTTCACTTCTGGCCTTCCTCTTCCCCTCTTACTGTATCCTCTGCGATTCTCCCCTAAGAGAGGACGAAAGGATAGTCTGTAAGAGCTGCTGGGCCAGGTTGGAGATAATTTCAGATCGTTTCTGCCAGCGGTGTGGTTGCCCCTTAAGATCGGGAGGGACAATCTGTAATTCCTGTCTGAAAGGTGGATATTATTTTAGCTTTAATCGGTCCTTGGGGCCATTTGACCAGAGGTATCAGACCCTCATCCATAGCCTAAAGTACGAACGGATGACCAGCCTGGCAACAGGACTGGGGGAGAAGCTCCTTTTTCTCCTCAGGGCAGAACCAAGGTTTGTCTCTGCCCAGGGGATAATTCCCGTCCCCCTCCATCCCACAAAGCTGAGGGAGAGGGGATACAACCAGAGTCTGCTCCTTGCCCAGGAGGTCTCTCAGGGCTTAAGCCTCCCCCTTATTGATGATGGTCTTTTAAGGGTGAAGAGGACGAAGAGTCAGACCAAATTGACCCTCGAAGAGAGGGTGGAGAATGTAAGAGGGGCTTTTAAGGTGGTTTCAAGGGAGAAGATAGAGGGCAAAAGGCTCATCTTAGTGGACGATGTCTTTACTACCGGCTCCACCCTGAACAGTTGTGCTGAGACCCTAATGGAGGCGGGAGCCAGGGAGGTCTACGGCCTCACCTTAGCCATAGCTAAGAGCGTCTAAATCTCAAAATCCTCCCTTAAAACGCGAGGTTAAAACGAGGTGGCAGAACCCCAGTTCTGACGCCTCTATTCGGGGGGTCTTTAGTGCCGTCAAAGCTCCTGCCCTGACGGAAAAATTTGGGGGGAATCAAGAAAAAAGCTTGACAAGAAGCGGTTTTTCGTTTATATTTGGGATTGAAACCTGAAACAATTACAGAGTGTCGCGGGATTTTTATTTCTTCCGAAACTTTTATCGAAATGAGGTAGCAGAACCCTGTTCTGCTACGAGGGGGGCGTTAGAACAGGGGTTCTGACGTCTCGGTTGTTGCAACCAATAGTCTCTTTCATTCTTAATTCTCAATTCTACATTCACAATTCTGTTAACTCTGTGAGGTGAGATACGATGAATAAAAAGTTAAGGGTAGTTTTGCTGCTTTTGACCTTTATGCTGGGTTCTGTTGGCTTTCTTGGCCCAAAGAGAGCATTATGCAATACAGGGCCAGATGTTGCCCTTTGTGCCGCCGAGCCGTGGAGTGGTGGGTGGAATAAGGCAACTCCTCCACCGCCCCCAGATCCAAATTCCACCTATTCCTCAGCCAATTCTGACAGACCAGGAGACAAGGTTGAACCCCAAAGGGTTCAGCAGAAACCGCAGAAATCCTTCTGGTCTCGGCTTCAATTCTTCCTATTTAACCTCAACCTGCTCTTTGGGAGCAAGTAGTAGGGATGGTAAAAATGAAGGCCAGAACAAAGCTACGAGGAGAAAAGGTGGTTCTGGGGGAGGTTAAGGAGAAAGTTGAGGCCTTTCTCGAAGAGGGGGAATATACAAAGGTTGTGGAGGAGATAGAGGCGCTCTCCCAAGGGTATGCTCCCGGAGAAAAGGATGTGGAGTGGGCGGAGCTACAGACGAGGTTAGTCTTTGCTAAGGAGGAATTGGGTAGTTATGATAAGGAGACAGCCCAGGCAGCATATGATGTCTTGAAGCCCACTAACAGGCATAAGGAGATAGGAACAATTCAATGGGTGTTGGGGAAAATATATTTGGCATTAGGGGAGACAAAGACCGCCTTTAGGTATTTGAGGAATAGCCTTTCCGTATTTGACACAATAGAGGATGAGAAGAGAAAGCTTGGGACCCTTAATACCTTAAGTCAAGCATGTTTCCTTAACGGCCGGACAGGGGAAGCCATAGAGCATCTCACCGAGGCCCTGAATCTTTGTAGGAAGGGAGCCAACAAGGGCAATAGGAGTCAGGAGGCGATGATTCTGGGTAACCTGGGGACAGTCTATCGCAGAGTAGGACAATGGTCAGTGGCTTCCAAAATGCTGAAATCGAGCTTGAAGCTCTATGAGGAGTTGAATGATACCTTAGAGATTGCCAGGAGACTGACTGCCCTGGCCAGGTTGCTCATCCTCCAGAGGAGATGGGATGATAAGGTCTCTGAACTTCTGGATCGGGCCCAAAAGATAGCCGAAGAGGGGAGCTACCAGAGGGAGCGGGCGACGGTGTATGAAAGCTTAGGCTGGATGGAGATTGGGCTATTTCAGAAGGATGGCAACTCCCAACATTTGGAACTCGCTGAGCAATGGCTGCTCAAGGCCCTCCAGATTGGCCAGAGGATAGCGCCTGAAGGAGATATAATATGTGAGGTAAGCGAGAAGCTGGGCTGGGTATGTCTTGGCTCGGATCGCTTAGATGGTGCTCTTGGTTATGCGGAAAAAAGTCTACGGATTGCCAGACATCTTGGATCTGCCTATGACCAGGCTCTCGCCCATAGGCTCTTAGGGGCAGTGTATCAGGCGAGAAACGAAAGACGAAAGGCGGGAGAGCACTTCTCCCAGAGCATCACCCTGTTGGAGGAGGTGGGAGCGGAGTATGACCTGGCCTTGAGTCTCTTCTATAGTGGAGGGTTCCTCATTGAGGAGGAGGATACTCGTTCAGAGGGATTTCGAAACTTAGGCCAGGCCAGGAAGATCTTCCATAGTTTAAAGCTCAGCTACTGGTTGGGCAGAAGCTGGATGGCGGAAGCCAGAGGTTTGGTCCTTGACCGTGCTGTCGATAAGGCATCTGGATATCTGGCCAAGGCCAGTGGTATCCTCAGGAGGGCAGGGGAGGAGCAAGCATTAAAGGGAGCCGGCCAGGTGAGGGATGAGTTAGAGGCAGCCTCGGCTCAGGCCTCCCTTTGGGCCAAGGAGGAACAGAGCCTGTTGGAGAGGTTGAACCAGACCTCTTCCCAGGATTTGAACCATCTGCTGGAAGCAGTGGGGAGGAAAACATCAGCCGATAGGGCCCTCATTGGGTTCAGTGGCAGCACGGGCCTTCAATTGAGGGAGTATTGGGGGATGGAAGAGGGAGAGGCCAGGGAGCTCTATTGGAGAGGGTATGCTCTCTGGATAGGGATGTGCTCAAACCGAGGATGCCGGTCTTCTCTATTTTCGCCTCAGAGGATGAGAGGTTTCCCTTCCTCAGAGGGAAGGAGGTATCCAGCCTGATGCTTGTTCCCTTTGGTTTGAACAGTCAGGTAGAGGGACTCTTATATATGGACAGGGTATCAGGGAAGCCTTTTCAGCAGAGGGACTTGAATTTCTTCGTGCGATCTGCTGGGATTCTCCAGGTTAGGGTGGTGGAGTTTCAGAGGGATGAGATTCTCCAGGAGAACCTCTCCCTTAGGGAGAGGCTGGAGGAGGGGAAGGTCATCATCACCAGAAACAAGGAGATGCGGAGGGTTCAGGATATAATCCAGAGCCTTAAGGACATCAGCCCACCTGTGCTCATCCAGGGGGAGAGTGGCACCGGGAAGGAGCTTATCGCCAGGCTGATCTATCGTAACAGCCCCAGGAGGGACAAGCCCTTCATCCCCATAAACTGCGCCTCCATCCCTGAGAACCTCTTGGAGAATGAGCTATTTGGCCATGAGAGGGGTTCCTATACCGATGCCAAGACTCAGCACAGGGGGCTGTTTGAAACCGCAGATGGGGGGACAGTCCTTCTTGATGAGATAGAAAGCCTCAGCCTTTCCCTTCAGCCCAAACTGCTCCGGTTCCTGGAGACCCAGACCTTCAGGAGGGTAGGGGGCACGGAGGAGATAAGGGTGGATGTGCGGATTATAGTGGCATCCAATAGGGACTTGAGGCAGGAGGTGGAGGCGAGCCGCTTCCGGGAGGATTTATTTTATCGGCTGAATCATATCCCCATCAGGCTACCTCCCTTGAGGCAGAGGAGGGAGGATATACTTCCCCTGCTTCAGCACTACCTGGAATACTACAGTCGGGAATATAACAGGAAGGTTGAGGGAATCTCGCCAGATGCGCTCTCCTTTTTGTTGGCCTATCGGTGGCCGGGGAACATCCGTGAGCTAATGACGGTTGCGGAGAACGGGGTTATCCTGGCCAGGGAAAATCTGATTACGCCTGATTTGTTGCCAGAGGAGATACAAGCCCAGGGACCGAGGCTATCTGAGGAGATATTTAGCTTCAATCCAGAGGAAACACCGAGAGAAGTCGTAGATAAGTTGGAGAGACAAATCACAGAATCTGCTCTTCGCAAGTGTAATGGTAATAAGACAAAGGCTGCAAGGCTTCTTGGTATAACCCGAATGGGATTGGTTAAAAGGCTAAAGAGATATCAAGCCCCAAAAGTATAAACTCAACTTTCAAACTGTAAATTTGAGTTGATAGTTGAGTTAACATAGGCGGATACTGAACTATCTTTATATTATGCCAATTTTGATATGAACCACAGTTAACCAAATTTGACTGATGGAGGTTTAAAGAGGAAGAGGATAGCAAGGGGCATTAAAAAATTTAAACGAACATTTGCTTATGAGAAAACCACTTAGGACAATTAGTCTTAGGTGGTTTTTGTTTTGGCACAGAATTCGCACTTTATGATTATGTAGGTATGCAGGCACAGGGCTTTGGCCTTCTCCCTTTGTCTGCTACTTTCCTCCAAAAGAAGAGCAGGTGCTCTGCCGTGTCCACTGGGTGGGGGAATAATCTGGGCTGGCAGGGCTCCTGCTCTGACGGAAAAAAGAAGTGGTGGGAGAACCCAAAAAGAGGCGGCAGAATTCCGCTCTGCCAAAGGATTGAGAGCTTCAATTTCCTTGGCGATCTTGGTGGCTCTGCGGTGAGATAGATTAACCGCAAAGTCGCAAAGCTTACTTGGTGAAAACACGAATAGGAAAAGCGTAGATCGTAAAGGCCAAAATGGAAATTGAGGGGAGCTAATAGCTGACTGCTGGAAACCGACCCCTGAGAACTGTTATATTAGGATTCGTGCTATTCGCTCATTCGTGGAATTCGTGTTCAATGCTTTCTTCATTTTTCATTCTCAATTTGGAGTTTCCTGGTGGGTGAGTAGGCTTCCGTATTTCTCCCGTGGCTTTGTGCGGAGGTGGAAAGCCCACCTGGAAAAACCCTTGATAATACCTTACGATGGTTGGGCTTTGTTCTTCGTCATTGCGAGCGACCAGAAGGAGCGAAACAATCCGATTTGTGCCCACAAAAGCCTCTTCCGTCAGGGAGGGAGCCCCGAGGGCACAGGGGGATGGATTACCTTTGACCTTACACCTTCTATTGGAACCTTTTGGGGTAGAAGGAGCTTGAAGTATGAACTCTAATCTTGAAATAAGGCAGGACTTGAGGTTAGAACTTGATGAGGAGGAGCCCCCAAACAAGAAGAAAAGCCTCTGGCAAAAGATCAAGGAGTTCTTCACCCAGCAGCCAGAAGGGGGAAGCTCCGAAGACTGGAGGAATAGGAATCCGAGTGACTGGTAGTTCATTCCAAAATAGCTTGACCAGACCCAGTTTTGATGCTAAAATGACAGATAGCAGTTCACATGGATCAGGGATTAGCAGTCAGATATTCCTCTTCCGTCAGGGAGGGAGCCCTGATTGCACAGTTAAAAATTGTTATGATCTTCTTATCTATTCGTGTAGATTCGTTTATTCGTGTCATTCGTGTTCCAAAGATTCCGTGAGATTCCGTTGTAAAACCGAAAGGAGGATGCAATGAAGGTATTGATAAAGTTTTTGGCCTTGGTGCCCGTGTTGGGCATAGCCAAGGAGAAAGTTATTTACCTCAAGCCAAGCTTTTATGGAAAGAACGGGGGGGAAATGCGTAAGATCAGTATAGGATTTATATTCTTGGCAATTATCCTGGCCTTAGCTGCTATTCCCCTATATGCCTCAAGTGCGGGGGACTACAAGCTGAGGTTGATCTCGGTTGACAAAGCAGGGGCCAAGCTTATTGAGGACACAGGTTTAAGGCATCATATAACTATATTTCCCAATGGTATGGTTATTGATACTATGACTTGGTGTAACGGTGTTCCCCATAGTGATTTTGGCCAATATTTGACCGCTTACGATAGCACAGTGAATTGGTTTAAACCTCTTGCTCCCTGTTCCCTATACGCAGTTGGGGGATTATTTGCCAGCTCAGGAACTGCAAGGCTGTTTGTCTGCAGATATGGATACACCTCCAGTGATACTTCACACCCTTGGCCAGTGATTGATAATGAGTTGCCTGGCCCAGCCGAGTGGAACATCTCTGGAACTGGCGGTTGGGAGTGGTGTGATTTTAGGGAATTCCCCAACGGCTATGTATTGGAGTTTCCAGGGGATAGCCTCTTCGCGGTAGGTTTTAGGTCTGACAGTGACGGGAAACCTTACATCTATATGGACGATTACAGTCTCTATGAACCTTACTATCCTCCTTATAATTATACCCAGCATTGGCGGTTTACTTACCAACATGATGGCCACTGGTATTTCATCTATTATTATTCGCCCGGTAGACCAGAGCGGTGGTGCCCTGAGATTATGATGAAGGCGGTTGTCCGCTATTATGGTGGTTGGGGATTTAGGCCTGTGGTAGACATCGAGCAGAGGAGCAACACCTGGTTGAGGGAGAACATCAGGATGACTGCCCAGATGTCCGATTTTGATGGCTGGATCACCCAGGCTACCCTTTATTATACCGTAAGTAGTTCTGGGGATACGGCAGAGGTTCCTATGACGCTGACAAAGACGAAGGGGAGCAGCTACACAGCTACCGGTTATCTTCTCGGTCCATTCTCTGTGGGTGATACCATAGACTATTGGTGCACCTGTGTGGACAATGATGGCAACTCAAGCGGATGGTTATGGCCCGGGGAGGAAGTTAAATCCTTTGTCATCAAGGAGCCGCAGAATCCCGGTGCACAGATACTTCTGGTAGGTGATAGTGTCACCAAGCAGAGGGCAGGGTATTATGAGGATTTACTGGAGAGGCTTGGATATTCCTATGAGCCCACTTGGTTTACTGAGGAGAACAAGGGGATAGACAGCTCAGTGGTCAACCACACCTATGAGGGAAAGGGATGGGATGCCATAATCTGGTTTGGATGGGGGTGTGGGAACCTCCCTTGGCCGGATGGTTTGGAGGCTGACCATCCACTTATCAGGTATCTGGATGGTGGGGGGAATCTCCTTCTGGCCGATAAGGACTATTTCTGGAAGAAAGGGGTAAGCAGCGGGATAGAGACAAACTTTGAACCTGGAGACTTTGCCTATGACTATCTGGGGGTTCAATCCTGTATGAGCGATCCTAATATGCAGGATACCATCAGTCTTGGGGATACGATATTCTATGGGGTAGATCCCAATGATCCTATATCTGGTGACTTCGTTGATAACCCTGTAGTTATTCATCTGGGGTGTATAGGGGTAGCCAACTGGGGGGATTATACTGAGGCTACACCTCAAGGGGTGAACATCTTCAAGGGAGGGGAAAGCGGAGAATACAGTGGCACCAGCTTAGAGGGTGCCAAGGGGTATAAGACTGTCTTTCTGCCCTGGTGTTTTGAAGCAATTGTTGACTGTGCGGATACCAGCACCCTCACCCTCCAGGCGGATACGCTAATGTTGAATATTCTCCATGATTGGTTTGAGCTGGAAGGTGTGCAGAGAATTAAGCCTGGATTTATCCCTTCCTCTTTTTCTCTTCTCCAGAACTATCCCAATCCGTTCAATTCCGCCACCCTTATCCGCTACCACCTATCCGCCGTCGGCCGTCCGCCGTCCGCGGTCACCCTACGGGTCTACAACATCTTAGGAGAGGAGGTAAGGACACTGGTGGATAAACCACAGAAAGCAGGCTATTATGAGGTGATTTGGGACGGAAGGGATGATTCTGACAAGGAAGTGGCCAGTGGAGTCTATTTTTGCAGGTTAAAGGTGGAAGGGAATAGGTTAAAGGTAACAAGGACGAGGAAGCTGGTGCTAATCAGGTAAGACAGTCACAAGTGACAAGTCACAAGTGAAAGGACTGATGTGTATCGTGCTGATCAGATAGAGATAGAGAGGGGAGATAGAGACCGCCCCCCCTGACCTGGGTGGGCTATCCAGCGAGGAAGCAGGAGCCCTGACAGCACAGGGAAAACACAAATGAAAGGATGAAAAAATGAGAACAGGAAAAATCAGGCATTTTCTGGCAATGTTTCTGTTGGGGTTCTCGCTGGCATTGCTGGGGCAATCTGGGCAGGCCCAGGAGATATTGTGGACAAGCCTTTATGGAGGATGGGATGTGGCCACTGACAACGAAGAGAATGTGATAGTTGCGGGCTATATTGACTTTACATATTGGCGCACAGTAAAGTTTAATTCGAACGGGGACACTCTTTGGATAAAAACAGCTTTTGGTGGTGAGAATGGGGGACGGGCTTATGGTGTTGCCGCCGATCCCTGGGGGAATGTAATAGTAACTGGTTACACGCATTGGGATTACTGCACGGTGAAGTATGGCCCTGATGGGGACACCTTGTGGACGAGGACCTTCAAAGAGGGGGAAAAGGCTTATGGTGTGGCTACCGATCCCTGGGGGAATATTATCGTAACAGGTTACACGGGGAGCTATGACCCTTTGTGGTGATTATCTCACCATAAAGTATGATCCTGAGGGGAATATGCTTTGGAAGAGGGTCTATAACTGGGAGTGGGAGGATTATGCCCAGGATGTGGCTGTTGACAGGGAGGGGAATGTGATAGTGACCGGATGGTCTGACAACGACATAAACTGGGACTGGTGCACGGTGAAGTATGGCCCTGATGGGGACACTCTGTGGATAAGGAGGGTGGATATTGGCATTGACGACTGGGCCTGGGGTGTGGGCACCGACCCCTGGGGCAATGTGATATTAGTTGGGCAGGTACATCTCGGAGGTGTACAAAAGGAAGCCTTTGTTATAAAGTATAATCCCGATGGAGACACCCTCTGGGCGAAAATCTATTATGACATTGGGTGTTTCTATAATGTGGCTACCGATACTTCAGGTAATGTGATGCTAATATATGATGGCCTCACTTTAAAGTGCAATCCCGAGGGGGATACACTCTGGACAAAGAGATCTTATAAGGCACTCAGGGGGGTTGCTACTGATCCTTCGGGTGATGTAATAGTAACAGGGCCTTCTGAGACTATAAAGTTCAAAGGGTCTTCTGGAGTCAAAGAGATTGATGATTATTATTTTCCCACAGTTTTCTCTCTCTCCCAGAACTACCCTAACCCGTTCAACTCTGCCACCACCATCCACTACAACCTGCCAGCGGTCAGCGGTCAGCCTAAAGATTTATAACCTATTAGGGCAAGAGGTGAAGACGTTGGTGGATAAGGAGCAGGCTCTTGGTCACTACTCTGTGGTTTGGGATGGGAGGGATGACCAGGAAAAGGAGGTGAGCTCGGGACTATATTTTTGCAGGTTAGAAGTAATAGGTAATAGGTTAAAGGGAACAAAAACCAGGAAGATGGTTTTGATTAGGTGAGGGGTGGAAGGTGAGAAGGATTGAAGGCTGTCGTGCTCGTAGATCGTAGATCGTTGTTCGTAGCTCGTGATTTGAGGGGAGCGTCAGAACTGGGGTTCTGACGCGCCTCGGCGGAGGGATCGAGGATACTGTCAGGGCAGAGCCCTGACAGCACAAGAGGGGAATAATGATGAGAAGAATAGCTAAGGACATTTTGTTGGTTGTCGCCTTCATTATGTTGGCCTCTTCGGTGATGGCTCAGTGGTCGCATAATTGCACAGAGAACACCCCTATCTGCAACTGGTATGGTATTCAAGGGGCTGCTACAATGCCTTTGTTCTCCGATAGTGCTGGAGGGGCGATAGTGATTTTCGGTGACAAAACAGGCCCATACGAGTGGGAGGTGGATTCGTATGTTCAGCATATAGACAGGGAGGGCTATCTGCTCTGGGGCAACTCTGCCAGGCAAATACAGGAATCACCGGGCGACTATCATGGGAGATTCATCGCTCGGGAGGGGGGGCTGAAAAACAGCGATGGTGGTTGGTATCTCATCATTCGCGATGTTTATTTTAATCACCAAACTCTGCTGCGGGACAGCTCTATGATCTATTTTCAGAGGTATGACTCCCTGGCCAATCCCCTATGGGGGGAGAAGGGCATCCAGATGACCCCGATGAATTATTTGATGGGTGACACCTTTTATGGTGCGAGTCATATGGTTAATGATGGGGAGGGGGGTATCATCTTTGTGAAGACCAGGTATATCAAGGATGAGGAGATGAGCGTTCACCTGCAGAGGATGAGTCCAGAGGGGGAGTTCCTGTGGGACTCACTTGGGGTGAAGATGCTCTGTTATCATAATCCGGACAGTTTTTACTGGAGGTTTACCAATCTGGTTCCCGATGGTCAAGGTGGTGCCATATTCTCTTATGAGAATGGTTATTTTCAGCGGGTGGACAGGGATGGCCACAAGCTCTGGGGTGATAATCTGATTCACCCCTGGCCTGAGGCACCGGAAACCACAGGAGTTGGCAGTATGATTCCTATGAGGGATGGAGGGGTCATCTTGGTTGGCTTAAGGTATGAGGGAATGGATGGCGAGTATATTTATAGGTGCGTAAAGGCCCAGAGGCTGGATGGAGGGGGGAATCTCTTATGGAGGGGAAGTGGGGTTCAGGTCTCTCCGGTGGGGTTAGAGCTTGGTGGGGGAGGTTTTTCGGACGGAAGAGGTGGAGCTATTATCACCTGGTCTGTTGAGGACACCCTTTGGGGGTGTATCGGAGTGTATATGCTCAGCGCATTGACCGTGGAGGGAATCTCTTGTGGGATGAGGAGGGAGTGCTCATCTGTGATGGAGCCGTGGGGAATCCGGGTGGAAGGATGATGTGCACGGATGGCACTGGAGGGGTGATCATCGCCTGGGAGGATGGGCGGAATGAGACGGATGGCGACTGTGATATCTATGCTCAGCGGATAGATTCTGCGGGAGTGGTGAGATGGGAGGAGAACGGTATTCCCATATCGAGGAAGATTCGGATGCAATATTGTCAAAGAATAGTGTCAGATGGTTCCGGAGGGGCCATAATTGTCTGGACAGAGCTGAACTACGGGACTAATTGGGATGTCTATGGGCAGCAGGTAAATGGGAAGGGGGAGTTGGGGGTAACAGGTATAATCGATCGCTGGAGGGAGGGACCTCTGCCGAAGGGATTTAGCCTCTGTCAGAACTATCCGAATCCGTTTAACTCAGCTACCCTGATCTGCTACACCATCCCAGATAGAGAGGTGAGACTGCACCGCACCACCCTGCGGGTCTACAACATTCTGGGAGAGGAGGTGATAACCTTAGTAGACAGTAGACAGAAGGCGGGAAGGTATCAGGTAGTGTGGGACGGGAAGGATAAACGAGGAAAGGAGGTGGTAAGTGGGATCTATTTTTGCCGCCTGATCACAGGCGGTTTCACCCAGGTGAGGAAACTCGCCTTAATCCGTTAACTTTCAAACCAAGGAGATAGAAATGGGAAGGCAGATCCTTCTTTTGATGGGCGCAGTCTTTCTGGCTCTGGGTCTTTTTGGCCAGGTCTTCGCTGTGCCGGATGATGGCCATCTGAGGCCATTCATCCAGCCTGACAGTTCTGTATTTATGGGCCGGGGTTTTGGCGATGAGTTCATCCATCGCTTTGAGACCGAGGACGGATACACCTTTGTGAAGGACTACACTGACCATTGGTATTACTATGCTCAGGTGAATGCTGAGGGTGATCTGGTGGCCACTGAGTGGAAGGTAGGGAAGGTAGATCCAGAGGAGAAGGGCATCCCTCAATATCTTGATTTCGCCGATCCCAAAAGAGCGGAGTTGCTGACGGTGAGGGACAGTGTAAATGCCCAAAGGACCCCGGAACCGCTCTATGAGAATGTAAGTCTGGGGGTCGTTCTCATCGAATTTCCGGATGAGAGGCACAAGTCTTGTTTCTGGAATAAGCCAGGTTACAGAATGTCCGCCTTTGAGAATCTCTTCTTCTCCGATGAAACCTATGTGCCCCCCTTCGCGCGTTCACCCCACTGTGATGAAGAGAACCCTGATAACGAGGACAAGGTCTTCGGCAGCGTAAACGACTACTGGCAGGAGGTCGCTTACGGGCAAACCTCCATCATTCGGGGTATACTCAATCCAGATGATGGCTATCCGGTCTGGTATGAGGCGGACAATTGTATGGACTACTACAACACAGGTTCAGGGAACCTCTAGCAGGAGGCGATGACGGCCGCAGAGGCCGCCGGATTCAATCCGGACAGCTACGACATTCTCTGCATCCTCTATGCGGGAAACTGGAATGTCCAGGGTTATGGAAATGGCCTGTGGCCCCATGCGGTGGGCAATCACTACTTTATGTCCGAGACCCAGAACTATGGTGCTGGTGAGTATTTCTGCCATATCGGGGTTCACTGTCATGAGATCGGGCATCTCCTGGGCTTGCACGATAAATACGACTATGATGGCGAACCTGGATTCTGGGATCTGATGGGGTATGGGTTTAAGCCGCCCTTGCCCGGGGATCCTGAAGTAGGTAACCAAATTCTCGGTGCCTGCCCGGCTCATATAAATGCCATCAGCAAGCTGCAACTCGGCTGGCTGGAGCCTACCTATGTGGAGTCCGAGCTGCCGAACCAGGTGCTCTTCCCGGTGGAGACGAGCAACCAGGCCTATATCTATCCGGTGCAGAGTAAGGAGTTCTTTGTGGTGGAATACAGGACAACAGAAGGTCAGGGCTACAAATTTGACAAATTCACCTACTATGCTTCTGATCCCTCCACCGATGGCGTTTTGATCTGGCATGCCAAGTGGCCCTATGGGGCTGGCCACCTCTACGAGACAGTAGAGAGGGCGGACAATGACTACGATGATCCGGTGGGAGATCTCTGGCCGGGCAACACGGGCAAGGATGCCTTCACACCAGTCTCCACGCCCAGCACAGGGGGATACCCTCTCAATGCTGGAGTAGACAGCCTCTGGGGAGGTCAGCCCATTGCCACCGGGTTCTCCACCGAGGGAATAACCAGAGACCAGACCCCCCTTACCATTGAGGCAATCTTTTGGAAGCGTCCCAGAAGGTTGACATGTTTTTAAAATAGCTTGTTTATTAGGGCATTTATGAATATACTCTTCCCCTTGGGTCTGTGGAGGAAAAAAGGGGGTGAGTATGAGATTAAGGATGGTT
>Ga0315545_1003455_pt1 | contig 13538 bp, 12 predicted proteins | sample SalMarSW160210MG_FD_203096 | JGI IMG/M metagenome (GOLD analysis project Ga0315545, IMG submission 203096) | Salt marsh sediment microbial communities from the Plum Island Ecosystem LTER, Massachusetts, United States - Salt Marsh Sediment SW1602-10 ... | reverse complement strand
GGATGGTAGAGAGTGGATGTAAGCAATTCAAGGGTCGATTTTGTGGTCCGGGGATGCGCTGGAGTCGGGCAGGGATAGAACGACTGATCCCCATTCGTGGAGCGATTATGGGTGACCGGTTTGATACCATGTGGCAGCAGGTTTACTCCAACTCGCCCCAAAACTGAAATGCTCCTCGCCGCGCTCCCGCATCCGCTTATCCGCTGTATATCTGCTGCCGTAATAAAAAAAGCCACCAGGGGTCTCCCCCCCTTTCAAGGGTAGGTTTTTTAGAATCGGCCCATCCAACCCCCATGTATGGGCACAGAAAGGGCACCTACTACCATATATTGGGGTGGGTGGAGGCCCAGACAAAAAACCTACCCTTAAGAGGGTCTCCCCCCGGTGGCTCCTCCGAGACATATCTTCACTATTCAATGTCAAATAGCTCTATCTCGGCAATCATCTCAAAGTGCCGCTTATTGAAAGTGGCCAGCTTCACATTCAGGATTTGAGCAGTGCCAGCGATTATAGCGTCTGGCGTCTCCAACTTGCGCGCCCTGTATTTGTAGCGCAGTTTACCGCTGACCACTGCTACATTGCCATCCACGTCCACACGCGTCAGAAAAGAGAGCAGTGCGGCTATCCGGGCATCCTCACGCTCATTCCGACTGCCCGAATATAGCTCTGTCTCGGTGATGGTCGAGAAATAAGCTCTTATATCGCCATTCCTTATCTCGTCCATCAATCGGCGGACCACTGGGGAGCCACGAAGGTACTCTATCAGAACGTCGGTATCAATTAAGATCTCAGCGCGGGCTTGTTCTTCATCACCTCTCTCAGCCATCTACGATCTCCATTCGCCCTTGCCACTCGGCCCGAAGCTTGCGGACGTGTTCCACGCTGCTTTTTATGTCCTCACGGTCGGCCCACATCCCGAAGGCTTCCTTGGCCAGGACAGAACGGGAATCAACTTGTTTCCTCAAGATCAGATAGCCCCCAAGGCTCACCTCAGCCTGCAGCATTTCCCCCTCTGTCAGGGAGAGGCTTTTCCGCAACCCCGGTGGTATCAATATTCGAAATCCCTTTCCCACCGTTACCACGTCAGCCATAGTTCTTCCTCCCCAAGATATTTTAGGAACTTGCTTAGATTATACTACCATCGTCTCGTTTTAGCAAACGCCTACCGGAGCAACACCGCCCATCCGCTTATCCGCTGTATATCTGTTGCCGTAATAAAAAAGCCACCAGGGGTTTACCGCTGATGGCTTCTCCGCCTCAGTAGGTCATTGCCACTGGTCTCAATACCCTTCCCACGGCTTGAAGGTTCATCCTCTGGGCTTTTATATCTTCCCCCACCTCTTCCAAAAGTCTCATCGCCCTTCGGTCATAATATCTCTCTCCACAGTTCAAACAAACCAGAACTTCTATGGGGAAGAAAACAACATCATTCTCCAAGCGCACTACTTCTTCTACTCTCTTCTTCTCGATATCCGGGCTACCGCAAATAACGCACCTCATTTTCTCCTCCTTCGATCGATGGTCTATCCAACGAGATGGATCCGGCTCATAAACCGTGATAATTATGGCTATATCCTCTTCATCAGCGTGAGCACATACCAGGTGGATCGGCCGACCCCGCGATGTTATCCCGTACACCAAGGCACTGGGTAGGGCTTATCATCTTTATAACTCTCGATGACCTCTCCGGTTTGTACAGCTTCAAAGACCTCCCGCTCCTTGATGGGTCCTAGCTCCTCCGAGCGCATCTCGTCTCTCGCATGCTGAGTATACAGCACTCTGTTCTCTAAAAAGCACTTTCTGATCCGACCGATCATTCCACCTTCCTTTGGCAATTATTCTACCAGCTTTTCCTGCTTTAGTCAATTTGACCCCCACAGGGCAAGCGGGGCGCCGCGCTCCCCCATCCGCTTATCCGCTGTATATCTGCTGCCGTAATAAAAAAAGCCACCAGGGGTTTCCCCCCCGGTGGCTTTCGAGCTTTTGGACTTCTCAGCCCACGAAGCGGCTCAAGTGTTTCCTAACTATGGCATCCAGAGGCTATCATCCCAGACACCGTCCGTGTAGGTAAACACGCTGGTAGCACCGCAGGTGTCGACGTCGAAGTCACCCGTCGTGCTGATGAAGGTGCCGCCCGTGTTGGACAGGTTGATCCTGTAGATCTTATGCGCCTTACTTAAGTTCTCCAGGGAGAACACTCCGCCAGCGGTACTGGTGTCCGTATCAACCACTGCTGGCGGGTTCACGCTCATGTCTATAAGATCAAGCATGTACCCCGCAGCAGGGTGATCGCCGATGGTGAGCGTGCCGACGACGGTGTTGTACTTGCACAACTCGCAAAGCGCCGCATACTCGTCGTAGCAGACACCGGCGCCGTCCGTCTTAATGCTGTCACCGCAGGTAGCAGGGTCATGGCCTGGTGCTGCGGCAGTAGCAACGATAGTAGGAGCACCAGCCACCTGGATTGTGGCCTTACCGGCGTTGTCGGTCGTGCCAGTGTATACCTTGCTCTCCGCCGTATCGAACGCGTACTCGTATGTCGAAGTAACGGTGACCGTGGCACCGGGGATAGCGTTGCCCGGCTCCGCGGTGTCCTCTACGGTGACGTACAGCGGGTTCGAGCAGACGAGCTCGAAGTCCTGCAAGGTCTCCTTGCCGCATTCGACACTGGCTGTCACTGCTGTGTCGGTGAAGAAGCCTGCCTTGGAGACGGTCATCGCGGCATCGCCTTGCGGCACAAGGGAGATCTGGTAACCGCCGGTGGAGTCAGTGGTGTCGCTCAGATCACCAACAGACACCAAAGCGCCGTTAATCTCCTCGCGGTCATACCCATGGCCTTCTTGCCGGACGCTAACCGTGCCGAAGAGGCTGCCGTAGCAGTCGGGCTCAGAGCCTGCCACCGGGATGCCCTCGTAGACTCTGGTCACGTCGCCGCCGACCTGCGTCCACGGCCCTGCACCTGACCCGATGGGCAGCTCGGTCGCGTAGCCGTAGTTCAGCACCACGACGGAAGGCATGACAGGCAACTGATCGGTGATGCCATCGTGATTAGTATCGCAGAGCTGCTCCACATTCTCAACTACGAACTCAGCCGCCCCAACGAAGCCCCGAGCTACGGTCCCAAAGTAGGCCAGATCTACGAGCTTCATGTGCTTGGGATGCAGCCAGGGCACAGGGATGACGGTCACGGGATTCAACCCGGTCTCATCGTAGATGTAGATGTTGCCGCTGATCTTGTTGCAGTTGGCGTTGTTGCGGATGGCGATGCGGGAGGTCACACCCTCCTGCTCCTTGGCGATGTAGGGCATGAACCAAAGATTGGCATTCTGCTTCTGCCACCACGGATGGGCGTTATACGACCCAGCCTGCGTCTCGCCAGGGAAGGTGTGTCTCCAGAAGCCAGTTGTGTCATCGTACACCTTGGTCTTCTTGATGTCCACCACGGCGAAGATAGGCTGACCATCGTGAGGATTGCCAGGGTAATCCACCTGTGCGTGGGACTCAATCTCGGCCGCTCCAAAGTACCCGAAGGTGTAGTTGACACCCAGGTCAGTGATGGCCGGCAGGTAGAAGGTCCTCGAGCCGTTCCTGCAGACCCAGTCACCCACGAAGAGGATGGAATCGCCACTCTGGTCGAAGAACTCCACAGTAACGAAAGTGGGCAGAGATTTCTGGGTCAAGTTCTGCACCTGGACGCTGGACTGCCAGCCGCTGACCTCACGATACAGCAGGTCGGCATACCAAATCTCCTGCCAGCCTGCCTGACGTGGATCCCCAAGGTACGGCATCCCACGCATGGACAGCAGCGTGCCCTGGTTCACCGAGGGCGCGAAGCTCAACTGGTCCACGATGACGGCCAGGGGCACGTTGGCCGTGATGTAGGCCGAGCCTAGCCAGGGCGCGAGACCCGGCTCATGCACATGACTGCCGGGATAGGGATAGTCGGCGTCAGGGCCTGGGCCGATGCGGATGGCCTCACCTGGCGCTATCAGCTCGATGTGGTGTGCCTTCATGAACTCGCAGTTGCCCTGCTCCTTGTAGTAGATCCAGATGGAGGCGCAGACATCGCCGGAGTTCTGGATGGTGATGGTGGAGTCCAGCGTGCCGTTGTAGCCGTGCATGACGTAAGGCGCGAAGTACTCGTAGGGAGGACCTGGATCAACCATCCAGGGATCGGCGACGCCTGTGTAACTGGCGGAGAGCGCTAACCCATCGCCGTAGGCGTCAGGCCCCCAGCGATCCACTGTCACTGCCAAGTCCGGGCCGTCTGCTGCAGCAAACCATGTGCTATAGTCCCAGCTCGAATGCTTGCAATACGTGTCGAACAGGGTCTGGGTCGAAAACGAGTAGATCAGGGCCGACTCGGCGGTGGCGTAGATCTGATTGTGCAGCGTCCAGATACCATTCGCCGGCACCATCATGCAGGCATGGCCCTTTGGCCCAGGATTGTTCGACGGGCACAATCCACTGTACGTCTCCCAGAAGACCGCGACCACATAGGCCGTGGCAGTGCTACTGGTGTTCTGCACCTGGATCTGGGTGTCCCAGTCGTTTGCGGCAAGGCATGCTGAGAGAGCGGGCCCTTCGAGACCCGTGCAGAGACCGAAGACATCCCCCAGGTCAATACGCGGGATCTCGATGACCTTACCGGGCGCCGGATCTGCCGATACGGTGCTGCCGGTCATCAGGCCGCCGAAGAGGCCGATTACCAGCACCAAAGCCATTAACAGTCTAAACTTCTTACTCATTTGTTACTAACCTCCTTAGTATAGTTGTGATTGTGTTGGTCAAAACTTGGGTTGCCGGCTTCGAGCCGCCAACTATCGGATAATCCAGTCTTCGTCCTATAGCCTCACCCCCTTTCGAGTGAAAAAAACGTACCCTTTATCTACCATATATAACGTAAAAACCGCGATTTAGATACGGGTACCGGACACCAATTTTGAATATTTTAAGGTTTCTTATGGTTACTCAACAACGTCCCAGATTATGGTCTTGATCACACCGCCGCCCTGGTAGATGTTGACCAGGTAGCGGCCAGCGGTGAAGCCCTCTCCGCCTGCCGAGAAGGTAATGGATACCGTCCCATCCCCCGACAGGGTCCTGACTTCTTCGAGCAGAACGTGACCGGCCCTGTCAGTGACCTTTACCCCCACCTCTTCGCCCGCCATGTAAGCATAGTCGAACACTATGTAGACCTTGCCGGTGCCAGCGGGGAACTCGGGCACCGCCGCCCCCTGCGGAGCGTCGCTCACCCGGCAGTTCGTGACTGAGGAAGCAGGCAGGGGTTGGAAAGGCACCTCCACCTGAGGCGTCGGCGTGGCCGTGGGCCCCACTTTCGGCGTTGGGGTAGGCGTGGGCACAGGCTTGGCCGTAGGCACGGGCGTGGCCGTGGCCGTGGGTAGGGGTGTGGCCGTAGGCATCGGGGTAGGCGTGGTCGTGAGCGTTGGGCTGGGCTCCAGCGTAGACTCCGCCGTCGGCTCGAAAGTCGGCAACCCCGCCTGAGGCGTCTCCGTGGCTGCAGGCTCCACCGTCGGCTCGAAAGTCGGCAACCCCGCCTGAGGCGTCTCCGTGGCCGTGGGCTCCACTGTCGGCTCGAAAGTCGGCAACCCCGACTGAGGCGTCTCCGTGGGCACCGCCGTCGGCTTGGGAACGGGCGTGGACGTGGGCGGCACTGGAGTCGCCGTGGGCACAGGAGACGGCGTGAAAGTGAGCAGCACTGGAGTAGCCGTCAGTGTGGGCGGCACCAGAGTGGCCGTATCCGTCGGCCTCGGCCTGGGCGTGAGCAACAGGTCAGGCTCCGTCATGGCTCCCGTCGCTATCCGCTGATGCTCATCAGAAGCTTCGAGAGCTTTTTCGATGGCCTCCTGGTCGGCAGGCAGGATTCCCGGCTCCATCTCTTCCAGGATCACCTGCTGCCTCGCTGCTAGAAGGGTGAAGTCGCCCAGCAGGCCGAGCCTCTCTTCCTCAGAGACCTGGCTAATGGCCGCCAGAGCGCCGTTGTTCTCACTCTCCATGGCTTGTAAAGCCGTTTCATACAAGCCCTTGCCCGCTTTCCACAGAGTTTGGGCCTCCTCCAGTCGCTTCTCGGAGTAATCCATGTGCAACCTGGCCTTGCTCGCCGGCGCGGTGGTGAGAGCCAGTTGAACCCGCTCGGCAGTGCGCTTGAGGGGATAAAAGGGGCTGTTGGGCAGGCTGCCCGCCGCCACCCCCACCGTCCCCGCGCTGACGAGGGAGACGATAACGAGCAGTGCGGCTATGGCCTGCGCCACCCTCAGGGATTGTCTCTGAGGCTGTACCCAGGGCTGCACCAGGATAGCCGCACTCTGCCCCAGACGGCGCAGCAAGCCAGCCCGAGCCGGGGCCTTCTCCCGCCTCTTCCTGGCCACTGCCGCCAGCAGCCGCCGCCGCCCCGCCGCCCTGGCCTCCGCCGAGGGCACCACCTGCGGCACCTGGCGAACCAGCATCGCCGTTCGCAGCAAGGGACGAAGCTCGGCCTCGTGCTCAGGGTAACGCGCCAGCACCTCTTCAAGGCCAAACTCACCAGTATTCAATTGAGAGAGACACTCATCGAGAGCGCGTTCAAGTCCCCGCCTCATTGTCTCAGTCTCCTCCCAATCTCCATCAAAACTTAACCTTCGAAACTTTCGCGCTCGCGGCTGCATCTGGCGATCCAGCCGGAGCTAAATAGAATCTTAGCCTCTGTCGGGAAAGGCTTCCTCCAGGAAACGGTTCAACGAACCCAAAGCCCGACGTTGTAGCGATTTAATCGCCCCTTCTGACTTACCCAGTACCTGTGCCACCTCAGTGTTAGAAAGCCCATCCACAAACCTGAGAATAACCACCTGCTGCTGATCCTCGGTCAAATTGCTGAGGGCTCGCACCAACTGCTGTTGGGTAAGCTCTCTTTCGAAAACGTCGCTGGGACCCCTCTCAGCGGGAAGCACCTCTTCCTCCAGGGGTAGATCAACTGGCTCTTGATGGCTGCGGAAGTAATCAACCATCATGTTCCTGGCAATGCGGAAGAGCCACGACGAGAAGGGGAACCCTCGGAAGGTGAAGGAGTCAATGGACTCCAGAGCTTTTATAAAAACTTCCGACGTTAAGTCCTCAGCCTGAGAGACATCAGGTACCCGAAAGTAGATATAGTTATAAATGTCCTGATAGTAACATTCATAGAGCCTGGCGAAGGCCGATGAATCGCACACCTTCGCCCGCTTGATCAGTTCTCGCTCTTCCTGTTTGGATACTGTCTTCTCTCTCATATATTATAACGTAAAAATGCCAAAAAAGATACGGCCTGTGACGACCAATTTTGAAAATTCGTCAAAATTCGTCGAGTATCTGTTCACCTTGTGCTCGCAGCGGACCCTGGTCCGCTGCCCTGACCGCCCAGTCGGGTGCCGGGAATCGCTGAGCCTACCCGGTTAGGGGCACAACGGTCTGTCGAGGCCGCTGGACCAGGGTCCAGCGATAGCAGGTGAACGGTCACCTCGTCGAGATGGTTGCCTTAGTCACGCCAATATGATATAATCTAATGACTAATTTGTCAAGGAGGCGGCGGTGATCAATCGCCAGACGATATTGCTGTTCACGAAAACCGCAGGACCCAGGTCGGTGGCCACAAAAGGGCAGCAGCAGCTCGCCAAATTGCTGAGACACAGCACGCCGAGGAAGCTGGCCAACTGGCTGCTGGCGAAGGCTCAGAGGCAGTTCAAAAAGGCGAAGGTGTGGGGATACCCTTACCACTACGTCGTTGACCCCATCAACATCTGCATCCTGCACTGTCCGCTTTGCCCCACGGGGCGGGGCACCCTCAAGCGCCGCCAGGGCAAGATGGCCTTCGACGATTTCAAAAAGCTAATTGACGAGATAGCGGAGTACGCCTACTTCCTGGATCTGTACAACTGGGGCGAGCCGTTTCTGCACCCCCAGATATTCGACTTGATTGACTACGCCAGTTCCAGAAACATCAGCACTAAGATCAGTACCAACCTCAACTATTTCGACGCGGGGATGGCCGAGCAGGTCGTCGTTTCGGGGTTGGAGGAACTGGTCATCTCCCTGGACGGAGCGGATCAGGAGACGTACGAAACGTACCGAGTGGGGGGAAGCCTCGACAAGGTCGTCGAAAACGTCAGAGCACTGGTCAGACAAAGAGAGCTGCATCGCAGCCCCTTCCCGCTCCTCACCATCAGAGTTCTGCTGAACAGGCATAACGAACATCAGATTCCCGCTATCAGGCAATTGGGAAAACAGATGGGAGTAGACAACTTCGTGGTCGCTCCCATAATGGTGAACACGGACAGCCGAGAAGACATGGAAAGATGGCTGCCCGTGAATGAAAGACACAGCTTCTACAATTACAAAACACGTCAGGATAGAACCCTGCAAAAGGTCAAAACGTGCCCCTATCTCTGGGAGACCTGCGTGATCAGTTGGGAGGGGGCGGTGTCACCCTGCTGCTGGTACGATGATCCGGCCAACGACTTTGGAAACGCCTTCGCCGAGCCTCTCAAGGCCATCTGGAACAACGACTTCTACGTCGCTTCCCGCCAGGTGTTTCGGGGGGAAGAAGTGAAGCGCGACACCGTGTGTGTTCGCTGCCAAGGTCGGCCGCACTATTACTACTGATCACCACCGAGCCGCCACGGCCGCCCAGAGCACCTCGGCCAGGATCAACCAAATGCGAAATAGAATGGCTGTGACCGTCACGGCGGGCACAGGCAGGTACTGTCCAAGCAGAAGGATCATGGCCCCCTCTCGCACACCCAACCCGCTCGGCGCAAAAGGGGCCAGGAAACCAGCCATCCACGATATGGCGTAGATGGCAATCACCGTCGGAAGCCAGGCGAGAGAGAGGGGATGGACAGCGTTCAGCAGAACGAAGAAGGCTGTCCCCACGAAGCCCCAGATGATGAGATAGCCTGCCAGGAAGCCCAGCATGACCGAGTATCTAAGTAGGGGCTTGGCCATTTGCTTCGGGCCGGGCAGGAGTCGCTCCAACAGGGCCAACACGGGCTTCATCAGGGTGGGGTGCAGAACTGCCAGGCCAACGACCACCACAGCTATCCCCAGATACAAGCCCTTCGCCCCCCAAAACGGGGAAAGCAAGGGCAGAGCCAAAGTGGCCATCAATGCGCTGGAGGTAAGTGATAATACCGTCTCCACCAGCACGCTGGTAGAGATCACCCCCACCGACACCCCCTTCCTTTGGCCCAGGTAAGCCCTCCCCACTACGTGCCAGACTTTGCCCGGCACGTACCACCCCAGGTTAGAGAGGAAGTAGATTTTCATGCCCTGGCGCAGAGCCAGGTTGCCCCCCAAATATCGCACCATCAAATTCCACCCCAGACCGGTCATGGGCCAGAAAGCCAGAGCCAGGGCGAAGGAGGCGACCAGAGGCCAGGGACGAACATTCCATTGAAAACGGCTGGCATCGCGCCAGCCGTGGTAGATGTTGAGTCCGAGGAAGAGTAAAACGACTCCGACTAGCAATACTTGGGCCGCTCTTTTCCATTTGCATTCTGTCCGCCATCCTCTCCCCACGTCTCAACGATCCACGTACCCGATCATTTGCCCCTCGGCATTGAAGTATCCACACGGACACTGAGACAGGTCGGGGGATTTGAACAACGCCGGCAAATATACGACGTGCGTTCCGGCAGAGCTGCTCGCCGCCATTCTTGCTGGCGTCGTCAGATTTTCTTCACCCGGCTCCCAGTAAGGGCCAGCGAACTTGAGCGGGATCAGTTCACAGCCTGAGGTCGGCGCTGAGACCGACAGGTAGACCAGGGTGATCGGCGCGCGGGTGTCGTGGATCGCGGCGAGTACCTCGTTCGAGCAGGTGCCGTAGATAAAGCAGTCGTCGTAGGGCACACCTGGCGGGATCACGAACTCAGGTGCGGTGAACTTGGACGGGTCGTGCTGCGCCGGCAGGTAAGGCGCACTGCTCGAGGTAAGGTCGGCGTCCTGCCAGGTGATCTGCAACGGAAAAGCCCCAAAGTTAGCCAGGTCCCCCGACAGGTTCAACGCCCTCAGCCGCGTGGTCCCAGCCGACGGCAGCGACCGGTTGGGATCGTTGGCATCGTAGGGCTGCCCCGTGTAATCTCCAGGCATGGGCTGGTACACGGCAAAAACGTAGTTGGCATCAGGGGGGATAGACATGCCGATATACGTATGTCGCTCTGAATAACGCGCCTGCAGCTGGTCCATCAGCGGCCGGAAGCGGCCCACCTCCCCGACGCCGATGTATGACCGGTAGGTAGCCGACTGGGTGCTGACCACATCCACGACTGGCATCGCCACGGGACGCTGCAGGGTGAACACGCCGGTCAACTCGGTGTAACTGCCGCTCAGGTGCAGGTCGCAACCGACGTTGGCCGGCAGTGCGAGACCCTGGTCGGACCGGCTGATCGTCAGCGGAAAAGAGTCGTAACGACCCTGCCAGGTTGCTGTCCCTGCCAGCGGCTGGGTCAGCGTCGTCGGCCAGTAGTACCCACCCGTGATCTGGGACGTCACCTCCGAACCCTCCGGCGTGTAAACCCTCAGGTAAGACTGCGGCACAGCGCTACCCATCTCATCCGAGCGTGGAACTTGCCCCAGGCAGCCCAGCGTCGTTCCCCAGGAGTGCAACCGCCCGTGGATGGTGGTGGTGATCACCACGGTGTCCCCAGACACCGAACTCGACTCAAACTGGACGATGCCATCCCAGGGATAGGAGGAGATGATCACCCCCTGCAGCAAGTCGTCAGGAACCTGTCCGACCAGGTTGGTGATGTTCAACGAGCGCGGTTCGATCCAGGGTGGAGGTTGGAGGCTGGAGGCGTGAAGCGTGAAACGTGAAACGTGAAACGTGAGATTGGAAGTTAGGAGGAGGAAGACTAAAACGATTCCCACCAGAAGTCTAAATTTTGACGTTTGACGTTTTACGTTTGACGTTTGCATTGCTCACCTCATCATCCAGATAACTCTTTACCGTCGCCCCGATGACACGCGACGAGAACTTGTTTTGAAACGACAGGTAGCCCTGTTTAGCGATCTTCTCCCGCAGCGGCCGATCGCGCTTCAGCATGAGAATCGCCTGGGCCAGGGCACGGGGGTTGGCCATCTCGCACAGGATGGCGTCCGTCCCGTGGATCAACATCTCTCTGGCCGCGGGCGAGTCTCCCGTGATGACCGGCTTGCCCATAGCCAGGGCCACGAAAACCTTGATGGGCACCACCCGCCGGGCTTTGGGGCTATCGCCGAAAGCGCCCAGACACACGTCGGCTGGAACGATGTGCTCGGCGATCAGGTCCTCAGGCGAGAGCCACGTGCGACGGAAAGCGACGTTCTGCACCTGGAGCCTCTCGGCCAGGGATGCGGCCTCCGGGTAGGTCTGCCCATCCCCCACCAATTCAAAGCGGATGTCCGGGTGCCCCTCCAGAAGCTTGGCGGCCTCGACAATGTGGTTGACCCCGTGCAGCGGTATGTACTGGCCGAAGTAGACCACCCTGAAACGGTCGCTCTCCCCGACCGGCGAGGGCCCCCGGCAGTAGACCTCGTCGGCGCCGACAGGCACCTGGCGCAGCTTGCCCGGCTTCACGCCCAGGTCATGCTGGAAGTGCCGGACGTGGGCCTCGGTGTCCAGGAGCACCAAGTCCGCCAGGCGGCAGGAATACTTATCCACCAGATAGACCAGGCGAGCCAAAAGCGATCCCCGCTGGGCCAACCCCCGATCCTCGATCACGGTCTCGGTGAGGGAGAGGAGGGCGTCGAAAACCAGGGGCTTTCTCGAAAAGCTGGTCAATAGCTTGGCCAGAAACAGGTCGAAGTGTCCTGCGTAGCCCACGACCATGACGTCATAATCACCGATCCTGGCGTAGCGACGGAGAAGCCTGAGGTAACTGCCCAACGCCCGGCCCAGCAGGCCGGGATTGAGCAGGCCGCCTCTCACACTCCGAATCTTATCAGCCGTATCATACCACAATCTGGCGTGACATTCCAGTACTGCTACACCGTTCTGCCGCAGGCCCTGGATGATCACGTTGTTCCGTGACTGCTCCACGTCGTAAGTGCCGAAATAGCAAACTTTCATTTTGCTTTTTGCCACGAATTACACGAATTTCACTAATTTTCCTTAATCAATCACGCCACCACCCGCCACGTGGCGAACATGGCGGTGAACAGGGCCAGCAGCATGGTCGAGGAGGCAACCGTAGCCCAGTGCAGGGCCTTGTCTTTCACCATCGCCCCCAGCACCATGAACCCAGGGAACAGCACCAGGACGTATCTGGGCAGGGCCGCTATCGGATAAGGGGGGCGGAAGTTCTGCATCAAGGCCACGAACAGAACGCTGACCATGTACAGGCCATAGCTCAAGCGCAGTCGCCGAAATGAGGCAACTGCCAGGAGGAAAAACAGGCCCAGGCAGGCCAAATCAAAAGAGTTATAAAAGATGCGTCTCAAGAGCGTGTCCTCTGGATTAAGGGCGGGGAATCTCCCGGTGTTGAAAATGGCTGCCAGGCTGTCAGCGACGTTGCTCCAGGGCCAGGAGGCATTCACTGCCCACCGCACCCGGTAGGTCTCAACTAAAAAAGACTCGCCGATGAAGAACTGCCGAAACAGCAGAAAGGCCAACGTGCCCACGGGAATGAGAGCCAGGAGCAGAACGTCGCGTCGAACCGAGCGAATTGTTACATTTGTCATTGCGAGCGACCGTAGGGAGCGAAGCAATCCCCTCCGTCGTGGGCTGGAGATTGCTTCGTCGCTTCGCTCCTCGCAATGACACTTGGCCTGAAATCTAACATTATCAAGGTACTCGTAGAGCAGGGGGAGCAGGAGAAGCAAGCCCAACTGTTTGGTCAGCGCGGCGAGAAGCCCCGCGATGCTGGCTGCTAACCAGTTACCTTTCCTGGCGTAGTAAAAGGCCGCCACCGCGAAGAGCAAGAAGAGCGATTCGGTGTAGACTCCCAGGAAGAAGAAGGCGGTAGGGAAAACCGACAGGTAAACGACGGCGCGAGTGGCGACCTGGGGATCAAACTCCAACTGCGTCAGTTTGTAGAGAGCGATCAGGGCCAAGAAGTAGGCCACGTTGGAGACGATGATTCCGCCCAGCAGATAATTGCCCCAGAGCACTTTCCCGACCAGCCTGGTCAAGAGGGGATAAAGCGGGAAAAAGACGGTCGTGCCGTCGCCCTGAGCGTAACCCTGCATGGCTATCTTGGTGTACCAGATGGAGTCGAACCGCTGCCAGACCCCCAGCAGCGCGTTGCCGATTCCGGGAGGTACTGGTTGGACTCCGTGATAGTACGTAACGTGGTACATAGGAAACTGGAAAAGCGCCAGGGCCGCGACCAGCGAGAGCGATATCCTCATGGTGACGAAAATCACCACGGCCCATCTGAAGGCAGAGACATCTCCGCTCCAGGGCCGTGAAACGTGAAACGTGAAACGCGAAACGTCGAGGCTAAACATATCTACCCCTGGTGATAAAGCTTTGGAAGCGCTCGTATCTCTTCAACATGGTGACGGGGTCTGCCAGGGGACTGAACCAG
>Ga0315545_1003453_pt1 | contig 13543 bp, 12 predicted proteins | sample SalMarSW160210MG_FD_203096 | JGI IMG/M metagenome (GOLD analysis project Ga0315545, IMG submission 203096) | Salt marsh sediment microbial communities from the Plum Island Ecosystem LTER, Massachusetts, United States - Salt Marsh Sediment SW1602-10 ... | reverse complement strand
GCTTGGTCTAAGAAATAGGTAATAGCTTATCGTCCTTTCAGAAAGTTCCTGTTCATGGCATAAGGAGCCCTTCTTTTAGACTCTAAAACTTCATAGAGAACTTCGGAGAGGAAATAGTTTGACTTTTGGAAGTTAGTTTGTTATTTTTAAGCTAATCATGAAAAGATTCTTGTTTGTCATTTTAACTTTCTTAATTTGTCTCTCTTTTTTTAATAAAGACGCTTTAGCTTTGGGGAAGGCAACTTCTTCAGCTGATAAACAACCGCAAAATGTTGTTATTACTCAAGATGAAATCATTGATCATGATCTCTATTTAGCCGGAAGCACGGTAACCATCTCCGGTATTGTTAATGGTGATGTTTTTGTCGGCACTAATAATTTAGTTGTTGACGGGATTATTAATGGTGATTTGATTGCCGGAGCCAATGCAATTACTTTTTCCGGTGAAGTAACTGATGATCTTCGGGCAGCCGCGAATACTATTTCTATTAGCGGTTTAGTGGGTAAGAATGTAACAATCTTTGGCAATAGCCTAACGGTTAGCAGCAAAGCACAGATTTCCGGGAGTGCCTTAGCTGGCGGTCAGATAGTTAACTTAGGTGGTCCTGTTGGTAAAGATGTCACTGTTTATGCCCAGGAAGTTAATATGGCTGGTTTAGTTGGCCGTAATTTCAAAGGATCATTTCAAAAGGCTAGTTTTAATGAAGGAGCTAGAATAATGGGCGACTTAAGTTACCAAGCGCCTCAAGAAGCAGAGATTGAAGAGGGAATGGTGATTGGAGAAACTAATTATGAAGAGATGGCCAAGAAAACAGGTTTTCCTAAAAAAGGATTTTTAAGGGGTTTTGCTCCGGTTGCTTTTATGGGAGCAATCGGGATCAGCTTTTATCTTAAATTTATGGCTCTTCTAATTGCCATCGGTTTAGGCTTGCTTTTCTTATATCTTTTCCCCAAACGTACTAAGGGAGTTATTGAGGTTATTCAAAAAAGACCATGGGTGAGTTTAGGAGTTGGTGTTCTGACGCCTATTATCTTTGCTTTTTCAATGATCTTTTTAACCATCAGCATCGTTGGCATTCCTTTTCTCTTCATTCTCATTCCTTTGTTTGCCTTAGTTATCTATTTCAGTAAGATCTTTGTCGCCTTCTTTATTGGTAAGAAAATTCTCTCTAATACTAAAATCAAGAATCCCCTAGGCTGGGGGTTGGCGATTGGTTTGACAATCTATTATATTTTAACCGTCCTGCCGATAATTGGCGGAATTACTTCTTTCGCCTTTATCACCATTGGTCTAGGGGCCTTTGTCTTAGACGTCAAAGCTTCTCGTCAAGCTTCAAGGAAGAAATAAAACATCTTTCAATAATTGCCTGATATTTCCATTACTTCAATTGATAAAAATTTCAAAACAAGATAGAAAAATACCTATTGACAATGGTTTTCTGTAAATATACTCTTAAATTATACCGAATAAAACCCGAATAAAGAAATTCTAAGGAGTGGAAAAATAATCTAAAAGCTTAATTTCTTATTGTTAAAGATTTAATTAAAATGCCATACTTTAATGATCTAAATTTAAATGATTGGAAAAATACAGAAATTTGGACTGATAGCTTATGGACTATCTCTGAGCGAGACAAATCCGGGAAACATGACGGTTTTTATCATGGCAATTTTGTTCCACAAATTCCTCGCCAGCTAATTTTGAGATACACAAAGAAAGGTGATGTTGTTTTTGATCCTTTTGTTGGGAGTGGAACAACTGCTTATGAAGCTGAAAGCTTAAGTAGACATTTTATTGGCATAGATATTCAACAAGGGCTTATAGATCATATTAAAGGTAAAGTAGATAATAAAAATTATTTTTCGGAACTTATTACGGGAGACAGTACGGATAAAAATACTTTTTTTAGTGTAACTGAAATTTTAAATAAAAGAAAAAAGAAAAATATACAATTAGCAATTTTACACCCACCATACGCTGATATTATCAAATTTAGCAATAGTGATAAAGATTTATCAAATGCAAAATCATTAAGCGATTTTCTTAATAAATTTTCTCTTGTTACTAAAAACACACTTAATCTACTAGAAAAGAGTAGATATTTAGCAATAGTTATGGGTGATAAGTATACGCAGGGCAGATGGATTCCTTTAGGTTTTTATTGTTTAAATGAGGCACAAAAGTTGGGACTTATCCTAAAAAGTATTATAATCAAAAACATTGAGGGTAATCGTGCTAAACAAAGCAAGGAAGCTATTTGGAAATATAGAGCATTATCGAACGATTACTATATTTTTAAGCACGAATATATTTTGATTTTCAAATACTAAAACAATGACTACGCATGTGTTTATTGTTGATTTAATAACATTCAAGTTCCATTTGGAATATCTTTTTGCTGGAACAGGAGCGACAGATAACCATATTGATTTCAATAATTCAACAACTACAACTCTACATCCAAGAAAAGAAAATATGCTAGTAAGTATGATGGCTGATGCAAGTAGAATAAGGCAGGGCGATCAAATAATTTTTTATCTACAACAAAATTATTCCAAAAAAATATTTGAGGGAAAATTTTTCGGAATATTTACAGCTAAAGATGATTGGTCTTTTTTAGATAATAACGACAGTAATCAATATTTAGGTAATGAACTTGGGAAAATTTTAACATTTAGAACTATTATTAAGCCCTATAAAGTCTATCCTGAAGGAGTGACGGAGTGGGAGGCGTTAGATGAGATAAAAAATATGCAATCTCCAAATCAAATGCTTTGGAGTTTAATTTATCGCAAATTAAAAGGTAATCGTGGAAATACCATGATAACTATTTATGAATCCGAGAGATTGTGCCAGCTAATTAGAGATAAAAATTCTAGACAAGAAATCAATGTTGATAATCACAAATTATCGTTTGATCAAGATAGTCAAAAAATAATTTTAACTACAGAAAATGTAAACAATTATACCGGAAGAAAAGAAGAAATAAATTTACTTCCAAGATTAATTGCTAAATATCAGGCAAATAATTCATTTGAAACCCATTTGCAAGCCTATATTGTTAGGAATCTAGGAAAAGAAACAAATAGCTCGCTTAATAATTGTATTTTAGGACAAAATCTTGAGTTTGAATGGCTTGGAAACGAAGTATCTTGTGGTGTAGGTATGCAAAGAATTGATATGATGATTTCAATAAATGCAAACAACCAAAGAGTTTTAATACCGATAGAATTAAAATCAGTTGAGGCCGATGTAATTAATACAAAACAAATAAAGAGATATATTGATTGGATAGAACAATATTATACCCCCAACAGACAAAGTGATATACAGCCAGTTTTAATTTCTAGAAAGATCGACAATAAGAACACGGAAAAATATCAAAAAATAATTTCCACTTTTAACGATTTTAATACTCGAAATTACAGAAGGTGTAATAATTTAAAGTATATTGAGTATCATTTAGAAAATAATGATTTAGTTTTTGGAGAAATAAATTATTAGTTATGAATTATATCGGAAGTAAATTATCATTATTGGAATTTTTGGAAAAATCAATAGATAAAGTAGTTGATAAAAACTGCAATACTTTTTGTGACTTATTTGCGGGAACTGGAATTGTAGGAAGATATTTCAAAAAAAAAGGCTACAAAATAATCGCAAATGATATTCAATATTACAGTTATGTTTTGAACAGACACTATATAGGTAATAATAAAGAATTAGCCTTTTTAAAACTCACAAAAGAAATTCCAAATCTTAAAAAGATTGAAACAAAAGAAAGAAAAAAATTTGTTTGCGATTATTTATCAAATTTAAAAGGTGAAAAAGGATTTATTTATAAAAATTATTGTCTTAGCGGAACTAAAAACAAAAGGGAACAGCGACAATATTTTTCTGATGAAAACGGGATGAGGTGTGACGCTATCCGCCGAAAAATTAAAAATTGGAAAAAAGAAAAATTAATTTCCGATGACGAATATTATTTTTTGATTACCAGTTTAGTTGAGTCAATTGATAGATATGCAAACACGGCTTCTGTCTATGGTGCGTTTCTAAAAAAACTAAAAAATGCAGCTCAAAATAATTTAATTCTGAAACCGGCCGAGTTGATAATTAGCGATCAAGATAACGAAGTTTTTAATGAAGATATAAACAAAGTATCTGAAAAAGTTGATGGAGATATTTTATATTTGGATCCGCCATATAATCATCGCCAATATGCAACAAATTATCATCTACTTGAAACAATTGCTAAATACGACAACCCCAGAATTCACGGAAAGACTGGCTTAAGGAATTATCAAAATCAAAAATCTCTTTATTGTTCAAGATCACAAGTAAGAAAGACATTTAGGGATTTGATTTTGAAAGCAAAGGCAAAATATATCTTTTTAAGCTACAATAACGAAGGTTTAATGACTTTGGAAAATATTAAAGAAATAATGAGTTTACGGGGTAAATATGGGTATTTTATGAAAGGTTATAACCGCTTTAAAGCGGACAAAACAGAAAACAGAGTTCATAAAGCAATAAAAACAGTAGAATATTTGCATTATGTTGTTTGCAGATAATATGGAATTTAAAAAGAAAAAAGCGAATAAGGTCCACGTTTGCACAAAATGTAAGAAAGAAATCAACAAAGGAGAAGAGTATTTTTGTGAAGAAAGATTTTTGGGGAGTTTAAATAAAAATCAGATTAAGTGGTGCACAAATTATTATTATAAATAATATGAATTCATTTAAAGACGTCGCATATCAGATTTTAAAAGAAACAGGCAAACCACTTCATAGTAAAGAGATTACTAAAATTGCTCTAGAGAAAGATTGGCTCATAACTGCTGGGAAAACACCGGAAGCTACAATGAGAGCCCAACTTATAGTTGACATTAATTCTAAAAAAAACAAATCTCGTTTTATTAAAACCAGTCCGTCAATATTTGGTTTAAATGAGAATATTATCGTTCCTGAAAAAGCAGAAATCATAAAAGAAGAAAAAGTTTACAAAATTTCAAAAGATGTTTCTACAAGACAAAAAGGTGATATCGCCGAAGCAAGAATTGCTGAACTTATAATACTTTACGGTGACACAACTTTGTCTTGCTACAAACCAATTTCTGATGATGAGGGAATTGATTTAATAGTAAAAGAAAAAGGTAGTTTAAAGACAATGTATATTCAAATCAAAAGTCGTTTTGGTGACAACCCAGACGAAGTTTTTACTGCAACTACCAAAATAAGCGGTATGGTTGATAATTATTCTATGGCCGTAGTCTTTTGCTATTTTGACATAGAAGAAGGTGACCTTTGGGATTACTTATGGTTTGTTGCAGCCCCAGATTTTATAAAAAACGCGAATAAACTTACCGGTGGAAATATACTCGGTTTTGTCGCTGGTAGACAGAAAAAAGAATCAAATAAATGGGACAACTATTTGATTGATAAACGCGACTTGGCTAACCAAATAATCGCTCAAATGAAAAGAAATTAATCCATTATAATGCATAAATTGTCATCATCAGACTTCAAATGTTTATGCGAGAATTAAAAAAAATAACTTCACGCCTTAAGGGCAATTTACTATCTCTATCTGCGGATTTTAAAAATTTGTTAGAATAAAGTATGAACTCAAAAGATTCCCTTTACTTTGAAATACAGGCTGATTTCGGCATTACCAAACATCTGGGTGGTTTAAGAGCGACCAAAGAACTGGCTAAACTGTGCCATATGGAAAAAGGCAAGTCTGTTTTGGTGGTTGGTTGTGGTGTTGGTATAACTCCTTGTTATCTAGCGGAAAGATACGGGGTAAAAGTGATTGGCGTTGACATCTCCGAAAGAATGGTAGCCAGAGCAAAGGAAAGAGCCAAAAGAAAAGGTTTAGAAGGGAAGGTTGAGTTTAGAACGGCTGATGCCCAAAAGCTTCCTTTTAAGGATAATCTTTTTGATGCTGTTGTCAGCGAGTCGGTTATTGCCTTTGTTAATAACAAGGCAAAAGCTATTAAGGAATATTTACGGGTGACAAAGCCTGGGGGATTTGTTGGGCTTAACGAATGTCTTTGGTTGAAAACGCCGCCGCCTGAATTAGTTGAATATCTCTCCCGTCTGATGGGTGGACCGGAATTCCGAAACTCCGAAGACTGGCAGAAACTCTTAAAAGAAGCGGGACTAAAGAACATTGAAAGCAAAAGCTACAGACTGACGTTTGTCGGTCAGCTGGCTGAAGAAATAAAAACCTTTGAATGCAGGGATTTTATTAGAGCCTGGTATAGGTTTTTTATTGGAAGCTTGATTAACCCTTCTTATCGAAAGTTTATCAGAGAGTCCTTAGGAATTCCCAAAAGCATCTTTAAATTCCTGGAATACATGGGTTACGGTCTTTATATCGCCAGGAAATAAAGTAAATCTTACTCCATGGGGATCTATTATTTTCATCTGTTGGTTTTAATTTACCCTCATATTTTTAAGAGAATAAAATATTAAGTCTTATGTTATAATTGTCGCATGTTAGAAAGAGAAGGTAGAGTAGATGAGACAGAATTTGCTTCTCTATTAAAAGAACTTCCCCTTGAAGGCTGTCATTACGAATGTAATCCCGTTACTAGAGAATGGGGTTGGAAAGCCCCCAAGGATAAGGTCTTTAGAATCAGTGGTCATTTTACCAGTGCTTCCAAATCTGAACCACGCTACTATACTTATGGCCCTCCAGAGTCAAGCGCAGAATTATTGAAGGAGGAATATGCTGATTTGTACAAGGGTTTTCTAGAGAAGGCTAAGGGTAATGAGGAGAGAGCATTAAAGTCTCTAGTAGAATATCTTAACGATGAGAAGGATAGTTACCCTCCTTTAGAAATTCCCCCGAAATTTTTTGATGGTAAATGGTTAATCACCTCTTTTGATCTTGGGGAATCATCTCAGCAAGACGAAGAAGAGCAAGCTGAGTTAGCAGATATATTTGTCAAGAAAGAAGTTGATGCTTGGTATGAAAGAGAAGCCTATTTTCAAATTATTACTGACCTTGCCCCTGAGTCAGAAAAAGTTACGGGATGTTTCTTCAGATCTCCAATTGCAGATATCTGTTGGAAACAAGATTATGCACTAGCAGTTTTAGTTGAATGCAGAATTGAACTGGTTGATTCTCCGGATAAGAAGAAGGAGCTTTATATTCCTAAAACCATTAACAGGCGGGAGATTCACATCCCTAAAGAAGCCGGAAAAGAAAATGACAAATTTAAACAAACCATCACCGTCAAGATGAAAGAGAGAGAAGACAAAAAGCAGCGGAATAAAAAGCTAGATAGCTTTGCTAAAGATAACAGAGGCTTTACTTATGTCAATGATTTATTAAATGAAAATTTGCTAATTGCCTTGAAGAGAAAAGGTATCCTTCGGGCAAAAGAAGACGATGTTGGGAGATTTTTTGAACTTTATAAAAAAAAGAAATTCTACTGGTATGATATGATCTAGAATTTTGGTGTTAGATCTCTTTTAGCCTAACAGGACAGTTTAAAGTATTTGTTATTTTTGATATTTCTTCTTTATCGCTCTCTGGATAAAAATTTATTTGGAGCATGTTAAAATTTAATCTTCTTAACTCCCTTGATTCTTTTTAGAAGAACCTCTCTCTTATTTTCTATTTTTTTATTTACAACTTCTTCAAAGAGGTTGTTTAGGATTTTGCCTATCATTGGTCCTGGTTTTATCTTGAGGACTTTCATGACGTCCTTGCCATTGACTTTAAGGTCGGTTACTTTGAAAGGTTGTTTTTGAACTTCTTTTATTTTCTTTTTGAACTTTTCTAAACGCCAGGAGGTTTCTCTGGCACCACCGCCTAATCTGTCAGCTCTTCTTAGGGTAAGCATATCTTCTAGATTTTCCTGACCAACATTTTTAATAAATCTTCTGATAGCTTTATCAGTCTGATTTTCATTGCAGGTGAATTGATGCCATCTGACTAAGGTGATTAGTCTTTTGCTGTCTTTATTGGAGAGCTTTAATCTTTTGGCGACACTTTGGGCAATGGTGGCACTGATAACTTCATGATTATAAAAAGTAATTGTGCCGTCTTTTTGCTTTTTGGCGGCCCAGGGTTTGCCGACATCATGGAGGAGGATAGCCAGATTGAGAATGGGGTCGGTTGATTTAGAGGCTTGGAGTGATTTAACCGAATGGGTACCAACGTCCCAGATGTGATGTCTTTTGGGGCTTTTCTGATCAACACCAAAACCTTTTTCTGTTTCCGGAAGGATTTTTTCTACCAGTCCTGAATTTCTTAAGAGCATGTAGCCATCAGCATTATGCTCATAAGAAAAGAGCTTTAGAAGCTCATCTCTGACTCTTTCGCTACTGACTTTTTCAATAAGATTGACATTCTCTTTAATGGCTTGGAATGTTTTTTCTTCAATATTAAAGCCTAATTGAGTTGCTAATCTGATGGCTCTCATCATCCTTAAGGCATCTTCCTGGAATCTTTCTTTGGCTTTACCAACGGCTCTGATAAGTTTCTTTTTAATATCTGCCTGCCCATGATGAGGATCGATCATCTTAAAGCCATCCTTTTCTTTTTTAAGAGCAATGGCATTCATGGTAAAGTCTCTTCTTATTAAATCATCTTCAATCGTTTTTCCCCAAACGATTTTATCTGGATGTCTCGCATCGGAGTAGCCGATTTCTTTTCTAAAGGTAGTCACCTCATAGACTAAAGGTTTACCATATCGGTCTTTTTTTTCTTTGGGGTCAGGAATACCAACGGTCCCGAATTTGTTGTCATAGAAGGCCTCTTTAAAAAGACTAGTAATGACTTCGGGTTTGGCGTTGGTGGTAAAGTCCCAGTCAACTGGTTCTTTACCCATGAGGATGTCTCTGACGCCACCACCGACAATGTAGATTTGATAGTTGTTTTCTTCGAAGGTCTCAAGGATTTTTTCAACAAATGGTGGTAAGTTAATCTTCATCTTGATAAAATATGGGTGGTTTCTATTCAAATTATAGCACAATAAGCGGAGCTTGTTTATCGTGTAACTCAAAATAAGCAGAGCTTGTTTAACGTAAAGTTAATATGAAATGGAAAATATTAAATAAACAACCGATTAAAGACAAAGATCAGCTCCTAAAAATTCTTTTAAAAAACAGAGGATTGAAAACAAAAAAAGAGATTGATGAGTTTTTAAATCCCAAGAAAATTAAAGATTTAACGGCTAAAGATTTAGGGCTTTCTACTGTTGAGATTAAAAAAGCCATCAAGAGAATAAAGACGGCCATCAAAAACAAAGAAAGGATTATTGTCTATGGCGATTATGATGCTGATGGTATCTGTGGGGCAGCTATTTTATGGGAAGCTTTAGCTAAGTTAAAAGCCCAAGCTCTGCCTTTTATTCCTACTCGTCTTGAAGGTTATGGTCTAAATTTTAAAAAGATTGAAGAGTTTGCTAAACAAGGCGTCAAATTAATTATTACTGTTGATCACGGCATTACTGCCGGTAAGGCTATTAGTAAGGCTAAAGAGTTAGGTGTTGAGGTTATTGTTTGTGATCACCATGTTATTGATAAAAGAAGATATCCGCAGAAAGCGAAGGCCGTTGTTCACAGTACTTTAATTGCTGGAGCAACAACAGGTTGGTTTTTAGTCAATAGACTTTTAGATTTAAAGAGTAATAGCTTTGGTTTAGACTTAGTGGCTATTGCCAGTGTGACAGATATGGTTCCTTTACTAAAGGCTAATCGTTCTTTGGTTAAGTATGGGGTTGAGGCTTTAAGAGAAACAGAGAGAATAGGCCTTTTATCATTGTTTAATTTTGCCAATTTAAATAGAGGAACAATTGGCGTTTATGAAATTGGTTTTATCATTGGTCCTCGACTTAATGCTTCAGGAAGGGTAGAAGATCCAATGGAATCACTAAGGCTACTTTGCACCTTAAGTGAGAACAGGGCCATTAGTTTGGCTCAAAGAATTGATCAGAAAAACAAAGAGAGACAGAGCTTGACGAAAAAGACAGTTTTACATGCCAGAGGGCTTTACTTAGCGGAAGAAAAGAAAGGCAATTTAATTTTTATTGCTCATGAAAGCTATCAGGAGGGAATTATTGGTTTAGTGGCTGGGAAATTAATGGAAGAGTTTTACAAACCAGCCATTGTTGTTTCTAAAGGAGGGGAGTTTTCGCGGGCTTCAGCTCGTTCGGTTGATGGCTTTGATATCATTCAGGCAATTCAGGTTTGTGACCATCTTTTAGTTTCTTCAGGCGGACATCCTAAGGCGGCTGGTTTTTCCTTTAGGACAGAAAAGATAGAAACTTTGAAAAACAAACTTTCAAAAATTGTTGAAGAATCTTTAGCCAAGGTTGATCTTTCACCGACAGTAAAGATTGATGCTCAACTGGATTTGGAAATGCTGAATTTTAATCTTCATGAGATATTAAAGAAATTACACCCTTTTGGTAGAAGTAACCCAGAGCCTGTTTTTAAGAGTTCTAAGGTTAAGGTTATCGATGCCCAGCTGATGGGAAGCGAAAATCAGCATCTTAAATTAAAAGTTACCGATGGAAGTGATTTACTTTTGGAGGCGGTTGGTTTTAATATGGGGGAATTCTATTCAAAACTTAGCACTGATAAACCTGTTGATCTTGCTTATAATCTTTTTGTTAATGAATGGAACGGACAGAGAAAATTACAACTCAGGCTAAAAGATATTGGATTGAATTGATTGCAAAAAATAGGCATAAAAGCTAGAATTAAAAAGATGGAAAGAATTTTAATCAAAGAAGCCATTAAGAAAATAGGCAAGGAAGTTTGCCTTTCTGGTTGGGTTGATGCTTATCGTGACCATGGCAAACTGGTCTTCATTGATTTACGTGATCGTTCAGGGGTGATGCAGGTTGTTGGCGATAAGAAGTTGGGTGAATTGAGGAATGAGGATGTTATCTCCGTCGTTGGGAAAATCAGAAAAAGACCTTCTTCAATGATCAATAAAGATTTACCAACAGGGGAGGTTGAGCTTAGTATAGAAAAATTAAATATTCTTTCTAAGGCGGCTGAACTTCCCTTCGATATTGGGAGTGAGGAATTAAGCGTTCAATTGCCAACCTTACTTGATTATCGTCCTTTAACCCTACGTCATTCTTCCCAAAAAGCGATCTTTAAAGTACAGGAAAAAATTATTGAATCATTTAGGAATTTCTTAAAAGAGAAAGATTTTACGGAGATCTTTTGTCCGACGATTACTGTCACGGCCACTGAAGGAGGGGCAGAGCTTTTTAAGGTTAATTATTTTGATTACGATGCTTTTCTAACCCAAAGCCCTCAATTCTACAAACAAATTGCCATTGGTGCGTTTGAGAGAGTTTTTACCATTGCTCATGCTTATCGGGCCGAGCCAAGTATTACTACCAGGCATATGACAGAATACATCGGTTTGGATGCCGAAATGGCCTTTATTGAAAGCTGGCAGGATATTTATCAATTAGCTGATGAAGTGTTAAAGTTTATCTTTCAGGAAGTAGAAAAGATAAAACCAGAGATAGAGAAGTTAAGAGGTAAAAAATTTGAAGTCCCTAAGACAGTTGAAGAAACGCCAATTTTAAAGCTGAAAGAAGCTCTGGAGATTATCTACAAAAGAACCAAGAGAGATAATCGCCAGGAGCCGGATTTGAGTCCGGAAGATGAGAGAGAGATTTGCCTTTGGGCCAAGGAAGAAAAGGGTTCTGATTTAATCATCATTACTCACTATCCGATTGACAAAAGGCCGATGTATACTTATCCTGACCCCAAAGATCCAAAGTATACCTTAAGCTTTGATATTTTAGGAAGAGGGGTGGAATGGGTTACTGGCGGACAGAGAATTAATGATTATCAGCAACTTTTAGAGAGCATTAAAGGCCGCGGTTATAATCCAGAGAATTTTTCTTTCTATCTTCAGGCTTTTAAATATGGTCTGCCGCCTGAAGGAGGCTTTTGTATAGGCTTGGAAAGAATAACTCAAAATATTCTCGGCCTGAGTAATGTTCGAGAAGCTTCTTTATTCCCGCGGGATTTAGAAAGAGTGGATATCTCTTTATCTAAAGTTAAGAAAGAAAGAGGTAAAAAAGATGATAGCCTATTTGAAAAAATTGTCAAAATTGTTGATGATGACGAAGAAGAGCAAGATAAAACCTCTGAAGGTTAAAAGAGCTCTTTTATTCTGTCTTTGTTTGAGTTTCTTCTTTATCCCCAGTCAAAATATGTATGCCACCATTCAGGCTTTTTCTGCTTTTCCTTTGGTAGAAGAGATTGATATTCCTCTTCCTTTAGCTTCTTTTTATCCTTTGAATATTGATAATGTTCCTGCCCCTTTGCTAACGGCTGAATCAGCCGTAGTCGTTGATCGGGATTCAGCTGTTTCACTTTTTGATAAGAATGAGAAGGAAGAACTTCTGCCCGCCTCCACGGTGAAGATTATGACGGCTATGGTTGCTTTAGAACATTATAGCTTTGATGATCTTTTGGTGGTTAAGAATCCTGATGATGAAGGACAGGATATGGAACTTTTAGAGGGTGAAAGAATAACCGTTAAGAATTTAATTTTGGGGGTTTTGGTTTCTTCGGCTAATGATGCCGCTTTAGTTTTGGCCCAGAATTATCCCGGCGGAGAAGAGGCTTTTATGGAGAGAATGAATCAGAAAGCTCAAGAACTTCATTTAAAGGATACTTTCTTTGCCAACCCGACTGGTCTGGATAGTGATGAGAATGGTGATTTACTGCCTGTTCGTTCTTACACTACCGCTCTTGATTTAGCTAGACTGGCGGCGGTGGCTTTAAAGAATGAAAAGATTCTCGAGATGGTCTCCACTCCTTATATCGAAGTAAAAGATATTAGCGGGGAAATTGCTCACCCTCTTTATAATGTTAATGAACTTTTAGGACAACTGCCGGGGATGAAAGGTTTGAAGACTGGTTGGACGGAAGAAGCGGGAGAATGTTTGATCGGCTATACAGAAAGAGAGGAAAGGGGTATTATCACCGTTGTTTTAAAGAGTCAGGATCGCTTTTTGGAGACTAAGAAATTAGTTGATTGGGCTTTTGCTAATCACACTTGGAAAGATTTTACTCCATCCATTCGGAACTAACCGCTGGCACATAGCCAAAGAAGTTATTGTCTCCTTCAAAGACATAGATCGGTTGCAGATAGTGTTGTGGTATTTCTGATTCGAAATAGGCTAGATAAACCTGACGAATAATAATACTTCCCTGGGAATTTTCGCCAAGATTGGCGATATAGCTCTCGCCTCCTTGAAGCTCCTGCCAGGCTTTTTGAGCTGCTTTTAGAGGATAGGTAGCCGAGACTTCTGCTCTAATTGGATAATAGACGTATTTAATTTCAATAATTCTTTTACCTGAACTTTTGTTGCCTGAAAAAAGAAAGGAAATCAAAGAATTTTTTGGATTAGGAGGAAAGATTCTTAAATCATCTAAGTTAGCTTTGAAAAGATTAACTCTGACAAAATCTGCTTCTGAAAGAGAAAGGGCTGGTTTTAAACCTTCAGGATAAAACTTCAGATATTGAAATTCAGCACT
>Ga0315545_1003452_pt1 | contig 13547 bp, 9 predicted proteins | sample SalMarSW160210MG_FD_203096 | JGI IMG/M metagenome (GOLD analysis project Ga0315545, IMG submission 203096) | Salt marsh sediment microbial communities from the Plum Island Ecosystem LTER, Massachusetts, United States - Salt Marsh Sediment SW1602-10 ... | reverse complement strand
GGGGTGGGTGGACGCGAGTCACGCTCAAGGTTGACCTCAGCGCCTCGCTGTCGGAGGTTGTGGGTTACCCTGTAGAGGCCGCCGCCTACTCCCACTTTGGCGGGTTCAACCTCAGCCGCGTCTACAGCGACTTCGTCAACCCCCACTCCAACTACTATCAGGCCTGGATCGGGGCCTACGTTGTCTTTGATACTGAGCGGCGAAAGCACTTCGGTTTCGATGACAGGGGGAAGCCAGTCCAGCAGGAGGCGCTGGACGTGTTGGAGGCCGATCAACGATTGGTCTTGGGAGGCGCCGGTTGCCCCAATAGGTTCCCGAACGGCTGCCGTGTGAGGCTCATTGGCGACATGACGGCCACCGAGGTGGACACAGGCGGTGAGCGGTGCTGGAGGATGGACGGGAGAGCTGAGACCTGGTCGGCCTATCATCGCGGCGACAGCCTCGAAAGGCACTGGCGATCTTCCGCCGGCTACGGCCGGGTGCCGGATGATGCCGCCCATCCGGTAGACGACTTCCACCCGCTAACCTACAGCGGCTCGTTCTGGATGCGCTACTTCCCAGAGTGGCAGGCAACCTGCGCCAAATTCTACATCTACCCCGAGTACACCGACAGGAATGGCCTGAAGGTTATCAAAGGGCAGCGAGTGGAGGGTGAGGCCCAGGCAATTGTGGAAAGGATCGCCTTCGCCAAGAGATGAGCGGGCGGCGGCCGAAAGGTAGCGATTGCTTCGGCTGCCCATGAGGATGAACTCAAGTCGAGGTGTATCTGCGGGAGACCCCAGGGGGGCGAAGTAGTGGCCGCCGGTCTTGGTCTTCGGCCGTGCGCCCACGCTGTTCAGGTGCGCCTTGGGGTGTGAGATGCCCGCTCGGCCTGCGTCTGACCTGAGGGTCCCGTCATCAAGGCCCTAGCCGCCCTGCCGCTCGCCAACGCCACCGTGTGCTTCATGATGGGGGATGAGGTGGCTGTGGGGGCCTGGCCTTCTCTCTTGCCAACCGTCGCGCCTGTGAGTAGTATGGGGCTGCCCCGATTGTCCAGCATTCGGTAGACCAGGACTATCAACCTTGGGGCCATGGGAACCAGGCACGAAGTATCCAAAAAAGGAGGCTGATGCAGCCGTGTGGAAGCTAGGCAAGTTGTGGCTGATCCTACCCGCGCTGGCAGCGTTGCTGCTGGTACTGGCAGTGGCCTGCGAGGAGGAAGAAGAGGAGGAGGGAACACCCACCGGCACGCCTGCCGCTGAAGCGACCGGCACCGCCACGCCAGCGGCGGAGGTGCTGGGCATCACCGATACGGAGATAATCCTGGGAGCCGATTGCCCCCTTAGCGGCGCCACGGCGGCGATCTACGCCATGATCCCCCAGGCCACAGAAGCCTACTTCGAGTACATTAACGACACCCAGGGGGGTGTCTGCGGTCGCAAGATCGTCTACAAGGTGCGGGACAGCCAGGACGACCCGGCCAAGGCCATCGAGGCGGTGCGCAAGCTGGTGGAACACGATGAGGTGTTCGCCATGGTTGGCTCCCTGGGCGATAATCCTCATCCTGCCGTTTGGGAGTATCTGAACGAGAATGAGGTACCCGACATCTTGTGCTCCGCCGGAGCGTCCCAATACGGCGCCGATCCCCAGGGGCACCCCTGGACTGTTCAGATGATCCCCAGCTACAAGATCGAAGCGACCTTCTTCGGCCGCTACATCTCGGAGAACCTGCCGGGCAAGAAGGTGGCTGTCCTCTATGGGAATACCGTGATGGGCTTCGACTGCCTGGAAGGGGCGAGGAACGGCCTGGACCCCGATAAGAACGAGATCGTCTCCGAGCAGACCCATGAAGCTGGGACCATCACTGTCAGGTCGCAGATTACCAACATGAAGAGCTCCGGCGCCGAGGTGATCATCACCAATATGGACCCCGGCTTAACCTCCCAGGCGATCAAAGAGGCCGACCGCCAGGGCTGGCATCCCCACTGGTTCATCAGCTACATCAATTCCGACGAGACAATGTTTCTGTTCGTTCGGCCCGAACTCCTGGAGGGAGCCATTAGCCTCCAGGCCCTCAAGCTGGCGGGCTGGACCGACGACGCAGCGGTAGCTCGACACTACGAGATCATGCGCGACTACGGCGGGCCGGCACCGACCAACTTCAGCGTCTATGCCCAGGTGCTGGCAGAGGTGGCGGTGGAGGTGCTCAGCAGGTCCTGCGATAACCTGACGCGAGAGGGGCTGATGGATGCATTGGAGTCCATCCAGGACTTTCACAGCGACTTGATGCTGGACGAAGTGAATGTCTCCTTCTCCGACACCGACCACACGGCCTTTCAAACCGCCAGGATGCTGCGAGCTGTCGTCGAGGACGGGAAGGGCAAGTTCGAGTACTTCGGCCCGCTATACGTGTTCGAAGAGGAGGAACTGGAATAGGGCCGGCGCCGACGAGGGGCGCACTACCCTCTTCTGCCCGCTTCCTCCAGCACGGACAGAAAACGGGCGTAGGCCTCGTCCCAGGTGGCGGAGTGCCGAGGTTCGTACGTGGCCAGCTCGAACGAGCGGCGCACGAGAGCGCGCCCCTCCTCGAGCGAGGAGAGATGCCCCAGCGCCAGCGCCTGGACGAGGACGTTACCGGTGGCCGTCGCCTCCGCCGGGCCCGCTACCACCGGGCGGCCCAAGGCATCCGCCGTGAACTGGCACAACGCCCTGCTGCGCGAGCCGCCGCCGACGATGTGAATGACTCTGGTCGGCCGCGGCCGTATCTTCTCGATGCGGTCCAGAACCCAGCGACACTTCAGCGCCAGGCTCTCGAGGGCGCAGCGCACGATTGAGCCTCGCCCCTGCGGCGGGCTCTGCCCGCTGCGCAGGCAGTAGGCGGCGATGGCGCGCGGCATGTCGGCTGGGTTGAGGAACGATGGGTCGTCGGGATCGATGAAGGCGGGGAAGGGGGGCGCCGCCTCGGCCATCCGGGTCAGCTCATCGTAGGAGTACTCCTCGCCCTGCTGCGCCCAGGCCCGCCGGCACTCTTGCACCAGCCAGAGGCCCGCCACGTTCTTGAGGAAGCGGAAGGTGTCGGCCACGCCGCCCTCGTTGGTGAAGTTGCTGGCCAGGCTCTCCGGCGTAATGATCGGCTCCCGCACCTCCACCCCCACCAGCGACCAGGTGCCGGAGCTGATGTAGGCCCAGTCTTCCTCGCTGGCGGGCACCGCCGCCACCGCCGAGGCGGTGTCATGGCAGGCCGGGGCCACCACCGGCACATCGCCCAGGCCGGTCTCCTCGGCCACGGACGGGACCAGAGGCCCCAGCACCGTGCCCGGCGACACCACCTCCGCGAAGAAGTGGCTAGGGATGCCCAGCCTCTCCAGCAGCGACGTCGCCCATCCGCCCGCACGGGGGTCGTAGCACTGGGTGGTCGTGGCGGTGGTGAACTCGCACACGGTCCGGCCGCTCAGCCAGTAGTTGAACAGGTCCGGGATCGTCAGGAACGTCTCCGCGGCCTCGAGCAGCGGCGAACGGGTGAGGGCCATCGAGAGGAGCTGGTAGAGCGCGTTCTGCCGCATGAACTGGATGCCGGTCCGCTCGAAGATCTCCTCTCGCCGGACCCGCTGGAAAGCCTCCTCGAGCAGCCCCTCAGTGCGGCTGTCCCGGTAGTGGTAGGGGTTCCCGAGGAGGGTGCCCTCGCGGTCGAGCAGGGCGAAGTCCACGCCCCACGTGTCCACACCGATGCTCGCCGGCCGCCCGTGCTTCTCCGCGCACAGGGCGAGGCCGCGCTTGACCTCCGCGAATAGGCGCAGGACGTCCCAGTGCAGGCCGTCGGGCAGCCTCACCGGCTCGTTGGAGAACCGATGCACCTCGCTCAGGCGCAGGCGATCGCCATCGAAGCGGCCGAGCACCGCGCGTCCGCTTTCGGCGCCCAGGTCGAAGGCGAGCAGATCAAGCGTCTTAGGCATCGCTGGCCGGAGGTCCGCCCCCCGGCGGGCGAAAGGCTACCAGGTCCTGTACTCCTCGCTCATCTTCCGGTATTCGACGAGCGGCTCATTGATCGCCTTGGCGGCGAGGATGATCTGGCAGGACTCCTCCAGGCAGGAGACCCACTGGAAGGCCTCCTCCAGCGTCTGGCCGATCGAGAAGCAGCCGTGGCCCCGCAGCATGACGATCTTGTATTCCTGGAGCACCCTCGGCAGCTTCTCCACCAGCTCCGCTGAGCCCGACGCGAACTCCGCCGTCACCACCGGCACCCTGTGCAGCAGGTACGACCCCTCGTTGTCGATGGGCACGATCTCCTCGCGCGACAGCGAGAGGGCGATGGCCGTGCGCGGGTGGGCATGAACGACGGCCAGCGCCGGCGTGGCCACGTAGATGGCGCGGTGCACCACCAGCTCCGTGGAGGCCAGAGCGATGCCGCTGTCCGGCTTCTCCAGCCCCGTCTCGACCAGGTCGCCCTCCTTGAGACGGCCGAGCATGGCCCCCCGCCGTTTGATGACCAGGCGGTCGCCGAGGCGCACGCTCATGTTGCCGCCGTGCGAGGAGACCAGATCCGCCACGTACAGGTCGCGCCCGATCTCCTGAAACTGACGAAATATCCGCTCGTCGATCACAACCCTCTCCGTAGGCCCGCCGTCAGCGCGTCAGGTCATGCAGCCCGAGCTCTTCCAGCTTGCGGCCGGTCGGGACGCCGTTCTCGTCCCAGCCCCGGAAGCGATAGTACTCGTCCAGCATCTCCGCTAGATGCGAGACCCATCCCTTGCTCGGTCCCTCCGGCACCGGCTCCTCGAGCAGGCGGCGCGGCAGCGTATCGTCCGCCCGGCTGAAGCCCTCGCGCAGATTATACAGCCGCTCCAGGTTCCAGATCCGCTCCCCGGCGCGGATGAGGTCGCCGCTGGAGTGAGGGATGCCGGTCACCGCCGTCAGCGCCCGCGCGTAGTACTCCTCGGCGACGGCCATGTTGGTGAACTTGCACAGCACCAGCGAGTCGATGGCGGCGGCGGCGTTCTGATGCAGGATGACCATGCCCGCCTTGCCCTGCACCTGGAAGCGGTCGATGAGCTTGGGGAGGCCCAGCACCTCTGGGCCAAGCATGTTGCCCCGCATGTGGCAAGCGCCCCGATTAGACGTGGCGTAGAGCAGCCCCTGCCCCTGCATCCCGCGAGGGTCGTAGGCAGGCATCTCCATCCCCTTCACGCTCATGGAGTATTCCGGCGCACCGTGCCCCTGGGCGAAGCGGCGGCTCCCTTCGGCCAGCTCGTCGCCCAGGCCCCGCCGGTAGGCTATGGCCTGGATCGTCTCCCGCAGGAGGTCGGCGCGACCGAATCGCAGGTCGCTGTCGATGGTCCCCCGCTCGGCCATCTCCATGGCGCAGGCGATGGTCGAACCGGTCGAGATGGTATCCAGCCCCAGTTCGTTGCAGAGGTAGCTGGCCTCGGCGACGGCCTCCAGGTCGGCGATGCCGCAGGCCGCACCCAGCGCCCAGAGCGACTCGTACTCCGGTCCCTCCCCATCCTTGCGGGCGGTCTTCGTCACCCGCGTGCAGGCGATCGGGCAGGCCCAGCAGGCCGTGTTCTTCACCAGGAGGCGGTCGGTCAGCGCCTCGCCGGAGATCTCCTCTGCCTCCTCGAACTGGGCCTGCTGGAAGTTGCGCGTCGGCAGCGCGCCGAGGGCGTTGACGATGTTCATGACCACGGCGGTGCCGAATCGGGGAAAGGCCTGCGAGGTCAGGGGATTGGCCGTGAGCTGCTTGCTGACCTCGTAGCGGACGAACCTGAAGCGCGCGCGGTCGGCGAACTCCGGCTTCTCCTCGCCCTCCACAACCACAGCCTTCAGGTTCTTCGCGCCCATTACCGCGCCCGCGCCGCCCCGCCCCAGCGAGCGTGTGCCGTCGTTCATGATGGCCGCGAAGCGCACCAGGTTCTCGCCCGGCGGCCCGATGCAAAGCACGCTGCGACGTGAACTCTGTCCCAGCGCCGCCGTCGTCTCCGGCACCGTCTTGCTCCATAGATGGGAGGCATCCTTGAGGGCAGCGGCGGAGGGCGTGACTTCGAGATAGCGCGGGGAATCTGTCCTCCCCCTGACGATGAGCGCGTCGTAGCCCGTGCGCTTGAAGCGCATCCCCCAGAAGCCGCCGGAGTTGGCGTCGAGCACTGTGCCCGTAAGCGGCGACTTCGTGGATACGGTGAAGCGGTTGCTGGTCTGGAAGGCCGTCCCCGTCAGCGGCCCCGTGCAGAAGATGAGCGCGTTGTCTGGCGAGAGGGGCTCTACCTCCGGGCCCACCAGGTCCCAGAGCAGACGCGTCCCCAGGCCGCGCCCGCCGAGGAAGAGGCGGGCCACTTCGGCATCGAGAGCTTGGGACTCGATGGTCCCGGCGCTGAGATCGACATCCAGGACCTTTCCCATCCATCCCCGCATGTGTGCGTGCTGCATCGCCTGCCAGAACCCGCTCTCGGACCGCTCAGACTGTCGGAAAGCCGTCGCCTGCACCCATCGCACGGCTCTACCGCTCATCCCGCCTCCGGGCCCTCGCGCCCTCAGGCGCCGGCACCCAGAACATAAGCGGAAAGCGGCGGATAGGTCAAGGGTCAGGAGGGCCATGCGGGCTACCGAACCCAGGTCGGCGACCGCAACCAGATACTAGAAGCTGTTTCAAAAACCCTCCAGGGTCCCTATACTGGGGCTTATGAGGAAGACAGAGCTAACGGACGAGCAATGGCACCGCCTCAAGCCGCTGCTACCACCACCCCGCCGGGGTCGGGGACGACCACGGCAACGCCGCCGATGATAAAGTGACAAGGAGATGATCATGGCTCTTCCCAAGACAATGAAGGCCGTAGTGGTACACGGCATCGAAGACTATCGGCTGGAGGAAGTGCCGCTGCCGCAGGTTGGCCCTGGCGAGGTGCTGGTGCGAGTAAGGGCCACAGGCGTGTGCGCCAGCGACGTAAAGGCCTACTACGGCGCTCGCGTGTGGGGCTCGGAGCAGATCGAGCCCTACATTGAGACGCCGGTGATCCCCGGCCACGAGTTCGTGGGCGAGGTGGTGGCCCTGGGAGAAACGGCGGAGGAGAAGTACGGCCTGGCCCTGGGCGATCTGGCTGTCTCGGAGCAGATCGTCCCCTGCTGGCAGTGCCGCTTCTGCCAGCGGGGTCAATACTGGATGTGTCAGCGCCACGATATCTACGGCTTCAAACACCGTCGGGCTGAGGGCTCCTGGGCAGAGTACATGAAGTTCCCGGCGGGGGCCATCAATCACAAAGTGCCCTCCGAGGTCAAGCCGGAGCACGCGGCGCTGGTGGAACCCCTGGCCTGTGCCATCCACGCCGTCGAGCGGGGCGAAATCCAGTTAGGTGATGTGGTGGTTATCGCCGGTATGGGGCCCATCGGGCTGTGCATGTTACAGGTGGCCCGTCTAAAAAGCCCGGCCCTGCTCATCGCGCTGGACCTGCAGGAGCACCGTTTCCAACTGGCCCGCGAGTTGGGGGCTGACATGGTCCTCAATCCCGCCGAGGAGGATGTCATCCAGCGGGTGCTGGAGTTGACCGATGGCTACGGCTGTGATGTGTACATCGAGGCCACCGGTGCGGAGGCGGGGGTGCTCCAGGGGTTGCAGATGATCCGCAAGCTGGGGACTTTTGTGGAGTTCAGTGTTCACGCTGGCCCAGTGGCGGCGGATTGGTCCATCATTGGTGATCAAAAGGAGCTGAATGTGCACGGTGCGCACCTGGGCCCCTACTGCTATCCCCGCGCTATCCAGTACATTGCCGACGGCAGCGTGGCCGCCGACAGGATCGTGACCCACGCCCTGCCGCTGGAGCGTTTCCGAGAGGCCATCGAGTTGGCCCACAGCCAGACGGAGTCAGTGAAGGTGGCGTTGATCCCCTGAAAGGGGGAAACGTGTGAGTTACGCTCTACGGATTGTGGGGGCTGCCCGCACCGTCGTTGCGGGCGGTCCATCTCTCACCTTACTTATACGTGTTGGTCCGCTCAGACCGCCGGCATTGGCTGGGCCCTTTCTCTGGACGGTCGGGTCGAGATAAGCAACTGGTCCCTCTCGTTCGAGGCCCTGCCCATCCTGCTGCTCGCCGACGCCGTCCTGTGGCTGGTGATGGCGGACAAGGTGGCCAGTTTCATCCATCCTAGCGGAATGAAGGGGTGGATACCATGTGCCCTCTGTGCACCATAGAGGCCTAGCCATGCTCTTGCCAACCCTCGCCTCCTGGCACTAGTATGGCTTTGCCCCCATTGTCCAGCATGCTGGCAACAAGGGGATGAAGATGGCGCATGGGGGGTGGACTTCGCCTTCGACCCAGGCGATTATCTTGCCGTCGAAGCGCTCCAGATGAACTGGGCCACCGATGGCCACCGGCAGTAGCCTTTCAGGGGTTCATCTCGGCACGCTTGGACCATCAACCTCCCGGCCGTAGGAAATGGGGACGAAGTACTCAAGAAAGGAGGCTCACGCAGCCGTGCGGAAGCTTGGTAATTTCTCGTTGATCTTCCTTGCCCTAGCAGCGCTATCGCTGGTACTGGCAGTGGCCTGCGAGGAGGAGGAAGAGGACACAACCCCCACTGGTACACCTGCCGCTGAAGCGACCGGCAGCCCTACCGCTGTGGGGGAGGTCCCCGGCATCACCGATACGGAGATAATCCTGGGAGCGGATTGCCCCCTTAGCGGTGCCACGGCGGCGGTGTACGCCATGATACCCCAGGCCACAGAAGCCTACTTCAATTACATTAACGACACCCAGGGGGGTGTCTGCGGTCGCAACATCGTCTACAAGGTGGAGGATAGCCAGGACGACCCGGCCAGGGCCGTGGAGGCGGTGCGCAAGCTGGTGGAACACGACGAGGTGTTCGCCATAGTTGGCTCCCTGGGCGATGGTCCTCATCCTGCCGTTTGGGAGTATCTGAATGAGGAGGGCGTGCCCGACATCTTGTGCTCCGCCGGAGCGCACCAATACGGCGCCGATCCCGAGGGACACCCCTGGACTGTCCAGATGATCCCCAGCTACAGGATGGAGGGGACCTTTTTTGGCCAGTACATCTCGGAGAACCTGCCGGGCAAGAAGGTGGGCATCCTCCACGGGACTGTGGTCAGCGGCATCGACGAACTGGAAGGGGTGAGGGAAGGCCTGGACCCTGAGAAGAACGAGATCGTCTCCGAGCAGGGCGTGCAGTCCGGAACCATCACTGTCAGGTCGGAGATTGCCAACATGAAGGCCGCCGGTGCCGAGGTGGTCGTCAACGCTTTGGACACCGGCTTGGCCTGCCAGGCCATTAAAGAGGCCGACCGCCAGGGCTGGCATCCCCAGTGGTTCATCAGCTACATCAATTCCGACCAGACAATGTTTCTGTTCCTTTCGCCCGAACTCCTGGACGGGACCATTAGCCTCCAGGCTCTCAAGCTGGCGGGCTGGACCGACGATCCGGCCGTGGCCGAACACCACCGGATCATGAGCGACTACGGCGGGCCGGCGCCGACCAACTTCAGCATCTATGCCCAAACGCTGGCAGAGGTGGCGGTGGAGGTGCTCAGCAAGTCCTGCGATAACCTGACGCGAGAGGGGCTGATGGATGCACTGGAGTCCATCGAGGACTTTCACAGCGACCTGATGCTGGAGGGAGTGAACGTCTCCTTCTCCGACACCGACCACACGGCCTTTCAAACCGCCAGGATGCTGCGGGCTAGCGTGGAGGACGGGAAGGGCAAGTGGGAGTACTTCGGGCCCCTATTTGTGTTGCAGTAGGAGGAACTGGAAGGCGACCTTGTCAACCCTCGCTGCCCCTCGCCTCCAGTCAGCCCTCTGCAGGGACGCGCTAGTAACGGGCTACCTTCCCCTTCAGGGCGTGGGCGCGTCAGCCGCCTCCATTGCCCAGGCGGGCGGTCTGCCTATCATCGCAACCGCCAGAGCAGCGCCCAATGCACTTAGGCCCAGCAACAGAAAGGCAGGCCGATAGCTGTCTATCAGGTCGTAGACCCCGCCAGCGAAGAGCGGCCCGATAAAGCTTGCCAGCATGGCTACGCCCCAGATCAGCCCCTGAATGCCGCCAAAGGCCCGCAAGCCGAAATACTCCGCCATGAGAGCGGGCAACACAGGAAAGGCAGCACCGAAGGCCGGGGCGAACACCACCAGGAACACAACGGCCTGCCAGGGGCTGTGAACAGCAGCGAAGATAAGGATGCCCAGGCCTTCCAGGGTCCAGGCCACCGCCAGCAGCCAGCGCTTGCTCAGGTAGTCGGCTAGCCAGCCAAAGCTCAGCCTCCCCAGTACGCTCCCGAAGGGGATGCCCATCGCGATGACGGCGGCCCCTTCCTCTGTGAAGCCTGCCGATTCGTCAAGGTAGGCTATCAGATGGACGATGACCGCCAAGAAGCCAACCGAGACGAGTACAATGGCCAAGACCAGTAGCCAGAAAGAGCGCGTGCGCAGTGCCTGGCCTATGGTCAGTCCCTCCTCACGCCCCAGCCCGCTGCCCCCACCTTCCTCCTCCAGCGCCCCCGGCAGCGGGCTGGCCGGGGCCTCGCTGGGGGCAGGAGGCTCACCGTCGGGCAGAAGGCCCGCCTCCTCCGGCCGGTTGCGCACCGTCAAGGCCAGAGGAATGCAGGTAGCTAACTGGGCGATGCCCAGGATCATAACGCCAGTGCGCCAGTCGAAGAGAGCTATCAGCAAGGCCGCCAGCAGCACCATGATCCCGCTTGCCCCCTCACCCGCGCTCAAGATGCCCAGAGCGCGTCCCCGCCGCTTGACAAACCAGTGAGCGATGGCTACTGCGCACACCGGTACGCCGGCCAGACTCATGCCGACGGCGATAACCGAGGCGGAGATGTAGAACTGCCACAGCGCCTGAATCTGGCTGGCGGCCAGAAAGCCACCACCGATCAGCGTCACGCCCGGCACCAGCAGGCGGCGCGCACCGACGCGGTCCACCAGATAGCCAGCCACAGGGAGAGTCAGCCCTGCCATCATCGCGGCGATGGAGGGGCCGGCACTGATAGCCGCTCGCGACCAGCCAAACTCCTCTTCCAGGGGGTCGACTAGGGTGCTGAAAAGGTATAGCGGTGCGACGCTGGCGACGAGTATGATGGTGCCCGCGGCGATGACCACCCACCAGCCGTAGAAGAAGGGCACTCCCCGAATCAAGGCAGCAGTTGACCGCTCCATACTCTCGGTCCCGCTAGACAATACCCATCACGCGCCCTTAGGCCAAACCGACCCCGACCGCTGTTCCTGACTTCCCCTGAGGGAGCCACCCAAAATGGTGGCTGCCCGTAGATTCCGTCAGCGAGGTGGTGTATGACCCGGTGGCCCAGGAAGCCAGCGCCTTCGTTGATGTGCCCGGGCCGGAAGGACCGATCCAGGGAGTGGCCTGGATCATCTGATTGTTGTCAGTGAGACGGATGGAGTATTGGTAGCCGACAAGACTAGACTCACCGTACCTATCAGGGCAGCCGGGCTAGCCAACACTGTGGGCCCGGCGTGCCCTGATAGGTGGGGAGCATCTGCGGATGCCCTCCCGCCGATGGCTTGATGCTGTGCTATTAGTAGGTCCCGTATTTGTCCCTGGCCTCTACCAGGGCGCGGACGTTGGATTCCGGCGTCATTATTCCCAGCTCGCATCCGGATGACAGGACGAAATTGCAGCGGTCCTTGGCGATGTCCATGGTGCTCTTGACCATCGCATCCACTTCCGCGGGGGTGCCCAGGAGCAACGTTCGCGTGTGGTCTATGCCCGCGGCGATGGCATATCTATCGCCCAGCTTGCTCACGGCGTCCTCCAGGGGGTAGTCGGAGCCGGGCCACCAGTACTGAAGCTCATCGAGCCTATCGCCGAACTTCTCCGTCACGTAGTCGAGCTCAGGCCTCGTGCCGCAAATATGGGTTGAAATCGGCACATCGCGGCCTGTTATCTTTCGGATCTTCTCTCTGATCCTGTCCAGACACTCCACCTCCAGGCGGGCTATCTCCTCCTGCAGCTCCGGCACGACCAAGTCTCCATCCAGACTGGCGTAACCGTAGGTGTAGCACGCTTGCCTGTCTTTGTAGGGCTCAAGCAAGCCCGTGGCGAAATCCACGCTCCAATCCAGCATCACTCGTTCCGCTGCCCCGAGGAAGGCCTCCGGAAAGAGGACCGCATCTCTCAAGGCCTCCTTTACCCCCATCAGGAGGCCAAGACAGGAGACCGGCCCATACGACCCCGACCTGATGGCAACCTTGTCGCCAACTTCATCGGAAACGATCTCGGCGGCCTTGCGGAAGATCTGGCTCCTCTTTCCGGCGAAAGGCGAGCGATATTCGAGCTCCTCGTAAATCTTCGGATCCGGCCTGTTGCGGTCGGCGAGGGTCTTCTTGGGGTAGATGAGGCTATCGGTGATGTACACTTCCACCCCGTAGGGCTCCAGCTGGTGCCACAGATCGTAGCTCACAGAGGTGACGTCGGGCTTGTATTTTTCGATGTACCTGATGTTGCCAAGGGCCAGCTTCTCTGGATCGAAGGCGTACTCGCGCATCGACACGCCCGACAGCGCCTGAGCCAGGTCAATCGACCAGTGTAGGATGGGTACCTTGTCGGGCGTCTCTCTGTGCAGACAGCACAGATACCTTTCTTTCGCCGTCATCTCGGCCATTAGACTCCCTCCCTCAATTCCATCAGCAATCTGTTCGCTTCTTTGATGGCATCGGGAGCTCTTACGGCCCAGCCATCAGCCCCTATATCCGTTGCCCATCTCTCTGAGGCGACAGCGCCGCCCACGAGCACCTTCACCTTGTCCCTTAGGCCTTTTGCCTCCAGCATTCCTATCGTTGCTCTCTGCAGAGGGAAGCAGGCTACGATCATGACCGCCGACGCGACAATGTCGGGTTTCTCCCTTTCCACCGCCTCGACAAACTGCTCGGGGAACACTATCTCCCCGAGGTCGACGACCTCGAATCCGTCGGCCGTAAGCAGCAATCTGATGATGTCCTTCCCCAGGTAGTGAGAGGAGCCCATCGTACCAATGACCACCTTGCCCTTGGGCGTGGCCTCGACTTTCGCCAGCCCGAACCCCATCTCAAAGAGGCTCTGTGCGGCTGTGACGTGGGCGATGCTGTACTTGCCCTCTTCGTAGCGCGCTAAGGCCTCCAAGAACAGGCCCTTGAAGACTTCCGCGATCTCCTTCCTGTCCACCCCTGCCTCTAGGGCCCGTTTCGTGGCCTCCTCCGCTTCGAAGTACTTGAAGCCCAAGAAGTTCTCGCCGATGGCCTGCAGATGTTGATCCACGTCCTGCTTCAACCCTGAAACCTCCTTCGGATCGCCGCCAGTGCTGTTCAGCAACCCTTTCTGGCGCCTCCTTGTTCCCGGCGGGAAGCTTAGCTTCCTGCTAGGGAGAATTCAACAAGCTACCGGAATAGTCGGTGATCACGGGCCGTCGCCTTCCGGTGCTTGCCCAGAGCCACATCTGAATATAGACTCCCGAGATAGAAAGGTCAACCAGTCGTACTGACGTACCAAGGATCTCTCCTGTGGGCGAAGTTGTCGAGGTTCGGGAGAGAGTGGTAGGGTTACAGTGTTGGGCTCGTTCGCTCCGTAACGCTGCT
>Ga0315545_1003451_pt1 | contig 13547 bp, 15 predicted proteins | sample SalMarSW160210MG_FD_203096 | JGI IMG/M metagenome (GOLD analysis project Ga0315545, IMG submission 203096) | Salt marsh sediment microbial communities from the Plum Island Ecosystem LTER, Massachusetts, United States - Salt Marsh Sediment SW1602-10 ... | reverse complement strand
AAAGCCACCCTTGACAGAACCATAAAATCATTTAGGAAAGTATTTTGCATCCAAAAAAAGAAAATAATGTAACTTAGTGATTAGTAATTACCTCCGATTAGTGCTTTTCATAGCACCGGCTGTTAGCACCTGGGCATACAATAGGGACAATCCTTTCAAGTCTCTTTTATATTCAATCAATGTAATTACCAATTTCCAAAAAATCTGGGTTTCCCTTAATCGAAGCCACTTTATTTTGTGTGTGTTGGACAATAAGCCCTTTGGGCTAACAGGGAGGGAGTTTTGTAAGCTCTTTGACAAGCCTTTGGTGGCGCGATTGCCTTGTGAGGGCTTGACAATGTGCTTACAAATTAGGATGGCAAATGTATTATTTATCGAATTCATTTTTATCTTTTGTCATTTTATCTTGTAATCTATTAGAGATTTCTTCTATTGCATCAAATGGATAATCTACGATTGATTTTATCCCCAAAAGACAAAGTTTTGCAAACGAACTAAATTCTTTCGTTAGTTCTTTAGTAATAGCATCTTGCGGAGAATTGAAACGTTCACCTTCAATTCCCACATAAAGACTTTGATTTTTCCTGTCATTCAACAATCGCGAATTTGAATATTTTTCTCGTAGCTCTTTTAGTATATTTTTAAGGCTACTAGATTTTTCCGACATAATTTCAAAAATGGAAATCTGAATCCGAAGGACTTTTTTAGTTTTTGTCTGATGATGTTTGAAATTTCTTTGATTAAAGTATTCTTCGTTAATTTCAATGCCATTAATCTTATCTAGTATCGCCTGAAAAATAATCAACGCTTTACCGACTTCTTCTATTGCTAATTGATATAATGCATAGGCTCTAGAATAACGTTCGAAAATAAACAAACCATCTGCCTCTTCAATTAGCTGTGATGCATTTTCATATGAAAGCTTCAAACCGTTTAAAAGTTGAACTTCAGTCATAACGCGTTAATAGAGATAAAATACGGTACTGCAATCACTATTACCCCAAGTTAGTTTGATAAATTTTTCTGTGGGAACATAGATTAATATACCATCACCTGTTTTATAGCTTGAGACCTCATATATGTATGCTTTACCATTAACTGGGTCATTATTTGTCTTAAAACTTTTAACATTATAGGTACCCCAAGATTCCCGGCTTGATTTATCATAATTACTGACTACATAAAAATCGGCTTTTTGGCTTGATAAACTCCATCTCATTTGAGGTTCACCCATATCCTGTCCATTTTTTCCTGTACAACCATTTGTAAATCGACTAACTTTTACATCAAAATTTTGACAGAAACACGAAACCGAGAATAAACAGAAGATTAGTAAAAGAGTTGTTTTCATAGGTATATATTTTATAATTCACAGTATTTCAATTAATTTTCTTAAGATTGTGATACCATGTTCTTGTACCTTTCATGCTTTGAACAACGACATGTAGAGTATTTGGAGTAGAACTATAATCATTAATAAAAACGATAGTAAATTGGGTATCAGTTCGATAATTTTCAATATTCATGTATGCGTTATAACTAGTGTATAAGGCTTTCTGTTCCTCATTATACTCCTTTTCAATTTTTTCTGTAATATCCCATTTCATTGATAGATTATCTTCTGGGAAAATAACTTTAATAAATCCCATATTCGTGATATCACTAATATCAATTTCAATTTTTAACCGTTGAAACCTATGAGTGTTTTTACTTGGATTAGATTCATCTTCAAACCTCTGTTCATCAGAAATATAATAACCTGTGATGTTTTTTTGTGCAAATGAAGATGCATTTGAAACTAAGATTGACAATATTAATATAGTAAGTGTTCTCATAGTATTTGGATTATTTAAAACAAAAGAAGCATTGCAAATGATGTTCTATAATTAATCAATTCGATTCGTACTTTCTCATCAAATTGATTTGATTTGGCTAAATCACTCAAAGAATAATTTGATATCAAGAATTCATTTTCATCGCTATCAGTTCTTTGATACTTATATCCATTATCAATCGTTGAGATATACTTAAAGTAATGTCCATAAGCAAATTGTCCATTAACAATTGTTTGAAGATAATACGAGCCTTCCTGTTTCTTTTTAATTTTTATGTATGAGTTATTAGGGAATTCAGTAGTTGCACCCCATTTAACATTTGAATTTATATCGACATTTCTTGTAGTAGCTCCACTATTTAAAGCATAAATTGTTTCGTATGATTTATTTTCCTGTGAGAAAGTATTTAGTGAATAAAACAAAAAAAATATCGGAATAACCTGGTGATATCGTATTGAATAACTTAATTTATGAAAGTGACTCATTTATCCAAGAGTTTTAGAAAACCAATTAATGCTAATAGACCAATTCCAAGAATTAGTAATGCTTTTATATTTTTTAAAATATACGGGAAGAAACCTTCTCCAGATAAAAGACCAAAAAGACCCCATATAATTGGGAATATGATTATTAATAACCATACAGAATTTTTTTTCGAATCATTTTTCTCTTCTTGTTCCTTCATCTTTAATAAATTGTGAATTACCATTTAAAAGGATTGATAACCAAAAGACCCAAAAATATAGCCAAAACGATACTTCCAGCTATTATAACAATCTTCTGAATAAGGTCTTTTAATCGGTATTCTGAAAGAGCTATCTCATAATATTTATTGTCAATGTGGTAAAATACTCGGCGATAATCATTGTAAACATAGCTATCACTACTCCATCCGATAGCATGAGGATAAGAAGGTTTTACAACATTATCAAGAAAATGATACTCACTTCTTAAGTTTGGAAAATTATCAATAATACTGAACGCACCTTTTTGATAAAAGTCAATATCTGATTCTATTAAATATTCATAGGAATCATTGTAACTTGATTGTACTGTTGGGCGATATTGAATATTACTTGTATAAACCATATCTTTTGATGATATATGTTCGAATTCATATCCATTATCGATTTTTGTAATCTTTTTTATATCAAAACCACCCCGATTACAGGTATAATAATCAAAGTACCCCCGATTTTTAAACTTTGTCCATAATTCGTTATCCCATCTTACTGAAGAGGGATACTTGAGGGCACTAAAATCTAAACCATCAGTTTCTTTCTTTGGTTCGTTTTTTATATAATTCCTTTCCAAATTACCTTCAACTGAGTAGTTGGTGCCATCATAGATAATACTCTTACCTCCAAGTACGGATTCTATTTTGGATTTAAGGTTGTTATTGCTTTGGGTAATTTTCGTATTAATAACAAAATAGCTTATAATGGAAGAGAGGACGAGTAGAATCAAAAAAGTTAAAAATGAATATTTGACTTTATTAGATTTCTTTCTGTTTTTCTCTAAATATTCTTTGGGTGGTGGTGGTGGAACTTTTTTATTCAACTCAGGAATATCAGAAAGTTTTGTCCAATTTTCGAAAGATTCTTCCCAAATTAAAGTATCTGAATTAAGATTAAGTTTTAATAAATCTTCTTCTAATATTGGACCAATTTTGTCAGCCTTGTGTAAATAATAATATTCCTTCATTTATTGATAACGGGTTTAAAGATTAGGGATGTACAATTTAATGAAATATTTGAATATTAAGAAAATAATTATTCTCAAAGCTAAATTTCAGAAGTGAGTGGGTAGGCAATATTGCACTCTTTTACAAATTTCGGTTTGAGCGTTGGTTGGTGTGATTTGTAAATGTGTGCAATGTGTGTTGGCTTCCTCATTTTTGTCAGAGCGAGGGGAGACAAAATAAACCTCGCACACCTACTTCCTTTAAGACGGAGTACAAAACTTATCTTTTTTAAACTGATTGCTTTTTTATCTAAAATTGTTTGATGTACAATCTGCCATTGCCTTGGTGCTAACGTTGGCGGTATGGCCAGTAAGGGTTTGCGGGCGAATGTCCTATCAAGGTACACGAAAAATTGAAGCGAGCTACAACCTTACCCATACCACTGAAACCCTTATTGGCTATACCGCGTGTTGGCTGCAGTAATTATTGTTTTATTATCTTTCTTACAATTATATCGTTATCATTATATATTATTAAAAACATGATTCCAGATTTGAAATTACTAATATCAATAGAAATCTCATTTTTACTTTTATCCACTATAACACTCTTGATTATAAGCCCTTGTATATCTAAGAAGTCAATTTTTGTCTCAGTTCCGACTATTTCATTAAAATCTACTTTCAATATATTAGTTGTCGGATTAGGAAATACTCTAATATTAGGATTATTTTTTAACTGAACAGTAGATGTTAAGTTGTCTATCTTATGAAAATCTGTATTATCAAATCGATAAACACCTCCTCCCCAGGTAGCAATCCATTTATTACCATATTTATCTATAACAAGATCTTGGATATAATTATTTTCTAAAATGGAATTGCTAGTATTATATGTAATATCCCAATCAACTATGCTTCTTTTTAGTCCAGAAGAAGTCCCTGCCCAAAGATTTCCGTTTGAAGCTTCATATTTAACAACCAAAGTCTTTTCAGGAAATTCAGTATCCCAAACATAACCATTAAAGGATGCTAATCCCTCCATCGTGCCAATATACTTACTCTGTCCAATTATTTCAGTTGTGTAAACAATATTATGAGGTAATCCTGAATTTTCACGTGTATACTGATGCCAGATTCCATTATATTTTGATAAACCTCCATTAGCACTTATCCACATCACCGTGTCTCCTTCATTTGTTACGGAATAAACAAGGTCGTATGTTAATGAAGAATTTCCTTGATTATACAATCCCCAGTCATTTGAATTATAAGTAATTACACCTTTGTCAGAAGCTAACCAAAGAATAGAGTCATGTATTATTTCAACATCGAAGATATTATTTGATGCAATAGATGAATTGGTTTTATTAAATATTTTCCATGTGTCATTTTTTAGATTTGCTAATCCCCCTCCATAAGTTCCAATCCAAAGTGAATTATCCGTGCCTAATTTTAATGCATTTACATAATTATTTGGCAAATTAGAATTTTCGGTATTATATAAAGTATTTGTCCCTTCAATTATATCATATTTATATAAACCGACTTTTGTTCCAATCCACAAAGTATCTTCGTTTATGACCAAAGAGTAGACACAATCACAAGAATTATCAATACATTGAGAGAATGATTTTGAAATTAAACTTCCAAAAATTATTAATAATAATAATCGTTTCATAGCTTGATTATTTTATAAAATTTAGTACTTTTTTAGTCGGTGTTATTATTGCAGCCAACGTTTAGTATATGCAAAGTAGGCGATTTCGGGCTTCAAACTTATCAAACTGAGATGAAGCTGAAGCGGGCTACAACCGTTGAATTTACTACTATTTCGCCTATTTTGTATATACATTGTTGTGCCTCGTTTATTATCTTCTAGTTAATATAAACACAACAGGGAAAGTGAATCTAACATTTACAAATTGCCCGTCTAGTCTACCTGGAGTCCATGTCTCTGAAATTGATTCAACTACTCTGACAGCCTCTTTATCTAGAGCAGGGTCAACACCTCTTTCAATATGAACCCCAGTAATTTCCCCATTTTGGTCTACTACAAATCCAACAAATACACGTCCAGAAATTCCATTCTCCGCTGCAATATTTGGGTATCTAAGATTATTTTGAATGATTTTTCTAAACGAATCTAATCCACCTGAAAATTCGGGGAGTGTATCTGGTTGGAAAATATTATCAATGTATCGCTCTCCATTTTCCAACCAATTTTTGTTACTTATCATTTGGTTGTCCTTATATACTTCAATACTTTTATTGTTTCCATTCTCAAAATATGTTTTGAGTTCACCTTCAAAATACAAAGGAAAGGTTGACTTTGAAATACCTTCCTGTTTTATCTTTCCCGATTTATAGAAATCCTGAAATAAATATAAGTCATTAACTTTTTTGAATTTACGCAAATATTCATTCTTATATTTATTTTTATACACTGTTTTAATCAAGAGAGTAGAATCATTTTTTAGAATTACTGTTTCATCAGTCTGTGACTTAACCCATGCTCCTTCACGTTTATCAAAAGTGGATATCTCATATTTATTCTTCTTTACTTTTTTAATATCAAGATATCTTGAAGCTGATGCTTTATCAGCAGGTTTATTATTTGCACCATAATAAATTACCGTATCCTTCTGGCAGAATGAGTAATTAAATGTTGAAATTAAAATCAAGGTAATAATTAGTAATCTTTTCATAACCGGTTTCTATTAAATTTAAAAAAGCATATTAAGTTTTTTTCATAATCGTAAAATCAAACATATTGACTACAACAATTAAAAATCTATAATCTTGCAGTATCGCTCTCTAAATGAGGCACAACTTGTATATAACAACACCTTTGTTAGTTTCCACAAAATACACAATAATTGCCTATAAAACAAATTGTTAGTCAGATACAAACGTATGTAAACGTATACAAACGTTTAATTCCGGATAAATTAAGAATTTTTTTGTATAAACAAATTGAGTCATAACATGCATTTGAATTTGCTCATCGGATTGAGCTTTATTATTTTCAGTACCTGCAGTGGACATATCGGTCAACCGCCTGTTGCTGCCGGCGAAAATAGTACGTATGTACAACAGGGCAAAGGATTAATAGATCCCGAAGGAAACACGATCAATACACGATTTTTAACTCCCGAAAGCTTTACAAGAGTTGGTACAAAAGAAAATTCATTTCAGGACTTTCTGCGTACACTGCCCCTAAAACCTCACAATACAAAAGTAAAGCTGTACGACGGAAGAATAAAGGAGAATCATGGTGTTTACTGTGCTGTGGCAGACCTCGGAATTGGGACAAAGGATCTGCACCAGTGCGCCGATGCAGTCATGCGGTTAAGAGCAGAATATCTTTATGAACAGGAACAATACGAAAAAATTCATTTCAACTTCACAAACGGCTTTCGCGCAGATTATTCGGAATGGATGAAAGGGAAAAGAATACAAGTGGATGGAAATAATGCCCGGTGGATACAGTCGGTTCAGCCATCAAATTCATACAGCGACTTTTGGAAATACATGGAAACCATCTTTACTTATGCGGGTACCCTTTCCCTGTCAGGGGAACTGCAACCGACAGTCATTGAAAACATACGTATAGGCGATGTATTTATCCGGGGAGGTTCACCGGGTCATGCGGTAATTGTTGTGGATATGGCGGTAGATGAACAGGGAAAAAAGATCTTTCTCCTCGCCCAGAGTTATATGCCTGCCCAGGAGATCCAGGTGCTGAAAAATCCGGAGGATGAAGAACTTGGGCCCTGGTATTCAACCGATTTTGGAGAATTTCTGCATACCCCGGAATGGACATTCGAAAAAACCGACCTGAAACGATTTGCCGAAGAATAAATCAGCAAAGTTTTTTACAATAAGAAAATTTCATTTTCACAGATTTTTGTATTTTTATTTTTTGTACAAATACAATACTTCACCTAAACTATTTTTATTTACTCATTAAATCCTTGTATTATGGAACCTATGAAAAGCTTAGTACCAATGGCAAAGTGGTTGTTAAGAATTACAGTTGCCCTGATCGTATACGGTGCATTTTTAAACACTGCATTGTCATTTACATTCAGCGGAGCAGGGTATTACTTTGCTCTTTTAATGGTTATTTTCACCATTTTGTTGCTGGTTGGAGGATTCCTGAAAAAAAGCTCCATGACAGTAATTTCAGGTTTGTTAATCCTGGTACTTTCGGTGATCCTGATGTTTACCGGAGGGATCAGTCTTGGAAGCATTATTGCCAACTTTGCCACTGCAGCCATCGGATTTTATTTTATGGCACGGGGCAACTTGGGATAATAAAGTTGAAAAAGAAATAAAAAAGCTGATTATGCGGTAGTATAAATTACACTGAAAGTCTTACAATAACTATGTAACTGCATTAAACGACCCTGCTTTACCGGCAGGGTTTTTACATACAATGCCGACCGTTATATTATCACGTATGGAAGTACATCCTGCAATTGTTCGTTTTACAAACCGGAAAACATTTGATTTACCTGCCGGATCTGCCTGAATAGATTTTTTACACTTGATGTGAAATTGAACTAAATACGATCTTTTTTGACTGCCCGGGTTGAACTGGTTCCTGAGGGGAAATATTTTCCGGGATTGTTTAAAGATATCCATAAGTTTTCTGCAACCTGTATATCCTGTAAATCAATCGTATGATGGCCTGAGAAATATTGTTTTTAAACAGATCGAAAAAAGAATGCAACAGAACAATTGATCACTTCTTTCAACCGGCTGTAATTTATGCTCTGGCAATGCTTATTATTCTTTACACTACTGAATATCCGGCAAAAGGGAATTTAGATATTAAATTATTCCCTGATCAATCATTGCGTTGGCAACCTTCAGAAAACCGCAAATGTTGGCTCCGCGTACGTAATCAATGTAACCGTCGGCTTGCTGTCCGTGGTGTTTGCATGCTCCATGAATCGATTTCATGATCTGATGCAGACGCTGGTCTACTTCATCCTTAGTCCAGCGCAGTTTCATTGCGTTCTGTGTCATTTCCAGTCCTGATGTTGCCACGCCTCCTGCATTGGCAGCTTTTCCCGGACAGTACAAAAGTCTGTTCTTGCGGAAAATATCTATTGCTTCCGGTGTACAGGGCATATTTGCTCCTTCACAAACGCAGATACACCCGTTTTTCAGCAGGTTCAGGGCGTCTTCTTTATTCAGTTCGTTCTCGGTGGCACACGGAATAGCAATATCACATTTTACTTCCCAGGGATGCTTATCAGGAAAGAAGCGGGCACTTTTAAACTCATGTGCATAAGGTTCAACTATATCTTCATTACTGGTTCGTAATTCAAGCATATAATCAATTTTTGTTCCGTTTACACCTTCTTCGTCATATACATAACCGTCGGGACCTGAAAGTGTGATAACCCTGGCACCCAACTGGTTAAGTTTGGTCACAGCTCCCCATGCCACATTGCCAAAACCAGAAACAGCCACCTTCTTGCCTTCAATTTTTTCTTTGCGGTCAGACAGCATTTCTTTGGCAAAATAAACCACTCCAAATCCTGTGGCTTCAGGCCTGATCAAACTTCCACCCCAGTTTATGCCTTTCCCGGTAAGTATTCCGCTGAACTCATGGCTAAGCTTTTTGTACATACCGAAAAGGAAACCTATCTCGCGTGCTCCAACTCCAATATCACCTGCCGGCACATCAGTTTCAGGACCTATAACTTTCCATAATTCCAGCATGAATGACTGACAGAAGCGCATGATTTCATTGTTTGACTTACCTTTAGGTTGAAAATCAGAACCTCCTTTTCCCCCACCCATTGGCAAAGTAGTAAGTGCGTTTTTAAAAATCTGTTCAAATCCCAGGAATTTGAGTATGCTCAGATTTACACTGGGGTGAAATCGCAAACCGCCCTTGTAAGGACCTATGGCATTATTGAATTGAACCCTGTATCCCCGGTTGATATGCACTGTTCCTTCGTCATCCACCCAGGGAACTTTAAAAGTAAGTACCCTGTCGGGCTCGATCAGTCTTTCTATTATTCCTGCCGTGTGAAAATGCGGGTTGTTATTGTAAACATCTGCTATCGATTCCAGAACCTCATGCACTGCCTGTAAGTATTCCTGCTCTCCCGGATTTCTGTGCTCCAGATCCTGCATTATTTTATCAATATCCATGATTCAGAGTATATATGGTATTTTAAAGTTAGAGCATTCATAACAACTCTCAAAAAGCTTTGTTAACATTACATAAAGATAGATATACATTGGAGTTGAATCTTATGATATTCATCATTATAATCTAGTGTAATAATGCAATTGAAAAAGAATGATTTGAAGGACTTGCTCATGAAAAATAGCCGAAAGGGGTTGCTAATAAAAAATAGAATACCCTATTTTGTAAGAAAAAATTGGAATCGGTAAGAGTTGATAAATGGCTTTGGGCAGTGCGGATTTTTAAAACCCGGGCACTGGCTACCGATGCATGCAGGCATGGACGGGTGCTGGTTAACGGACTTCCGGCAAAACCTTCCAGAGAGCTGAGAAGCGGCAGCAAGGTTACTGTTCGCAAACCACCTGTTTTGTATTCCTATAAGGTAAAGGAAATTGTTGAAAAACGGGTATCAGCAAAAATTGTCGATCAATACCTGGAAGACCAAACTTCGCTGGAAGAACTTGATAAACTGAAGGTAAATGATACATTTTTCTTTAAACGGGAACGGGGAACCGGAAGACCTACGAAAAAAGAGAGAAGGGAGATAGATAAATTAAAAGGACAGGGTTAAATAATATATTCATGTTAATAGCACAGGAAAAAAGAAAGGAGAATATAGCGGAATACATTTTGTATATGTGGCAGGTGGAAGACACGATCAGGGCATGTAATTTTGATATGGACCTGCTTGAAGAAAGGATTATTTCACAATTTTCGAACAACAATAAAACCAAACAGGAAATAAGTAACTGGTATGCAAACCTGATTGTAATGATGCATGAGGAAAATATTAAAGAAGCAGGTCATCTTACCATGATAAACAACATAATAAACGATTTGAACGACTTGCACAAACAATTGCTGGTAAATAAGAAGGATACAAAATACCTTGAACAGTACTTCCTGGCATCTCCGAACATACATGAAATTGAAAAAAGGCTCGGAAGAGAACCTGTCAATGAAATTGATACCTGTCTTACTGCTTTGTATGCCTTACTTCTCATGCGTTTAAAGAAAAGAGAGATCACACGTGAAACCCTTGAGGCAATGCAAACATTCAGCAATCTTCTTGCCTTATTATCAAACTGGTACAAAAAAGTGGAACATGGGGAAGCAGACTTATAACAAATTTGTTGTTAAGAGCATAAACAGGCTGAAGATCAGGATATCCTGTATCTGTTTCCGGTCATGAACCTGTTCAATTTGTCACGAATTGATTTGGGAACCATACTCAAAAGCAGACCGGAAATTTTATATACACCCCCCGGTTGGATGAACAATTGGATCACTGCATCCGAATAAAAATAGGCGGTATCTTGGTTGATGAACAGGATGGTATCTTTGCCGGAAATGTTTGCCTGCAAAGTGTGTTTCTCATCAGTAAGATCGTTAATATCAATTCATTCGATATTTTTCAACAGGGCTCATTTTTTTTCAGAGAATAAACAATTGCAGAACATAAATTGAACTTCGGATCATAGCAAATGGCTTTCATAATTCGTATGAGTTTGTTATATTATTATAACATACAATACACGCGTAATGTTTTGGAAATGCCTTATTTTGCAACATTTTCAGCGTTTTTTCGTATGATTTTTATCAGGGATTTCTGAAATAATAAAAAATCTATCTATCTTTAAGTTCTCTTGAGACCAATTCAGAAATTTTTAGATACTAAACAATTAACCAATTCTCATTTAAACGTTGTGAAATGAAAAAAAAACATATTAAAAAGGAGCTTAGAAAATTGATTTCTTTTTTACAGAAGATCAAAATTCCATCAAAAATCGCTTTTATCATAATGGGTATTGCCTCAACTATTTGGCTGTTAATACGCGTAATTCCAAAGCCTTCAAGGATATATTACCCCTGTATGAAAGCAACAGCCCCCATGGCTTATTCTTTTATTGCCTACCTGCTGAGTTTGGGATCGTTTACGTTTTTTATGAAAAAAGCTCATTCACATTTTAAGCAATCGAAATACGTACTGTCTGTCATGTTTGTTTTGGTTGCTTTGCCTGCGGGTATCATCACCGTTATAGAAAACAATGATAAGATTATAGCTGCTACCTTAGATGATCTTCAGCCGCAGCAACCGGGAAATGAACCCATAGGAGTGGCGAAAGGTATTTTCCCCGGGCGTGTGGTCTGGGAACACAATGTGGATGCGACGGATGAAAATTGCACAAACAGCTCAGGCGATTACTGGTTTATGAGCGCAAATACAGACCAGGATGTAGTGAATGTTATGTTTTCCGATGGTTTAAAGAATTTAACCGGTGCTTCTTCTAATGCCAATGCCTGGGATTCCATATTCTATTATTACAACAACACTCATGGCCGGGGTGATGCAGGGTATGTGTCAGGAGAAAAGATCGTGATCAAGATCAATTTGAACGGGATAAACGGATCGGGTAACAGTGCAATCAATACATCACCACAGATCTGTTATGCTTTGTTAAACCATCTGGTGAATATTGTGGGAGTAGCTGAAGCAGATATTCATATCGGCGATCCCAACTGTTCTATGAATGATGCAACATATAACGCGTTGTTTCCCTATTTTCCCAACGTACATTACTATGGAAATGGTGCAGGACTTACTTCACCGGTGCAGTCATCAACCCCGGTATTAAAATTCAGCGATGATGTTCACGAAATGTATATACCCCAATCATACCTGGATGCTACTTACCTGATCAATGTGCCGGTATTTAAAAAGCACCACAGATCGGGGATATCCATAAGCAGTAAAAATCACTTCGGTTCATTTGCACCATTTCACGGTGGAGCATGGGATATGCATTATACGCTTCCATCTCCCGATGCCACAGGTGAAGCCACTAACGGCGATTACGGTGCGTATCGTTGCTTTGTGGATATCATGGGACATGAACATCTTGGAGGAAAGACTGTTCTTTTCCTTGTGGATGGGCTCTGGGGATCCACCAACTGGGGACATCCCCCGATAAAATTCCGGATGGCGCCTTTTAACAACGACTGGCCGAATTCTTTGTTCATTTCCCAGGATCCGGTGGCTGTTCAATCTGTATGTTTTGATTTTCTTTATGAGGAATTTGATGAGGATCATCCTACGGAAGGTTTACCGGCTACGAGTGAAAAAGGACCCTTTTCACGTTTTCCGGGAACGGACGACTTTCTGCATCAGGCAGCCGACCCTGCCAACTGGCCCACGGACCCGGTTATAGAATATGATCCCGAAGGTGACGGATCGGTTCTTGGCAGTATGGGAACACACGAACACTGGAACAATGCAACTGATAAACAATATTCAAGGAACCTTGGAACCGGAAGCGGTATCGAACTGTTAAGCAAATTTGTTAAAGGTCCTTACTTTAATCCCGATAACAGCGGGATACTGAGCGAAAAAGTGACTGTGATTCATATAGACTCGTTCGACGTAAAATGGTTCGGTACGGATATGGGAATTTCCCGTTTCGACGGCGTTGACTGGGATACAATAAATACGGATAGTATTTTACTTACCGGCGGTGGGAAAGACGCGGGATTGCTTAATAGTTATATTAGAGACTTAGCATACGAAAGAACAGGTTACGGTCATGAAGTATGGGTTGCCACAGACAGCGGTTTATCTGTATTGGGCTATACTATTGACGGAGTGACATCTGCTACGACATACCATACAAATCACGCGAATCCTGATATTGATATTATTCATGATTCCATCAGGGTTGTTGGTGTTGATGCAAGGCACAACCGATGGATCGGAACCCCTGCAGGGATCAGTATTTACCATGGAAGTGACTGGGCAGATACGACCTTTTTCTTCAGTG
>Ga0315545_1003447_pt1 | contig 13563 bp, 10 predicted proteins | sample SalMarSW160210MG_FD_203096 | JGI IMG/M metagenome (GOLD analysis project Ga0315545, IMG submission 203096) | Salt marsh sediment microbial communities from the Plum Island Ecosystem LTER, Massachusetts, United States - Salt Marsh Sediment SW1602-10 ... | reverse complement strand
CAACGAGCAATGCGTCGTAAATATCCTGGTATGGCCAGCGAGTGGGGGAAAAGGGGTGGACGTCCCAAGAGATGCAACTTAGCCGACATCATGGGGGAGCCGGGAAATAAGTAGAAGGAGGAACGGACCCGCCTAAAACTAATCTCGGCGCCCCCGCCCATTATACAACAGCTAGGAATATGAACCTTTCTGAGAAGATGCCAATTCGGCTTAAGTGAATCGTGAAAACGTACTTGGAGCCTTCCGAAGTAATGCTACTGGAGGAAGTGGCAACAAACCTCCGTGACAAGTTGCTCATTCATCTTCTATTCCATCTCGGATGCCGGATTAGTGAGGCTTTAGCTTTGACAATTGAGGACGTGGATTTCGAGCATGGCATAGTTACTATTCAACATTTGAAGTCCAGTCTGAAGCTATCCTGTACTGAATGCGGCCACAAACTTGGCAAAAGTCATACCTTTTGTCCGAGCTGTGGCAGGAGAGTCACAAAGGCTCAGGTTGAGCAGCAACAACGTCGTCGCCAGAGGGCATTGCCAATTGATGCCGATACATTGAGGTTGCTCAAGGAATATGTCAGGCGTGGCGGTCCGGTTATCAGAGAAGGCAAGAAGGTGCTTTTTGGGGTCAACAGACATCGGGCTTGGCAGGTTATAAAGGAATGTGCGGAAAAAGCAGGCTTGCCTAAGCTAACTAATCCCGAAACTGGAAAGATACACAACATTAGTCCGCATCGGTTACGAGACGGGTTCGCCGTCCACGCAGTAAAACTCAATGATTCAGGCGATGGGCTGCGGCTTCTTCAAGAACACTTGGGGCATCAGAGCTTCAACACGACGGCAAGGTACAGAAAAATATCCGGCGCGGAACATCAAGAATGGTATCAAAGGCTCTGGAGCGAGAAGGGTTGACCAGCACACCTTCTATCTCGGGGGTAAAACAAGGTGGCTGAGCTCCTCAGGCCAGCGAGAGGAGGCTTTCTTCGGCCCTTCGGTTGCGCCTGGTTCATCTGGCAGTTTCTTTTGGGCAACGGGCCATATGGGTCACCCTCAATCGACTCCGAAGTTGGTGCGTGCCAGGCCGATATCTTCCATCACTACAAGGTGGCGCTAATGAAAGCCACTGCGATTGACCGGGCAACACGAGCAGAAGAAAAAATGGCCAAACGCCAGAAGCGCCGTATCGATCCAGAAAACATAGAGAAGTTGGCTAAGAGATATCTTAACCTCATGCCCTACAAGGCTCAGGGCTGTCGATTCCATAGCTTCGTAGTCTACTTTTCTATGCTGCAGCGATTGGGTTGGGTTGAACCTACTGGACGGGAAGAGCCGTCGAGTTTCCAGGACTACTACCCGCCCGGTCCGTCACGTCGTTATTTCCGTCTCACGGACGCCGGTAAGAGTGCCCCTGAGACAGCCTGGGCCAATCCCCAGCGTGCTCTCTACGGCTAATGTCCAGCCCGCCGGGCGTAAGGGCGATAACGTTTGACATTTGTTCATGAAATCTGAGGTAAACCAGAAGAGAGACTCTTGTTCAAGAGGCGGTCAAATGGCGTTCAAAATGCTGTTCAAATACTGGTTATATCGTTCAGATATCGGTCAAATGCCCTCGATTTATCCCTGGGAAAATCACGTGCAAAAGGAGAACAAAGATGGAACGATTAACAGCTAAGAAGAAACTCACCGTTGTCAGACTCTATTTCTCAGGACTGTCGTATGATGAGATCGCCGCCAAGACCGGTGTCAGCAAGGGTACAGTCGCCAATGTTGTCGCCGAGCTCAAGGCAGGCACGATCCCCGAGGCCGCGGATATTGTTGAACAGATTGACCTGCTTCGCGACTTATCCCTCGACTTGAAACGGTCGAATTTAACTCCCGGGCAGTGCGCCGTAGGACTCATACTTCTCACCAGGATCAGTGAATGTGGACTCGACCCGGCCGATATCGAACGCTGGCCCATGATTCTCAAGGCAGTGCGGACGGAAGATGATGCTAAGGAGTTTGTCCAGCTTATCTACAGCATTCAAGAAGTTCAACAAAGGAGTGGCTTGAGCATTGAAGCTCTCGACAATAAAGTGCGTGAACTGGAGAGAAAGGCCGCCGATTTGGAGCCCATATCAAACAGAGTCAAGGACTGCAGAAAAGAGCTGGCCAAACTGACCAGGCAGCGTGATGACCTTGTCAATGCCGCAGCCCTCCTTGAGCAGAAGAGTGACTTGCTCAGCCCCCGGGTCAAGGACTTGGAAGAGCGTGAACAAACCCTATCACGTCGGATTGCGGATATGGAGCCAACCGCCGAGAAGGCAGAGACGACCCTCTCCGCTCTGAGGGACGAGATGCAGAAGCTAAAGGATATAGGATTCTCCCCCAAAGAATTGGCCAAGTTCAACGAGAAGTTACAGGTGATTGCAGAGCATCACGCTCTGAAACCCGCTGGACTCAAGAGCCGGTTACTACACGAGCTGGAGAATCTTGATAAAGGCCTGGGATTGGAGACACTGATCGAGAGCCGACGCCGGGAGCTGGAAGAGGCAACAAACTCTCTTGCCAGCATGCGAAATGAGATAGAGGCCACCAGGACAATTATTGACAGCCTCAAACAGGAGCAGATGAACCTTAACGGCACTATCCGGGAAACACGACAGAACGTGAGCCAAGAGATTAACATGCTCATCCCTATGGCTCAGGAGACAATCGATAAACTGGGGCAGGATCTGCGACTTGGCACCGAGGAAGCTCTGGTAGAGGTGCGCCGGCTCAAAGACGAGGCGATAGAGTTGGGTAGAGAAGTCGGTCAATCCGAAGGCATTCTACAGGTTAACCAATGGCTGAAGGAATTGATGGCCCTGGTGCGGGGTGAGGGTGGAGTTGAGGGCAAGCGCGTCAGAGTCATAGCTCTATCGGTTCTGAGAGCTCTCCACATCTGGCTGGAGCGTCAGCAATCCGCATCACTGACACTTCTGTCACTTACCGTCAAGAACTTGATTAGCGAGCTGGAAAGATGGCAACCCTGAAGATATCTCATAGCTACCTGGAGGATTTACGGTCTGAGGGGAAGGCACGTATCGAAGGTGCTTCCGGCCTAAACAGGCTGTTTCACAAAGAGGCAGCCTCTCTGAAGCGGGAGGATGGAGCATCAACTTTGAGAGCAGCACATCGTACCATTGTGGAGCAGTTGCAAGCCTTGAAACGTATTGAGATATCGGCCAGCCTTGGTCACAGCCAGGCGAACCTTGTACTATTCCCGGTCGGATTGGCCTTAACAGCAATATTCTCAAAGAACGACCGGCAGTCGGCCGTTATGGATTATCTTCGCCGCGGACCTGAGGACAGATATCGGCCTTTTGGGACGGTCATGGTGCGCGTCGGTCCCGAGGGGCTGCCCGACGATGCAAGGGCCGTCTCTATATCTCAGTTAGCCCGTGACTCAAATCGACTGGAGCCTGAGATTGTAAACAGCCTGCGGGAGAATGGCTATCTGGTTTTCAGCGAAGAGGTATTCTTTTCCTTGATTGATAGGTTAGTCACTTATGTTCGTCAGGGAAAGCTGTGTTTGCCTGTATCCAGGGAGAAACTGGCAGAGATCGTGGCATTGAACAAGCCGAAGTCCAGAATCAAGATTGTGCCAATAGAATAAACTGCCAGCTTGCTGGTCAGGTAAGCCCTCTTGGTCTTTGCCTCGACGCTGCCTGCCCTCTCCTGCGGCTCTGCATGAGCAGTCTCCTCACCCTAGAGTAAGGCTGTAGTTGCCATTTCAGCCGACTTCATTTATCCCAAGCAAAACGAAGCTGCCCGCCCCACATCACGAGAATATAGGTTCATTCTGTTAATGAACAAAATGTCCTTTTGTGTGATGATGGATATTGAATAGCTGTACCTTAACAATTGAATAATCATGGGCCTAGCCTGAGCGCTTGCTCACCTTTGGGCAAATAAGCCAGAAGGGGGTAAGCGATGACGGGACACTGCAGCAATTGCCATAAGGTTTGGACATTAGAAGAAAGGCAAGGCATCTGTCGGTGGTGCTCAAGTAACGCAAACTGCGTTACTACACGGACAAAGCCTCGCCAATTGAAGTCTAGCCGAAGCCGAGGGCCAAAGCAAGCCCACAACGGCAGTAATGGCTATGACCACTTACTAGAGCCGTATTTAACCTACTATAAAATAGCTCTGCGGTTTGCTCATAAGGCGTTGATAGACGAGAGAGAGGACTTGCTACACGATATTATTATGGGACTGGCAAAAACAGGACAGACACTAGCCATCCGAGGACAGCAGTTCACAGAGATAGCACAAATCAGGACTGCCGAGCATATCAAAGACCATTATTGGTATCGGCACTACGCATACCACAACGGACTGGATTGCCAGCATTGCAGCAAGGTGCAGCGGGCGAAGTGTAGGGAAAACTGGGCTTATTCCGATTGCCAGAGAGCAATCACCCTTGAAAGCATAAACCAGCCTGTTATAGATGGCGAGGGGAATATCACTGAGCTTGCGGAGCTGATAGCCGACGATAAGGCTATTGACCTGGCCGAGTGGTTGGACGCCAGAACCTTCCTAATCGGAGCGCCGATACGACTGAAAACCCTAGCTATGAAAAAGAACAAGGGAGAGGAATTGACAGGGGCAGAGCGCAAATACTTAGCCAAGCTACGGAAGCGGTATCAGCTAAGTTTTTCTGGAGCTGGGGGGTAACATTTTGGCGGATTTCGGACATTGTTATAGTAGAAGCAATCGCATAAGCTAGCGAGGCGCAGTTATGTGGAGGCTTACTACTAGCCGACTGGCGAGGTTTGCCCTCTCGCTAGGACAGGCAAAAGGGGGTGTTCAAATTACAGAACAACTTAATATCGTGGGCAAACGCTCAGGCGAAGGCTTTGTGGCTCACAAGGCTACGCTGGTAAACGCTCTGTCCAGAGCATTAGCCGATAGACTATTGCTCATGGACTTCACCATAGGGCGTAAAGGCTTCCTCAACTACATTAAGTCTCTTAGTGGTAGCAATATCGTTAAGATAGTGCCTGCCACTAACGGCAGTGCTAGCGAGGCGCAGGCTGCTGCTAAAAGGCTGAAGGTAGTGTGCGGAGCTACTACCAGCTACCTTGAGGACTCGGCTTGGATAGGTGATAAGACACCGATGACCCTTGCCGAAGTCCGAATCAGTCCAGATAACAGTATCAAGCCCAATCTGGGCAGTCTGGAGCTATCAGAGGCATTGACCAGAGTGCTACCTTTCACTACTAAAGACGATGCCAGACCAGTTCTCCAATGCATCCTCTTTAGGGCAAAGGAAGGTAAACTAGCTCTGGTTGCCGCCGATGGCTTCAGGCTGGCGATTGTCAATCTGGACTATGACGATGGCGAGGGAGAGGTGTTGATTCACCGAGACGAGCTAAAAGGCATAGCTAACGCCTTGCGCAAGGCAAAGCGGGTGAGGTTGGGCTTTGAGAAGAACGGAGACAGCCTTGATGGTATGAGCTTGATAGTTGATACCGAAGCGATACGCTACAGATGGCACGGCGCTGACGGACAATTTCCCGATTACGAGAAGCTCATACCAACGGACTTTAACACCGTAGCGCACCTTGACACCGTAGAAGCTGTCAAGGCCGTCCATTCCTTCAAAGCCTTATCGGACAATCCCAAAGACTACCCGATCGACTTGACCATCGGCGAGGGCAGGATTGTCATGGCTAATCCCGATAACAGGGGCGAGACCGTGATACCAGCCGACACCGAGGGGCAAGGCTGTGTGAGGGTAGATGGGAGATATCTTGCCGATGTCCTCAAAGCCTACGGGGGCATGGTTGACTTTAGACTCGTCAATGCCTATTCGCCAATGCTCTTTGCTGCCGATGGGTATCAACTGGTGGTAATGCCGATTATGAGCGCCAGGGCGGAAGAGCAGGCGAAGCAGGACAGGGAAGCGAAAGCAGCCCAGGCCGAGGCCCAACCGAGTGGGGAAGCGGAAGCAGTAGCCGAGGCCCAAAAGATAATCAAGACCAAGCCGAAGCGAAGCCGAAAGAGAGAGAAAGCAGCAGTAGCCTAGAGCGTTTGACCGAAACAGAAGCCACGCACAAGAAGGCGGCGAGGTAGCCGCCTTTTTGTGCTTTTTTTGTAAGGTGTTGTTGTCAAGGGAAAATGTCAGGGTTTAATGTTCAGCGATTCTGTCAGTCTGACTCCTTTCAAACAACTAAAGCAGCGCTCTCCCCATCTGCGACACACTTTCGCCAGATGGCAGTCGGGTCGCTATCTAAGATACGCTTTAATGTGGGACCGGAGATGCTCAATTCCTTGGCAGCCTGCTTGCGAGTGATGGCCTTCTGCTGGAGCTGAGCGAGAATCGGAGCAAATCTCTCTGCAAATCCTTCTCGTTCCTTCATAGGAAGCACACCAATTTGCTTACCAGCCTGCCTGGCTCGTTCCATCCCGGCCCGCGTCAACTCTCTGTGCTTGTTTCTTCTCACCGGGTCTTCAAGCCAATTCCCGTCACCTGCGAGGGGGCCAACCCACTTGCGATTTCGCTTACGCCATTTCCTGACCCTGGGAGGCGGCGGGGGTGGTGGCTCTTTCCACAAAGCAGGGTAGCTCAGGATGTCGTTCGCTTGAGCACGAAGTGTAGCTGCTAAGGGCGGTGCATCCTGTGGAGTAATAATTTTCCCCTGGTAACAAGCCAGTATCTGCCCATCCAGGCGCTCTTGTATCTCGACATAGGCACCAGCATAGCTGACCTTATCCGCATCAGGAAAGAGTTGGAGGGTACGCTGTCGGTACTGTACTGTATTATCCCTGGCTACACGCCGCCGCTCTTTTATGCAAAGGATACCACCTATATCCATTCCCGGGCTTATTGGTCGATAAGCTTGCCCTGGCTGTGCTGCTGGCACACTGAAGCGCTGGTTAAAACGAGGCAGGAAATCCCACAAGACCAGGTTAGCTTCCATGATATTACTGGCCCCGCTAAGCCTTAGCTCCGATACCAGACGGTCTTGAAACGTGCCGTTGGCACGTTCTACCCGTCCCTTTGCTTCCGGGCTATTAGCCCGCACGTGTGTGATACCTAATTCACATAAGGCGCGCCCGAACTGGGTGAGAGGGCCATTGCCGTTATTTGGTCCTCGCTCCACGTGGAAGATAGAGTGCCGGTCAGTATAAAGACCCAGGGGTATACCACACCGGACAATAATTTCCTTCAGGAGCTTAAAATAGCCTGGTGTATCCTCTCGCTCCCGAAAGATAGCATATGGGACTGTTCCTGTGGCATCATCTATAGCCAGGAATAGGGTCAGCCATGGCCCTCGCTCCTCTAACCAACGGTGGTGACTGCCGTCCATTTGCAGCAACATTCCTTCCTGGGGCATACGCTGGCGCCGGTATCGATGTCGCGGAGATCGACCACGTCGTGGACTGGGCATGCCGGCTCGTGTTAGAAGCCGCCGTATGGTGGAGCGTGAAAGCGTGATGCCCTCCCGCTCTTCCAAGAGCTCGGCTAGATGAGTGTGATTGACACCACAATAGCGCTCCATAGTCAAGGTAATCACCTGCTGGCCGAGGGCGGGAGAAGTGGCGTTCGCTGGTGTGCGACCTCGGTTACCATGGGCTAGAGCAGCAGCGCCTTCCTTTCGATACGCTGCCAAAATTCGCCATCCCTGGCGTTCGCTCACTCCCATTATCTTGGCCGCCTCCCGCATGGGCCAATGCTTCTCCAATACCCCGTTGAGGGTCTGCAATCTGGTCTGTTCTTTTTTGGTCAATGTCAGTCCTTTCATTAACTGACATTATCCCTGAACAATAACCTACTGACCTAATCGTAGACCAACAACATAAGGCAGGTGTCCCTGTCCTGTGTGACGTGGGATGCCTGCCTTTTTTTCTTGGGCAAATCTGATGGAAGGGAGATGATATATGCGATGCGACTTATGCCATCAGCCGGCTTCAGGCTTGATATACCTGCGGCTCTACACACCAGAGGGTATCAAAGTCTGTGAAGCGTGTTACCGGCAGGTAGACAGCAATCGCCACAAACCTTACTCGAAGATAATGGACAAAGTAGCCATAGCTGAAGCTGGCTGGTATGTCAATCGGAAGCTGGCAAGGCGTCAAGTATAGCCGGCTATAACTGAGATAGGCACGAATGAACAGGGTCGAGGTTAACTCCTCGACCCTCTTTTTTTGCCTTTGAAGTCACATTCTACGCTTTTGTGTGATCCCGCCATCAGGCACACTATCACTTCGGCTAGACCATCTAAACTACAGCTCTGTAAAGAGCTTGCCTCTGCTCGGGGCAGACGAACTCAACATCGAGGTCAAACATCCTATCTGGACTTCACCACCGGTGCCTTGTTAGTCTATACCAAAATAGATTCTCTTTACCTTGGTGATGTCTCCAGTATCTATGACGTCATCCTGATTCGCATCGGCAGCCAGAGTTGGATCATCTAGTCCAAAATAGATTCTCTTTATCTTGGTGATGTCCCCAGTGTCTATGATGCCATCTCCATTGGCATCGCCAGTCTTGAAGATATCCAGGTTTGCACCAGTGACTATGGCGCCAAGAATGGCATCAGCATATTCAATAATGATTCGCGGATTCACTGAAGCAGCGGATTGATCTAAACCAACCGGATATTGCAGGTCGGGAAGGCATATGCTGTCGGAATACTCAGCAACAATACGGGGTGTTACCACCGAGACAACCTGGGCAAGCTCCACGGAATCTGCCAGCACCAACGGAGCCGAGGAGTCTGCGTATTCGAAGATGACACGAGCTGATACCGCAGTTGCTACCGCATCCAGATCATCGGAGCCCACCAAAGCAAGGGTAGACAGGCTATCCCCGTACTCCAATATTATGCGTGGTGCTACCGCCTGGGCTACCAGGTCTAAATCGGTTGATGCCACCAGCGTGTTTGTCCAGACCTCATCAGCATCCTCGACAATAATGCCATCCACCATAATCGTGTCAGGGGCGTCATCGTATCCATCTACAGTGAAAGACCAGCCAGCAGGCGAAGAATCTGTCTGGAGGAATACTTTGATTACGTCCCTTCCTATCCAGGGAACCCAGTCCTGAGTGGCATCCCCTGTATCAAGCCCTAAGCTGAGACTGACTATGTACTCACCGGGATTGGAATAGGTATTACTGGCTACTCTATCTTCGGACCGACTGCCGTCCCCGAAATCCCAGCTATAGGCTACAATGCCCGGGGATTCTTCAGCCTCAAAGATGAGATTGAATTGCTCTGGCCCCGCGATAACCTGTATTCCAGTCGGCCATACGATAATGGTCCTGGTAGCTGTGCTTTGCCTGCTGTGATCATCAGTAATAGTAAGGGTGACGGTATAATCGTCGGCCTCATAGTAGGTATGCGTTTCCGTTATACCTGTCGCATATTCGCCGTCTCCGAAATCCCAGTCGTACGATACAATGGGGTACTGAGGGGAATATGAATCAGAAGCGTCGAAATTAACGCTGAGTGGGACACCTCCCGATGACGGAAAACAGTTGATATCCGCAATAATCGGCTCATCGCCGCTCTCGATTACCTGGAATATGATATTATCGGCAACCGGACAAGTGATTGTATCGTATATAATCCTTAGCTCCTGTATTATGGACCAGAAAACGAAAACCTGCTGTATCTGGGAAATGGTCATGCTTACACCGAGGTGGGCGAGGATATACTGAAGCTGGCTGAGTGCTAAACTACTATGGGCGATACTGCCCAGGCCCTCGGCGACCTTCCAGAAATTAACCGGCGTTTCTGCCAGGCCTTGAGCAATCGTCAAGAATGGTGGGGCATTAAGGGTATCCAGAATCAGGTCTACAGCTGAAGTAGGAACACCACTACCGGTTATGGCGATCAGCGCTATCTCGGCTACCTGCAAGGCCAAAGCTCCGTAGCCGGACTCAATCGTTCGGTCGGCAAAAAAGAACAGTCCCGAACCAGCCTGGTGAAAAGTAACCGATGGCGGCAGGGTAGGGAGAGCATCTGAGTCAGAACTACCTAAAGGAGCCAGATAGAAATAATATTTGTTCTCGACCTCGTCGAAGAAAAGCCCACCGGTATCGACGTCAACCTTATCCTCAGGCACCTCAGATATGTAGACTTTCCACCAGAGGGCGGTATTGTTGTCCAGGACTATGTCTCCGGACACCTCTTCCACTCCCTGGTTAACATTGGATACGGTTCCGGTGATGGCTCCTTCGTTTATCGAGGTATCAACGACGATGTCCCAGTTCGATGCTTGGGCTGCGACGTAATCACCCGGGAAGAGCTGGCCAAACAGCACCGCTAATACGGCTAAGATAACAATACACTTAATTCTATGAGAGCCATTCAACTTGTTGTTCTCCTTCGCTTCAAACCGAAATATTGTCTAGGCATCAAGAATTAGCCACTCCAATAGCCATTATTAGCGCAGGGGCCTAAGGCTCCAAATAGACCAGCACGATGCCGATACAGGCTTGATTACCACTGGTAAAATAATCGGTGTCTACGGTAGCGGTATGGAATATGTCAGGACTAAGCTGGCCAAAAGTTAGTGTTCCCTGGTGTGTGCCCCCAGGCTCGCTAATGGTATCTATTGCAGTTCCATTTAGTTTGAAGTATGAGTCCTGTTCATAAACTGGATATGATAAAACTGCGTAATGAGACCATGACCGTTCATAGATGGTAAAATCGCCGGGAAATTTCAAGTTGAAACTGTCCGGGTCTTCATTTACAGCGCAGTCCGTGATCACCATCAAGCGGTTGGCAAGGGGATAATGGAAATGGTAGTAGCTTATATCTCCAGCTACCGTCGCCAGGGTATTGCACATCTCGTCTATGCCGACCTCCAGTTTGGTAACCAGGTTTCCCGGCGATGAATATCCCCAGCCGATAACCTTACTGGCTGGCTCTGCGGCCAGATAATAAGTGACAATCCAGCCATCACTGTGAACGAAGCAATGCACGTCTTCTGTTTCGGAAAGATCGGGCAGGGCTACAGAGCCAACAATATAATCGGCAGTCTCCTGTTCTATCGTCTTAAATCCAGCCCTGGCTACGGACAAATCTATCGCCGTGCCAAGATTGGTGTAGGCTGCCATACCAGCTTCCTCATCAAGAAAGATTGACCCGGCAGCCATGACCGGCCTGGACAGGAAGAATATGCCATTGTCATTTGTTCCCGTAATCGCTCCCGAACCAGTATTATTCCTCAATACATCGATGCCCCATACTGCTCCCAAACCGACAATACCAACTATGACGATGATCACTGTTAATCTAACGAGCTTGTGTTCTGCAAACCAGCGTTTCATAATTCCTCCTTTTCCTATAATTACACTTCTCTAGAATCGTGACTTGAATCTAACATCGTGTTCTAGAGCCGTAACCCCGCGCATAGAAACCTCCTGCCTTCAGGATAGGCACAGGATACCTTAATCTAGGTAACCAGCCCCTGAGACTGTATTGTAACTTACAATTCACTAAAGGACAATACGCTCCCTGACCGTGCGAGCAATAATGGGCTACGGTTCTTGGCAAAGCCCCTTTCAACATGCTCTGGGGGGGGGGTAAGACGACCAATGGATACGGGTGGACAGTTGAAATCATACCTAATCAGCCAAGATGTTCCCTGTCCAAGTCTACTGGTTCGACTGCCCATCACACAATTGACATTCTGGGTTATCCCGGTTGCCAGTATATGGGGACGGCGTCGCAGCGGCGAAAGTCCAGGGCCGCGACGCCGTCGGTCGTATTGACCCTCAAACCCCGAAGTAAATCACCTTGATTGCAGTTATGTCCCCAGTGTCTATGAAGCCATCTCCATTGACATCGGCACAAGGCGTTGGATCATCCAGTCCAAAGTAGATCCTCTTCACTTTGGTGATATCACCGGTGTCCACGACACCATCCATGTTAACATCGCCAGGCTTACATCTTATCGTCAGGGGCAACTCCTCAATGTCGATGTTAGTCAGGACATCAATAACAACAACCGTGACAGTGAAGTTACCGACCTCTGTTGGGGTCCCTGAGATGATTCCAGCGGAGGAGCAGGCTAACCCAGCAGGGAGTCCGGTTGCCTCCCACGTATAGGGTGTGGCGCCACCAGTGGCCTGAAGGGTCGCTGAGTAGGCATCCCCCATTTCTCCATCAGGGAGAACGGTTGTGGTTATTTCGGGCGGGATGAAGCCGACATGTACCGAGTCATCTACTGTGGTCGTATCTATCCTGTTAGCCTGGTAGTCATACATCCCCACACGTTCCAGATGTAAGGCACTGGTTTGGCAAACATCGCCCAAGACATGGAACTGTATTTGGGCGATACACCCTGTGCCAGTGACTCCAGGAGCGGGAGCCCCCGGTACGCTGGCAACTACCCTGATTCTTCCCGGGTCGGGGCCAGGGGGAATGTATGTCCAGTCACCTGGACCTACTTCAACGGTGTGACCATCGATTTCGCCACCTGTGACAGCCGTCGCGGTGATGATTGTCTGGTCATAGGTGACATCGAAGCCACAGGAGTTGAAGTTCTCCACGTAATCTACAGCCACATCGGCGACAAAGTCACTTCCCTCAGCCACCTCGTCTGGGGCGTCTATACTCACCGTCACTCCATCCCCGGAGCAGGTGGCGACCGCGGTGTGATCTGAATTCATGGTGACATTTATGGGGTTCCCGGAAACTGGCTCGCCATCAACTGTCCATCCAATGAAGTTGCAGCCTTCCGCGCTGTCATTGGCAATGGTTGCTACCGCTGCGGGGCAGAGTGAATGGAACGGTTCAGCCTGACTGCGAGACATGAGAGACAAACAGGGCCCATAGTAAGCCAGCGACACTCCAGCCATCGCTGCGCTACACTCATTTGCATAAGTCAAACCATCACAACCGCAAACAGGGACCATGACCATGGGACAAACCTCAGGCCTCATGGCACAAGTTCCCAATCCATCACATTCCCCGACTGGCTTGTGACAGTATGTCCCTAGCGGACAATCTGCATTACAAATGCACCATTCCGCGCTATCATCAGCGGCAAGGGTTACCTCTGTGCCACAGGGGATACTGGTAAAATCTTGGGTCTCGCCAGCAGGTACGGTATCAAGGAAGCCATCGTACTGGACATTAATGGGGCAGCAGCCATCCGAGGTTACCGTCAAGGTGAATGGCTCAGGCGGCGCACATCGGAACGTTCCATCCTCCGTTTGCGGATAGATCTCTTCCCCAGCGATATTTGTCAGTATCGTACCTTCATCAAAAACAAGGTCGGTCACACATCCACCTAAGCTATCATTCACGCAGTGGATGGTTAAGTTGGCAACCAGATAGTCACCCGGCGGTAGGTTCTCAGCGGGAATCAAGAAGCCCAGGGTCTCTTGCCCAGGGGTTTCTGGGTTCCAAGCTTTCACACTCCACATGGGATCAAATTCAACATCTACTACATCAGCGCATCCTGCTTCATAAGTTAACAGTATCGAGCCACCATTCATCCAAACACCATCGTCCTCCGTATTCACCCGGACCTGCACTTCTGTGGTGTCGCAATATGGCGCGCTGCTGTCGCTCGGGTCAAG
>Ga0315545_1003446_pt1 | contig 13566 bp, 16 predicted proteins | sample SalMarSW160210MG_FD_203096 | JGI IMG/M metagenome (GOLD analysis project Ga0315545, IMG submission 203096) | Salt marsh sediment microbial communities from the Plum Island Ecosystem LTER, Massachusetts, United States - Salt Marsh Sediment SW1602-10 ... | reverse complement strand
ACCGAAGAGGTGGAGTACTGCCTGGGTAGCGTGCAGCGGCCGATGACCTTTGAGGACGTGACCAGGAAATTCCGCGAGTGCGCGCCCTGCTCGATCAAGCCGTTAAGTAAAGAAAAAATAGAAAAAGTAATCGACTTGGTGAGTCGTCTGGAAAAACTTGATGATGCCAGCGAGATAGTCAGGCTATTGGGTTAAGAGTTACTTCTTTCAAGTCCTTCAACAGAAAGACGCGGCAACCCCGATGATGAACTAAAGCTATGATAGAGATTGCCACGTCACTTCGTTCCTCGCAACGACATTCTTTTTACTGGCTGTCCCTCAAGACCTTGCCAGTGGCTTTATCCTTCCAGTAGGCACGCTGCTGCACCGGCCAGTTAAAGGCAATTGAGCCGGGGCGGGGGCAATCGTTGACGCAGCAGCCGCAGTACCAGCACTCGTCCGGGTGTAAGATTACCGGCGGCTTGCCTTTTTCCGGGTTGGGGATATAGACATCCACCTGGCAGACCTCCACGCAGTGGTTGCAGCCGTTGCAGATTTCCGGATTGAAAATAACCGGGGTGGCGGGGGTGGTTATATTAGGCAATGCGTATGTTTTCTTAGCCATAACAGTCTCCTTATTTCCCTTGATATACACCCGCGTAGTCCTTATTGCGGGCCTCGTAATTGGCCTTCATATCCCCCCAGTAGTCGAGGGGCATCTCGCCGACCTTTACTTTATTGTTTTCCATCTGGACGGTCACGAACTTGTGCCAGTCCGGCGGGTCAACCTTTGGATAATCGATTCTTAAGAAGTTGAGCATCCGGCTGCTAGCTTTACGCGCCAGAGAGGCGTTGATGATAGCTTGGCCGTGGGCCAGTAGGCTCAAGTCCTCGATGCCGCGCATCAGCTTATGCGGGTCGAGGACGTAAAGGCGGGGGACGAACACCTCCTCGATTTCCTTGAGGGCGTCCAGTCCCATCTTGAGCAGGTGTTCCGTCTTGTATTCACTGCAGAAGTACTGCATGGCGCGTGCGATGCCGGCGTGCAACTCCTTCCAGTCGATACCATCGGTGCGCCTGACCGGGGCGTAGATGCGGGCTTTCTCCAGCGTCACCTGGTCTTTAGAAATTTCTGCTTTACCGACCTGCTGTGAATAATCGGCGGCCTTGCGGCCAGCATAGCGTCCCGTTGCCGCGGCATAGGAATGGTCGCCAGCGGAGAAGGTCTGCTCTCCAGCAACATACAGGCCGTCGAGGGTGGACTTGAGGTCCCAGTCGACAACAGGCCCGCCGCCGCCAGCCGTGCGCCACTGAGCCGGGCTGTTGCCTTCAATAAAGCTGTAGTTCTGGAGGAGGTGCTTAGCGGGGTCAAAGCCTCCTTTTTCGTAGGACTCGGTAATATTTCTCGTGGTTGATTCTTCACCGAGCATCAGCTTCCAGGTAGCCCGTCTTTCGACCTCCGGCATACCGGGAAAATCGCCGTAGAAAGGCAGGGCGTATTCGCCGCTCTGGATACCCTTGATGATTTTTTCCATGTTTTCCGGGGTAGGCCTCATGGCGCCGGCATCTTCCCAGCCCTGCGTGGGCCAAGGCAGCCTCTTGCCATTGGCATCAACAATCGGGACATTCTCATAGCTGGCGTCCCCGGCACCGCCATACCAGGTATGCTTGAATCCGGTCCCCAGCATCAGGACGCCGTTTCTTTCCATGACGGTCAATGCAGCACCGGCCCGCCAGGCCATGGCGGCACCATCGCCGGTGGTGGTGCGGGAGCGGAAAAAATTATAACCGGCCAATTCGGTATTCATGAGGAACAGCGACCAATCGCCAGCGGTAGCCAGCACGGCGGCTTTCGACTTGAATACCATGAACTCGCCGGTACGGTTGTTAAAGCCGGTGGCGCCGATAACCCTGGCTCCCTGGACACCTTTCTCCGTCAGCAGGCTGGTGACCATGACACGGTCGAAAATCTTCACGCCCAGTCGCTTGCATTCTCTCTTTAGTACAGGCTTAAAGGTGGAACCCCAAACCCGGATAACGACATTATTGAGTTTTCCTTCCGGGTTGCTTTTTAAGGTTACCGGTTTCTGCATGCCGGGGATATAGCTGTGGACTTTAGTATAGCGCGGGGAAATCATCAGCTTGGTTTTTTCGTCCCGGCCTTTAGCGCCCACATACTCATCCTTGGTGTCCCTGATTTTACCCCCCATCTGCTCCATTTCCAGCAGGGTATCCCAGTCCTCGCGGCACTGAATCTGGGTGCCGATGCCGTTGGAGTATGGCGGCTCGGTCATGTGCTGCGCCCACTCATCCGGGTCGACATTGGACAGCGGATTGGCGGGAGCATTACACCAGTGGTCGCACCCAGGGCCTCCCGCACCGCTCCTGACGGTGTCGCCCTTTTCCACGAGGGTAACGCGGACGCCCTTACGCGCGGCGCTGATAGCCGCCCAGCAGCCGGCAATACCGCCGCCGATAATAAGCACATCGGTGTCAATTTCCTGCTCTTTATCATAGTGAATCGGATAAGGCCAGGCGGGCGGGCGGCCGTCTTTTTCAATAAAATCATGCCATCTGGTCATGTTTTTACCTCCTTTTGCAGTTGATGATTGATATATGTGGAACGTGATTATAGACGCGGCTGTGATAGATTGTACTCCCCCTGCACGATTAATTCAACAAAAAAATCCCACATATCGAAAAAGTCAATAAAAGTCAAGCGCGATTCATTTTATGTGAACAACCATTTTACCTCGCCCCCTTACCCCCTCTTAGACACCCCGTTTCAAGAAAATATGAACACACTTGAGAACCGTTCACTTGACATAGCTTTATGGGTGATGTAAATTTTTCTAGGTTGTCTGAATAATCTTAAAAATAGATAAAAGGAGGAAGACATGTCACAAGCGTTAAAGGGCAAGGTGGCCATTATTACCGGCGCCAGCCGCGGCCTCGGCAAAGCTTTTGCCTTGAGGTATGCCGAGGAGGGAGCCGACCTGCTGTTGACCACCACCAATCTTGAAAGAGCCCAGGGCACCCTTGACGAGGTAAAGGCAAAGGGCGTTAAGGCGGCATTGATAAAGGCCGATATCTCCGTGGAAAGCGACTGCCAGAAAATCGCTGACGAAGCAGTGAAACAGTACGGCAAGGTGGATATCCTTCTCAATAACGCCGCTATCTGGTACGGGGTTAACGTTACTCCGTGGGACGGCTGGAAGGTAGAAGACTTTGAACGTATTTACAGAGTGAATGTAATCGGAACATGGTTGGTATGTAAGGCAGTCGCGCCGCTCATGGTTAAAGCCAAAAAAGGAAAGATAATCAATATCGCTTCTAACGTGGCGCAGGTTCCGGCGGCAATGGTTTTCATGCCGTATTCCTGCAGCAAAGGCGCGATGTACACTTTTACACATGCTATGGCCAGAGCATTAGGTCCTTCCGGAATCAACGTTAACGGCATCGCCCCCGGATTTACCGCTTCCGAGGCGAGCTTAGCGCAGCCCGGCAGCGATGATACATTTAAGCTTGCCACCAGTGAGCAGTCAATGTCGCGACGTGGCCAACCCGAAGACATGGCAGGAGCAGCGGTGTTTCTTGCTTCTGCAGACTCCGACTTCATTAACGGCCAGATATACTATGTCGATGGTGGAACGGTAATGCTTTAGTTCCCTGTTCAAGGGGTAAAAAGGGAGGGGGGCTTAAAAACCCCCCTCTTTCTTTATGCTCTTCTGACGCTCCAGATTCTATTTATAGACGCCCAATTCCTTGGTAGCATCAATCATCATCTTCAGGTTGTCCGGGGGCACGTCTTCAACTACAGCACCGCTCATCATGATGTAGCCGCCGCCCTTGGCGCAATTATCGATGAGTTTCTTGATGGAGTTCTTGACGTCTTCCGGGGTGCCGACGCTTAGCGTGGCAATGGGCATATTGCCGGTGATGCAGCAGACATCGCCCAGTATTTTCTTAGCTTGAGCCATGTCCGTAGTATCGAAGCCCCAGACGACTTTGCCCTTGGGCGAGTCTTTGATAACCTTCAGACGTGTATTATAACCACCTTCGGCCCAGGGGAACGGTACACATCCTTCGGCAATCAGGCCGTCCATGAGGTCCCTAAGTGGCGGCCAGTAGAACTTCTTGTACTGCTCGTCATTCATGAAGCCATCGGCGCCCTTGTGTAACGGTATAAATACGATAGGACAGCCGTTTTGTTTCGCCATGTTAGCGCCCATTTTAACCATTATCGGAGTTAATTGCTCCGTGGCGCGCATAAGTTTCTTCGGCTGGCGATACATATCCATGATGACGCCCTTGGTGCCCCGCAGCGTATCTCCGATGGTATCGAAGGACACTTTAGTGCCGCCGCCAAAGAACCCGGGGAAACCGGCCGCAGTCATCGCCGCACCGTAAGCGCCGACGGTACCGACCCACTTTAACGCTTCATCGCCAGCATCCATCAGTGCCTTTAAAGCCGCCTTGACCGGCGGCAGGCCAAATGGAATGAGAGCCGCGCCGGTAAATCCGCCGTACATTTCCGTCATATTCGTAAAAGGAGACAGCATCTTCAAGCCGTCAAGAGCGCCCATAACGCGCGGTAGCCAGCCCGTCAAGAAGAAATAGGTGGGGTCGTCTATCAAAGCATCGTATTCATTGGCTTTCATGTATTCGCCCTCGAGGCATTGGTAGGAATGCTCCTTGGCGACGCCGTGACCGGGGTAGGCATACAGTTTATAGTCAAGAATATCATGGGCCTTTCCCGGAGGAGAGTTCATAACACTAAGATGCCCGTCCGGCTTAAATTCCAGCACGAACTTGGAAAACGAGCTCATGAGTTTATCATAATCGTACATAACGTCGTAGGGGGTCAAGCCAGCAAGGTAAGCGGGGAAGAAGCCTACCATCGGGACTACCGGAACCCTATCCGGTTGCTTCATGTTAACGGCATCCAAAATTCTTTGAACCCTGGCTTTGAATTCCTTTTCGGCCTCGGCATTGGCATATTTCGCTTCTGGAGGAGACAGCCACTTACTGTCCAAGTCGGCGCGTTTTTCTGCCGGGGTCATTTCTTCCCATTGTTTTGCCATTTTTATCCTCCTGATATTTATTTTTGATTAAATCTTTATTTTGCGACCATGAATTTCTTGGCTAGAGCAACCGCCTCAATAGCATCTTTGCCGAAATTATCAGCGCCGGTGTATTTAACGATTTCCGGAGTTATCTGGCCGCCTCCAATCATGATTTTCGTTTTTTCTCGCAGGCCGGCTGCTTTTATAGCGTCGATGGTCTGTTTCATGGCATCATAGGCCAACGTCAGGAAGCCGCTCAAGCCTACAACCGGAGCGCCGGTTTCTTTTATCTTATCGACGATTTTCTGTATCGGCACGTCCACGCCCATATCATAGACCTCGAAGCCGCTGACATCGAGCATGAAGACGACAATATCCTTGCCGATATCATGGATATCGCCGGCTACTGTGGCGATAATGACCTTGCCTCCGGTCTTTTTATCGCTTCCCGCTTTGAGTTTGGGTTTAATCAGCTCATTGACTCTCTTGAGGATTTCTCCGGAGTAAACCAGGTCCGGTATGAAATATACGCCTTTGGAGAATCTTGTGCCCACCACCTCCATGCCTTTCCCCGCTTCGTTAAGAACACCCATAGGGTCGGCGCCTGCATCCAGCTTTTCCTTGACAATTGCCACCGCCTCATCTTCTTTGAGGTCGGCCAGCGCCTTGGCTAAATCCTTGGCCATGTTTCTTTACCTCCTATAAGTTTATTTCGACAGTCAGCGGCGGCTGCCGCGACTTTATATTATATAATAAATTGAGACACTTCAACACATATTAGCCATTTGGAGGAAAAAATGCAAGTAGCCTGTACGATAATAGAAAGGTTGAGGCATTTTACAGATTGAGGAGAATCAAGGTGATTTCCAGCAGCCTGTTTATTTTCATAATGCCATGTTAATACCCATAGATAACAGCCTTATTAGAATTGCAGCGTCAATCTCGACAAATTAAAAAGAGGGCAAATGAGGCTTGATTTTAACCTGCTTATTCCTTAGAATTTAAAGGCAGCCATCCTACGGGCGGTTAGCTCAGTTGGTTAGAGCGTCAGTATCACACACTGAAGGTCACAGGTTCGAGTCCTGTACCGCCCACTGTAATGTACAATAGGCAGAACTCCCAACGCTTCTTCTTCATGATTATCCGGAGGTATAGAGAAGGTGTACTTGATTCGTCCCTCACCTCCCATGACCTTGATTTCCTTCACGAAGCTCTTGATAATTGCCTTACGTTCCGTGAGTTCGCTGTTATCGATGAACTGGATTGCTTGCACAATCCTGACTTTGTTCAACATGGTAAAGAGAATCCTGCCATTATCCGAAGAGGTCTCAAAACAGGATTTTTTTTGCTAAAAATCATTAATGCGATGAAATTTTTAAAATTGAGATATCGAGATGTATGTACTAAAGCTACGGTTTTAATTTTTCCAGCAACTCATTTAGCTGAAGGGTAGCTACAGCAATAACTTTATCTCCACCACCATAATAGAAATATAGCGTATTCTCAATCACAACGGCACCGCAGGAAAAAACAGTATTATTTACAATGCCATTTTTCTCGTAATCCGTTTCAGGCTGCAGTATATCAGTATAGGTGCGCCCGATGACACGTAGGGGGTCGTTCAAATCAAGGAGGGCTGCTTTGATATCATAATAATGTTGTTTGTCAACTACCCCATGACAAAGCAAAAGCCAGCCGTACGACGTTTCAATAGGAGGACCGGCGATGCCGATTTTACTGTGCACACGCGGCAGGGGCGTGGGCGTCATAAGAACCTGACCGTAAATCCACCTGTTGCCATCAAAGTCAAGGTCATCAACTGAATCAATCCAGATGCTTTCACCGAGGCGGTGTAAAAATACATATTTACCCTCTATTTTCCTGGGAAATATAGCGGCGTCTTTATCAGCTAAATCAGGGGGGGAAATTAAAACCGGTTCAGCCCAGTCCCACCGTTTAGCTAGAAAATCATCCATCTTGATATGGGTAAGCGCTACCCGAGGCGGATTTTCACCGTTGTAGGCGGTATAACACATATATATTTTATCTTCTATCCGGGTTAATCGTGGGTCTTCACAGCCGGAGTTGCCGCCCGGGACAAGCTTCATCTCGAAATCCTTGCGTGGCACGTATGCGGGGTCGGGCAACCTTTCGGTAATTCGCGTGCCATCGGCGCTGGAAGCATAGCCTAGAACGGAGGTATTATCGTTTGACATAGCCCGGTAAAGAAGATGGACTCTACCCTTTTCATAGATAACCCCCGGATTAAAGGTAGCCTTGGCTTCCCACGGATTTTGGCCGTTGGGTATGAGGATAGGATTATCAAAAAAGCGTTTTAGCTTTACGACGTTAACTTCAATTCCCAGTATTTCACGCACCATCCGGTCAAAATTGATGGTTGCCATAGCACAGGTGGTATCCGCCGCTCCATAATATACACGCAGTTCTTTACCCTGAACAATAGCGCCTGATGGGAAAACGACATTCGGGACACGTCCGTACTTCTCGTATTCTTCCCGGGGTATCAGGAGAGGTTTTTTAGTGCGGCCGAGCACTTCGGTAGGGTTATACAGACTCAACAATGCGGCTTCCACGCCGAAGACAGACGGGGGACTGAAGTAGTTCTGGATATGACTGTAGAGTAAAAGCCAACCATATTTGGTCTTTATAGGAGGCGCGCCAACTTCTATCTGGTCTTGATTTTGGCGTTCCAGAGGAATAGAACGGTGATTCAGCGATTCGTACCATTTTTCCCAGTATGGTTGCGACCATATTTCAGTTTCGTCATCAAAATAGGCAATGGCGATTTTGGCCGGAGGATTGTCCGTATTTACGGTGAGAACGGCGGTAATTTTTCCATTGATTCTTTCAGGGAAAAGCGCCATAGCTTTGGCATTGAAAGTCGTGACAGGATACTTGGCATCAATTTGTTTGAAGTCTTTAGTAATGGCCAGTCCGACCCTGATGCCTTCAGCCATAAAAGGATATTTGGATAATGCCGTGTAAAAAATATAGTATTTGCCATCCAATCCGGTAACGCGCGGGTCCTCGCAGCCGAATTGCTCCCACTCTTCCTCCGGCCTGATAAGCTGGTAACGGCCTTTGAAATGGATGCCATCTCTGCTTGAAGCGCAGCCAATGGAAGAGACATTTCTATGAGGTCCCCCGTTGCTTAAAGCTGAGGATTCAGCACGGTATAAGAGAAATATCTTACCTTTATACTTAACCGGGCAGCCGTTAAAAGTCGCCTCTCCTTCCCAGTTATTATCTGGGTCGGGTATTAAAACGGGGTTCTCGTCGGTACGCCTGAAGAGAATCATGGCCTATATCCTTTCTTGGTAAATCTCACAAACTTTTCTAAAAACGCAGGGCTGATTTTACAAATTTCAGCATGTTTTTTCCGCACCGCGGGCAGACACCCTTTATAGCATGCCTCATGTTCTTAAGGACAACATGACGCGGGTCTTTCATAATCATTTTCCGCCGGCACTTTAGGCAGAAGCCCAGTGTACGTTTTGTTATCTTATCAGTTTCAGGCAGAGGCGGCGTGCTTATACTCCAGGCGGGTGACTCTGTATGGTTAGTGGAAAGTGCTTCAAGGAAGCCGTTTAGTTTTACCGAGGCAACACAGACTACCATATCGGCTCCACCGTAGTAAACAAACAAGCGGCCATCAACTATGGCGGCCCCGCAGGGATAAACCACGCCGGCTTTCCAGCCTTCGTTTTCATACCAAGCGTTAGGCTCAAGAATAGGTTTACGGCTCCGGGCCAGCACTTTGGTCGGGTCTTTCAGATCCAGTAGCATCGCCCCGATTTTATAACGGTAGCCATCATTCTTGCCAACCGCCTGATAAATTAGCAACCAGCCGTATCTGGTTTTCAAGGGCGGCGGTCCCGCCCCCACCTTGTGGCTGTCCCAGTACGAACTTGAGATCCGTATAGGTATTTTATATTGCCCCGTCAGCCACCTTGTTCTGCCGTCAAAATTAAGGTCATCAACAAAATCAATAAGGATATTCGGATAGACACGATGGAAAATAACGTATTTACCATCTATTTTTTCTGGGAAAATACAGGCATTCTTATCCACGATGTGGGGGGGAGAAATGAGGACGGGTTTCTTCCAATCCCATCGCTTGGCAAGAAAATCATCGATGCGGATTGAGGTTAATGCCACCCGAGGGGGATTACGCCCGTCAAAAGCGACATAAGTCATATATACGCGCTCATCGATTCTGGTCAGACGTGGGTCTTCACAACCTCCCATACCTCCACCTCCCGAGATATAAATACCGGAAGTCCCCATACCGGGCTGGTAAACCGGGTTGACTCCTTCAAACGGTTCTCTGGGCGAATACACTGGTTTAACAAGACGTTCCTGGATATGCGTCCCGTCCGAACTGGAGGCATACCCTAATACCGAGACATTCGTTTCACCGATTGCCCGGTAAAGAATATGTACCCTGCCGCCTTCGTAAATAGCGGCGGGATTAAAGACGGCTTTTGTCTCCCACCAGTTTGCGGGGTTGGGGATCAAAATGGGATTACCCTGATACCTTTCCAGTACTAAAGGAATGTTTTTTACTTTATGTTTTGTTATTATCCCGGCCATTTTCTCCCCTTTTTACAGCGATAAACGCTACACCGGATATTTAGTATTTCCTGCTAAGAAAATTATTCGTTTAATTCGTCCAGCAAGGACAATATGTGCTTATTTGAAGGAATATCGCGCATGGAAGCTCCATGATGTTCATAACGTATCCTGCCGTCTTTATCGATCACAAATAGAGCGGGCATCCTTCCCAACTTCGGGAGACTCACCTCCTGCCCGAACTTTTTAGCGATAGTGTGTGCGGGGTCGGGTATACCAATAAAAGGTATTTTTTCACTGCGCCAGTAGTCTGAAAGCAATCTGGCGTTTTCCGGCCCCACGGCAATAACTTCGGCATCACGGTCAATAAATTGCTGGTAATCCTGACGCAACTGCGCCATATGTTCACGGCAATATGGTCAGCCTAAGCCCCGATTGAATACCAGCACAACATGTTTCTTGCCCACGTAATCCGAGAGTCGCAGCAATCTGCCGTGAGTATCATTGGCCAAAAAGTCCTTAGCTAAAGCAGCCATCTTAGTAGTTATCATTGAAATCACCCCCATAAAAAGTAATCGCTACCGAAATCAGCTGGTAAAAAAGTCAGCCTGAAGAGCTGAAGGCCAGGAAGCGGGACAGGTAACAGGTGAACGGCAATGCTATGCTTTCTTTTTACCGGTTACCTTTATTTTCTTTGTTTTGACCTCAGGAGCTTTCGGGAGAGTAATCTCAAGGACTCCTTTGTCATAGCTGGCTTCAATTTTACCGGCATTTACTGAAGACGGCATGGTCACGGAGCGGGAAAAGCTGCCATAGGAACTCTCCCTGTAATAATAGCCTTTCTTTTTAGTCTCCGATTCCTTTTGTTTCTCGCCGGAGATGGTCAACATGTCACCAGCGACTGAAACATCTACGTCTTCCTCTTTAATCCCAGGTAATTCGACTTTAACGAGAAATTTATTTTCTTCTTCCGTTACATCTATAGCCGGCGACCATTCCATCTCTTCTGCCGGAAAGCGCCGCCATATTGCGGGTAGAAACGGCCGGCCAAAGAAATCATCAAAATGCCTGCCCATCTCCTCCATTTCTCTAAAGGGTTGCCAGACCGCCAGACTTTTATCTGTTTTTTGTTTATCCAGTGCCATATTTTTACCTCCTTTTCGTATCTTATTTATGTCCCCGCTTTGGGATTCGGGGTTATCATGGATTAACTTAGGTTCCATCTTGAAATTCTAAAGTACAGCCAGTGAAAAAGTTATAAAATCAGAAGTAAAAACATTACAAAATCATGACATTTCCCGAGCTGGATTTTGACAAGTGATGAACGGCAGCATTTATGTAGATGCGGGGACGGTTCGGCCGGAGAAATGATATATTTTTGTCATTTTTTCAGGAATTATTTTATGACTTTTCCATCAGCGGGTATATATAATTTCAAAGTCAGGCTGTCAGGAGGGCCAAGCAATGACGCTAATGCTGGTAAAAGAAAAAAGGATTTTTGGAATAAGGGTCGGGGATAATCCATTTAAAACCGAAGAGGTAATAGCGTTTTGTCCCCGGTGTAAAGCCCTCCAGACAGTCTGGCTTAGCGGTAATACAATGATGCAGACCCAAAAATTCAGCCAGGTAGGGAATCAGATCTATCACAACTGCGGCTCCAGCCAACCATGCCGCCTGTATTTTTAATTTTCAGAGATAGATAAGATAGCAATAACAGGTAGATTACAGAAGAGAAAGGTTGCTGAAATTGAACGCGAGAATTTATATGCTACTGGATATCCTGGAAGAGAAGGTCGCCTATGTAATGGGAATACTGAAGAGTATAGGCGGAGTGGTCATTGCCGATAAGCTGGAAGGGCATCCAAATACTCTCGTTATAATGGAAGCTGCTGACCGGCAGAGGCTGGTGGAGCTTGTAATGCCCGTTCTTGATTCAATAGACCGTATCACAGGAGACGTCCATTTATTAGTAAACCGAGAGAACGTGCCAGCGCTCTGTTTTCATTCAATTAATGTGGAATCTCTTCAAAAGCAGTCGGTTAACTGATACCGCTGGAAAAATGATAAGAGAGTTAATCGTTCAAGAATTTCAATATCAGTAATTTCCGATTCGTCCCGGTATTGAATATTTACGGTACCAATGGCCTGAAAATTATTTAAATTCAGCCATTTTCTGGACTAATTCTTTATTAACGATTATTTTATTCCGATTAATACGTATTATTCCCTCATGGCACAGAGACATGAGCGATAAGTAAACCATACCCCAACTAGTACCCAGCATCTCCGCCATATCACGCTGTGTAAGTCGATTATTCCCATCAATACCAGCTACAGCGTGCTTAAGTAGAAGCTTGGCCACTTGCCCTTTAACTCGTAAAAAAGATTGGTCTTGTTCCAATAATGTCATCACCTGCAATTTTAAGCGGCCAGCAGTGGAAAAATCATAAAATACGAACGGTAAATGTAACAAAATTATGACATTTTAAGGGAGGTGTGTAATAGGAAGGTTCCGCTATGGAGATGGATCAGACTACAGTCTCGTCAATAATGTACCCGGTCTTGGGTACAGTACGAATAAGGGCAGGATTATCCGGGTCTATTTCTGTCTTGTGTCTAAGGCGGCTAATCCAGGTCCTTAAAATCTGTACATCGTCACGATATTCCGGCCCCCAGACTCTTGTTAACAAATCTCCGTAGAGCATGAGTTTACCCCTGTTGCGTGCAAGTTCGCTCAAGAGCAACCACTCTATTCGGGTTAGTTGTGTTTCTTTCCCGTCAACGATGACCAGACGATTTTTTAGATTGATGGTGATGTGCCCCAAAGTCATCAAGTCAATAACCTTACGGCTTTCCGCGGGCGACAGGCGGCGTCTGACCGCTTCAATGCGGGCTACCAGCTCTTCAGGATTAAAGGGTTTGGCCAAATAGTCATCAGCTCCCATTTTCAAGCCTTTAACCTTGTCGATGTTAGCTTCTCTAGCGCTTAAAATAATAACCGGCACCGAAGACACAGCACGAATCTGTTTTAGAGTTTCAAAGCCGTCCATACCGGGCATTACTATATCAAGGACGAGCAGACCTGGTTCCTCTGCCTGCACCTGGGCAAGAGCCTCCGGGCCATTACTGGCAGAAAGCACTTCATAGCCCGAGGCCTTGAGTTTCACTTGAAGGAATTTGAGTATGTGGGGCTCATCATCAACTATGAGCACGCGAAATTGCTTCATTTTCCCGTCCTGTAAATGTAAGCTGCAAACAAATAATAATCAGGGGTTTGGTAAAATGTCAAATACTGCTCATTTCTTCTAGCTGATAAAGCCGATAGATTGAAAATGTCATAAAATTGTTATAGTTATAATACGATATTTATGACACTTTAACGCCGTAACTAGTATAATGACTATAAATAATTTGAACATCAGCAATCAATCAAGGAGTGTCTGATGGTTGGTGAATGAATGTGAATTCAGAAATAAAGAAAAAACTTGTACTTGTAGTAGATGATGAACCCGGGGTTCTTACTTTCATTGAAATAGACCTCAAGATCCGCGGCTTTAATGTTCTCACGGCGGTTTCCGGCGATAAAGCACTGGAGTTGGTTACTTCAAAGAAACCGGACATACTGTTACTCGACATGATAATGCCGGGGATAGACGGCTTTGATTTACTTAACAAACTACGGGCTTTTACGGATTTGCCGGTGATTGCCTTTAGCGCCAGCCCGGGTAATCAGGACCCGGCTATGCTTGCGGGTGCCAACGATTTCATGCACAAACCCTTCGACCCCGATGTCATGGCGCAAAAAATTACAATGCTCTTAGAGTAAAAAGAGGGCTGATAAGTTATTTGGTTTTCACGCGCTTGGGAGTGAAAAATAGAAGGTAGAACCTTTACCCGGCTCGGAATCCACCCAGATTTGCCCACCCTG
>Ga0315545_1003441_pt1 | contig 13569 bp, 11 predicted proteins | sample SalMarSW160210MG_FD_203096 | JGI IMG/M metagenome (GOLD analysis project Ga0315545, IMG submission 203096) | Salt marsh sediment microbial communities from the Plum Island Ecosystem LTER, Massachusetts, United States - Salt Marsh Sediment SW1602-10 ... | reverse complement strand
GCCTTTACTGGTTCATATACCCTCAGATATCTTAGCATTGGTATAAGCAGCATAGATAAACTGATACGTTCCCAATAAGAGACAGAAGATATTTTTTTGAACCTAGCATTCTTAAGGATTCCCCTAAGGGTTTCTGTGGTAAATTGGTTGATATGAACCCTCCTTATATTCCACCATCTCCTCCCAAGAATCCTCGCTGGTGCTCCTCCAATGTTCGGAGTTGATACAGCCACCACCCCCCCAGGCTTGAGTATCCTGTGAGCTTCTTTAAGAATCATGAGCGGATAAGGAACATGCTCCAGAACTTGCCACAGGGTAACCACATCAAAACAATTTTCTGGAAGTTGTGATTCCTCGAAATGCCCTGCATCTACATCCAAACCAAATTCCTTTCTGGCATATGCTGCTGCATCTTGTGATAGTTCAATCCCCTTAGTTGTATAACCTGCTTTAGAGGCATTAGACAGAAAAAACCCCCCTCCACAACCTATATCTAAGAGGCTTGTGCCACTTTTATACCTTTTAATTAACTGCACTTGTGATTTAGTGGCTCGTAAGCGACTTTCTCGAATAATAGTAGCACCGGTGTTTTCCATTTCGGAATAGTCCTGGTTGATCTTGCTCGCTTTTTCAATGGGGTTTACATATATGAGATGGCAATTCCGGCACTTAACATGCCTACCATACTTGCTCCCTGGTAGCATATACACAGTGCCTATCCCTTCCTGGAAATCACAGGCTTTCATATTAGAATCGAAAAGCACATCAAAATCATCCCCCCCACAATTGGGGCAACTGCGATATTCAAGTAGCGAATCCATCATATTCCACAGCTCGCCTAAAGATGCTTAGCCTTGTCATAAGCAGCAACAACAGCTTCGAGGAGGAGAGAACGTAAGCCTCCCTTCTCTAATTGAAGGAGCGCCTCCGTAGTGGTACCTCCTGGCGAGGTAATCATATCCCTTAACTCCGCAGGGTGTTTATTTGTCTCGGGAATAACGCGGGTAGAGCCAAGTATGGTTTGTATCACCAATTTTTGAGCTATATCCCGAGACAAGCCAATATGCACACCCGCATCAATGAGCGCTTCAATAAAAAGAAATACATAAGCTGGCCCGCTTCCGCTCAAAGCGGTAGCCATATCCAAATACTTCTCATCAGCAACATAAATTTCCATTCCTAAAGAACCAAGTATAGATTGAGCCATCTTTTTCTGTTTTGGACTGACTGCAGTAGTTGCTGTCCATACAGTTACTCCTTCCCCAATTTGCGCTGGCATATTAGGCATGGCCCGAATTATGCAATTATGGTTTAAACCCTGGCATAAGTTAGCTAAACTAGCACCTGCTACTATAGACAACACAGCTTGCTGAGCTGGGAGATTTCTTAATTCCTCCATTATTTTAGCTAAATCTTGGGGCTTTATTGCCAGAACAGCTACATCAGCACCTCCTATCGCCTTCCTATTACTAGCCAAGGTGCTAACTCCATACTCCTTGCTCAACGACTCGCGCTGCGATAAACTGACATCGCTAATTACGATATCCTGTGGTGCAGCTACCCCCTTGGTCAAAAGGCACCTGACTATCGCTGTTCCCATAGTCCCACCACCAATAAAAGCTATCCTCATTTTTTTCTGTTCAGTTCGTTACAATATTTACCAACCTTTTAGGAACATAAATAATACGGGAGGGTCCCTTATCATCAGTATAGGCTTTTACTCGTTCCCGCCCCAATGCCAGTTCCCTAGCTTGGCTCTCGGCGATAGAAGCAGGCACAACTAGTCTATCTCGTAATTTGCCATTTACCTGAATGACCAGGGTAATCTCTTCTTCCCAAGCTAGCTCTTCATCAAACTTGGGCCAAGATTGATTGTGAATGCTATAAGAATGCCCAGTTTTAGCCCATAACTCCTCGGCAATATGAGGAGCAGGAGGGGCAAGAAGAAGCAAAAAATAGGTAATAGCTTCTTGCCACAGGGAATCTGAGATTGTTCCCTTCTCTCTGATCTTAGATAAGTAATTGCTAAATTCCATAAGGCTGGCTAGCATAGTATTGAAGCGGAATTTTTCCAAATCCTCAGTTACTTTCTTAATCGTCTTGTGAATAATATGGCGAAGTTCTTTCTCCGCCTTAGACTTAACAGACTTGCTAGTGTAGCCAGCCTCTACCAAGCTCCATATCCGATTTAACCACCTGCTAATACCTACGATGCCGCTATCGCTCCACTCCCCACCCAGCCCCCACGGCCCAATAAACATAAGATAGCCACGAACAGCGTCAGCCCCCAATTCAGCCACATATTCATCTGGGGCAATTACATTGCCCTTAGATTTACTCATCTTGCCGCCACGATAAGCCATGGTTCCCTGATTAAACAGATGAATAAATGGTTCATCAAAATCCACCAGGCCTATATCTCTCAGTGCCTTGATGAAAAAACGTGCATAGAAGAGGTGCATGACGGCGTGCTCTGCGCCACCAGTATACAAGTCCACAGGGAGCCAATACCTCAGTTTTTCAGCATCAAAAGGGGCATCATTAGTTTTGGGGCTGGCATACCTCAAGAAATACCAGTTGGAACACATAAAGGTATCCATGGTATCAGTCTCTCTTCGCGCCGGCCCAGAACACTTAGGACAAGTGGTATTAACGAATGATTGGCAATATTTCAACGGAGACTCTCCCGTAGGCTTAAACTCAGCATCAGGAGGAAGCAGGACGGGCAAGTCCTCTTCAGACACAGGGACTATGCCACATTTATCGCAATAAACCATAGGTATAGGTGCCCCCCAATAGCGCTGCCGGGAAATAAGCCAATCGCGAAGACGATAAGTAATAGTTCGCTTACCCCACCCGTTCTTCTCTAGTAGAGCACAGATTGCCTCATATCCCTGTTCGCTGGGTAGGCCGGTAAACTCTTCGGAATTCACCATTATGCCTGGCTCAGTATATGCTTCGGTTAATTCCTCACCTGACCAGCCTGAAGGAGCAATAACAGGGCGGACAGGAAGGTTGAACTTCCTGGCGAATTCAAGATCTCGCTCATCATGAGCAGGAACTCCCATCACTGCCCCTGTGCCATAAGTCAGCAAGGCATAGTCAGTAATCCAGATGGGCACCCTTTCTCCGTTTAATCTATTGACGACATAGCTTCCTAAGAAGACCCCTGTTTTCTCCCTGCCCAGGGCTGTCCGCTCATACTCAGCTTGCCGCCGACACCAAGCAACATATTCCTTCACCTCGACCTTATGCTCTGGAGTGGTCAACTGGGCGACCAAAGGATGCTCCGGGGCAAGAAGAAAGAAGGTAACTCCAAAGATAGTATCGGGACGGGTGGTAAATACCTTTATCTCTTTTTCCTGTACCCCTTCATGCTCTAAACCAAAGGAAATCTCAGCTCCTTCGCTTTTACCAATCCAATTCCTCTGCATTGTCTTTATCCGCTCTGGCCAGTCTATATGGCTGAAATCGAGGAGTTCTTCAGCATACTTAGTAATTCGGAAGAACCATTGCTCCAAATCCTTCTTGGTCACTACTGCACCACAGCGCTCACAAAAACCCTCCCCCACCACTTGTTCATTAGCCAACACTGTTTGACACTTAGGGCACCAGTTAACCGGTGCCTTAGCATGATAAGCCAGCCCCGCATGATACAGCTTCAGGAAAAGCCACTGTGTCCATTTGTAATACTCGGGGAGACAGCTAATTACTTCACGGTTCCAGTCATAGATGGCCCCTATGCTCTTAAGCTGCCGACGCATATTTTCTACATTCCCCATCGTCCAATCATAAGGGTGAATCCCGTGACTGATGGCGGCGTTTTCCGCTGGTAATCCAAAGGCATCAAAGCCCATAGGATGCAGCACGTTATGGCCCTGCATTCTCTTGAACCTGGCATGCACATCGGAAGGTGCCATAGCATACCAATGTCCAATATGGAGGTCTCCTGAAGTATAAGGAAACATGGTCAGAGCATAGAATTTGGGACGGGTGCCGTCTTCTTTCACCTCATAAATATGGTCATCTGCCCACCTCTTTTGCCATTTCCTTTCAATTTCCCGAGGATTATACTTCAGAGCCATATCAATGAAAGTTTAACCTAATCTGAGGTAAATTAACAGCCGTTGTAGAATATATTCATGTCTCCCAACATTAGAGATTCAGAGGTTTTGCCCAGTTTAACGGGCTCTAGATACCGTAACATTTTGGCCCGTTGAGCTTGAAAAATAAACGACGAGAGACTTCGCAGAATCCCAGAATGGCTTCAGGTAAGTGCTTGCGGCTAATAAGTCTGAGAGAGACAGAGCAGCTTCACCCTCGCATAACTCAGAAGGACAAACTAGAGGACAGCCAGCCGCCTCGCAAGGAAATTAGTGAGAGGAAATCAAAATCGTTCATGGGTTCGAGTTCCCAAGGTATTATCTTGGCAGTCACCCGGGATCCCCACCAAGCAACTGTCAATTGTTGCTTGGTGCAGAGTTCATTGCATCCTAGGTGTTAAATCTCTATAATTATAGCGAGTGAAGTTGCCCCTAGATGCCAAGACCGAATGCTTTATCTAGGAGTCTGTCCGAGTAAAAGGATAGGGAGGTATAATAAAGGCAGCATAACTGGAGGAGGACATCGATGAGCAAGGCATTCAGACTATAGCAACCCGATCAGTTGCTGCTGTTACCAGCTTCCCTTCGGGATTGGCTGCCTGAAGACTACCTGGACTATTTCGTCTCTGATATAGTAGACCACCTGGATTTATCAGCTATTATGGCTCGCTACCAAGGTGAAGAGAGGCTATTTTCCCTGCCATCCCTGGATGATGGTGAAGATGTTGCTGTACGCATATTGCATAGATGTTCCCTCGTCGCGCAAGTTAGCGATGAGCTTGGAAGAGGATATTGCCTTCAAGGTGCTGGCAGCCAACAACACTCCTGATTTTCTAACCATCTCTGATTTTCGTAAGGATCATTTACCAGCGCCGGCAGGACTATTCCCGCGAGTGCTGAAGCTATGCCAGAAGGCGAGGTTAGTGAAGCTGGGTCATGTGGCATTGGATGGAACAAAGATAAAAGCTAATGCCTCAAACACAAGGCCATGAGCTATAAGCGGATGAAGAAAGAAGAGGCTCGTTTAACAGCCGAGGTCAGGGAGCTGTTGCAGAAAGCAGAGACAGTAGATGAGGAAGAAAATAAGCGCTATGGCCAGGACAAGAGAGGAGATGGACTCCCTGAGGAGTTAGCCTTCAGGAAGAGTCGCCTTGAGGAGATCAGGGAAGCCAAGGAGTCTCTTGAGACAGAAGCACAGCAGAAGGTTAATTATGGACAAAAGGGAGCTACAGGAACACCACCCGATAAAACCCAGAGAAATTTCACTGATCCTGGTTCTCACATCATGCCTGCCCCAGGTGGCAAACAGTTCATACAGGCCTATAATGCCCAGATAGCAGTAGATAGCAACCAGCAAGTTATTGTGGCAGCCAGACTAACCAATCAACCCTCGGATAAAGGGCAGGCAAAACCTTTGGTAGAGGCAGTAAAGTCTAACGTTAAGCGACTGCCACACCAGGTATCAGCCGATGCAGGGTACTCCTCAAAGGACACGGTGGAAGGCCTCAGCACTCAGAGGATAGATGCCTATATGCCACCTGATAAGATGCACTACAGCGAAGCCAGCATAGCTTCGCCACATGGGCGGATACCGAAATATCTCTCTACAGCAGATAGAATGCGGCGTAAATTGAGAACAAAAAAAGGAAAGGAATACTATGCCCTGAGGAAACAATTGCCAGAGCCAGTATTTGGCCAGATCAAGCAGGCGAGAGGATTTCGTCAATTCTCGCTGAGGAGTATCGGCAAAGTGAGCGGCGAGTGGCAACTGGCCTGCATTGGGCATAACTTACTCAAATTGTTTGGAGCGCAAGGGCATGGGTTAGCAAGATATAGATATGTGATGGTGGCATGAATGGGAGAGCAAAGAAGCCTGGATAGTCTCATCTGCCCTATTCCTCTATTGCTGAAAGCTCTTCACTTTGCCTGATATGCTATAGCGCTGCAGTAATGAAGAGACTAAAATATTATTCAGACAGACTCCTAGAGCTGTTTCCATCCAATTTGCCAAAGGGCCAGCACAAAAGCTTGACAGCATCCTCTATAATGGTAAGATAGGAAAATTTTGAAACCTCGACTAATTGCTATAGACGGTCCCGTAGCAGTGGGCAAGAGCAGCGTGGGCAGGCTGCTCGCTAAAAAATTAGACTATATTTTCTTTGATACAGGTATGATATATCGAGCTTTTACCGGCAAAGTCCTTAAATTAGGTATCTCTCCTGAGGATGAAAACAGGCTTTGCCACCTGGCTAGTACAACCAAGTTTGATTTTGTTCCCTCTCAGAAGGGACGTCTCTCCATTCTAGTCGATGGCGATGACGTTTCTTCCGAACTGCTTCATCCTGAGATAGAAAAACAGGTTCCTGCAATATCAAAGGTGGCTGGGGTGCGCCAGGCGATGGTATCTGAGCAGCGGAGAGTAGCCCAGCGGGGGAAAGTAATAATGGCGGGCAGAGACATAGGAACGGTGGTTTTGCCTTGGACGGAATTAAAGATTTTCTTGGTTGCTTCTGCCAAGGAGAGGGCTAATCGCCGCTGCAAGGAATTGCTGGAGCAAGGAGAAAAGGTGAACTACAACACTGTCTTAGCTGAATTAAAGAGACGAGATGAAATCGATACTCACCGGCTTATCTCACCACTTAAGCCCGCTGCCGACGCCATAATCATCGATACAGAAAAACTTAGTTTAGAGCGAGTTGTGAATAAAATATATTCTCTGGCTGTCAAGCTAGATGGTCATTCTTCGCTTGCAGTTCAGGATGACACGGAGGGACAGTAGGTCAATGACTCTATCCCAAAGGATCATCTTGAGCATACTTAAACCTTTTTCTAAGGTTTTTCTTTCTTGGAAGGTTAAAGGACGGGGAAATATACCCTTAACTGACTCGTTCATCCTTGTATCTAACCATGTTCACTTTCTCGACCCAATATTGCTAGAACTTAGTTTTCCTAGATGGATAAGGTTTATGGCAAAAGAAGAACTTTTCCATCATCCCCTTTTGAAAATTATTATTCACTGGGCACAAGCCTTTCCCGTGCGTCGCCGAGGGACAACTAAGGATAAGCGAAACGTAGTGAAGCAAGCTAAGGATATTTTAGACAATGGGATAATTCTAGGCGTGTTTCCAGAGGGCAAGAGAAGCCGCAATGGTAAGCTTACAATGGGCAAATCGGGCTCTGCAGTTATAGCTTCACAAGCGGATGTTCCTCTTCTCCCTGTCGGTATCACTGGCACCGATAAGATCAAGGGGATGAGCTGGCTATGGAGACGCCCTGAAATAGTTATTAATATTGGTCAACCTTTCAAGCTTCCTTTCGTTGATGGTAGGTTAAATAAATCCCAAATAAAATTATTAACCTCTCAGCTAATGGGTGAAATCGCTGCTCTTCTTCCACCGGAATATCAAGGAGTCTACAAGGAACATGGAGATTGAGAAGGCTCGAGGGCTCGGCTTATGCTTTGGTGTAAGGCGAGCCGTAAAGCTATTAAAAGATGCCGGTAACAAATATGGAGAGATAGAAACTCTAGGGCCAATAGCACATAACGAACAGTTAGTAGAAGAGCTGACTAAAGTGGGAGTAAAGCCAGTAAATCATCTAGACCAAGTTCAAGGTAAAATCTTAGCTATCACTACTCATGGCGTAAGCCCTGCAGTGTTATCTGAAGCCAAAGCCCGCCAGATTCATGTTATTGATACTACTTGCCCCATAGTCTGCAAGGCTCAAAATGTAGCTAAGGAATTAGCTGAGTCCCACTTTAATGTCATCATTTTTGGCGAACCAGAGCATTCCGAGGTCAAAGGATTGCTAGGTTGGACGGGAAGCAAAGGTATAGTTGCTCTCGATGTGAGACAAATAAACTTTCCCAAGAAACTGCCATATCGCCTGGGCCTCATCCCTCAAACCACTCAAAATAAATCCGCCTTTATCGAGTTTGCTAGGCAGCTTGTGCTTACCTTTAGCTCTAAAACTAAAGAGTTGCGCATTGTTAACACTTTATGTCAAGCAGTGCAAAAACGGCAAGAGGCCGCCCTAAGCTTAGCCAAGAGAAGCCAACTTATGATAGTAATGGGTGGATATAATAGCGCCAATAGTAAGCGACTAGCTGAAGCATGTTCCCCTCTAGTAGAAACCTATCTGATAGAAAGAGCGGAAGAAGTGGTTGATTCCTGGCTCGAAGGCAAACATCTCATTGGCATCGCTGCTGGGACATCCACTCCTGATGAAACTATAGAAGAACTGGTAGCTAAGCTGAAGCGCCTATGATTTTCATACGGACCGATATAGCTAAATGCACGTATAGCAAATCTGAAATTCCAATATTAGAGTTTAGTATTTTCGCTACACTTAGCCAAGTTGGCCACTCAACTTCCTACCACCAATAAGATGGAGATGAAGATGAGGAATTATTTGCCCTCCTTCTGGACCACAATTTATTGCCAGGCGATAGCCGCTTTTCGCTATCCCCTCCTCCTCTGCTAGTTTCTGGGCTAAAATTAGAAGGCGCCCTATAAATCCTTGTTGTTGCTCAGTAAGCTCCGCCAAAGATGCAATATGAGTTTTCGGTACAATGAGCACATGCTTAGGCGCCTGAGGCTCAATATCTCTAAATGCTAAGAAATCTTCATCTTGGTAAACTATATCACAAGGTATTTCGCCGGCAATAATACGGCAAAAAAGACACGTATTTCCCACGGTCCAACTCCTTTAGTTTATTGCACGTTCCTATCGTAAAGTCTCAATCTTTCCCTAGCTATAACCTAATTGTAGCGGTACCTCTCCGACAAACCTAAAAATTTGACTTCTTGCAGCGTTAATACCACTTCCTCCCAAATAAGCAATGTCAATTTTAGCTATTTTACTCCATTAACTTAATTGCAGTCTAGAGGTTGTACTCGTTCAGGTGATTGGTGACACTTCCTCCTTTATTTTATTTTGCCAATATTGTTGTAGATATTCCAGCGGTGTAAGGTAGCCAAATGCCTGGCTTGGACGAACAGTATCGTATACTACTTCCCACTTCAGCAGAGCTCGATTTAGCTCTGGCAAATCAAAGCTGGTATCAGTTACCTCGTAGAACTCCTCGGTGTGTGTTCTTTGCGCTCTCTCTACATGGCCGTTGGGATACAGGATACAATTGACCATTCCCCAAAGGAATGATGGTCTTGATAGTCACGTGGCCATCGTCATAGACGATCTCATCCACTAAAAGGCGGAGTAACTCCCTGCGCTCATTGAAGCTCATTACCTCAAGGCCAGCGCTGAGCCTCTGGGCCAATTCCTCTATCTGCCCTCGATAGCTGAGGGCCTTGTCCAGGTGAGCAAGCTGACGGTTAAGCTCCTGGTAGCGTTCCCCGGCGGTGGCCCGCTCCTTACCCGCCTGCTCCATTTCCTCCCGCATCATGAAGTCGGCATAGAGTCCCTTGCGGTAGCCCTCTACTAACCGCTGCTCCTCCTTGGGCAGTTCCTCTAACCGCTTGGTTACTTGGGCTAGCTCCTCACTCAAAGTTTCCCGCGTCGCTGAATCAGAGCGCGTGAGGTTCTCTAGCTCCCGCACCAATAGATCGGGGTCACGCAGGAGGCCCGTGACTGTTTCCCAAATTGTCGTTTCCAGTGCCTGGCCGTTCACCCACTTACAAGAACAGGGCTGAGGTTCTCCTCTCTCATTTATGGGAGCCTTAAACCTTTGATCCTTGTAGCAGTGGTGGTAAGTCACGCCGCTGTGGGTGCGCCCGCCCATGCCGCTGCCGCAAGCGTGCTTAAGCAAGCCCGACAGAAGGTACTCCCGTTTGGCGTTGCGCCGAGCTAACTGCAGGTTCTCACCCAAGCGCTTCTGGGCCGAGTCAAACACCTCTCTGGGGATGATTGAGGGGACTCCCACTGGAAGCTGTTCTGCCTTTGGGCGCTCAATAGCTTCAATTATAGGCTTCCGTCCCAGCTTGCTTGTCACCTTTTGGCTCTGCCAGCGGTTCTGCCAGAGTGTCCCAGCATAGGTCTCGTTACGAAGCATGCGTCCCAGATGGCTTTGATGCCAGCGCTGACCACCCTTGGGCCGAGCTATGTCAAGACGGTTCAGGCGGTCTGCCAGTCGTACTAGGGACACTCGCTCCTCGGTGTAAAGATGAAAGGCTAAACGGACAATTTTGGCCTCATCTTCGCAAATAAATAGGGCTGAGGTAGCTGGGTCGTAGCGGTAGCCATAAGGCGCTGCGGCCCGGCTGATGACTTTTCCCTGGCGGGCTTTCTGGAGCCGCCCCCGAATAGTTCGCTCCCGAATTTTAGCCCGCTCGTATTCGGCCACAGCACCCCGCATGGCGAAGAACATCCGTCCCTCAGGCGAAGCGTCTGTCTCTTGAGTAATGAACTCAAGGCGAGCCCCAGCCCTCTCAAACTCGTCGGTGAGCAACAGGAGGTCGGAGAGGTTGCGAGAGATACGGTCGGGGTCGTAACAAAGGAGGATATCCACCATTCCTTCCCTTACTGCCTGGCGTAGACGGGTCAAGGCAGGGCGGTTCAAGTCACCGCCGCTGGAGCCATCGTCTACGAAGGCATCCTTCACACCGTCTGAGGCTAGGCTATAACCCCGCTCCTGACATCGCTTCCTCAGCGCCCACTCCTGCACTCCTAGCCCATAGCGTTCCACTTGGGCATCGGTAGAAACCCGTTCATAAAGTGCTGCTCTCATTTCTAACCTCTCCTTGTAACGGTGTATTTCTGTAAAAATGCCTCCAAATCTGCTTTTCTAATGCGAGTAAAGCGCTTCCCTTTCCTGATGCAGGGGAACTCCCCCTGTCGCATAAGGCGATAGATAGTGAATTTGCTCGTCTTTAAAAGGGAAGCGACTTCTTTTATCGTCAATAACTCATTGTCCAAATCACACCTCACTTGGGTCTATCTTTTATTTTAGTGTAGCACAGGTTGCAAAAGATGTCAAACGCTGACAACAAATAGCGAAGCGAGCCAGATCGCGGTTCAGAATAACCCAAAGAACCTGACATCACCATACTAACTCTGTGTCTAGTCAGGGCTGTTTATCAGCGAGCAGATGCCGGGTCATAGTCGGTAAAACATATCTATTAGCCACTTTGTCGAATTTCACTGCTAACAAAGCGCGGCAAGCCATGAGGCTTCAGCTGCAGTTTGGCTTCTTTGCCCAGAAGCGTCCCCTCGCCCTTTAGGAGAGCTATCCTCAAGTTTCTCGCTCTAGCTTCAAATTCTAGCCAGGTAAGCACATTGTCACCTTTGGTCTTTACATATGCTACAGTCCCAGCAGCAGTCATATTTTTCTCTCTTGCCATCCTGGACACATTTAGCAGTCTCACATTATCCTGGCTCACCACAATCCTGATATCTCCAAATGGCTCTTCCTTGAAGGCTATGGAAAATGCTCTGTCCCAATTTGGTTTTCGCCCAGTGATAAGGGAAAATAGACCGTAGATACCCAGGGCAGGAAATCCAGCCAAACTTTTGCTTGTTTCAGCTCGGTTTTCCTCGTCAAGCATTCGTTTCCTCTCCATGTTCAGACAAGCCACAGCCGCGTCAATGGAAACGGCTTCAAAGGCTCTGTGCAAGCGGACCTCCAAGGTATCCAGTTCAGAAAGAAGTGTCCTTGCCTCGTGCTCCATATCAGCAAGCCTAATCATCACGGCAACGGTTAACTCACTTAGTACCTTCATTTGCCTCTCTCAATAGCTGCCACGAGTGCTGCAGTCTTTTCTCTTGTTTCCTTACTCTTATCTAATTTGCTTTCAATTTGACCTATTATCTTGCCAGCTTCAAGTGCCCTGGCCGATACATTATCAACCAGCAACAAGGCCTGCCTCAACTCACTTAAGGCCGTTTCCGCGGTTTGTCGAAGGGAATTGCTTCCTGCTTGTGCCACTCCGCCAATTTTTTCAACTCCGGTCCGGCTAACCTCTTTCATTTCATTCAGGGCTGAAGTCTTCAACGTTTTGATTGATCCCTCTGTTTCCGTCTTCTGTGTCCTCAATGTTTCAAGTGCAGTTTGGCCCAGTCTTTCAATTTCTCCAACGGCCGAAGCTCTAAGCGCCTTGATTGATCCTCCTATTTCCGCTTTTTGCTCCTTTAATGCGTTCAACCTGCCATTGAGCTCTGATACCTTTGCATCCAGGCGCTTCCCTTCCCTCTTCTTAGCGGCCAAGAGTTTTTCAATTGAGCCGTAGCGGTTAAGACCCTCCTCAAGCTCCTCAACTCCACCACTGCTGGTTAGGCTATTATGCCAGGAGACGATTTGCTCTGGCTTAATCCCGCGTTTGAGAAGGGCTTGCATTGCATCGATTGCCTCTTTAAGCTGCTTAAACTCTCTCTCAATTCTCTCAGCCTCAGCCTGCCACTTTTGCGCTTCCAGCTTTTTGGTCTCAGTGATAGTTTCCAGTCTCTGGATTTCTACCCCAAAGCCAGTCTTGGTATCATAATCCTTTAAGTCATCGAAGAACTTGCTAACAGCCTCTTCACTTTTAAGACCGTGTTTTGCCCCAATCTCAGTAAGCGTATCCTTCAACTCCCTTAACCTCTCAATATTGAAGCCAAGCTTCTCTATCTCACCAACTTGCTTTATGAACTCATTCTTCTCATCAAGCTTCGTCTCCAGAGTTTCAATTTGCTTCTCTACAGAGCTTTCTTTCTCTTCGGCTACTGAAAGCTCATGAGTTTTAGCCTTGATAACGCTCTCGGCCTCTTTTATCTTCTGGTTCAAGGAGTCCAGCCTGAGTCCATCCTGGTTCACCTCTTCCTGGGCTTTCCTCCTTTCTTCATCCAAGGCTGCGATCTGCACCGTGATGTCTTGGAGCACCTTCCCAACAGCGTTATATAACGGACCTTTGCTGGTCCGATACTTGGTTAGAAACTGCTCCCAATCAACCCCTTTATCCAGTCCATCAATTAGTTCATCATAAACCTGATCAGTAAGCGTCATAGTTCACCTCCATTTGTACTTCGTGACTGTCAGTCCAGGGAATTAGGCCACTTAAAGCAACTTCAATACTGTATTCCCCCTTATGCAGTGAAAGCGTAAGAAATTCAGTTTTTACAAGGGGATTGTTGAGGAAAATACATATATTTTTCGGGCACTATCTTACCGCGAAAGAAATTATGTTGGACCGATGGACTGAAACTGGAAACCTGATGGACTGAGCTGTACTGGGTGGACTAAGCACTAATTGTGTACAAGAAAAGGGGAAAGACAGAATCCCTGCTGCTTTCATGCGCAGAAGGCACTACTTTGAGTGAACATTCCGCCCTATTGTGCAATTAGGTAACAAATCAAGCTTTCATGCAACGGCAATTCGTCGCATCGCACACTACGCTATGTTGTTCAACGTGGCCTGCCCCCCGAAAATAGGACCACCTTGAATGCGAGACTCCTGTAAAATAAGAACAGGAGGAAGCATAAGTGAAAGCAAGAAGGTACTCGGAGGCACAGATATTCCGGATTCTCAAGGAAGTT
>Ga0315545_1003440_pt1 | contig 13575 bp, 6 predicted proteins | sample SalMarSW160210MG_FD_203096 | JGI IMG/M metagenome (GOLD analysis project Ga0315545, IMG submission 203096) | Salt marsh sediment microbial communities from the Plum Island Ecosystem LTER, Massachusetts, United States - Salt Marsh Sediment SW1602-10 ... | reverse complement strand
AATGTCTTAGGTGAGGAGATAAGGGTTCGGCTTGAGTTTCCGTTGGAGGCGCTGTCTTTTGAGAAGGTGGACGGATACGACGTTGTGAGCGTGGAGCGGTGCGAGCTCTTCGGGGCGCCGGGCGAGCCGCTCCTGCCCACGAATGCGGTCTATGTATCGCTGCCGCCGGGTTTTGAGATGACCGGAGTTCACATCTCGGACAACAGTCAGATTCAATTGCCGGGCACGTTCAATATCGTGCCAGCACAACCCGTTCAGCCTGTTTCTCAGCCCAGCTCTTGTGATTCTGTCCCTCCCGAGCCTAGCGCCTATTCGCTATCCGAGGCGCAGCCGGCCGAGCAGCTCATATCAACGGGCGCCGGTTTGCTGCGCGGCTTTCGTGTGCTGGGGCTGATCGTCTATCCGGTGCAGTATGTCGCGGCCGAGAAGCGTTTGCTTCTGAGCACTCAGATGACGATTGAGGTTACCGGCGAGCAGCACCCGTTTCCTATGGACGGCGTGCCCGAAAGCACGCTGGCAGGCGACCTCGCGGCGAAATCGGTGGTCACTTCGCTGGTCGAGAACCCCGACGGCGTGATGCAGGAGCCCAGGGCAACGCCGCTTTACTGGCGGGACAAGTGCGACGTTCTGATCGTTACTCAGGTTTATTTCGTATCTTCGTTCGATGATCTGCGAGATTGGTACTACAGGAAAGGTTACAGGACTGACATCGTCACTATCGATACTATCGAGAGCGAGTATTCCGGTAGCGACCTGCCGGTGAAAATCCGTAATTGCATCAAGGACTACTACATCAATCAGGGCTTGGGCTGGGTGATTCTCGGCGGCGACGCTCACGAGGTCCCCACGCGCAGGGGCTACGCGTTTGTTGTCGGGGATGAATATGACCTCGAGGACTTCCAGCAATGCGACTTCTATTACTCTGATTTGGACGGCAGCTGGAACGCGGATAGCGATGAATACTGGGGAGAATACATCGAGGACGACATCGACATGTATCCCGACGTCTTCGTTGGTCGCGTGCCCGCATCGTCGCTCAGCAACGCTCGCCTGCTGGTGCAGAAGGTCTTGACGTATGAGGGGTCAGGCGGTGAGGCGATCCCGACGGACTATCTGACGAGGGCGCTTTTCTGGGCGTGTAAATTGGACGATAGGCCGACCTGGGGCGGCGATGCGAAGGACAGCATTACCGAGGCGACGATTTTCCCTGGGTATTGGACTTTCAAGACCTGCTATGACCGCGACGGAACCTCGGGCAAGGACAACATACTCAACGCCATGGACGAGGGATACGCCATCATAAACAACTGCGGCCACAGCACCTATAACGCCGCAAGCGCGCTCTACGATGTTCCCCAAGACGATAAGGAATACATAATGCGCAACGACCTGACGAAGCTCAGGAACGAGCCTCGTTATTCGGTTCTGTATTCCATTGGCTGCATGTTTGGGGCGCTGGATTCGGATAGCCTGGCGGAGCGGTTTATGTTAGCCGCAAGGGGAGGCGGGGTCGCCGCGATTGCGAATAGCCGTTATGGATGGTATTCGTCCGGATGGGCGGGCAGCGGTCCCTCCGATCGGATGGACCGCGAGTTCTTCGACGCTCTCTTCAAGGGCCGCAACTACAACGTGGGCGAGGCGCTTGCAGAGAGCAAGGTGCGCTACATCGCGTATTCCAAGCGTGCTATGAAGGGGTGGTATGGGTGCTTCAGGTGGATAACGTATGGGATGAACCTCCTCGGCTCGCCGGTCATGCCTGTCTGGACTGCCACGCCATCGACAATGGTTGTCGATTATGGTCCGGTTTTCAGGTTAAACAGGGACGATTTCTTTGCGACTGTGACCGATAGGGAGGGTGCGCCGATAAGGGGTGCGCTTGTGTGCCTGACGGACGGGAACGGTTGGCTCGCTCGTGGCACCACGGACGAATTCGGGGAAGTCATCGTGGACGCGCCACACGTCGAGTCTGGACGCGATTTCGATCTTACCGTGACCGCTCAGAACTTCCTGCCCCGCACACACAGAGTGAGAGGGGTGTTCAACACAGACCTTTTGCTGCAAGAAGGTGAGGTAGTCCCACGATATGGACGGCCGGGGGACACGTTCACGTTCCAGGTGCACTACTACGACGAGGACGGCGACGCCCCATTCGTGATAAAGGCGAAAGTTGCGGGGCACTATTTCCACCTGTCGCTGATCCAAGGCGAATCGTCGGACGGGACCTATGGGGTAGAGCTTCTCGTTGGGGCCGGCGATTGCCCGGGTGACGAGTTCCACTTCTTTGCTGTGGATGGCCGGGGCTCTTTCAGAAGATACCCGCCGACCGGCGAGCTCTACGGCCCCGGCATCGACGACGTCCCGCCCACTTCCCGCGTCCGCGCGCCCATGTACTCCACAAGTCCCACCATCGCCGTTACGTATTCTGCCGAGGACGACTGCGCGGGCATCAATGAGGTGGCCCTTTGGTTCCGTGTGGACAGGGGCGCATGGAAGTTTTCGGGGCTATCGGGACAAGGATCGAGCGGGACGATCGACTTCATTGCCTCGGTCGAGGGAACCTACGACTTCTTCAGCCTAGCGACTGACAACGCCGGTAATGAACAAACTCGCATCGCCCGCACTGACACGACGTGCATCTATGATGCAACCCCTCCGAGCTTTGCCGCGAGGTGTGTGTCCCTTCGCGTGGGCCCGGACTTGTGTGTTCGCCCTCGATCTGATTGACACTATGGGCACACAAGGACCCTATCCCATGATTTGGTCCATTGATCGCAGCAGCGCCGCCTGAGACAGGCTCGTTCCAATTGACTACCCGATTCACAGTGTCCCATACCATTGGCTTGATCGAGGCCGTGCGGCCGGAGACCTCGTCCCCACACGGTACCATCGATGATGATATAACTGTCCAGAATCATGACGCACACCTCAGCGCGTTGAGGTGCTTACACTCGTTATGGTGATGCTCTCGACCGCCAGTGCGATGGCGCGTGAGTCCGGGAATTGGCCGAATCTGAGGCTTGCGGCGCCCTTGTCGGCAATGTTCGCTATCTGGGGATAATCAGCCATGGATCTGCCTCCTATGGCCACGAACGGGGCGCGAGAGTCGTGCGGGACCGAAATGTCGATACCTATGCAGTTGAACGCCTCGACAAGTTCCGGTTGAAGCGGCGCCTCGCCCTCGTCTATCGCAGCGACGTAGAGCGTGTCCGCTGGAATGGTCGCAAGAAGCGACTGGAGCTCTGCGATCTCGGCAAGCCTGGCTACTGGGGCGTCGCAGAGCCATCGGGGCCTGCCGGCGGCGTCTTTCGTGATGAGGCGCAGTCGGCCGATGCCTCCATAGGCGAAGAAGTTCTTGCCGCTATCAGTCAAGAGTGACAGCGACCTCCGCAGCCAATCCGGGTCGGTCTTGAGAACGCCAAACGTTCTGCTGGAGACCGCAATCAAAGCGGAATCTGGAGTGCTTCTCAGACGCTTGGCGAGCGCCGTCTGCTGCTCGGGCGAGGCGCCGAACTCGAGCGTCTCTACGACGAATGATTCTGGCCGGGCGGGGTCGATGGCGGCGATATTGATGCCGAACCGGTTGGATGATACTTGTCGTCCATCGAGTAGTATCTCAGAGGCCAGGCCAGCGCCGCAGTCCTTGCTTGTCAGCGCCAGGTTGGCATTGAAGATGGTCTCCGTGTGGGGTATCTTGAACCCGTGCGGGCCCTCTTGGGTCGGTGCACTTGACGACACCGAAAGCAGCAGAACGTTCAGGCCAGGTCTCAGCGCTCCGGCCGGGCATGGCAGGATGATTGTGGCCCATTCATCTACGGCCAAGAATGGCCCAAGGGCGCAACCGTTAAGCGTCGCACTGAACCTGGATAGCCTCGTCGGCCCGCGTGCCCTGATCGCCAAAAACGCCGGGCCGGATAACTCGGTACGAAAGACCGTGGCGGACCGTCTGGCAGCCCATCGAAAGGGAGTTAAGCCCCATCGCTCTCTTTGAAACCAACCCTCGCCAAATACCGCGCCCTCATTGCGCGAGCCGACGTCGATCACTTGATTGTGACCGGGCACAGACGGAGGCAGCCGGAGCGCCTGGTAGGCAGTGGAGACGGGCGCCTTAAGCGTATATGAGAGATTGACGGCGCTTGGCAACTTGGCCAGCCAGCAGAACCATTCAGCAGCAGTCGCGAACTGTCCCTGCACAAGGTCCGAAAGCGACGGCGCACGGTCTCTTTGCAGCTCCCAAGTCACATACCTGGTCATCAGAATGGCGTTGAAGAATGTCAGGAGCATAACGAGCGCGATCGCAGACCGGAAGACTAGCTTGCGGGCGAGCCCCGCTAGATTGATCGACGTTCTGGAGGAAGCTACAAGCGCGGCGAGGCCGTATGCCAGGATAGGGAAGAGGCCGATGAAGCGCCTTGCGCCGTAAGCCTCACCCGCCCACCAGTCCATGATCGATGCGTTGAGATAGACTTGCAGCAAGAAGACGGGGAGCATCGCGGTGGCAAGCCGGTCGCGGCTAAACGCGGCGCGCGCAAGGCCGATGACTGCGATCAGGGCGACCGGCGTCCACAGGAAAAGCCCGCCGCGTGCAGAGAAGAGCACCTCGATGATGTGGGGGTGGCTCGGGTCGATGAAGCCCCCGCTCTGTGGGATAGTCAGGAAGCTGCCGTAGATTATCTTCCAGGCGATCATTTGTGGCAGAAACGAAACAAGAGCCGCGCCCGCCGAGATCGCTATCCCTGCGATAGGCGGTTTGGACCTCTTGCGACGGTTTTCCGGAAGAAGCCAAGCGAGCAGTAGAAGAACGGCGGGGATGATCACAAAGATAATGTTCTGCCACCTGACGAGCGACATCAGACCAGCGAGAACACCGAGCACTACCCAGTCGGAGCGCTTCTGGAATTGGCCTATCGAGGCGGCCTTTGCGACAAAGATGGAAACCGCAAATATCGACAGCGCATGGGACATGAATGGCTCAAACACCTGATAGTAGATGGCGGCGCCGGCCAGCCAGATTGAGAGTGTGCCCAAAAGGGCGGGCCCCGGACCCAGCCGCCTGCTCACGAATCGGTAGGTGGCGATGATCCCGATGAAGCTAGCGATTATCGAGGCGAGGCAGATCGCGGTGTAGTATGGCTCGCCCTTGCCCTGATTGACGTTGCCGACGTACTCTGGCGCCATCGCGAGAGAGATTGCCCTCGCAACGAGGAAGAACGGCGACCAGATTATCGCTGGCCCGACAGAGAAGACGTTTGGCGCCGGGCCCTTGGCATTGACGCAGATGTGCGCGATGAGCGGGTCGTCTCTCGGAAACATCTCGTAGTCGTTTCTCAGGTCAAGGTCCCCGTCGAATACCGCCGAGCGGAGGTAAATGTAGTAGTTCTGCCCGTCGCCGTCCATGCGTCCGCCGATGAATATGAACAGAAGAAGGACGACAACCATGGGGATACCGAGGAGAATGAGAGCGGCAGAGGCAGACCTCTTGGGTTTGCTCACACCTACTCCCTGAAAACCACGACTGTTGCGCCCGCTCCGCCCTGGTTGGGTGCGGCCTTGCTGACGCTTTCTATGAGCTTATTGTCCTTGAGCGCCTGGGCAACAGCGGCCCTTAAGACGCCTTTGCCATGGCCGTGCACGATCCTCACCTCCCTGAGGCCCCAAAGATTCGCCTGGTCAAGATAACGCTCCAGCGCCTCGAGCGCCTCGTCCCTAGTCATCCCGATGAGTATGAGCTCCGGCGGGGGGCGCTTGGCGCCAGTCGCGAAGGCCGGTTGGGCAGCCTGTACCTGCTGCTTGCGGGGAGACGCTGCGGGGACGAGGCTTGCGATCTTTGCCCTGACCTTAATGCTGCCGAACGAGACCTCCGCCTCCTTCTTGGACTTGAAGATGTTCGTAACATCGCCCTCGACATCGATGCCCTCCATCCGCACACGCATCCCCTTGCGAATCGTCTCGAGCGCGAGCCCCTCTGCGTCAGGGGCCTTTGGTTTAGCTGTGCCTTCGGCCCTCCCCGAGACCTCTTTCTTGAGCGTTTCGATTCGTGTTCTTGCCCGGTCCGCGTCGGTAGTTGCCAGCGTCTCAGCAGACCTCTTCCCGCGAAGCGAAGCCATGATGCTCTTAATCTCTGCCTTTGCCTTCCGGATGAGCTCATTCGCGTCTCGTTTTGCTGAGTCAAGTATCTGCTCTGAACGCTCCTTGGCAAAGCCAACCGACTTCTCGACCTCCGCCTGCATCGCTGACGTCTCTTGCGCTTTTCTGCTCAACTCCGCCGATTGTGCCCGCACCGTGGATTTCTCCTTGTCGAGAAATGCCAGAAGCTCGCTGACGCGCCTCGACTCGACCGAAAGCGACGATTTGGCTTTTTCAATGAGGACCTTTGGCAGACCAAGTCGCTCGGCTATCTCAAAGGCGTTGCTCGAGCCCGGAAGCCCTATCACAAGCCGATACGTTGGCGATAGGGACACAGTGTCGAACTGAACCGATGCGTTTTTTACGCCCTTTGTTGAGTGAGCGAAGACCTTAATCGAGTTGTGGTGGGTGGTTGCGACGGTATGTGCGCCGGACTCAGTTATATGCCTTAAAATCGCTACGGCAAGTGCCGAGCCCTCCGACGGGTCAGTTCCCGCGCCCATCTCGTCAAGCAGCACTAGGCTCTTGGGCGTGAGGTTCTCGATTATCGTGACGATCTGGCCCAGGTGCGACGAGAAGGTACTGAGGGACTGCTCTATGCCTTGCTCGTCGCCGATGTCAGCGAAGATTTGGTCGTATAAAGGCACGCTTGAGCCTTCCTGGGCCGGGATGTGAAAGCCTGTCAACGCTAGCAATGTCAAGAGGCCAACTGTCTTTAGCGCGACAGTTTTGCCGCCCGTATTTGGCCCTGTAATGACGAGGGTGCGATAGTCGCCGCCAACGGCGATGTCGATGGGGATTACGGTCTCTTCGTCTTCCGGTTCCTGCTCCTGCTCACCCGCCTTCAGGGAAAGGAATCTCCGCGAGAGCTCCACGCTCGTCAGCTCCTCGCTTTCGGAGGTCTCCTCGTTACACTCTGATGTTTTCTCCCTTTTGTAGCCCCTCTGGGCCAAGACAAGCAGCGGGTGCCTCGCCTGGTTGAGGACCAAGCGGCCATCGGCGGCGATTTGTGGCATTCTGGCCTCGAGCAGGTTCGAGAATCTAGCCCTGGCAAGGATACAGTCGATTTGGGCAAGCAGCTCGACGTTTCTTGCGATATCGTCAGCTGATTCCCCCACGAGGGACGTAAGTTCGCGCAGTATTCGCTCGATCTCGCGCTCTTCGGCGATCTGAAGCTGCCGAACCTGGTTGTTGAGCTCAATCGTCTCCTTCGGCTCGACGAACACCGTCGCACCGCTGGCGGACTGGTCGTGAATGACCCCTGGAACTGCCGAGCGCCTCTCGCTCTTGACCGGAAGCACAAAGCGGCCGTCTCTAACGGTAGTGTATTGCTCCTGCGTGGCCAGGACGCCGTCCCGTGAACGAAGCAGCAAGTCGAGTTTCTCCTTAATCCTCCTTTGCGTCGTGTGTATCTTTATGCGGATGCGACGGAGCTCCGGGCTGGCGTTGTCTCGGACCTCACCGCTTGGCGCGATAGCGAGCTCGACGGCTTCCGTCAGTTCGGGAAGCTCGGTGAGCAACGCGACCTTGCGATTGAGCCTGCTGAGGGTAACGGTCAAATTCGCGAACCGCGTTTTCAGCCGTTGACAGGCACGGAGCGTCTCAGAAATGTCAAGCAGCGATTCAGGAGGCAGGACGGAGCCGGACAGACGGCTTCTTGAGATCGCATCGTCTATAGTCTTGACGCCCGCAAGCGGGGAGCCGATCGCCCGCAGGAGCTCCACGCCCTCGCTCGCCTCCGCCAGAAGATCCTCGACCACAAGCCTGTCTGACTGCGGCGCAAGGCTCTCAACCTCCGCCTGGCCCTTCACCGTCTCGGCAAGCGAGGCGGACAGGGCGATCATCTTTGGAAAATCGAGCAATCGAAGCGTCTTCTCGTCCATTTGGTCGCTCCCGGTCGTTTATCGTTGCTCAAAAGTAGTCTGGGCGGCGCGGGGTGTCAAGATCGCCGCGTGAGCGATTGATCAGAAGGAATCCACACGAATGACACGAAGCGGCACGAGGAGAGGTTAGCTGACCTGGTCTGTATCTCTTGTCGTTGTCTCCGGATTGGGCTTTGTAGGGGTAGCTCACAACCCGGCCTGTGTTTCTCACTGTGGCTCGTCCGGGAGTCTGGCAAGATCAAGAAAACGACCTTCGTGTGGCTTCGTGTCCTTTGTGGATAATCAATCCCATCCGGCGGGAAAGTGGAGCTGGGGGGACTCGAACCCCCGACCTCCTGAATGCGAATCAGGCGCGCTCCCAACTGCGCCACAACCCCACTTGCTTCATTCTAGTCAATAACAATACAAACCATCGACAGGTTTTGGCAAGAGGCGAAAGGGTCAATAGGTCAATGGTCAAGCGGACGCCGGATCTAACGGCGAGCCAATACTCACTCGCGGAAGATGCCCACTTCTTTCTCGAGAAGGTGGAATAAATGGTCGCAGCGAGGCGCCGCTTTTCGCACTATTGGAGGGTCCAAGGTCGCGAGAATGTCGAACGCGTGCTGTATCTTATGATATGTTCCGATCTCTGTACTGCGCGTGGCCGCCTTTAATGAAATGACCAGTCGCTTCTTGGGTATCTTCTCAACATCATCATCTGGGAGTTTCTCTTCTTCGAAGCCTTCGCCGTAGAATTCCCTTAACGCCTTTCTATCAGCAATCAGCCAGGCTTCCATAGCCTGTACCATCAGATGCAGATGCTTCTCGTCGTCCTCGCAAAGCTCCCACCGATCTTCTTTTCTCTCACGCAGGTATTTCCAATGGGGGCAGTCTGGGTCAACAGGACCTTCCGAATCGACGAGAAGGATATGCAGGACTTCCTCAGCAGAGTCCTGTCGCTCTGTCACGAAATCAGTGTATGCCTGTTGCCTACCGCCAGAAGGGATGTTTCGCCAGATGATGTTGTTTTGTTCAGCCGTGCTCATCAGTTCGGCAAAGAAACCTCCAAAGCCCCGCCTCAGTGCGCTGGCGCCTTCAGTTCCGTTCCGACCGCCGCCCTCAATGTATATCCATATCTCCCTTACCATCTGTTTCCCCCTACTACCCCCTTACGCCACAGATCACCAAGTGAGTATCTCTGAAGCCATTTTCTAAGCCTCTTTTTTTCGAGGCGTCGCATTCTTGTTCCACCAGCATCCTGCTCGCATACCAAGATTGATTCAGGGGTCTCAGACAACGCTGAGACCAGAATCTCCGAGTGTGTCGTCACGATCAGCTGCGTGCGCTTGGACGCCTCCACCAGCAGCTCGGCGACGCTCCCGATCATGTCCGGATGGAGACCGAGCTCAGGTTCTTCAAGGCAGATCAGGGGAGGGGGCTCAGGATGGCAGAGGATGACGAGAAGGCAGAGATAATGAAGTGTGCCATCGGAAAGCCGAGTAGCTGGGATCATCCTTCCGTCCCATTCCTCCACGTATATCCTTGCGGTCCCAAAGTCCATTGTGGTTGTCACTCGCACCATGTGGTCGCAGAACGCATTCAGGTGCTTGCTGACACTCTCTTTAAGTATCTTGTTGAGTTCGAGCCTATTGATCACCATCGCTAGATTACTCGCATCTTCCAAAAGGAAGTCGCCAGGTAAATCGGTCCTCTGAGGCATTCTTACCGGACCGCCAGGACCTAGCCTCCATTCGCGAAAAAGGCGTATCTTCTTGAACTGCTCTCCCAAATAGGTGATCTCAGGATACAGGTCGGGGTCTCTGCGTTGTGCCAAGATTGATTGCTGTTGGCTCAGCTCGAAAGCGCGCATAACTTTCTCTTCTCTCCCAGCTGCGGAACCCAATTGTGACTTGTCATTGGTCCTGATCCTGATACGCGCCTCGTCACCCCATCTCCAATAGAAGGAATCCGCGCGATCGGGCTGCGGCTGCGGTCGCGCTTCTCCCTCATCCACAGACTCATCCTTGATTTGCAGCCCCCGATCAGTGTATTTGGTTAGCTCTAACGCGTAACGCAGCGAGCTGGTGCCGCTGAGGTAATCCACAGTCATCTCTATTCTGGGCGGATCAGGGATTTCAGCGCCTTTCCATAGCCAACTCTGAAGCCCACCTCCGTCGCGAATCGGGCCAAAAACGTCAACCGGGGCTGCCTTCAGAAGAGAGATCGCTTCGATGAGATTTGATTTCCCGGACGCGTTGGGGCCGATCAGGACGTTCAGGGGCTCGAGCTCTATCTCGTCGCTGTCGGGGCCAAACGAGAGGATGTTGCGCAGGCGAATCGATCGAATGAACCTGTTTGTACCCTGCTCTTCTTGTTTCTTGCCTTTCTTAGTCATTCTGCCCGCTCCATCACGCTTGTTGCCAATCCTGGCGTTACCTGCTTGCGCCAAGCATCAGATAACACATCATTGTATTCAAGGGGAACATTTACTCAAGACTGGCGCGAAAGCCGTCGTCTTGGAACCGGCCGAATGCGGGACTACTGCGTCAGCAGGCGCTGAGTGGCCAGTCTCGCAATTCCATATAGCTCCGCCTCGCGCTCGCAGCTTTCGGTCACGACGTTCATGGGGCGGAGTTCGGTGACGTCGATGAGCTTCAGAACGATGATGTAGGCGCCGCTGCGCTTCTCCATTGTGCCGACGATGAGGGTTGAGGCGCTGAGCGAGCGGCCCATCTCGGCCCAGCAGTCTGGCGTGTCGCAGTCCGCCGTCAATTGCTCTGCGCCGAGCATGTCCTGCATTTCGCTATGGCCGAGGACGCCGAGATCAGATTCTTTTAGGAGAGTGTTCCGGAGAACGTTTGCCAGGGACTCGGCGATGTTATGTTCAACGTTGACGGGATTCGGGCCGATTACCGCTATCCGATTCGTTTTCATTTTTTCTGCGTATCTCACGTCGCGTTCTTCCGCTAGCGTCTGCCAGTAGTCGGCGTCCTTTTTGGCAAGGGCGTCGTAGATTTTCTGCGCGAAGGACTCGATCTGCGGTCGGAGGAAGTCTTGGAGCGGCTGTAACCTAACATAAGGACGGTGGAGCACAGTAGGCGTGCTGCCGATTATCCACCGCTTCGTTCTGCCAGAGACCCGTTGAGTCGCGACGATTTCACCCGTTATGTCGCGGCATTCAAGCGCAACATCGACGATGTAGTAGCAGTCTGCATAACTTATCAGCCCGAACAGGGGGATAATGCCGGGCACGAGCCCCAGGCCGAACAGGGAATAGTGAGCGCGAGCAGTCGTCTTGTGGATCGTTCCTGATATCTCAAACAGTGGGGCGGTTTGGGGGGACAGATCGGCGTCGAGCTCGGGGAATCGAAAGATGCCCTTCGATTCGAGGTGACGCTCGACCATGATCCTGAACTGATCGCGCAGCAGCGCGCACTCTTCGGACGGCTCGTAATACGCATAGGCTCCCTTTTCGGCCGGCTCTTTGTAGAACTCGGGGAACTCCAGCGTTGTGTATGGGACGAGCCACATCGTGAGGTATGGATTCCCTCTGACATGACCGGACCTCTCGTCGATGAAGTCCTTGACGATCGCGACCGGAACCTCCGGTACGTTTCCCAGCCGCATCTCCCGCTCCGGCGGGGCGTAGTAGATATTCCTGACGACCTTGCAGTGGCAGCCGAGCAAGCCAAAAAGGAAGAAAGCCACCGCCACAATTGTGAGGTTTTGCTTGCAGAATTTACTCATGTCCGCCTCCATCCTGTGTCGAGACGCGGGTAGTAATGCGCTCATATCGGCTCATTCTCTGCCACTGTCTGGGATCGAACCTATCTCTGTGGAAGCTGGAGATCGCGCCTTGCCGCGGCAAGCTCGTCCCAATAGGCAGCGTCCTTCTCGGCGAGTGCGTCGTGGATCTTTCTCGCGAATGCTTCGATCTCAGGTTCAAGGAACTTCGAGATAGGTCTAAGTCTTGCGTAAGGCTCTCGGACAGCCTCCGGGTCCGCGTCGAACCACCTCCGAGTTCTTCCGAACACTCGATGCGTCGCGACCTGATGGCCGGAGACATCTGAACACTCGAGCGTAACATCGATGAGGTAGAACCCGTCGGCGTAGAAAAACGGAGGACCAAGTAGGTTCGAGAACAGCCCGAGCCCGAGCGATGAGAGATGTCCCCGGCAAGTTGTCCTATGAATCGTCCCCGATATGCGAAACAGGGCATCCGAAGCGGCAAAACAGGAGTCGTTCTCCACGAATCTAAAGAGCTTCCTGCCTGTTAGATGACGTCTGACCATCCTTCTATACTGCTCGCGCAGCGTGGGCCATGCTGGGCAATCCGGGTCGTCTTGATCCAATCCTTCCTTTGGCTCCTCTCTGTAGAATTGAGGGAATTCATAGCTGCAATAAGGCATCAGAGGGAGAGCCAGCATCATCTCGCACAAGAAAGGGTCGCGATTCTTCCCACACCTTTCATCCAAGAAGCTGTCAACGACGGCCAGCGGCACGCACGGAGCTTCCGCTATTTCGAGCAATCCCGGCTGAGGCGTGTAATATACGTTCTTCACCGGCCGCCAACTACAACCCAATGAGCAACAGAAGAACAGCAAGCCCAGAATCAGGCTCAACTTCCTTAAAGATCGGCGTCTCAACACTCTTTCCTTCAGTCTCACTGATAGCCAAAAAAGCGGATCAGCCAATACCAAATCGCTTTCAGAGCAGACCTCAAAACGTCTCTCAGACCAGAGCTTACCCGGTTTCGGCGTCCCTCGGCGCGGTGTCCTCAGGGGCTGGCTCAGGTTCTGCGGGCAGCGTCTCAGGCTCGGCCTCGGTTGCAGTTTCCACCTCTGTTGCCTGTTGCGCTTCCTGTTGTCTTTGCCTTGAGAGCCTGGCGCGTTCCGAGGCGTGTGCATTCTCCTTGTCAATTCTTAGGACTTTGCCATAGTAGAAAGCCGCTTTGCTGAACTCCTCGGCCTTGAAGAAAGCGTCGCCAATCTCCGTGTAGGTCCGCACGATGTCGGTGATGATGGCCTTGGCGTCTTGGTTTTCAGGGTCCTCCTCCAGGACCTTTTTCGCGAAATAGTAGGCGCTTTCACCCTCGGGCGTGGTGTAGAACTTCTTTTCAAAAGCGTCCCTCGCGCTTGTCAGAAGGTCGGCGGTTCTCTGCATCTTGTCAATTGCGGCCCTCAGGTCCGGCACGTGCAAGTTCTCTGGCTCCATCTCCAGAACCTGGTCCAGAAGCACATTTGCCTCAACGAGTTCGGAATCACTGGTGTGGCGCCTCGCCTTCTTCAGAAACGAGTCGATAGTCCTCTGTCTCTGAATGATCCTCAAGAGCTCCGCGCCGACTGCCGGATCGCCCTTGAGCTCCAGCGCCATCTGAACTTCTTTCTCGGCTTCGTCCAATTCGCTCTGTGCGATGAGGTCTCTGGCGTATGAGAAGTGAACGCTCGGCTCTGGCTCGGGGGACTTCGGCTTCGCAGGAGCGGCCTTCTTCCCTTGCTTGGCGTCTTCTGAGAGGTATTCGGTCAGCGCCTCCCGCGGTCCCGAAATGTCTCTTGGGATCATGCTCACGAGCTTTGCGACGCCCAAT
>Ga0315545_1003434_pt1 | contig 13598 bp, 10 predicted proteins | sample SalMarSW160210MG_FD_203096 | JGI IMG/M metagenome (GOLD analysis project Ga0315545, IMG submission 203096) | Salt marsh sediment microbial communities from the Plum Island Ecosystem LTER, Massachusetts, United States - Salt Marsh Sediment SW1602-10 ... | reverse complement strand
GTGCTGCCCATCCGCCCCACAAAGTTGCGGTTGGTGGTGGAGACGCACCTCTCGCCGTCAGCCAGAACTCCCATATGCCCGCCCAGGCAGGGGCCGCAGGTGGGGGTGCTGACCACCGCCCCGGCCCGGATAAATATCCCCAGCATGCCCTCGGCCAGGGCGTCCAGGTATACCTGCTGTGAGCCGGGGATGATAATGCACCGAACCCCCGGGTGTATTTTCCGCCCTTTCAAAATCTGGGCAGCAATCCTCATATCCTCGATGCGGCCGTTGGTGCAGCTGCCGATTACCGCCTGGTTAATTTCGATGTTGCCCACCTGGCTCACCGGCCTGACATTGGCCGGGGAGTGGGGCAGGGCGACCTGAGGCTCCATATCGGAGACATCATACTCAATAACATTTGAGTATTCCGCACCGTTATCAGGCTCGTAGACCAGGTAGGGGCGCTCGGCCCTTGATTTTACATAAAGTTGCGTCTTGTTATCCACCCCGAAGATGCCGGCTTTAGCCCCGGCTTCAATGGCCATGTTAGCCATGGTAAAGCGGCCGTCCATGGACAGGGCTTCTATCGCCTCGCCGGCAAACTCCATTGCCGAATAGAGGGCGCCGTCAACACCGATATCGCCGATGGTATACAGGATAAGGTCTTTGCCGCCCACCCATTCCCCCGGACTGCCGTGGTAAACCAGCCTGATGGTGTGGGGCACCTTCATCCATATATCACCGGTGGCCATGGCGGCGGCGATATCGGTCGAGCCCATGCCGGTGGCAAAGGCGCCCAGAGCCCCGTAGGTGCAGGTGTGAGAATCAGCCCCGATGACCACCTCCCCCGGCAGCACCAGCCCCTGCTCGGGCAGAAGCACATGCTCAATACCCATCTCACCCAATTCAAAGTAGATTATCCCCTGCTCGCGGGCGAACTCCCTCATAAGCTTGGCCTGCTCGGCGGAGGCGATGTCCTTATTAGGCACGAAGTGGTCGGGCACCATTACCACCTTGCCCGGGTCAAAGACCCGGTCTACTCCCAGCCGCTTAAACTCCCTGATGGCGATAGGGGCGGTAATGTCGTTAGACATAACCAGGTCTACCCTGACGTTGATGAACTCTCCAGGGCTTACCTCTTTGTTATCGCTGTGTTCGGCCAGTATCTTCTCGACTAAGGTCACTGTCGGTTTCCTTTCTTGGTGGCTAACAGCCGGTTAAGGGCATTCATGTAGGCTTTGGCGCTGGCAACGATGATGTCGGTATCGGCGCCCCGCCCGGTGTAGGTTATGCCCTCGCTCTCTATCCTTACCATCACCTCACCTATGGCGTCAATACCCTCGGTTACCGATTTAACGGTAAATTCGGTAAGCTGGTTGGGCACGTTCACTATTCTATTGATGGCCTTGTACACGGCGTCAACGGGACCGGTGCCCAGGGCGGCATCGGCCAGCGTCTCACCATCGGGCCCGATGAGCCTGACGGCGGCGGTGGGGATACCCCGGTCGCCGCAGGAAACCTGGACCCGGTCGAGGTGGTAGACTTCGGAGACGGTGCGCTGCTCCTCGGCAATCAGGGATTCTATGTCCCTGTCGGTGACCCCCTTCTTTTTATCGGCCAGCTCTTTAAAGGCGGTAAAGGCGCGGTTGAAGTCCTCCTCGTTCAGGCTGTAGCCCAGCTCGGCCAGGTGCTCTTTGAAGGCGTGCCGCCCGCTGAGCTTGCCCAGCACCAGACTGCTAGAGGGTATGCCCACCGTTTTAGGGTCCATTATCTCGTAGGTTATCGGCATCTTGATAACGCCGTCCTGGTGGATTCCAGATTCATGCCGGAAGGCGTTGGCCCCGATGATGGCCTTATTGGGCTGAACGACAAAGCCGGTGAGGTCGCTGACCAGTCGGCTGGCTTTATATATCTGGCTGGTATTAACGTTAGTGCTTAAGGAGAAAAAGTCCTGGCGGGTCTTGATAGCCATGACGATTTCCTCAAGGGAGGCGTTGCCCGCTCTCTCCCCGATGCCGTTGACGGTACACTCCACCTGCCGGGCTCCCCGCCTTACCGCCTCCAGGCTGTTGGCCACGGCCAGCCCCAGGTCATTGTGGCAGTGAACGCTGATGACAGCCTTCTTGATATTGGGTACATTCTTGATAATACCCTCAATGAGATTGCCGAACTCACTGGGGATGGCATAGCCTACGGTATCGGGTATATTCACCGTGTTGGCGCCGGCGTCAATCACCGCCTCCAGTATCTGGTAGATATATTCGGGCTCGGTGCGGCTGGCGTCCATCGGGGAAAACTCGATGTTGTCGGTGTACTTCTTGGCCCGTGCCACCATATCCCGGGCGGTATTCAGCACCTCCTGGCGGCTTTTTTTCAGCTGATAGCCCAGGTGTATATCCGAAGAGGAAAGGAACACGTGTATCCGGGGATGGGCCGCCTCTTTGACGGCCTCCCAGGCCCGGTCTATATCATCGGGGTGGGCGCGGGCCAACCCGCAGATTACCGGCTTGCGCACCTCTTTGGCGATGAGGCTTACCGCCTCAAAATCGCCCGGTGAGCTTATGGGAAAGCCGGCCTCGATAACATCAACGCCTAGTCTCTCCAGTTGCCGGGCTATATCCAGCTTCTCCTGGATATTTAATGTACCCCCCGCCGCCTGTTCCCCGTCCCTTAGTGTGGTATCAAAGATTATTACTTTATTCATGGTATCCTCCTGGGAGAAAAAACTTCATTAAGTGGATTTATCGGCAGGGAAAATATTTTCCCTGCCGGTCGTGTTTACCCCTCCCCTATAACGGAGAGGGGCTAATAAGGATGAGTTTATCCCTCCCAGCAAGGGTAAATTCAGCGGAATATTTAAATAAAGTTTTACTTTTTCTTTCCAACCCGTCCCCCTACTTCTTCTTGAGCCAGGGCATCATCTCCCTGAGTTCCCGGCCCACCAGCTCTAACGGGTGTTCCTCGTCCATCCTCTTCAGGGCGTTATAGACCGGCCGTCCGGCCTGGTTTTCCAGTATCCACTCTTTAGCAAAGCTGCCGTCCTGAATCTCGGCCAGGATGTTCATCATCTCTTCTTTGACCATTTCATCAATAACCCTGGGCCCCCGGGTGTAGTCGCCGTACTCAGCGGTATCGCTCACCGAATAGCGCATATAGCTCAGGCCCCCCTGGTAAATCAGGTCAATGATAAGCTTAAGCTCGTTGCAGACCTCAAAGTAGGCTATTTCCGGCTGGTAGCCCGCTTCAATCAGGGTCTCAAACCCCGCCTTTATCAGGGATGAAATACCCCCGCAGAGCACCGTTTGTTCACCGAAGAGGTCGGTCTCGGTCTCCTCGGCAAAGGTGGTCTCAATGACCCCCGCCCGCCCGCAGCCGATGCCCTCGGCGTAGGCCAGTGCGGTAGACAGGGCCTTGCCCGAAGCGTCCTGGTGCACGGCCACAATCGCCGGCGAGCCGGCGCCCTCGGTGTAAAGCTGTCTCAGTATATGGCCGGGGCACTTGGGGGCTATCATGGTCACATCTATATTAGCCGGGGGCACCACCTGCCCGTAATGAATATTAAAGCCGTGGGCGAACATCAGCATTTTGCCCTTGGCCAGCCCCTTTTCGATTGCCCCGTAGTAAATAGCGCGGTGCAGGTTATCCGGCGCCAGCATCACGATAATATCGGCTTCCCTGGCCATGTCGGCGGCGGTCACCACCTTAAATCCGGCCTTTTGGGCGCTCTTCCAGCCCGGCGTTCCCTTGGCTTCGCCCACTATCACCTGGCAGCCGCTGTCCCTCAGGTTCTGGGCGTGGGCATGCCCCTGGCTGCCGTAGCCGACAATACCCACTGTTTTACCCTCCAGCAGCTTTAAATTACAATCTTTATCATAATATATCTTGGCCATCGTCAAACTCCTTATTATTTAATTATTTAGTCGGTGTCTGCCCTTTTGCCTTGGGTGGCTTCTTCACCGGCAGCGGACTGGTTTCACCCCGGGTCAGGGCGATGCGCCCTGTCCTGGACAGTTCCCTGATGCCGAAACCGCGCAGCAGGTTAAGCAGGGAATCGATTTTATTCTCGTCGCCGGTAACCTCAACGGTTACCGAGTCAGCGGCAACATCTACTATGTTAGCCCGGAAGATATCCACAATCTGCATAATCTCGCTTCTGGTAGAGGAAGTGGCTTTTACTTTAATTAAGGCCAGTTCCCGGGTAATCACCTTCTCGCTGGTGATATCGGAGACCTTGACCACATCCACGACCTTATCCAGTTGCTTCCTGACCTGTTCCACCATGGTGTTGGCCCCGTTGACGACCAGGGTCATGCGCGATAGATGCGGCACTTCGCTGTGTCCCACGGCGATGCTTTCAATATTGAAGCCTCGCCGGCGGAAAAGGCTGGCCATGTGGTTGAGTACCCCCGGCTTATCCTCCACAAGGGCGATTATAGTATGTTTGGGCATGCTATCACCTCTCTTCCCGGCTTAGATATTGCTCACCGGCAGCTTGGCTGAATCCTTAACCGCTTTAGGTTTAGTCTTCTTATTTGGTTCCTCAAGGACTTCGGCTAGAGACGCCCCCGGCGGCACCATCGGATAGACATTCTCCTCCGGTTCGACGATAAAATCTATCAGGAACGGTCCCGGCTCCGCCATTGCCTGCTGGATAGCCGGCGCCACCTCTTCTCGGCGTTCCACCCTCAACCCGGGCAGTCCGTAGGCTTCGGCAACCTTGACGAAGTCGGGGCTGCTTAAGGGGGTGGCCACATATCGCTTCCCGTAGAACATCTCCTGCCACTGTCTCACCATTCCAAGGTAGTTGTTGCGGAGAACAGCAATCTTGACCGCCACCTTTTCCTGAACGGCGGTGGCCAGTTCCTGTATCGTCATCTGCAGGCTGCCGTCGCCGTCAATACACCAGACGGTGTCGTTGGGGCAACCCACTTTAGCCCCGATGGCCGCCGGCAGGCCAAAGCCCATCGTCCCCAGCCCGCCCGATGAGATAAAGGTATTGGGTTTATCGTACCAGTAGTGCTGGGCCGCCCACATCTGGTGCTGCCCCACCCCGGTGACGATAATCGCCTCACCGCCGGTTACCTCATAAATCTGGCGAATTACGTACTGGGGCAGGAGACTTTCGCCGTCCCTGATAACCAGTGACGGATGTTCCCTGCGCCAGTCATCGAGCTGCCGAATCCAGTCAATACGCTTGGTGGCAACAATCAGTTTATTTAACTCCTTAAGAACCGCCTTCACGTCACCGACTATGGGCACGTCAACACGCACGTTTTTGCCGATTTCCGCCGGGTCGATATCAATATGGATAACATGGGCATGAGGAGCGAAATCGCTTACCTTGGCCGTAGCCCTATCGTCAAACCTCATCCCGATAGCAATTATCAGGTCAGCGGCGTCAACCGCCATATTGGCGTAGGCCATACCGTGCATCCCCAGCATCCCGTAGCTTAAGACATGAGACTCAGGGAAGCAGCTGATGCCCAGAAGCGTGGTAACCAACGGTATCTGGGCTTGCTCCACCAGCTCTTTTAGTTCGGCAAAGGCGGCGGATACAATAACCCCCCTCCCGGCGATAATAACCGGTTTCTTGGCTTCATTTATCAGCTTAGCCGCCTTCTTAATCTGGGCCGGATGGCCTTTAAGGATTGGCTTATAGCTTGGCAGGTTAGGCTTGCTCGGGTAGTTAAACTCCGCCTGGTCTATCTGGACGTCCCTGGGCAGGTCGATAAGCACCGGCCCAGGCCGCCCCGTCCTGGCCAGATGGAAGGCCTCCTTAACTATCTCAGGCAGTGAAGCGGCATCCATCACCAGGTAGTTATGCTTGGTTATGGGCATGGTGATACCGGTAATATCCACCTCCTGGAAGGCATCCTTGCCGATAAAAGGTCGGGCTACCTGGCCGGTTATAGCCACCATAGGCACCGAGTCCAGGCAGGCGTTGGCGATGCCGGTTACCAGGTTGGTCGCTCCCGGCCCGGAGGTAGCTAAGCACACGCCGACCTTGCCGGTAGCCCGGGCGTAGCCGTCGGCGGCATGGGCTGCCCCCTGCTCGTGGCGTACCAGTATATGACGGAGCTGGGGGTACTGGGGAAGGACGTCATACAGGGGCAGAAGAGATCCGCCCAGGATGCCAAAGATAACCTCCACTCCCTCTCTCACCAGACCCTCGCATATCATTTGTGCCCCGGTCAATTTCATAATAGCCCCCTATCTAGTAAACACGGCGCCGGTGCTGGCTGATGTTACCTTCTCGGCATAGCGCTTAAGGTAACCCGTCTTAACTTTAGGCTCAAACTCAGCCAGTTTTGCCAGGCGTTCAGCTATCTCTTTATCGCTAAGCTCCACATCGAGCTTGTAGTTTTCAATATCAATTTTTATTATATCCCCATCTTTTAAGGCGGCGATAGGTCCGCGGCTGGCGGCTTCAGGGGAAACATGGCCGATAGCCGCCCCCCGCGTCGCCCCCGAAAAACGCCCGTCGGTGATAAGGGCCACCTCTTTATCCATGCCCATGCCGCTGAGCAGCGAGGTGGGGGTGAGCATCTCTCTCATCCCCGGCCCGCCTTTAGGCCCCTCGTAACGGATGACCACCACCTCTCCCGCCTTTATTTTCTTACTCATAATAGCCCTGGTAGCCTCTTCCTCGGAGTCAAAGACGCGGGCTGCTCCCCGGTGCGCCATCATCTCCGGGGCTACCGCCGCCCTTTTAACCACCCCTCCCTCCGGCGCCAGGTTGCCGAAGAGGATGGCCAGGCCGCCGGTAGGGGAATGAGGCCGGGCAAAGGGGCGGATAACCGCCTGGTCGTTGTTTTTGCTGTTAGCTATAACGTCGGACAGCTCTTTGCCGGAAACCGTTTTTACCTTAAGATTTAGCAGCGTTCTTATCTCCTGCATCACCGCCGGTATGCCGCCGGCGCGGTCCAGGTCTTCCAGGTGATGGTCGCCGGCCGGCCTCATCTTGGCCAGGTGGGGGGTGCGCCGGCTTATGTCGTTGACCGCCGCCAGCGGGAAATTAACCCCGGCCTCGTGGGCTATAGCCATGAGGTGCAGGACGGAATTGGTGCTGCCCCCCAGCGCCATATCAACGGCAAAGGCGTTATCAACCGCCTCTTTAGTTATAATATCCCTGGGCCGTATATTCTCGGACAGCAGCTTCATTACCTGCTGTCCGGCTTCTTTAGCAAGCTCCAGCCGCCGGGCGTCCACCGCCGGGATGGTGCCGTTGCCGGCCAGCCCCATGCCCAGGGCTTCGGTCAGGCAGTTCATGGTGTTGGCGGTAAACATCCCCGAGCAGCTGCCGCAGCCGGGGCAGGCCAACTCCTCCAGCTCCTCCAACTCCTCCGGCTTCATCCTGCCGGCGGCTACCTGCCCCACCGCCTCAAAGATGGTGTTAACGTCCACCCGTTCCTCTTTACCGTTAACTATACGGCGCCCGGCCAGCATGGGGCCGCCGCTGACGAAGATAGCCGGCAGGTTCAACCTCACCGCCGCCATCAGCATACCGGGGATTATCTTGTCGCAGTTGGGGATGAAGACCAGGGCGTCAAAGGCGTGGGCCTCGGCCATTATCTCCACAGAATCGGCGATTAGCTCCCGGCTGGGCAGGCTGTACTTCATGCCCGGGTGGTTCATGGCAATGCCGTCGCAGACGGCGATAGTATTAACCTCAAATGGCACGCCGCCGGCGCTCCACACCCCGGCCTTAACCGCCTGGGCAATCTGGGGCAGGTGTATATGCCCGGGGACAATCTCGGTAAAGCTGTTGATGACCCCGATAAGCGGCTTATCGATGTCAGCCCGGCTCCAGCCCAGGGCGTGCATTAGCGCCCGGTGCGGAGCTCTCTCTATACCTCGTTTAACAGCGTCGCTTTTCATATTTTATTTCCTAATTATATTATATAAAAAAAGCCGTCCCGTGGGGACGGCATGTTGTGGCGAAACCCCACTCACGGGCTTTGCTTCATAACAATAAGTACCAATATAAGATTCTGCGTGTTCATTACCAGATAAGATAGCACAGTTCATATTTATTGTCAACTTCCCTCTCCCTGGAGGTGTCTATTTTAGCCCTCCATGGCCGTTATCTTGTCTATGCGGCGCTGGTGCCTGCCCCCCTCGAAATCGGTATTAATGAAGGCGCTAACGATTTCCGCTACCGGATCCTGCAGCTGTTTCTCACCGCCCCCCAGGCACAGGATATTGGCGTCGTTGTGCTGGCGGGCTCGGCGGGTGTTGAAGGCATTGTAGCACAGGGCGGCCCTGATTCCCTTAACCTTATTGGAGGCGATACACATACCGATGCCGGTATCGCAGATTAAGATGCCGCGTTCAAAATCGCCCCCGGCCACCCCCTCCGCCACCATACGAGCAAAATCGGGAAAATCCACCGAATCAGTGGTGTAACTGCCGAAGTCCTCGTAGCTATGGCCCGTTTCCTCAAGCAGGTTGATAATCGTTTTTTTAAGTTCTACCCCTCTGTGGTCAGAGCCGATAGCAATACGCATTTATATCCTCCTTCAAGCCATAACAAGGCTCGGGCATACTTTTTTCAGTTCTTCTGATGATATAGGGCCCTGTCGCAGAATCCGTGGTATTTCTCCGGTCAAATCAATGATAGTCGATTCCCTGCCGCCGGGGCACCGGCCGCCGTCTAAAATCATATCCACCCGGTCGCCCAGCTGGATGCGTACTTCTTCAGCGGTCAGGGCGCTCGGGCTGCCGCTTAAGTTGGCGCTGGTGCCCACGATAGCAACCCCCAGCCCCCGGACAATGGCGATAGGTACCGGGTGGTCAGCAATGCGGACGGCGATGGTTTTACGCCCGCCGGTGACAATATCGGGGACGGATTCAGCCTTATACAGCACAATGGTCAGGGCACCGGGCAGAAATTTATCGGCCAGGCGCCAGGCAAGCGGCGGCACTGATTTAGCAACCTCGGCTATCTGGGATTTATCGGCCAGCAATATTGGCAGCGCCCGGCTGAGCGGCCGCCCCTTTATCTGATAGACCCTCTCCACAGCCCGCTCAATGTTGATGGCGGCGCCCACCCCGTAGACGGTATCGGTGGGACAGGCAACTATGCCACCCCGTTTAAGGATGGTTATAGCCTGCTCCACCTGCTGCTGGATAGAGGCAGCCAGCTTATTTACCATCTCCTTTACCTTGAACACAGTATAGCACATAGCCAAAGCTGATATAAATCCCCGATGACTGGCAGTATAGAGTAGGAAAAAAGAGTGATTGACAGAAGTCACTTTGAAACCTATTATTGATGGTAGAATGAAATACAGCAAAACTTGTCGTCTGTTGGCATCAAGCATTGCTATCGCTTTGTTGTTAATACTGGTTGTCGGTGCCGTGCCGGCAGCGGCGGCGTCTATCAAGCTTGACCTCAAAGAGGGCGAAATCGGCCAATGGGTTGATATCGAGTACACGGGTAGCGAGACAGTACGCTTCTACTTCTCCAGCGATAAAGCCGATGTAGGCGATACCATCAATAACGACGTCACTGCCTACATGTTTATAACCAAGGACACCTTTGTTGTGCCGGACAGGCTTGAAAATGGAACTCATCAGGAAGATGTGCATGGTGGGGAGTATTACCTTTATGCCGCTACTGCCAACAAGGAAATAGTTGCCTTTACCACCTTTACCGTAATCAAGGGTGAAATCTGGCTGACCCCGGAAGAGGGTGGGGTGGGCGATGAGGTTGGGATTAGCGGAGAGGGCTTCCGTCCGGAGCAGGCCATCACCGTTGAATATGAGGACGATGAGGTGGGTATAACAGGTGGCGATATCATGGCCAATAGCGAGGGTAAATTCACCTGCACCGTTGTTATTCCCGATAGCGTTATGGGTGAACATATTATAATCGTCGCTGACGAGTCGGGTGATAAGTCCGAGGCGGTGTTCACCGTGGAGCCGAAGATAACCCTGGTCCCCGCCGAACAGGAAGGCGGAAAGCCGGTAGAGGTTATCGGCGCCGGATTTAGGGCGGAGTATGCCATCACCCTCACCATTGACGGCGATAGAGTTGCTACTACCCCGTATTATATAGAGGCCGACCTTCAGGGTAGCTTTAGTTGTGTTTTTGCCGCTCCCCTGTACGACAGCCCCGCCACCGTAAAGGTGGTAGCCTCAGACAGGAATATCAATAAGGCTGAAGCCCCGTTGATGGTGCAGGGCGGCATCCGCCTGGACCCGATTACCACCACCGCCTCCCCCGGCCATGCCGGTATGCCGCTTACTATCTACGGTGTTGGCTTTGCCGCCAAGGCTGCGGTTACCATTACTTATAATGAGGGCGATGAGGTTATCGCTACGGAAAATGCTACCACCGACCCTAATGGCAATTTCACGGTCGTCTTTACCGTCCCCCCCAGCGTTGCCGGGAGCCATTTAATAGAGGCCACTGATGGTTTCACCACCAGAACCGCCACTTTCATTATGGAATCAAAGGCGCCGCCGGTGCCGGTGGCGCAACTGCCGGAGACTGCCGGCACGGCACAGGAAAAGGCGCACTTTGATTGGGGAGACGTCACCGATCTCAGCGGAGTGAGCTATACTCTTCAGGTGGCCTCGGATATTGATTTCAACACCCTGGCGGTGGACAGGGAAGGCATAATCCCCTCGGAATATACTCTGACCGATGATGAGAAGCTGGCGCCAGCCGGCCAGAAAGCCTACTACTGGCGGGTAAAGGCGGTAGACGGCGCCTCCAACGAGGGCAAGTGGTCATCAATGGGGCTGTTCTACGTCGGCTTTTCCCGCACGGCCATGTCCGGCGGGTTCTGGTATATCATTTACGGCCTCGTCGCCCTGGTGCTGGCTGGCCTTGTCTTCTGGTTCTATAAAAGGCGTAGTCGGTAGCTAATTACCCCGCCCGGTCTTAATTTCTTAATCTTCTTAACCTCCCCCACAGGTATATCTACCTCACCTATTTGCCCAACTATTCGCCTAGCTCAAAAGTACTATTACTAATTGCTACCTTCCAATAGCCCCTTTGGGTGATTGTTACGGGAAGTAAGATAATTTACAGTAGTAAGTGGTGAGGTTTAGATAGTTCAGGGGAGGAAGCAAGTTATGGCTAATGGCAATCATAGCAGTATTGATCCTATGCTGACGACGAGCGATGTAGCCCGTCTTCTTAATGTACATATAAATACGGTAAGACGGTGGAGTAATCAGGGGATAATAAGAGCGTATCGTATCGGCTCTCGGGGTGACCGGAGGTTCCGCCAGGAGGATGTTTCCGTCTTTCTTGCCGAACAGCACAACAATGGTGGGGATGAGCTCTTTAGCGAAACTGGTGAAGAGGTGTCTGGATGAATGAAATTGCGGTAGTGATAATTGATAAGCAGGCATTTTTTCGGTCCGGTGTACGGCAGGCACTGTCGGAACAGGCTGGATTCCAGGTGCTGGAGGGTGCCCCCAATGATGAGGCATTAGATATAATTGAAGCTGAGTCCCCGGATGTTGTTCTTCTGGACATCAACTTCCCGGCCTTAAGCGGCCTTGAACTGGGGCGCAAGATTGCCCGCCGCTATCCCAACAGCAAGGTAGTGATGCTGAGCCCCAACTCCAATGACGATGAGCTATTTGAGGTTATTAAAACCGGTGCCGTAGCTTACCTTAATAAAAACACAACTACGGAAGAGCTGGTTAACGTGATAAAGCGGGCCTGTCATGGGGAATACCCCATCAATGATAGCCTTATCACCAGGCCGGCGGTTGCCGAACATGTCTTAAGGCAATTTCGGGACATAGTTTCGGCGGGGAAAGTCATGGAGACGGTAACCGCCCCTCTCACCTACCGGGAGACCCAGATTCTAAACTACATTGCCCAGGGCAACTCCAATAAGCAGATTGCCCACATTCTGGAAATCAGTGAACAGACGATAAAAAATCATGTTAGCTCTATCCTGCGCAAGCTTAATGCCAACGACAGGGCTCATGCGGTGGCCCTGGCCATGCGCAACGGCTGGATTCCAGCGGAGGCAAAAGCATGATTTTAACCAGATTTAAACGCCGGCTTTATGCAGGGTTAATTCCAGACAGCTAAGATAAGGAAAAGGTATCTTGAGTGGAAAGAGTAATGGAGACAAGAGCAGCTGATAGCGGGGGAGATGACATGGGTCAGGTGAAAATCGACGAAGAACTCAAATCCCAGGTCAGAGACTACCTGGAGAAGCAGGGCTATATAATAACTGAAGAAGCCAAGCTTCCGGGCAAGTCTGGGATTGAGCATACCTTTGACATGCTGGCTCAGAAGGATGATGGTTTCACCACTTACAATATTGCCATCTGCGTTACCGCCGGTGGTAACAGGGAGGAGGAGGTAGCCGCTATCTTTAGTTTTGCCAACAAAGCCTACGATACCGGCATCCAGAGTCGGGTTATTATCGCCAACCCTGAGCTTAGTCAGGAGGCAAAGCAGTTAGCCCAGAAGCAGCGGATAAAGGTCATAAACATGGGACAGATAGAATCCATGTTAGAGCTAAAACCGCATCAGCCAGATAAACCGGCTCAGCCACCGGAGCCCCTCGAATTTAAGAACAAGGAGCAGTTGGTGGAATCTCTCATTAATCGGGGCTACACTGTCGAGGAAAAAGCCAAAATTAGAGGCCGCTCCGGGCTGGAATATAGCTTTGATGTATTAGCTTATACCAATACCGACCAGGTCAGCCACAGCCTGGGTATAGATTTCATCGATGGGGAAGAAGAGGTAAACCTGGAGAAGGTCTCCGTATTTGACACCAAAGCCTACGAGGTAGGTGTTGACGAAAAAGCCATTGTTATCTCGCCCGGTCTCAGTCCTGAAGCCAAGCAATTTGCCGAGCACCAGCGGATAAAGGTGTTTGAGTTAAATCATAAGCCGGCTCCCCAGGCTGTGCTCGCTGAAGAAAAACCAGCCCCACCGGTGGAAGAGGAGACCTCTCTGGAAGAGAAGATAGCCCCGCTGGCGCAGGAGCCAGCCAGAGAAGAAAAGAAAGAGGCCCCGGCCACTGAATCGGTGCGCAAACGCTTAATGCACGGCCTTCGGCCGGAAGCCCTGCAGTTAATTCCTGAGGTGATGGCGAGAAGGTACGGTGCCATCCCGATGGCGGTATCCGGCAATACCTTAGAGGTAGCCATGGCCGACCCCACTGACATCTTTGCCCTGGAGGCTTTTTCGGCGCTGAGCCGGATGAGGATTAAACCAGTAGCCGCCACCGCCGATGAGGTGCGGGAGGCTATCGACTTCAACTACAAAGGCTATGGCGAGATTGAGGAACAGCTTTCTCGCGTTAACGTGCCTGATGAGGCATCTGCGGAGAGACTGGCTTTTAATACTGATACTGACGCTCCTCTGGCTCAGGCGCTCAACCTCATTATTGAAGAAGCGGTCAAAGCCCGTTCCTCTGATATCCACATTGAGCCAGAAGAAGACAGATTAAGGGTACGCTATCGCATAGATGGCACCCTTCAGGACCTGATGTCGTTACCGCTGAATGTACATTTAGCCCTCCTTTCCCGCATCAAGATTCTGGCCGATTTAAATATTGCCGACCGTCACCGGGCCCAGGACGGCCAGTTCTCGGTTAAGGCTAAAGGGCGGGAGATAGATATTCGTG
>Ga0315545_1003433_pt1 | contig 13598 bp, 9 predicted proteins | sample SalMarSW160210MG_FD_203096 | JGI IMG/M metagenome (GOLD analysis project Ga0315545, IMG submission 203096) | Salt marsh sediment microbial communities from the Plum Island Ecosystem LTER, Massachusetts, United States - Salt Marsh Sediment SW1602-10 ... | reverse complement strand
TACCTATATTGTCAGTGATTAGTATTTTTTTATACAGCTTACCTTTTATTTTTGCTTTAACCGTTCCAATGGGAGTTCTTGTTTCAACTATTTCGACTTACGGAAGAATGAGCGGAGATTTTGAAATTCTCGCTATACGCGCTCTTGGAATCAACCCTTTGAGTTTAACAAAAGGCTTTTTTCTCAGTGCTTTAGGAGTAACAATAGTAATGATTTTTTTTAATATTTACGTACTGCCCGAGTCTAATTTCAGGCTTAAAAAGCTTTATCTTGAAGTTTCAAGAGCCAGACCGACTCTCCATTTGTTCCCGGAGAAATTTAACGAAATTACTGACGAATATACTCTCTGGGCAAAATCAATAGATCACGCTAAATCAGAACTTATGGATATTATGATACAGGAAGAATTACCAGGCAATCCTATGAGAACCATATATGCGGACGAGGGCAAAATGAGAGTTTTGGGCGACAGTTTAAAATTCTCACTTAAAAAAGGTACAATTCATATATTTGATCAAAAAAATCCGTCGGAATACAGAATAATGAATTTCAATAATTATATTATCAATATCCCACTGGAAGAAAAGAAAGAAAGAAATGTCAGCAGAGGCTACAGAGAAATGAATTTAAAACAACTGTTAGAAAAAGCTCGAAGGACGGAAGGAAAAAGAAGAAAATGGCGTTATCTCCTGGAAGCCCATAAAAAATTTTCAATACCTTTTGCTTGTTTAGTTTTTGTTCTGGTCGGAGTACCCCTCGGAATACAAACAAAAAAAGGCGGTTTGGGCAACGGAATAACCATGAGTTTTATCATGTTTATGCTTTACTATATTTTACTTGTAGGAGGAGAAGAACTATGCGAAAGAGGGGCTCTTTATCCTGCTATCGCAATGTGGCTTCCTAACATAGTTATTGGAATAGCCGGTTTATTTTTATTTATTAAAATAATCTATGACAAATAAAATCTTAGATGTTTATATAATTAAAAAATTTCTTGCAGCAGTAATATTTGCTATAAGCGGATTTCTTTTTATCTATATAATCACAAATCTTTTTGAAAACATCGGTTATTTTGTAGACAGAAAAGCAACCTTATTAACTATTTTAAAATATTATCTGTTATTCTCGCCAAAAATTATTGTACTTTTAATGCCTCTCGCAACTTTAATGGGTATATACTTTTCACTTGGTTTAATAACAAAACACAATGAAGTCCTGGCAATAAGAGGACTTGGTATTTCCCCTTTTAGAATATACCGCCCAATATTCCTTTACGGATTTTTTCTCTCGATAATAGTCTTTGCTTTCAATCTCTCTTTAGTCCCAAAATCGAAGCACTTGCTTAATGAGTTTAAAAGAAACCAGATCGATCAAATTAAGAACACCGATAAACTCTATGCCAGGAACATTAATTATATAACGGACAGGGGAGAAACCGTTAACATTAAAAGGTTAAATCAAAACGAAATTTATGAAATACACATTTTAGCCTACGAAGACGGAAAAATCATATCCAGAATCGACGCAACAAAGGGAATTTGGAACGGCTCCGCGTGGACTCTCTTTAATGTTTATAGCAGAAACTTCGTCGGAGATATGGTTATACTCGATACTAAAGAAAAAAAGACAATCAAAACTTTCAAAGTGCCTCCCGAGGAATTGGCAAAGAGCAAATACAATCCCTTAAACCTTCCGTTTACAGATCTCCTGCGATATATTAAAAAACTTGATAGGAGCGGACAGAAATCTGACGAAGAAAGAATCGAGTTGCTTGAAAGAATATCCTATCCTTTCGTTAGTTTCCTTTTGCTTCTTTTTGGATGTCCTCTAGCACTCGAAGTGAAAAGAAGGGGGTTGCTTTTTGGTTTTGGGCTCGGCACTCTTTCCGCTTTTACTTTTTGGGGTATAATTCAACTGTTTAAAGAATTAGGAATAAAAGGCAATCTGCCTCCTTCACTATCTATTTTAATTCCCGATGTACTTTTTTTAACAATGGGATTGTATTTTATGTTAAAGAAAGAATATTCATAACAAAATCCACAGTACCAACGACACTATTAAGTTATTAGCTGTTCGCTTTTTGCATTTAATTCTTCCTACAACACCTAACAAAATGAGCTAATAGCTAAAGGCTAAAAGCCAAAAGCTGCATCTAACAACAGATTAAACAGAATTTTGTACTAATTCACCGATTTACTAATCCACTGGTATACTGAATCTATTTCGCCACACAGTCTTCCCATTTCTTAGAAAATTCTTTGGAAAGACTATCTTTTTCTATTTTATTATATGAGTGTGCCAGAAGCTGATAAGAATCACAATTGTCCGGATCAGCCTCAATTGCTTTTTTCAAAGCTTCTATAGATTCATTGTATTTTTCGGTATAAAAACTCGAAATTCCGAGAAGAATATAAGCCTCTGCTGTAGTAACGGAGTCTATTTCTGGCAAATCGAGTATTTTTTCAGCCACATTTTTTGCTCGGACATAATCTTCTTTCTGTAAATAAGCATGGGCAAGATTATATAAAATAGCAGAACTGTCATCTGTGAGAGAGGATGCTTTCTCAAACATTTCTATTGCTAAATCATATTTTTTTGTTTCCAGATAATTCTCTCCTAGCAACTTACAAGCTGTAAAATTTTCAGTATCGATAACAATGGCTTTTTTTAGATACGTAATCGCCTCTGAAGGATTGCCCAAATTTGAATATACCTCTCCCAAGTAAATATAAGCGTTCACATTATCTGCATCGAGTTCGATAGCTTTTAAAAGATACGGAAGAGCTTTATTCTCTTCTTCTTGTGCAATATAAATTTGGCCGTGAAGAACAAAAGACATTGCTTTGCTTTCTTTATCGTTAATTTTTTCTGCTTCTTCTATTAATTTTAAAGCTGCAGCAAGTTGTCTTTCTTTCATAAATGCTTCCGCTCCGTTGTAAAAAGCATTCCAGGGATAATTATCCATAGCTAACAATTCTTCATAAAAACCGACTGCTTCTTTGGATAAAACCGTATCCATTTCAAAGGCTTTCATCAAATGCTCTGCCGATTTTTTATAGTCTTCTTGTAAATAATACGCGACAGAGAGAGAAACGAACGGCTTAGAATTTTCGGGCTCTATATTTGCCCATTTTCCGTATTCGGTGGCAGCTTTTTTATACTCTTCGCTTTTAATAAAAAGATCTCCACTTAGCTTATATTGCTTTATGATACAACCATTAATGAACAAAAGTACTGAAATTAAAAGAATAAATATCTTTTTTATTTTTCCTCCTATTTACCTATTTAGGTTGTTAGATATTACAATAAACCCCTATCATGTCAAGATATAGGGTTGAAAAAAAAACTTTTATTGTTATACTTTTCATTATGAGACCTTCTCGGGTCGAAATTAACTTAAAAAATCTTGAACATAATATAAAAAGCGCGAAAAACAAACTTGCGAAGAAGAAGTTGCTTGCGGTTGTAAAGGCAGACGCTTACGGACATGGAGCTATAGCGGTTGCTTCCCGCGCAGCAGCAATGGGGATAGACTACCTCGGGGTGGGAATAGTCGAAGAGGGAATCGAACTACGAAATGCCGGTATTCAGGCAGAGATTCTTATTCTTGCCCAAGAACTAAAAGAGAGAACGGAAGAAATAGTACTCTTCAATCTTATTCCAACGGTTTGCTCAAGAGGTTTTCTGGAAAGCCTTGAGAGAGAAGGGAAAAGGCAGAGTAAAAAAGTGCCGATATTTGTTATGGTAGATACAGGTATGGGAAGATATGGAGTTTCCTCGGATGAATTCATATATTTCGTAAAGTTATTAAAAAATATGAATTTTGTCGAATTAAAAGGAGTAATGTCGCATTTCCCTGTTGCCGATTCGGACAAGGAATTTACCCAAAAACAGATAAACGATTTTAATAAACTAACAAAAATAGCTGTATCTTCGGGTATCAAAATACCTATAAAAAGTATGGCAAACTCCGCGGCCTTTCTTTTACATGAAGATTCGATATTTAATATGGTAAGACTTGGCCTTTTGTTGTATGGAATATCCCCTGTTAAAGGATTAAAGGCTCCTGGCTACAAGCCTGTAATGACCGTTAAGAGTAAAATATCTTTCATTAAAACAATTCCTCCGGGACATTCTGTAAGTTATTGCAGAACTTTTACAGCGAAAAAACCGACAACAATTGCTGCAGTTCCATTAGGTTATGCAGATGGATACGATCGGTCATTATCGAACAAGGGATGGATGATAGTACATGGAGAAAAAGCACCTGTTATCGGCAATGTAACCATGGACACAACTATGATAGATGTTTCTCATATACAAGATGCTAAAATCGGCGACGAAGTAATAGTAATGGATACCCTAATCACTGCCTGGGACATTGCAACAACAATAGGAACAATACCATACGAAATTATATCACGCATGGGCAAAAGACTTCCACGGTTATACGTTTAAACGCGCGAAAAAACAGAGTTTAATTATTAGTAAATTAAAGAGTAAGTAAATCAGCAAAAAAACAAAAAACATTGAGTGATTTGTGGTTTATTAAACAGCTAATCTTAAGCAAGTTTATGTTCTGCTAAAGCACGTATTTGTTTAGAGCGATCTTTAATTAAAGATTTCAGCAGTTTTTCCGCTTGTACTCCTCCTATTTCGGCAACAGCTTTAACCGCATTAAACCTTAGCTCCTCGGGGTATAACGGTATTCCAAAAACTTTTTTCGCTTCGACAATCCGGGTCAAAGCCTCTACAGATTGACTGTTTCCTTTTTCTTCCAGTATGGCACAAATACTTTTTTTTATTTCAAATTCTTCTTCTTTGGAAAAGGTTTCTAAAAGCAATCTTTTATTCAAAGCTGTTATCCCTTCTTCTGAAATAAAGGCCGAAAGGACAGAAAGTAAATATTTTTGCACCTGATAATAATTTGAATCTAGGAAGGGCAACAAATATGGTTCTGCTTTGTTTTTTAAAATATGTCGGAGCGTCCTGATCAATTCTATCTGGACTTGCTCATGATCATCTTTCAGCGCGTAGATATCGTCCAAAATATTCTCATCCCCTATATTCCCCATAATCAAAATAGCATTCCTTCGAACATACCACCTTTTATCACTGAGATATTTTTTCACGATATCCAGAGCTTCTTCTCCAATGCTTTCAATAATTTTTAAAAGAGAAAATCTGACCTCTTTATCTTCTGATTCTTTCAGCAATTCCATAAGATAAGGAATAGACTCTACCCCAAACTCGTCGACTTTTTCTACCACAATTTTACGCAGATCCTTTTCCCATAAGAGAGAAAGCAAAACATTTACAGATTCCTTGGTTTTGAGTTCCGCTAAACGTGGGATTACAATTTTTGCCTTTTCTCTGTTACTCACTTCTCCCGCAAAAAATGAGACAATAGAGCTAATCAAAAAATCGTATCCTGCGACCCTGCTCATAACACCTACTTTAGTAAGAGCGGCCACATAATTTGTGTAAACATTCCTGTTTTTTTCTGTTTTCGCGTACTCCATCAATTTATCTAAAATTCTACGGATAATGGTAACTTTCTCCCCTTTAAAAAACTGATCTGTCAAGTTGCTTATATTTTCAACCGTATTCCCTCTGATTTCATGAGATTCCGACTCAAGGCTTTTGTAAAGAGAATCTAACAAAGAGTTAATATCGGTAGAATCTATGCTGGCTTTAAGTTTGTGCTTCAACCTTCCATATGCTCTTACACTGACACCGCCACTTCTTTTAAATCTTTTGGGAGAAGCTATCAGTTTTTCCCAAAGTTTTAAAAAATCTTCCTTGCTCAAACCAATCTCTTTTAAATGTTTTTCCGCATATTCGCGCACCGAATACAATTTATCTTTATCCAGAGAAGACAAAAAACTTTCAAGCATTTCTTCTTGCCCATCTTCAAGTAGAAAAACAATGATAGACACAATACTTTCCGCATCCATCAAGGGAAGTAAGATTTTAGCCATTGTAATTCTCACGGGATTTTTGCTCTTTATAATTCTGGTAAAAACTTCTTTCCTGAGTTTACTGGGAACTTTTTCAAAGGTCTTTCTAATTTTTACTGATTCATGTAATAGATTATCCTGCCCGAATTGTTTGATAAATTCTTTTACAAAATTCTCGAACCCTTCGCTTATCTTATCCGCTTTATTCTTTTTATCTTTTCCTTTCTTATCGAGAAGGCATATCGAACTAAAAAAACGTTCTGTTTCCTTGACTCCATAGTCTTCAGCGGATATTTCTGCAAAATCGCTGACAAAAGCACTAATCCTATTTGCTCCATTTTTTTCAGTATCTCCGCTTTCCCCACTATCAACGGAACCGCCCGTTCCTTTTCCCGGTATTCCTTTTCTTCTCCCGAGAAGTTTTTTCTCAAGTCCTGCGATATGGGCTTCCTCTATATTCATCATCTTCAATTTCTCTCTGATTTCCGGTAAGATGCTATCCAGTCTCTCCGGAGTCAGATTCTCGAGCATCTCTTCCGCGTCGAAAACCCCAAGAAGTCTCACTCTACTTACAAAAATTTCTACGATTTCTTCATCGGAAAAAGTCATTATAATAGATTTAATTATCGAAGAAATTTGTTTAAGTTTCAACTTATCCTGCAGTACAAATCTTTTTGCTTCGGGAGTTATTTTTCCCATAACTTTTTCGAAAAGCTCTTCTCGGGCTTTTGTATCTCCCTCGCCGGTATCGGCAGACATGTTGCTATACAATTCCACAAGACCATTTGTAACTTTATCTGCTTCCACTGAAGGAGGGTCTTCTTTTTTTACATTACAGGTATTCTCGAGAAAGTGAATTAAATCGAATTCATCTTCCTCTACCACATCTATAACTCCTCCCCGTCCCCCACCGTAATCTTCTTCGCCTTTTGTTCTTATTTGAAACTCAACTGTGTTGAAATAAACCTTATCTGATTTTTTCTCTATTAAAAGAGTATTTATATCATCATAGATATTTACATCTCTGGGAGGGAGGGCGACAACATCCAGAAATCCGTCTATATCTATTTCATTACAATCAGTATCAAAAGTAATGCTTTCGACATTCATCCTTTTAAGCTTTTTGACAAATAACTGTACGCTTGGGTAATCCGCAAGATCGACATTTATATCTTCCACAATAACACTTTCGCCAAGAATAACTATTGAAATTTCATCAGTCTCATCTGCGAAAGAGTTAATTGAATTCACAATTTGCTTTTGTTGTTCCCTTACAAGCGGATGTTCTGCCGGATACGCATTTTTATGATTGACTCCAAGAGCAAGGGCTCTTAACAGATCAACTAAAGTTTCTTTTTCGATTTTCTCCTCCTGTATATTAAATATAACACTATTCCCTTTTTTTTCAAGATATTTATTTTGTTCGGCAACAACTATACTGATTGAACGCTTTTTCTAAACAACTGTAAATTTTTCCCATTTTCGCCTGTCGAAAAAACCCCTTGACAAATGATAGAAAAAACCATAAGATTATAGCAAGATTAAATTTTTATTGATAATTTATTTTACCATTAAAACTGAGTTTTAATTTTGAGAGGTGTACTATGCATGAATTTGCCGAGTTCCGGCAGAAAGTGATAGATTGGGAAAAAAACAATTCCGACACTAACAATACAGCAGATGAGCTGCATAAAAGATTCGAATCTCTAAAGGAAGCAATCGCCAATTCTCTTCCGGCGGTTGAAAAATATGTTGAAAGTTTGGACCCTCATATAAGCACCCATCAAAAACAAGTAGCAAGAATCAGCGAAGCTTTGGCCGAATACATGGAACTTAGCCTCAAAGACAAATTAGCTTTAAGAGCTGCCAGTAAATTACACGATTTAGGTAAATTATGCGTGCCTTCCGGTATCTTGAATAAACCAGGAAGTTTAACCAAATTGGAATATGATATCGCGCAATTCCATTCGTATATTGGGTATAAAGTGCTGGCGAAAATCAGAGTCATGGGAGAAGCGGCAAAAATAGTACTTCAACACCATGAAAGAATCGATGGGTCGGGCTATCCCGAAGGACTGACGGGAGACGAAATCAGCAGGGGAGCGAAAATTCTCGCGGTCGCAGATGTGCTGGAGGCGATGACTTCTTTACAGCCGTATAGGTTCTCCCACGGTTTACAAAACACTCTCGAAGAAATATCAAAGGGTAAAGGCGTAAAATACGACGAATATGTTGTGGATGCCTGCATAGAACTCTTTGATAAAAAGAATTTAAATTTCTAAAAATCTACTATATTTTAAGTTTCTTTTACTCTGCTTCCCAACCGGCGAGGCGCGCCCACATCCACCAGGCAGCATATCCTTTTTGGTTTTCATTTAAAGGATAGGTATGAGAACCCGGTGTAGAATACCAGTCAATTCCTTCGGTATGAGAATCCTGCCATTCACTAGCCCAGTTTCCCATAACAATTCCACCGGTAGAGCTATAATAATCACAATTGTCATTTACAAATTCATAATAAGTACCGTCTGGATCATGCCTGTCGAAATCGGCAAAATCAAAAAGCCATTTGTCGTTATTAAGACAGTATGATCTAATCGAGTCATTTGCGGCTTTGTTGTTCGCGTCATCGTTTATATCGACATGTCCCGTCATATATACAAATGCAACATTAGGATAATCTTCTTCGAGTTGTGTCATAGGCCCGAGATACTGGTCCCAGAGAACCCCGGAAGAATACTTCCCGCTAACCTGACCACACCAAGACCACATAACGACATTAACATCAGCATGAGAAGGATGGTTTAGATACTCCCTGGTTTCTTCTACCCAATCGGGATAATAGCCGCAGTCATGGTCGAGCCAGCCATCATCATAACCATCTCCGTCTTCAAAATCGAGAGCTCCTCCTGTTCCACCATCATTGAAAGCAAAGAAGTCTTCAGGTAAATCGAGGCCTTTCCCTCCGTTATTTGCGAATTCGATAAGACCCTGCATCCCGTAAGTTATCTGCCAACCATGAGAAGTATGACCGTAGCCTATATGTAGAGTGTTTTTAGCTTCCTCTATCTAAGCCTGCGGCACCTGGGTTATATCAACACAGTGATGATCGATTGTTGAACCTGAAAAATTGAAAATTTCCTCCTCATCATCGCAAGAAGAACCGATAAGTAGAAGAAAAACCGTTAAATAAAAGACTAAAAATGTTTTTTTCTTCATTTTTCCTCCTGTTTTTATAGTGAATATATATAAGTGTAAGAATTACAGGCATATTTGTCAAGGATATAAAAATGTTCTATCCTATATACTTCATATACTGGAACAGTAGACAAAAACGAAGAGAATTTATTATCCTCTCACAAATCTAAGATAATGATTATATTATTATTTGTTATTTAATTAAAAGAATTTTTCCTTTAAAAAGTCTTTCTTCGCCTGCTTTCAATATACCAATATATGTACCTGAAGTACATTTTTCTCCGTTGTTACCGATTCCATCCCAGGAAAGATTGATTTGAGACGAAGCAACTCTGTCTAAAGAGAAAGATTTAATTAATGTTCCACTAACATTATAGATAGAGAATTCAATAACACCCGCATTATCAGGGATATTCAAAACAAACTCTGCGTTACCGCTGAAAGGATTAGGCGATACTGTGAAATTTAAAGTTGATTGTTCACGCGTAGGAACCTCCACTCCTCCCGTTAAATCCTCTAACACCCAAACGGTTCCTTCATCATGACAACATACATATATTTTATTTGTCTTAGGGTTAACACTTATAGTCCGAGGCGTATCCCCAAACCCCTATAGTACTAACAACAGAACCAGTAGAGCCATCTATAACACTAATACTGTCAACATAATAATTCGAAACATAAATCCTGTTCTCTTCTGAATTTACATCAACTCCAATAGGATAGTTCCCAGCTTCTATAGTATCGATCCCGGTATTTGTTGCTCCATCAATTACAAGAACGTCATCAGAATTTTGTCTTGGTACATAGATACGGTTCAATGCAGGGTTTACCCCAATCATTCCCGGACCGGATGGGACAGAAATAGAAGTAACTACTGTATCAGTTTCTCCATCAATTACACTTACATCAGTAAAATTATTTATATATATTCGATTCGTTACAGGGTTAACGGCAACACCCAGAGGGCCATCTCCAACCGAAATAGTATCAATAACGGAATTAGTGCTACCGGCTATAACAAAAACTCTGTCATCATAGGATTGCGCCACATATATCTTGTTTGATATTGGATTGACAGCAAGGGCATAAGGATAATAGTCAACTTTAATATCAGCAATTATTGAATTAGTCCCTCCATCAATCACATAAACGCTGCTATCCGATAAACTTGCGGCGTATACCCGGTTTCTTACGGTATCCACGTCAAGATCGTTGACACCTAATACACCCCAAATAGTATCAATCACGGCACCCGTCGCGCCATCGATTGCAGTAATCCAATACCTGTTGCTCACATAGACCCGGTTTGTTGAAGGGTTTACACCGATTCCGGCAGCCGTATATCCAACATCAATCGTATCGATAACAGAAACCTGCCCCGTACCTGTAATTGTAAGACATAACAATAAAATCATAAACAAATTTTTTCTTAAAAAAGACATAATAGCCTCCTTTAAAATTTATATAACCAATAAAAATAATACTTTTAAACTATTCCCCTTCCCATAGGGGAAAAAAGATTACATCAAGTATCTTTACCGTTTTACTACGCCCCAAATTTATCTAACCTCTCTGCGTGAGCGAGAAGAAGAGAGGTTAAAAAAAGAGAAGGCATACGACCTAAATTGCCCTTAGCGCATTCGCTCTCACCAAATCCGGAAACACCGCTTATGCGGGTCCATTTGGAAACAAGTAAAAGCGGAACAGGATGCCAGGAATGAGATTCAAGTGTCGCAGGCGTAGAATGGTCTCCTGTGACAGCTAAAACATCCGGCGACATACTCATGATTTCCGGAATATATCCGTCTGTTTCTTCTATCTTCTCGACTTTCGCGTCGAAATTCCCATCCTCTCCGTAAGAATCTACTTTTTTAATATGAACATAAAAATAGTCGTAATCATTGTATGATTTTTTAAACACTTCAAACTCTTCCGCTACTGAGCCAGGTGTCCTATCTACATCCATTCCTATTAATTGTGTCAAACCTCTATACATCGGATAATCTGCAATAGATCTGGCTTTAAGTTTGTACGTTTCCTGAAACTGAGGTAAATCAGGATAACCCGAAATACCCCGAAGAACAGCCGCGTTTGGTTTCTCATTTATGCCATTAAGCGCTTTCTGAATTGCTTCCGTTAGCTTATTTATAATTTCAGCTGTCTTTTCCGCAGCTTGTGAACCTGAAGAGGCGCTTGATTGAAGAATTTCTTCCCCGACCGTTTGAGGATCGGTGTCCGTTACCTCTCCAGAGAGATCTTCACCTGTTAGTTTCACCACAAACCGATGTTCTTTCCCGCTTGTAAAAGAGATTTTTACCCCTTCTATTTCTGCAATTTCTCTGTTCAAATGTTTAATTATCTTTTCGTTCACCTCGGTTGCGATCCGCCCCGCTCTCCTGTCCGTAACAACACCTTTCTCAACTATGCAAAAATTTCCTCTTGCCGTTAAATCTCCCCTCTTTACTTCAACTCCCACACCCAGAGCCTCAAGAATTCCTCTTCCAATTTGGTACTTAACGGGATCATAACCAAAAAGAGCAAGATGAGCCGGACCGCTTCCGGGAGTTATTCCGGGAAAAACAGGATCCAAAAAGCCACATTCATTTTTAGCGGCAAGAGCATCTAAGTTTTTTGTCCGCGCAGTCTCGAGAGAAGTCTTACCTTTATAAGGCAATCCTCCGAGTCCATCCATAACCAGTAAAACAATTTTCTTTTTATTCTTTTTCGTTAGCTCCTTAAGAATCGAAATCGTATCGTACATAAAACCTCCTCAAAAAACCGTTTTCTATCCCGAACCGAGATAATGCTCATTCCAAACGGGATCTGTTAATTTATGCATTTCTTCGTCGTATTTTATTAATCCATCATTATATCCCTCATCTTTTAGTGCGACAGCCGCGTCGGTATCTGCAGGATTAGCGTTATGCTTCTTTACCACCTCAAGAAATGTACCATGATGATCTCTAATGAAACATGGCATAATCCAATTTTTGTGTTTCTCGGGCGGCTGCTTATACCCGTAATCATTTTGCCACTTTCTTATATCCTTGAAAAAACCAGAATGTATTATATCGTTTAAGTTACGGCTCTCTTTAAACGCATCATTAACATTGTCCACCGTATACGGAACAAAAACGCAAGGCATGACATCTCCATTCCAATTAATATAAAAATATCCTCCAGGTCTTGCTCCCGCGATACATCCATCAGAAGCTGTAGCAGTACTCCAAAAATCGGCAACAAAAATATCTTCTTTGCGCATAAGTTGCCATTCCCATTCATACATCCTGGCTCTCTGCGCGGGAGTAGGCATCAGATCGAGAGTAAATTTACGTCCTATCGGCATATACTGGAAAATCCAGGCATACATAGCACCTATTTCTTTAAAGAAAAAATCCCTGAAGCTATCAGAAGTAATAACGTCAACATTATCACAGGTGGCGGTTAACGATAAACCAAAAGGAACTCCCTCTTTTCTTAAATTTTCCATGGCTTTTAATATTCTCCCATAAACACCTTTGCCCCTTCTATCATCTGTTTCTTTTTTCATACCTTCGATCGATATAGCCGGAGTGACATTTCCTAATTTTGCCATTCTCTTTGCCACCTTCTCGGTAATCAAGGTACCGTTTGTATACATTAGAAAGTACGAATCGGGATACTTTTCATAAAGATCGAGAATTATTTTGTTTTCATCTTTGTAAAGTAGAGGTTCGCCTCCCGAAATCACAAAAAAAGTCATACCCCAGAACTCTTTTGCCTGCTCGATAATCTTAGTTAAAACACTCCAGCTTAACTTCTCTTTAAAATCGGCACCTGAAGCGGCATAACAACTTTTACAATGTAAGTTACATTTTTTAGTCGGGCTTATAGTCATAAAAACAGGCGGACGAACAGAATATTCCTTCATATAATCCAACCTTTTATAAAAACCTCCGAAAAAAACATTCCCAAGAAAAACACGAAGAAGCCCGTCCACAGATTCTCTCGACAAACTCCCCTTTTCAATAGCTCTATCTATACTCCTAAAAATAGACCTTCCCATATAATACTTATCTTCCTGAACTTTTAAAGGTCTGTTATCGAAATTTTCTTTTATTAAATCCGTGTATATACGCCTTTCCATACTTCGGATTAACAAGTGTCTTAATTTTCTTTTATTGATGGCAAAATTTGTTGAAGAAGAAATCATCTTGAAGCTCGCCCTTTTCACAACATTCATAAATATCTCCCTTTTAAAATTTCACACTCCAAAAAATCTAAAAAATTTTAAAGATCTAACTCTACCCCAAAGTTTTTTATAAATCTTTTCAACGAATTTTTATTCACTTCGTAAAAAACCCATCGTTTATACTGCCTTTTTATAACCAAACCCGCTTCTTCGAGCTTGCGAAGATGATGAGAAACGGTAGGCTGGGAAAGCTTTAAAGATTCAAC